>Ga0210393_10000160_pt1 | contig 65510 bp, 50 predicted proteins | sample IncBWC27OmetaG_FD_160068 | JGI IMG/M metagenome (GOLD analysis project Ga0210393, IMG submission 160068) | Forest soil microbial communities from Barre Woods Harvard Forest LTER site, Petersham, Massachusetts, United States - Inc-BW-C-27-O ... | reverse complement strand
GCTTCCCGACCGTTGGAAGCAAGCTCATATCGCCCGATGCGCCGCTCTGGAAATTCCGGTTCCTCCCAATCCATAGCACCTGCGCTTCACATATCGCTCACCGTACTTCTGTAGCACGCTAAGGCGATCTGCATACATCCGCAAGCAAGAACGAATTAGGTCTCGGTGAAGCCGCAGAAATAAAGGGTATTCTTGTTCGGGAACATTTAACTCAATTTCACAGGCTCTCAGATAGTCCAGATATGTCACGGAATCATCAGTCCGAACAGTCCGAAGCAATCTGTTCAGTTCCCCATTTTCTTCATTCTCGAAATTCAATCGCAGCTTAGCCACTACATCGCTATCGATGACGATTCTCGGAGGCGAGTCCTTCTTGCTTTCTAGCTCATACGCCCACACCAAGCCTTTTCCGTAAACCACTTTCCAACTCTGCACAACATCCCCAATCGTAACGGCACCTCGCACGATGATTCCTTGCGGAATGAGGGCAATATGGGAATGCAGTATGTGTCGCAGCTCAAAGATGAACTTTTGAGGTTTGCGGAGCGAGAAGGGCGTGCTGCGAATGACGGTGTCTGAGAATTTCGTAAATCTAACTCGTGCGCTCTTAAACAATGGATCTGGCTCAACTGACTCAGCCAATATCAGTAATATTTTTGAAATCTCCCCCGCGGGCTTCGACTCAATCAGGTCCCGAAATCCAAGAATATCGATATATGAAACAATCGACCTCTTGTACTGCACTGTTTTCGGGACAACGGTGCTGTACAGCAATTCCCAAGTAGCCATATTCAGATTCTCTACCTGTTACGTCGCAGGTCTCTACCGGTCGAGGATCTCAGGATCTCGGCTGGAACGCCTTCGTTCCTCTCTAGTGTAGCTAACCCTGCCAGTAGTATTTTGTAATATGGGGGCGGGATTACCTGAGATGGTGGACTGGAGCGCAACCAAGAAGTGTCCAGACCTTATCGTAAGCGAGGATTCGAAGTGTTTGTAGGCGGACCTGGCGGGTTCGGGTGCCTCGCTAAAATCCGAGAACTCGAACTCGGTCAATTTGTGATAGTGACCGTAACGGACGCCGACTGACTTATCCCCGCGGCACCGCTTGCCGATGCCGTCACGGTAATGGTGTATGTTCCGGCCGGCGTGCCCGAATTCGATGAGTGTTGAGGTTTGCAACCGCATACCGACCCTGTAAGAACCAGCACGAGTAAACAGGAGCATGCTATACCACGACCGTTGCGATGTTGTCGCGCCGATATCCGAATTGCGATTGCCAACCAGGGGAGAAATATCACGTACATCGGGTACTTCGAAAATTGCGATCGGCGCAAAAGAGCACCTGCATCGGCTGTTGTGGTTATGCTGAGTTCACTCGTCATACCCGATCCGCTCGGCGTGACGGATGAGCTGCTGAAACTGCAACTGGCGTCCGGAGGCTGCCCACTGCAAATAAGTTTTACGGGTGAAGAAGAGAATCCGTTGACCGGTGCTATTGTGACCGTCGCCGTCCCTGTCTGGCCAGCAACGATCGTAATGGTGGTGGGGCTCACGCTCATGACAAAAGTGGGCATAGGCCAGGCGTTGACAAGATTGCTTATGTTTGCGGAGCCGATTCCCGTCGCCAGATCGTAGCCTTGGCCAGCAGGATAGGCGGGCTGTTCGGTGGTTAGACTAGTCGATAGAACTCCGTCGGCATCCTGGTCGGAATAACAATTCGGACTTGCCGCGCTGCATTCCTGCGAGTTATTGCCCGACACGATGTCATAAAAAATGCAGCTGGTGTCCGGTGTCGCGGATGTTGTGCCGGTGTTAGTGGTCGTGCCGCTCCCGTTGCAGCCCGCACCAGTGAACGTGGTTGTTCCAAAAGCAGTTCCCGCAAGCGAATAAAGTACGTAATTGGGTTGGCCAAGCAGCGAGCCCGTCTTCTGTTCGATAACCGCGAAAATGCCGGCGACCTGAGGTGCAACAAAGGAAGTGCCGCCTCCCGCCCGCATGGGCGGAGTCGCATCGGACTGATAATAGAGCAGCCTATGGCCCCAGCCGGCCGAACCGTCTGAGGCGTAGAAAGATAGATCGGGTACGAGACGGTAGTTGTTGACGCCGCTCGCCGCGGGAAGGCCATAGACTGTTCCGTTCTGCCAAGAGGGGCGCGGGTTGATGACGCTGACTCCGCCGCTACCGCCACCGTTCTCGTAGGTTATGGGGTCCATATCACAAACCCCGCTGGGCGATAGCCCTAGCGAAGTTGCAAGAAGCGATCCGGCGCACGAATCATTCCACGCAGTTTCCGGAACGTAACTGACGGCAGACGATTCTCCTGCTGAATTTGAACTGCGCCAATAGCGCGCAGGCCCATACGAAGAGTCGCCCTGTAGCTGGTTATAGGTGTCTTGAAAATCTGTACCACCCGCAGCCACGTTGTATGGAGTCGAAGCGAGGCCATTAACTGCAGTACCTTGGGAGGCGATAGCCTGATGCATGCCTGGCACATTGTAAGCGGAGCCCGTGTCGCCGGCACAGATGACCACAGTTTGACCCTGCGTGGCAGCCTGTTCCCACAGGGAAGAAGCCATTTGATTTTCTGGTGATCCTCCGCTTTCCTCTGCATTGATGTAGGACAAACTCATGATAGGGGCCAGATTCCCATCAATAACTGCCTCCGCCGAAAGGAGGAAACCCGCTGTTGGACCCGCCGCGCAACTCACAAAGAGCAAGCTGGCGCCCGGCGCAGTGGTGCCAGCCCACTCCGCGTCCAGAATAGCTTCGTGCTCATCAGCCGCCGTGATTCCAGGGTCGGAGCAGGTTCCAGAAATGCCCTTCATTAGCGTGAGCGAGGGCATGTTGGGCACAACATTGAACGTCGTTCGGAATGTGGTGACATCGTCGGAGTTGATATCACTTTGCTCAAGCAGAGCAATCGTCACGCCCTTGCCGTTGTACGTCCCCTGGGCGAGCAGAGCATCCTCATTGTAAATCGTATAGAAATCCTGCGGACCGACGTAGTAACACTTGCTGCCGCTGCATGTGGTTGTATCCTGCGGCTTGGCTTGTGCCGAAATCGCTGGTGAGCCTCCAGGTTCAAAGGCACTTTGGGGTTCTATATTGCTCATCGAAGCGAAGCCGACGAGGAGAGGCGCGAGAGCCTCCGGCAGCCAAGCTTCACTGACAGCAGAATAGCGACGCTGCCCGTCTCGGGTGATAACGTAGTGGATTTCAGTATGGAACGTGCTCTCCACCTGTTGGGCCGTTCCTGTGAAATCCACGAACATCCCGCTCTTGCCAACATGATTCACCGCGAAGCCCTCAGACTCCAGGTAGCTGCAAACCGCCTCTATATCTAGGGGTGACGGACCGAATTGTGTGCCGATGTGGTCGGGCTTGAGCCAGTGACGGTACACGTCACTGCCGGGCCGGTGGAGCGCCTCGACAAACGCATCGAAGGCAGCCTGTCGTTCCGCAGGCCGTCGCAGTACCAGCTGAAGATGATCCAGAACCAACGATCTCTCGACCGGGCCAAGATCCCGCAATACCGCAACACCGCGACTAACTGCGCCTCGAGTCGGAGTAGTGCGCGCCGGATCGATGCTCTTCGTAATTAGTGACCGCATGGCGGTTCGGAATCGTGCCGGAATCTGCGCCTCAGAATCCGGCTTGCTGGCCATGGGAGCTTCTTGCGACCTAGCGGGAACGGCAGGAAGGATGAACATCAGCAAACTCAACACTGCCAGACACCCAAATCTAGCCGACTTCCATAAACAGGCGTTGCGACCAGGCCTCGTGAGGTCGGTCTTCCAATCAAAGAACTGGGTTTCAAGTCGGTACGTCATAGTCCCTTCCCAAGGTGTGCCTTAATGCTTCTTGTCTTTTTCTCTGGTTCTGTCAAAAACCCGGTGTCCACTCTACTAAACGCCAAAACAGTTCTGGAACCGATTCGGCTGGATTGCGAGAAACGGAGACGTGCACGGAGAGAAGCTAAGGAACACGGGGAACTGACCGAGAGCTTCAGTGAGAAACTGCGCTGTCCTAATCGAGTAGCTCGCATGGCCCTTCGAATATGAAATATATTGTTTGAGGCCTAAAGCAGACTGATTGCGATTCATTTTAGCGACCGTCCTTGGCACTCAGGTGCGGGTCCGTAATTTGTATTGAGTCGAACGGTCGGAACGACCATAACTAATTACTCGCACTCTGATTCTGGCCCTGTCCTTTCGAGCTCGTTTGGCTCTTTCCACCCGAGATTTTACTCACCATCGGACCGATTGGGATTTCGATCCCGGCAATCGTTTTGGTAATTCGCTCCGACTTTAGTAGGGGGCTTGATTGGCCCTCGGGACCGGGAACTAAGATCCGCTGTTTCATCACAACTACGCCCGCGAACAGTTTCACTCGAAGAGGAAACAATTTCTCAAATCCAGACCACGTCGTGAGGTTCTCTGAAAGGCCAAAGTATGGTCTATAAAACGGCTGACTCGTCAGCGGCATGCCGAGACTTAAGTTCGGGATAGCGGTCTCATTGTTTTTCCAACGACAGAACGGATACAAATCGACAATGCCGTACAAGTCCGTGTGCCGTTTTATTGAAGGAGTTGTTGTCGCCGAGGTGTAAACAGCCTCGCGCACGCCCGGAATCGATACGCCTACGCTGAAGTCAATCAGCTCTCGGTCGTCACTCTGCAGGTTGTGCGAGAACGAACAGGGGCTTGCCTGATTTACTACGGTGCAATCCACTGTCGGAACAGTCGGAGTGTTCGGAGAGCCAGAATTGTTCGCTGGGTTGTTGTTTGGCGGATTGTTCGTGTTACCTGGTGGTTTGTTCCCTGGCTGATTCTGGTTTCCCGGAGAGCTTTTCGGCTGATTGCCGCCTTGCTGGCTGGGTGTACTCTGTGGTTGACTAGCGCCTAAAGATAAAGAGAGCAATGGCTCCGTAATGACGGCCTTCACCTCAACGTCGCGAGTCATTTTGGGATCACCACTGTCTTCGATGTGCAGTTTTAGCGTGCTGTCACCGCTTTGCGCCGGTATCCCCGAAAGTATGAACGTGGAGGGGGCGTTAGCGGCACCGAATGTAAGCCCGGTGGGTAGTGTTGCGATAGTGATATTCGTTGGGGCTGCACCACCAGTCGCCTTAAGTAAAGTCGCAAACCAGGTTCCCTTAGTGATCAACGGAAGTGAGCCGGATGACGCGACATCCTTTATAACCGAGACGGTCAACGAAGTCTCCGGAGGTCCGACGCTTATTTGGCCGTAAAAGGAGTTGGAAGCCTTCGGGGGATTCGCGGAATCGTGCATGACCACAGAAAATTGTTGGTTGACGACCTGTTGCTTGGGAACACCAGAAATCAATCCACTGGGATTGAGGTAAAGACCGCTGGGCAGTGTGCCCGCCGCGACCTCAAAACTATAAGGCGCTGTTCCAGCGCTGCCATAGAATCCGTCCGCATAGGGTGATCCAACCTCACCGGGGGTCAGGGAGATCACGGTTTCACTGCTAATAGCAAGTGGTATCTGATTAGAGCTGGAAACCGCGATCTTTGCCGGAAATGCTCCTCCAGCTGGCGGGGCACTGCTGTCAGCAACCTGTATAGTAAACGAAGGATCACCAGGTGCCGTGGGGGTGCCGGATATCATTCCGGTTGTCGGATCCAACCCAAGTCCTGCAGGAAGCGAGCCAGCACTCACAATGTAGCGGTAATTCCCGTTTCCGCCACTTGCAGCCACACTCGCAGAATAAGGAACACCTACTCTTCCGTCCGGCAAGCCACCCGGAGGTGTTACAGCAAATCCATAAGCGAAATTGATTAGGAACGGAAGAGGCCTTACCCCGTCTATCCGAGCGATTGTCACCAGTGTGTCGGGCGCAACGGGTTTGGCGGCTGCCAGAGGGGCGATCAGGGCAGGTGCAGCTGCTCCCGTTATTGCGGAAATTAGAGCTCCTAGATTCTGAATATTCTGAGGTATACCGGGAGTTACAGACACTTTATAGTTTATTGTAAGGTTCCGGGAATCGACGGGTGCAGAAAAATGATTGATTCCCATAAACCAAGCCGTTTTCTTTGCATAAATCAGTGGTTCTCCATGGGCTTTGAATCCGGTTTGCTCAAATTTGCAGGCGCCTTTCGTTTGCTTTCTTTCGTAAACATACCATTCGCTCGGGAATTTGTAGTTCTTGTCCAGCGAATAGGCACCGTCTTGGATCGTCCACCGAAGAACGTTAATTATGAAGACCGTCTTGCCGTCGTCGGGCTGTATTTTGTCGGCTTCGGGGAGAACGGTGAATGGAATCGACGCGCACGAGATCGAGTTCGGTAATGATGCAAGATCCTCACCTTGCAGTTTACTTTCGGGCTTTGCATCGTAAAGTTTGACAACATAATCGGGAACGGGTTTCGCAGCTTCGGGCTTGTTCGAAGCGGAAATCTCGCGCACCGACAAAAGAAATAACACACAAAAGCAAGTTAACCTGATGAATCGAGGTGGCAGCGCCATACGTGCACTCCTTCGGTCCAACTAAGGTAACGGTCGTTCATTCGTGGTGATACTACGTTTTCGGTAATACCGGACTTAATGATGTTTCAAACTAGCATAAACACAGCTGTTAGGTGTAGTCTTTTTAGCGCCGTATTCTCAGGTGACTCCGAAGAGCGAAATCCGAGATCCAGATGGACAATAAACTCATATCTGCGTCCTTGCTCGTACTGGCCTCCCTGAGCCCGACCGCCACCGTTGCCCAGACTCAGAGCCACCAAACTCACGCGGCCGACTTTTACTATTACCGCGGTAAAAAAGTCTTACTAAAACTGGCGGAGCGAACCCTCGCGGCCAAGCTCAGGCCTGGTGTCAGATATGACCACAAATTCTCTAAGCTTAAGAACTATTTTGCCGAACTAGGAATTCAACCGTTTAACGACAGAGAGAGAGTGATCGTCTCCAAGTCGACAACAGAAATGGACGCAGCTTCGGCGGCAATCGAGCCAGGAATTGCTACCAAGGAAATTTACCAAGTCCCTGTGTACCAGCTTGGCGAACTAAAACTGGTTTTGCAAAATGAAGTAATCGTCCAATTCAAGCCTGACGTGTCCGAAGAAAACCGAGAGGAATTGTTACGAAAGTTTACCTCCGGATTTAAGGAGGTTGCGGCTGGGCAATACGTCTTGGCCCTTGGAAACCCCGAAAACACGCTTTTCACCAGCAATACTCTTCAAAATAGTCGGTACGTTGATTTCGCCGAACCGAATTTCTTAGTTCTCACGCCGCAGTCGAGTAAAACCAAATGGAAAGCGCCGGTAGCGAAGCCAAAACCGAACGGGCCATTGGATGCGAATCCTCCTTACCCGTCAGATCCACTCTTTGCTCAGCAATGGTCACTTTCGAATCAGCTGGGGGATCAGGGCCAAGGAGTCACAGGCGCAGATATTCGCATCAAAGAAGCTTGGAAGATAAACCAAGGATCCAAAGACATTCGTGTTGCCGTTCTCGACGACGGTGTCGATATCACTCACCCTGACTTGAAATCCAGCATCGCTTGGGACAATGGCTCGGTTGTTCAGTGGGACGCAATTGATGCCGTGGCACATGATGGTACTTCCGGCGCCCCGAACGCTTCGACGGTTTGGCATCAGGTGTCAGCTTCGGACTCTCACGGCACAAATGTAGCTGGCGTGATCGCTGCCCAGACAAACAACGGAATTGGGCTGGCTGGCATCGCTCCAAATGTGAAGATCATTCCTATTCGTATGGGATCAGCTGACCTGGAAGCTAAAGGACACTGGACTACGCCACTGCTTGTGGGCCTAGCCATTCGAAAGGCGGTCGTACTGGGAGCGGACGTCATCAACGCCAGTTGGCCCGTCGATCAATCAGACTCGGTCGCTGCTGCAGTTGCCTACGCTCTCGCCCAAGGGCGAGATGTCGGTGGGATAAAAAAGGGAGTTGTTATGGTATTTGCCGCTGGGAACGGAGACGGGGATGATGGAGTCGTCTATCCTGCACAACTGGCTGCATCACTGCCCGTCATCGCCGTCGGAGCAACCAATTCATGGGATGTTGTAAAGACAAAACAAACGGCAGACGGCGAGGATTGGTGGTATAGCGGCACGGGACCCGCGGTGTCTCTGGTCGCACCGGGCGTGGGAATCGTAACGACAAATCCTAGTGTAACTGGTAGTCTCTATATCGAAGATTTCAACGGAACCTCCAGTGCTGCTCCCCATGTCGCGGCCGTTGCCGCTTTGATTCTCAGCCAGGGCAAAAACTGTACGGCGTCTGACGTCAAAAGCATTCTGATCAACACTGCGGACAAGCTCAGGGGGCAGACATCTAGAACCGATGATGCAGGGTCGGGTCGCCTTAATGCTCTCGCTGCGCTTAAGGGCATACACTGTCGGTGAGCTGTGTTGAGTGTTTGCAGACTTAACAGTTCTGGGTAGACAGATCGTGTTCAACTCAGTAGGCCAGCGGCACCGCTGTTTTTTCCCCTTCGCGGTGAGGGGCTCTGCCCTCGCTCTGATAATGCTTCTTGGCTTTTGGCTGAGTCCCCGTCTCGCTTCGCAGGGACGATCAGAGAGTACAGTGCAGGTTTTTAAGGTTAACGGAGACATTACCACCGAACAGTTTGAAGAGCTCGCTCGCAAGATACGGACCAAATTCTCGGCAGATATCAGTGCGTTACCAGTGTTTACGAGCTATCGTCTGCTCGTTGTGAAGACGTGCAGGAAAGATGGCAATCTTTTTGACGGTATTTCAAACCTCCTCTCCGAAGTAGCTCCAAAATCGACGCTCGAACGAATACCCGTAGATTCGCACCAAGGCAGAGCCAATATTCCTACTGGAATAGTAATGGTTCAGTTTAAGCCAGGAGCCAGCCAAGCGATGATTGAAGGCCTCCTTCGGGAGCTCAATCTGATTATCGTGAAGATCCCCGGAGCGGATGTCTCAGGTCCATTGATTTTGCGTGACCGAAACGGGAGCGTCGCAAAAGCCGTGAAGGCAGCAGCTGCGCTGAAGAAGTCGGAACTTGTTGAATACGCGGAATTGGATTTTGTCGAACAGTCCCGCTAGCCCTTGTGTCGTGCCTTAGGTTCGATTCTGAGTATAGCGCCTTTTTATAATGCGTTAAAAAAGGTTGGTAATGTTCAGAGAACTGCAGACACCGTTCAGGGCACATTGAATGTCCTCTTGGTGTCTAATTCAAAGACGAGCAATGCGATTCCAGTTCAGCTTGATGGTTGCACTCGCGCTTGCTCCACTGCTGACGAGCCAGGAAAAGCCGGTCACCCACTGCTGCGCGTCGGATGCCGACAGAGTTTCGCAAAAAACAATCAAAGCCCTGATTGATGAAACAGAACCTATTCACGCTCCGTGTTGTGCCGAAATGCTTCACATCAAAGGAACCTTGGTGCTGTCAATAGTGGTTGGAAGTGATGGCGAGGTGATTTGCGTGGAGTACGTCTCTGGGCATCCACTTCTCATTGGAGTCGCCATTGATTCTCTCAGAAGGTGGACCTTTCGACCCCACGCTGTGAAAGGGCAGAAACGAAAGTTCTGCGGGAGAATCGGTCTGCGCTACGAAGCAAATGAAGGGGCTGTGAAATACGAAGTAATCTAATCCCCATTTGTTGAATCAGGATTGCGCGGGGCCCTCATCTCGAAACCAGTTTACAATGTCCGAGAATCGGAGAGGTCATTACCCATGCCGTGGAATCCTGCTACCAAAGAGACTTTTGAACGCATCTTGAAAGAGGAAATCGCCGCGCTGACTCCGGAGGCCGCGAGAGCCTACGAAAAGTACGCCGTTGCACCTTACGAGCTGCGGCGTTTGCGAAGTGCCGATTCCGGGATTGAACGTATATTTGTCGTGGAAAGGAATGGAAGCCAATTGCTCTTTTTTGATGATGTTGAAGAGGAGTTCGGGGTTGGAATGCCGACAACGATGCAATTCTCAGAGACTTGGGCACCTTTGGCCCTCTCATTGCCGCTGTGCTCGCGCTAGACCGCATTGAACCGATTCACCAACGGCTGGCAGCCTCAGAACGAAACTACAAAAAAAGGCAGAACGAACATGAAGACCAAAAGAAAAACCGCTAGAAGCGCGAGCGTGACCGAAGGCAGCGGCAACGTCTTTGTCGACCTCGGCCTGCCCAACGCTGGCCAGGAACTTATGAAGGCGCGCTTGACGCTACAAATCTACCGCATTCAAGGATCGCGGCATCACCCAGACAGAAGCTGGGAAAATCCTCGGCATTCCGCAGCCCCATGTCTCGGCGTTGGCGCGCAATCGTTCGGGCAATTTCTCGGTAGGCCGCCTTATTGACTTCCTCACCGCGCTCTGCCCGGACGTTGAAATGACCGTGCGGCCGACGCGCAAAGATCAAACATTGGAATGCGCAATTTTCAGGGTCCAGCGGTTTCGGATGGCACTTCGGCCAGGCCTTCAGCCACAGGGAGGAGATTTCGGCAGCAGCTCCTATCCTACGGATGGTTCGCGCTGACGCGAAGGTAGGCGAACAACAACTGCTTCCCGCTCGGGTGTTGGCTGCCGCCGTTCGGTTCGATCGTGACAAAGACAGCGTCGATATCGCCTAGCGACTTAGGATTATCGGCCTTCAGAACCCAGCGTTTCTTGCTCGCGTTATCCTCGTAAAAGACGCCAAGGTTTAAAGCTTGCTGCCTATCGGGCCCCCGGCGCCCCCACGCTTGAAAGGTACTGGTTTCCTGGACGCCGTGCTGTGCGTCCAGATCGTAGGCGTAAAAAACCAGCCGTTTTCCACGGGTATAGAAAATTCGGCCGTAGGTTTTGTTTGTTTCTCCATCGTGTGAAACGTCATGAATTTCTGCTATGTATAGATCGCGAGCTCCGATCAGCTCCCGGATATCCCGGTCATGCTCAAGCATGTCCTGATCCTTCGCGACCTGATCCTCTTTCTGCTCGAGTTCGTGTTCGCGATTACGCACAACCTGCGTCAGGTCTCCAACCTTCGCCTCCAAGACTGCGGCGTGCGACGCCATCTCATCCCGCTGTCCTTCCAATGCGTCGATGGTCTTCTGCAATTCAATCAGCTTCGTCTGAGCGGCCGTTAATTCTTCATCTTGTTTTAGAGTTGTGTCGCTGGACAGCTGGGTTATTTCTTTCCTATTTGCAGGCTGTGGGCTCCCAACAGGCTTAGCTTTCAGGGCGCCGATTACCGATTCCTGCCCCGACAATTGTCGTTTGAGGTTGGCAATGGTTCGGTTATCGTCTGCCAGCTTCGTCAGCAACTGAGCCCTTTCGTGTCCAAAATCACTAACCTGCTCCTCAAGAGATGTCGAGTCCGTGGTTGGGCCATTCGCTGTGCGAGCTATATCAGTTCCCCGTTTCACGCCTGTCCGGTAGGCCATGATCCCAAGGGCCAAAGCAAGGAGCACAACTGCGGCGAGTGACATGCATAGTTCCCGCCAATGAACCGTCGATGGGCGATAACTGAATCGCTGGCCGCGTTCGGCCCTCTCGGCTTGGCTCTCCGTCCCGGCTTCGCGCGATCTCTCTTCGGCTGCCAGGCGTATGAGAAACGCTTTTTCGGCTTCCTTAACGCGCCAGGAATCGTCTGATTCCCTATTCTCAGGAACGAATTGCGAAGCCAATGCAGCAGCGCCATGTTGGGCGGCGATTTCGTATTCCTGTATCGCCCGCCGGCATTCCGCGCAACTCTCCAAGTGCGAGTCGAGTGCCCGTTGCTCGTCGGAGGTTAGCTCGCCGGCAGTCGCAGCCGCACACAATTGCACAAATTCCTCATGCGGAGCCATTTAACGAGCGCCTCGACTTCCCATCGAAATTCTGCCTGCAAGTCACAGATCATCGCCTTTGGCGGGCAATTTCTACCAAGTGTTCGCGGAGCTTCTCAAGACCTCGATAGTGGTGGTTTCTGATGTTGGCGTACGACTGGCCGAGTTTCTTAGCGATCTCCGCGAACGTGTACCCCTCGAAAAAGTGGAGTCGCAATGTTTCTCGCTGGTCTTTGGTCAAGTCGTGCACGATCCTCTTCCATGCGTTCCTGCCGAATAGTCCTTCGACGGTGTCATCGTAGTTCGCCCGCAAGTCACTGCGGGATTCGGCGCTGCGAGCATCGTCGGCACTTGCGGGCCTATATAGACCGATGGACTTCAATTTCCTCCGTCTCAAAAGCGCCTGCGTATACGCTACCTGGAATATCCACGAACGAGCCGGCCCCGTCGAGGCATCGAAGAGTTTGGACCTTCGGTATACGTACAGGAAGACCTCTTGGACGAGGTCATCCGCCTCGCCGGAATCCCGCAACATCTGCTTTCCAATATGATAGACGCATCTTGAGTGGCGCCTAAAGAGCTCGGCTATCGCTTCCTGTTCACCCACTTGCAGCCTAGACATCAACAGATCGTCGCTGACGCATTCGGGCTCAACAGTTGGCCGAGCTGGCGCCTGCGATTCGGTCGCGCTCGTCGGAAGCGCCGGAAGTCTGACACTTGATAAGTAAGCGTCCACTTGTACTCCCGATTGCAATAAATCAATAAATCGGCAGGGCTCGAGTCGATCCTCGTCCGCCGCTGTAGACGATCGTCTGTAGATTGATCGTATTCAGAATACTAAAAGTATGATGTGGCCAAGGCAACAAAATTCTCTAGGCACACGTTCGGCGCTGCCGTCCGGAATGAGAGACAAAAACTCGGTCTTTCTCAAGAGGATTTTGCCGAAAGGGCCGAGGTCCACAGAACGTATATAAGCTCAATCGAATTGGGTAAGGTCAGCGTCAGCATTGAAGTCGCAAACCAATTGGCGGCGGCCCTGGGCTTGCGATTGAGCGAAATCGTCCGAATGGCAGAATAGTTGGTGTGACTGAATAGACAGGCCATGTGGACCGAATTTCGGCTCGGACGAGTTCCGTTCTACTGGAAACTCACAGTCGGCCGCCCAGACCTTATCGCAAATTGGCGAGAAGTGCCGGCCGACGATTCCAATCAGAATTGTCTCATTTCCGGACGATTACTTAGCGAGCTTTGGGTTTTTGGGCAGCCCGTTCGTGGCTGGGGCGGTTGGTGACGCGATTTTGCCGCTAAGACGGTTAATCGAGTCTTCCAATCCTTGGCGTTGCTTCCAGAAATCTGCCCACAAGTCACCCTTTTCTTTCAGTCGCTCGTGCATCGTTTCGATGTTGAGCTTTTCGGGCTTAAGGCTCTTTCGCAATTCAGTGGGTAGCAACGGAGTGGACACAGGCGCTCTAGGGAAGGCTCGAATTACGTAAGGCGCGGCCAGCGGCCGGCCCTCAGCATTCTGCTGTACGTCAATCAACACCCTGCCGGCGGGGCGCTTCGCTACGGTGCGCTCATTTGTCACCAGGCCAGGGTGTTCGGCGGCCACCACGCGTGCCACGATTTCCGCAAACGTTCTAACCTGCTCGTAGGTGTACACCGGCTCTAAGGGAAGATACAGGTGCATTCCGGTGGCGCCGGAAGTCTTCAGGAATACGCTCATCTGTAATTCTTTCAACTTCTCGTATAGTGCCTTAGCGATTTGTACCACCACAGAAAAGTCTGTGCCCTCTGAAGGGTCTAAATCAAAGAAGAAATAATCTGGATGCTTCAGGTCGGCGCGGCCGCTGCTCCAGGGATTATGGTCGATGCATCCGAGTCCCGTCAGATAAAGTAGGGAGGCCCGATCATTAGCAACTGCATAGTGGATCTGTTCTCCCTTGGTTTCAGAATCGACTGGTAGGGTTTCAAACCAATCCGGCAGACCGAGAGCTTCGCTCATGTCTTTTTGAAAAAACGCTTGCCCCTTGATCCCATCCGGGTATCGCCGTAACACCAAAGGACGATCTTTCAGAAACGGGATCACATAATTCGCCATCCGGTAGTAGTAGGCGATAAGAGCGCGCTTTGTATAGCCGGATTCCGGGAAATAGACTTTATTCAGATTACTGATCCTGAATCGTTTGCCGTCCAATTCCAGCCAAACATTTTCCGCGCGACCTTTGAACAATTCCGCCTCGATCTGAGACTCTGTGGCCAACACTTTTCCTAGCATTGTCGGCGCACTCACCACATGTGGTTGCGTGGGCTCTGCCAGTTCCTTTTCCTTTCGGCAGTCGTCTGGATTTACATCTCCCCGCAGGCCCAGAAAAACGGGATGCCGCAGCCGCTCTTCTTGAGTCCATCCGCTGAAGCGAACACGCGCCACTAGCTTTGGAGCAACCCAGGTCTCTTTCTCGTTGGTTTCTGGAATTTGTTCAAATGGGCATTTTCTCGTTACCAGTTCTTTGAGCGTCGCTGCAACTTGACTATGAGACTGCGCGTCGAATCCGCTTCCCACGTGTCCTATGAACTGCAATTTCCTGCCCGCGTACAATCCGAGCAACAAGGAGCCAAACGGTGTTCCACCGCGTGGAGCGGTCCAGCCACCCACAACCGCATCGAGGGTCTTCGTTGTCTTAAGTTTCAGCCAATTCGTGCTGCGTGTGCTGACATACTGGCTATCTATTCGTTTGGCGATGATTCCTTCGAGTTCGTTTTGTTTTGCTAGTTCAAATAATTCCTTTCCTTTCTCAATTTGGTGATCTGAAAAGCGAGTTCTATCGGAATTGCGAAAGAGCCGTTGCAGAAGCCGTTTGCGTTCCAGCAGCTGCGCCGCGCGCAAGTCATATCCATCGCAGTACAAAAGATCGAAGACGAAGTAGACAACGGGATATTCGGAGACTAGTTTAGACGCCGGATTGTGCACATGTAACCGCCTCTGCAGTTTTTCGAAATCGCTGCGTCCACGGCCATCCAAAACTGCAATTTCTCCATCAAGAATCCCTTGATGGCCGCTGAGCGCCTCCGGAAGACCGGCTAAGTCTGGGTATTGCGAAGTTATGTCCGATCCCGATCGCGCTCGCAACGTCAATTTGCCATTTTCGATCCACGCCAAAGCGCGAACTCCATCCCACTTGATCTCGAATAACCAGTTGGGATCCGAGAAAGGTCTCTCCGAAAGCGTTGCCAGCATTGGTGCCATTCGCGCTGGCATAGCACCTTTACGCGCACCTTCCAGTTCTGAGGCATGCAAAGGACTCGGTCCATGCTTAGGCGTTTCCTCAGCGTTAATTTCTGTCAGCAAGCGTCCCGTGAGAACCGAGCCATCATGCTCGTCGATGTTCCAGTTCAGATCTGCGGAAGAGTCCTTATGCTTAATCATCAGCCATTCGTTTTGTTTCTGGCTGTTTTTCAATTTGACGATCACAAAACTGCCGCGAAGTTTTTCTCCATTCAGACCGAATTTAATTTCACCGCGCTGCAGCTGTTCATTGGCATCTGTTTTGCCTTCCACTTGAAATGTTCCTCGATCCCACACCATCACCGTGCCCGCGCCGTAGCTACCTTCCGGAATGTTTCCTTCGAAATTGGCGTAGTCCAGAGGATGATCTTCCGTCTGAACCGCCAGTCGCTTGTCACCAGGATTGAGTGAGGGCCCTTTTGGTACCGCCCATGACTTCAGTGTGCCCCCGATAGCCAGTCGAAAATCGTAATGCAGTCGCCGCGCGGCATGTTTTTGTACGACAAAGGTATTTTCGCTCCTGGCCGCTGTGTCCGTCCCAGGGGGTTCCGTTGTGCGGTCAAATCGCCGCTTTTTGCGGTACTCTTCCAGCTTCTGCGTCTTCGTCATGGGCGCATTCTAACTCAGGCCGTTCTACAGCATTTATGGGTACTTTTTCGGGCTTTGCATAGGATTTCAGCTTGCATCTGGCCAGAGTGCTCGCTACCCTTAAGAATTCTTCTACGCAAGTCGCTCTATGGAGGGGATGTTGCCATGGCAACCACGGTTTGGAAAGGCCACCTGACATTCGGCTTAATCTCGATTCCCATGCGCCTGTTTGCAGCTGCCCGGGGCGAACGCGTCAGCTTTAATCAACTCCACAACGTTTGTCATTCACGCCTGAAAATGCCACTCTTTTGCCCGGTCTGCAACCGCAACGTGGAGCGCTCCGAGATTGTCAAAGGTTACGAATACGACAAAGATCAATATGTGCTGTTCAATGAGGAAGAACTCGACAAGATTGAGCCGCCTTCGGCGCGGGTGATGGAAATCATCGAGTTCGTCAAGCTTGAAGAGATCGATCCGCTCTACCTCGATTCCTCTTATTACATCACTCCGGAGGACGCCGGATTAAAAGCCTACACATTGTTGATGAAAGCTATGCAGGAGACCGGCTACGGAGCCATCGCTAAGATCACCATGCACCAGCGCGAACATATCGTCTTTATCCGTCCGGGCTCCAAGAACCTGACGTTGCACACGATGTTTTACTCCAGTGAAATTCGCGCCGCGGAGGCGGTTCCCACCGACAAGATCGAAGTAAAGGATCAGGAAAAGAAACTCGCAGAGCAGCTCATTGAAAGCCTGGCTACTCCCTTCCAGCCGGATAAATACCGCGATGAGTACAGCGACAATGTCCGCGCCTTGATTGCCGCCAAGCTTCAAGGCCAGGAAGTTGCTGAGGCGCCTAAGGCGCATCTGGCTCCGGTTATCGATTTGATGGAAGCCTTGAAAAAGAGCCTCGACGAAAAGCACGCCCCAACTGCGGCGAAAGCTCTTCCTGCGACTCAGACTGGACCTGTCGCCGTGCCTTCGGGCAAGAAACCGCCCACTCGCGCGGTTCAACCAGAGTCCATAACGCAAAAACGGGGGAAGAAAGTAGCCGGCTAATTCTTGATGGGCGCCACGGATAAATTCAGCCCCGAAGACGTGCAACGCATTATAGGTCTGACCCGAAAACAGTTGGACCAGTGGGATCGGTTACAGCTTGTTTCTCCGCAAGAGGAGCAAGGTACGCGATATTACGACTTTCGCGATTTGATTGGGCTTCGCACGATCAAGCAGCTTCTGGAAAAGGGCGTATCCGCGAATCATTTGCAGCGCGCTCTCTCTGCACTCAACGAAAAACTTTCCCAGGTCAAGATCCCGCTTTCCCAATTGCGCATTCTCTCGGATGGCAAGCATGTTCTAGTGGAACAGGGGACAGCGCGCTTGGAACCTGTTTCGGGCCAGTTCGTATTGAATTTTGAAACGCGCGAACTTGCCGAAGGCATTCGCTTCATTGCTAATCGCAGCGCGGAAGATTGGCTGGCCGTGGCTCTTTCCCACGAAGCGGACAGTAAAACCAAATCCCAGGCAATTGAGGCTTACGATCGTTGTGTAGCTGTCGATCCTCAAAATGTCAATGCACTTCTGAACTGCGGAACCCTTTATTACGAGGACGGAAATTTCGAGAAGGCCGCTGACTATTTCCAGCGTGCCCTTGCGGCACAGCAGGAAAATCCCCTGGCGCATTTCAATCTCGGCAGTGTCCTGGAAGAAATCGGCAAACTCGAAGAGGCACGCCGTCACCTGCGTCAGGCGGTGCTCCTCGATCCCGACTATTCCGACGCTCACTACAATTTGGCCTTCGTTTGCGAAAAGCTTCGCGCTTTTTCCGAAGCCCGCGAACACTGGCGCGTATACATCCATCTCGACCCTGTCGGGCCTTGGTCGACGTATGCCCGTCAGCGCCTCGCCGCCTTCCAGGTCGCCAAATCCGCTAACTGATGCCTAGCCGAAGCGCCCATAGAATCAGTTAGTTCGACAATATGCCCGGAAATCTCGGCTGTCCCTTCCCACCACACCATTTTCGGCTCCGGGCCGTTGGGCCTCATATGCTCGATGGCGACACCCAAGCAGCTTGGCGCGGTCCCTCCAAGGTCTTGCGTCAGTATGATTCGAAGTTCACTGGAGGTTCCTTATCCGCCGGTAAAGGCCGGAGCCCGCTTTTCGATGAAGTGTGCCACGCCTTCCTTGAAATCTTCGGATTGCAGGCTCGCCAGCATTTCCTGCTCGGAAATCGCAAACGCTTCGGCGAGCGTCTGGAACATAGCTTCATAAACCTGAAACTTAATCACCCGCAGAGACCGTGGGCTGACGTTCGCGGCCAGATTTATCGCATATTTCTGCACGCTTTCCAAAAACGATTCTTGCGGAAAGATCTGGTTCACCAGGCCCATTCTCAGCGCTTCCGTGGCGTCGATCATTCTTGCGGTAAACAACAGATCCAGCGCGTTTGCGTGTCCTACCAGTCGCGGCAGCATCCATGCCATACCGTACTCGGCGATCAGGCCCCGCTGGGCAAACGCTGTGCCCAATCGAGCTCCATCGGACGCAAAACGCAAATCGCAGTACAGTGCAATCACCAGGCCCAAACCTACCACCGGGCCGTTAATGCCTGCAATCACAGGCTTGGTAACCGCGGGGAAATAAGAGTATTTTTTCCGGAAGTCCGCTCGCGCACCATCGCGGCCTCCACTCTCCGGTTGCACTGCTTGGGCCCGCCGTGCTTCGTCGAGTCCCTTCTCTGCGACCGCGCTCAAGAGCGAAATATCCGCGCCCGCGCAGAATCCGCGCCCGGCGCCCGTTAGAACAATCACACGAACGTTTTCGTCTTGCTCCGCCTCTCCCATCGCTGCGCGGACTTCGCTCTCCATGATGGCTGTCCAGGCGTTCAGTTTGTCGGGCCGGTTGAGCGTAATCGTGGCGACTCGGTCGGCAACGTGGTAGAGCGTTTCTCGGTTTGGCATGATGGGCCGGATTATATACAAGGGCCGCCGCGTTAGTCACATTTATCTGTGGGTAGCTATCGCATTCTACGAGCGCCAGCTGGTCTAAGAAACCGGTGAGAATGGCAGCTATGACCTATCGAGTGTCGCCGCAAAGAAGATCGGTCGGAACCGTTCTCTGCTCCTTGGCTGCGCCCAATCCTTGAGTAAACAGGTGTTCCTAACCACGGCACTAGACGTCACAGCTGGGGTGCCATGTCCCAAAACCCCGTTCTGGGCCGCGACTCGCCCAGGCCGGGAACGCCGATTCTCCATTCATCGGTCTTGACAGTGTTAATCCGGCGCGTTTTGTTCGGAAAATATAAGATGAAACGTCAGCGCAGCGGGATGAATAACGAAGTTGAGCCCAGCGACACTCAACAGCTCATTCATATACGTCCTGTGCAGCCGCGTCGAAAATAGCTGCGGCTCCGCCTATAGTGGTTTGTTCTCAGCCCAAATGCTGCTCTCAATGCTCGTCTCCCGTGAAACAATCGTGCCTTCGCAGCTGTCACTGAGACGCCCGTCATCCCGGCTGTTTCCCTTATGGAGTGCTCTCGCAACTGAAACTCCACAGCCTGCCGAATGGTCGGTCGAAGCTCGCAGATCGCTTTCCTAAGAATTCTTTCCTTCTCGCGCCGCGCGCATAGATTTTCCGGATCCGCGGAAAAGTCCGGTACATCGCCAACTCCATTTGCGTCAGACTCGCCGAAACCAAAGGGTATTTCCCGTGATCTACGTTTCCCGCGAAGCGTCACAAGGGCTGAATTAATCGCGATGCGTGTCAACCATGTGGAGAAGCTGGACCTGCCGTCAAACTTCTTAATGTGAATGAAGGCACTCAAAAACGCATTTTGGAGTGCATCCTCTGCGTCTTCACGATTTTGGGTGATGCGCTGCGCACTCCGGATAAGCTTTCGCGCAAGAGGTTGGCACAGTGCGTCGAAGGCCTCCGCTTGCCCTTGCTTTGCTGCCGCTACCAAGGCCTTTTCGCACATTGTCGTCGCCCCCACGCTTTACAGCGGGAATGATGAGATGAATTTGTTCTACGAACAAACCTCGATGGGATCCTTTTTTGGTTACCCGATGGCAGGTGGACGCGCTACAACTTTAGAGGGGCATGGGAACAACTCTAGTGGCGGGGATCTCTGCCATTGGAAGATGGCGAGTCAGAACACTATTCGGTATTGAGATAATTCGACGAAGAATGAGATGAGGTTGAGCCTTCTCCAGACGAGACGGAGGATCTGAGAGAATCTGCTTGCGAGGTCGCCGCGATGGATTCCTCCTCCTTCATTCTTCCAGTTGCAGGATGCCGCGCTTGAGCGCGATAGTCACTGCGTGAGTTCGGTCGTTTGCGTTCAGCTTTGAGAGGATACTGCTCATGTGTCCCTTAACGGTCTCCTCAGAAACGCCCAGCTCCGATGCGACAATTTTGTTCGCATTTCCAGCGGCCACGAGCGTCAGCACTTCCAGTTCGCGGGCGGTAAGGGTTTCGCTGGAGTGATGCTCGGCAATTCCAATAGCAATTTCAGGTGGAATTCGTTTGCGACCAGTGTGCACAGCGCGAATCGTATCCAGGAGATCCTTACGCAAGGCGCTCTTGAGAAGGTAGCCGCACGCCCCAGCATCCAGAGCCCGGGCGGCGTGCACGTCGCCTTTGTATGTCGTCAATACAAGGATACGGGCTTGGGGAAATTCGGTTCGAATGGAAACGATCGCATCAATACCATTTACCCCGGGCATCTGCAGGTCCATCAATGTAACGTCAGGACGATGGGTACGAAACTGCTCGATTGCCTCGCGGCCATTCACGGCCTCGGCAACCAAAATCATATCTTCCTGGCCCTCCAGGAGGGCCGCAATTCCCTCGCGGAGCACAGGATGATCGTCGACTGTCAGGATCTTTATCCGAGTGCTTGGAGATTCCATCATCTGTTACCTCCGCGTACAGCACGCAGTAACAAGGTCCAAGCCGAGCGGCTTCTGTAGGACCGGTAAGCCTTCGATCCGGGCACGGAAAGTTCCACCTCTGTGCCGGCTTCGGGCCGGCTCCAGATCTGCATCTGACCTCCGATTTTCGTGGCTCGTTCGCGCATTCCGGACATTCCCCAGTGGTCCGGCCTTCCGCCGGATTCAAGGACCTGCGAATCTATGCCTCGACCGTTATCTCGAACTCGGATGCGCCATTTATTCTGATCATAGGCAATTTCCACTTCGATCCGGGTCCCCTCGGCATGTTGGAACGCATTCACCAAAGCCTCGTGCCCGATCCAGTAGGCTTCGTCTAGAACCAGGGGATGCAGAGGACGCACATCGCCTTCCACGACTACGGCAAACTCCACGATTGTTCCCCGAGAAAGTTCTTGGCCCGCTTGGGTAAACGCCTCGGCCAAATCCTTTGTAGGGCCTACCGAAACCCGCAGGTGCCTGACCCGGTCACGCCCTTCGGCCATCACTTCGTCGGCACGATCAAGCGCACTATCCATTAACTGCCGAGCTGGTTCCGAGTTGGGTATTCGTATCGCGGCTGCTTGAAAACGCAGAATCAGGCCCTGTATTCCCTGAAGAAGAGTATCGTGCAGCTCGCGTGCAATGCGCTCGCGCTCTCCGAGGCGCTCTTGCATCCTGCCTCGAATACTTGCAGCCACCTGATTCAAGCGTAGTAGATAGAGCAACAACAAAATTGCGAAGGCGCCACAGACGCTTAGCAAACGGAACCATAAGGCCTGCCACCATGCCGGCATAATCTGGATTCGCAAGATCGCGCCCGGCTCGTTCCAATGGCCGTGACTCGTTGCGGCTTCGACGCAGAACGTATACGTTCCGTAAGGCAGCGTAGTGTAGGCTGCTACGCGCTGATTGCTGTCGACCTCGTTCCACTTGGCGTCCAAACCTTCCAATTTATATCGGTAGCGATTGGTTTCGGCATTCAAATAACTCAGGGCGGAAAACTCGATGGCGAAGACGTTTTGCGAGTGCGAGAGTGTGACTTCGTGCGTGTGGCCAATCGACCTTGCCAGAGGTGAGTTCTTTCCGAGCGGAACGGAATTGCCGAACAATCTGAAATCCGTCAAAACAATGGGAGGCACGGAGGTGTCGTCTACCATCTGATCGGGGAAGAAAGCAGTCGCTCCGCTAAAGCCGCCAAAAAACATCTCTCCCGTGCTGCTTTTGAAGCAGGCACCCCAGCCGGTCAGATCGTCACCGGGCAGTCCGTCCGCCACGGTGTAATTCTTGAAGTTCTCCGTTCTTGGGTCGAAGTTCGATATGCCTTTATTGGTGCTCATCCACAGCGAACCCTTTCCGTCTTCGAGCACGCAACTCACAACGTTTCCACTCATCCCTTGCTGCTCGCCGTATACGGAAAAACTGTTCGTTCGGGGATCGAACTTGTCCAAACCATCTTGTGTGCCCGCCCACAACGTCCCGACGTGGTCGAAATACACGGAATTCACCCGGTTGTCGCTGAGACTGTGTGGGTCGTCAGGGCGATGACTATAAATGGTGAAGCGGCTGTTCAAGGGGTCAAATCGATGGAGTCCAATTTCGCTGCCCAGCCACAATTTCCCGCCCTTATCGAGCGCAATGGCGTGATAGTTCAGGCCGCGGCCGTTGCCTTCTGGCTTGAATGTAGTGAAACTCTCGGTCGCTCGATCAAAACGGCAAAGTCCCTCCCACGTTGCTCCCCAGAGCGTTCCGTCATTGTCCAAGAGCAAGCGCTCAACGATGCTTTGATTACACGCGAAAGTGGAGCCCAGGGGATAAAGGAATTCCTTCAATTCACCGGTATTTCGGTCATACCGTTTGACGCCATTGCCTGTGCCGAACCAAAGGATATTCGGTCCTTGCTCGACGATAGAAAGCACAGTGGACCCAGTGCTGGCGATGGGCTTGAAGCTAGAGTACTTACCCATGTTTCGATTGATGCGCGTCACGCCATGATCTGTGCCGACCCACAACAGGCCGTCACGATCCTCGTAGAGGGCGCTGACCAGCGGGGCTTCAAGGCTGTTGGGATTACCGGACTCGTGCGTGAACTTTTCGAAGAGAGGATGCCTCGTAGTGAAGAAATTCGGCTCGGCCTGATGCAATCCGATCCAGATCGTTCCTTCGCGATCCTCGAATAAGGTTGAGACTCGATTGTCGGCAAGGCTGTCATTGTCTCCGAGACGGTTGCTATAGCTGACGAACTTTCGATGTTCGCGATCAAACTCCAGCACTCCGTTGTAGGCGCTGCCAAACCACATGTTGCCATTGTGGTCTTCCAGCATCGTGTATACGCGGTTCCTCATCCGATTCTGGAGCGGGTCGGGATTAAATTGAAAACGAGTGATCTGGCCCGACTCGCGATCCAGCATCCCGGGCAGCCCGTCGTCTCCGTAGAAAATCCAAAACACTCCGAAACGGTCTTCGTGAAATCGGACACCGACGCCGGAATTGGGGGTGGCAATGTGTCGTACAACTTTGCCTGTTCCGCGATCGAATTCGTCGAGCGATTGGGAAGTGCCCACCCAGAACCTGCCTTGGCGATCCTCGCCGGTTGACTTGACGTCGTCGTCGCCGATCGTCGCCGAGTCTCGGGGATCGTTAACGAATCGGTTGGATTGTCTTGTCGCCGGGTCAAGCCGGAAGAGCCCCTTGTTGGTGGAGAGCCACAGATATCCGGAGGCGTCTTCGCTGATGTGGGTTACCGTTGTGGTGAGATCGTTACTATCCGGCCCGCGCAGGCGATAGTGCGTAAAAGTCTCCGTCACAGTGTCGAAACGGTCCAAAAACTGGTCGGACGCAACCCAGATAAAACCAGAACCGTCCTTGAACAACGCGTGAATATATACTCCGCTGAGACTGTCCGGACGCTGCGGGTCGTGCCGGAAGACCTTGCACTTGTGACCATCAAAGCGGTTCAATCCATTCTGCGTCCCGAACCAGATGAAGCCGTCGTCGTCCTGTACGATCTCGGAGACTCGCGTCTGCGAGAGTCCAGAATCAGAGGGAAGCCTCCGGAACTGAGTGTCAGTCCCCGCGACCATGGGCAGCTTGACTGTTTGGGTCTCTGACGTCACGCTTTCTTGTGCTGGAGCCGGAACTCCAAGTGCCAAACACCATGCTAACGCACCGCAAAGGCAAGCGAGAGTTCGGAGATAGAGCCTGAGGTTAATCGTTTCCTCCGCCAGGTCTCGAGTTATCTTCTAGCCTCAGCAGCCGCGAGTCTAGAGATTCTCCCTTGATCTTGCACTCCCCCTCTCTGAAACGCTACTGAACCATAGAATCTTCACTTTGCCCACCCCCAAAGGGGGGCATCGCGAAGCCATTTTTGAGGCATTCGAAACCCATTTCGACTGTCTTAGGCTGGCATCGGGGGGATATTTCTCTGCAACAATTATTCTCGATATTCCCTAACGGATGGCCTGGGCGAGGTCTTCTGATTCTACGTCTTGCGGGCGGGGCTATCTTAATTTACGAAGGCACTGTTGCGCTCTCGCGGTCACCCTCGTTCGAGGTCATGATCATGGAGATCGTCGCGATCGGAGTCGGAGCACTGCTCCTCATTGGACTCGTAACCCCTGTGGCTGCGGCGGTTGTGGTGCTCTTGGAGATTGCATTTGCATTCGTGCTACCGGCCCACGTGGAAGATTCCATTCTTCTAGGAAGTCTTGGCGCAGCCTTGGCGACTCTCGGCCCCGGGCTTCGGTCTATTGACGCACGTCTTTTCGGACGAAGGCGTATTGACATTGGGGGTCGCTAGAGCGGCCTTGTCCTCCCCCATTGGTCGTGTTCGCACCCACCTTCATTGGGCAAGAAGAGGAGAAACGAATGAACAGCCTTAAAGACAACACTGTCGGAGCAGATTCCATGTATGTGATTTTGGGCGCGAGCGGGAACACCGGCTCGATCATCGCCAATTCCTTGCTATCGAAGGGCAAGAAGGTTCGCGTCATCGGGCGCGACGCGGGGCGACTGCAATCCTTTGCGCGCAAAGGCGCGGAAGCGTTCACGGCCAACGTGAGCGATGCGGCTTCCCTCACCAAAGCCTTCAGCGGTGCGCGGGCGGCCTACTTGATGTTGCCGCCCATAACCTCGCGGGAGGATCAGGAGCGAGACAGCGATGGGATCGCAAAAGCCGCGAAGGAGTCGGGCCTGCGCTACGCGGTGCACTTGAGCAGCTACGGCGCTCATGTCGCCGAAGGCACCGGGCCCGTCGCGGGGCTGCATTCTTCGGAGCAAAAACTGAACGCGATCAGCGGTCTGCACGTTCTGCATCTGCGGGCCGCGTATTTCATGGAGAACAATCTGGAAGCGATCGGCATGATCCATGCCATGGGAGTGTTCGGACACGCGCTGCTGCCCCACCTGAAGCTGCCGATGATCGCCACGCCCGACGTGGGCGACTACGCCGCGCGCCGCCTTCTGGACCTGGATTTTTCCGGCAAACAAACGCGCGAGCTCCTTGGCGAGCGCGACCTCTCGATGGGGGAAGTTACTGCGGAAATTGCGCGCGGCATTGGCCAGCCGGGCCTGCGTTACCAGCAGCTTCCGTACGACCAGGTGCAGCAGGTTTTGACGCAAATGGGTATTCCGCCGAAGAAAGCCGCGGTGTATATCGAGATGTTCCGGGCCATCAACGCAGGAGTCCTCGCTGCGCTGGAGCCGCGTTCGCCTGAGAACACCACACCCACTTCGTTCGAAAAATTTGTGCAGGATGTCTTTGCGCCCGCGTATCACGCTAAGGCTGCAACCGCTTAGGGTCGGTCTCTAAGTATTGGCCTTTCTCGCCCGTTGCCAGGTGAGTGGCGTGAAGATCGAGAACTGCCCTCCGTATATTCGCGAATGGATGGAAAGAGAAAAAGACTGAGCGTGGATGAGGTTCGTCTCGCCGAAAACGCCGTGCTGAAGCTTTCACATTTCCTTGCGCCCGTCCATCCGAAACGATTCCATTTCAATCGCGCTCCGAAAATTGCCCAAGTGCTCGTCGATGCAGTCGTGACCGCGGAGCCGGGCTGCCACTTTGGATACTTACACAGGCTTGTTTGACAGGTGGTTCCAATCAGGGAAGAAATTCACAGAGGCGGAAGGAGAACAAAGATGGGTCAGACGATTGAATCAAAAAACAAAGCACTTGTCCTTGAAGCTTTCGATTTTCAGACTTTGGACTGCCCGTGAACTGGATTGTGGCGGACATAGTTCGAATGAAGGATGGGATTCTCGTGGAGCACTGGTTGATTGAGAATGAGAATTTGCTATTGTTGCGTTTTCCTTCGATACCATTGCCAGCTGCCTGGCGTGCGACCTGTGACTGCAGAACTTCATCCGCCGCGGTGATCCTTCAAGAATAAGTATCAGCCCCTGTATGTATTCTTTTGCTATACGTTTCCCACACCGGTTTATTTTCGACCGGCAGTCCTCGGTAGGAGTGTCCAAATTGTCTGACTCCAAGAAAGAGAAATCATGGGAATGTTGAGAAAGAGGCCGAACCGGCGCTTGAACGGTGGCCAAAGCGCAGGACAACGCCGGCCGAGATGCGCAAATCGTTTTGGACGCCCGGCGTATTGGTCACCCGATCAAACCGTGTCATAAGGTATTCGACGTCGAGGACACGGATCGCCAAACGCGCGTTGAGTCTGAAGTCGGCGCCTCCGCCCAACATCAGCGCGAAACCATTTTCGCCGGCGGATTGGCCACTGAGCGTTCCGCTTACCCGCGCCCCACCGGCGAGCAACTGGCCGAAGGGGGTCCAGCGGCGCCATTCGTGCGGGAAACGGACGCGCGGGCCGATCGCATAGGTGAGCAGGCGCCCACTGACGCCTGGAGGCTGTCCTCCAAAGTGGTAGGCGCTGAAATCGGCAGCCGCATCCAACCAGGGCTTTGCGCGCCAAGCGAACGAGACGCTTCCGCCGCTCGAATTAAACGATTCACCTCCGCCGGCGGGATCCGCCCGCAGGAAGGAATAGTTGGCCCCGAGATCGAACTGCGATTGCTGACACCGGCCAGGCTGCGGCAGAAAAAGAAAAAAAGACAGGCAAAGCCACCGCCGGCATCGGATGATTCGGATGATGGCGACAATTTTTCGGCGATCGATCATTTATTGATGCCTCCAAAGCTGGATTCAAGATTTACGCGACGAATCTTTTTCATTTCACGCATTTAATGTACATACAGCACGATGGTCGTTGTGTGGCTGATGCTAGCCGACGAAGCGGTAACAACCAGCGAGTAAGCTCCGGCTGGTGTGCCCTGATTCTGGAAGTTGCGTGCGCTGGCGCATCCTCCCAGCACGGCCGCCGCGGTGGATATGCCAAAGAACAGCAGCCAAACGCAGCGCTTCCGATTGCGGCGGAGCGCGAGTCCAACGCTGCCGAAAACCAGGCCTGTCAAGGGGAACCACAAGGCGGCAGCGGATAGGAGCGCAGACCGCGAGCTCTTCCTGCGGGACAGATAGATGAACTGTGGCGAAGTCGAAATGGCCAAGGTATCGGTGGATGGCCCGCTTCCAAGAGTGAGGACCGCCGGATGGAAAGCTGCGGTGGCGTTCGGTGGCAATCCGGTAACCGAAAAAGTGACCTGTCCGGTAAAGCCTCCCTGCGGAGTCAGCGTAATCGGGATATTGACCAGCTGTCCGGCTTGTGTGGTCGGCGAGCCTGAAGCGGAAGCCACGCTGAAATCCGGCGTGCTGACTGTTTCGATGACGGCACTGGAGGTGCTGGCGCTAAAATTGGCGCTGCCGGAATAGCTGCAGGTGATGGAATGCGCGCCCGCTGCCAGAGAGGAGGTAGTGAAGGTGGCCACACCGGAGGCGAGCGCCAGGGTGCTCAATGGCGTGGCGCCGTCAAAAAAGGTGGCATTGCCGGTTGGCGTTCCCGCGCTGGAAGAAACTGTGGAGGTGAAAGTGACGTTTGCACCGATACCAGCCTGGCTCGGCAGCACCGAGACGATCGTAGTCGTCGAGGCGGGGTTCACAGCGAGTAAGGTTTGTGCCGTAGCCAGCAAATAATCGGTGGCGTCGGTTGGAGTGAAGGCTACCGACAGAGTCTGCGGACCGGCACCAAGAATGGCGCCAGCCGCAGGGGTGTAAACGAAAATTCCAGCTGTGTTGGACGTGGCGTCGAGCTGCGTGAGGCTAAGCGCAGTGCCGTAGGTGACAGCAGCAGGAGCAGCCCAGGTAATCGCCGGCGTGCCCTTGTTCACCGTGAGGGAAACGTTCGCAGTGAGGCTGCTATAGTCCGCCGTATCAGTGGGAGTAAAAGTCACTGAGAGAGTCTGCAAGCCTGCTCCAAGCACAGTCCCGGATGGTGGCGAATACACAAACGTTCCAAGATCGTTCGCAGTCGCGTCGAGCTGCGTGGCAGTGAGCGCTGTTCCGTAGGTTATTGCGCCGGAAGCAGCCCAGGTGATCGCCGGCGTGCCCTTGTTCACCGCAAGGGAAACGTTTGCGGTGAGGCTGCTGTAGTCCGTGGTATCGGAGGGAGTAAAAGTCACGGAGAGAGTCTGCAAGCCTGCGCCCAGGACGGTTCCGGGGGCCGGCAAATACACGAACGTTCCGGGGACATTCGCAGTGGCGTCGAGCTGCGTGGCGCTGAGCGCGGTGCCGTAGGCTATGGCAGCGGGAGCAGGCCAGGCGATCACCGGCGTGGCTTTTGCGATGGTGATGGTGAAAGTTTGCGTGGCGTCCGTTCCGACGCCATTGTGCGCGGTGATAGTGAAAGTGTAGATGCCGCCGCTGCCTGGGGCGGGAGTACCACTAAGCGTCGCAATGCCATTCCCGTTGTCAGTGAAGGTCACACCAGCGGGCAGAGTTCCAGTTTCGGATAGCGCGGGCGTGGGCTTTCCTGTAGTCGTGACACTGAACGAGCCAGCCAGGCCAAAAGTGAAACTCGCGCTGCTGATACTGGTGATCGTGGCGGCTTGATCCACGGTCAGGGTGAAACTCTGCGCTGCGTCGCTGCCAACTCCGTTGTGCGCGGTGAAAGTGATGGGATAAGCGCCGCCTGTGCCCGCGACCGGAGTTCCGCTGAGTACGCCGGTCCCGGTGTTGAAGGTCACGCCTGTGGGGAGCGCGCCAGTCTCAGAAAGTATGGGCAGAGGAAAACCGGTGACCGTCACAGTAAAGGTTCCGGGCGTGGTTTCTGCAAAGGCGGCATTGTTGGCGCTAGTGATCGCCGCAGCTTGATTTACGATGAGCCTGAAGCTTTGGGCGGCGTCCGAACCAATCCCGTTGTGCGCCGTAATGGTAATAGGATACGAGCCACCGGTCCCGGCCGCGGGCAGTCCGGCGAGGGTGGCGGTGCCGTTTCCGTTGTCGGTCAGAGTCACACCGTTCGGAAGCGTTCCTGTTTTTGTGATGGAGGGAGCGGGCGTCCCGGAGGTGGTCACCGTGAATGAGCCCGCGCTGGCCACCAGAAACGAAGTAGTGTTTGCGCTAGTTATCGAGTCCGATTGATCGACTGTCAACGTGAAATTTTGCACCGAGTCGCTGCCCGTTCCGTTATGAGCAGTGATGGTGATGGGGTATGTGCCGCCGCTTAAAGCGGCGGGTGTGCCACTCAAGGTAGCGGTACCGTTGCCGTTGTCTGTAAAGGTGACACCGGTGGGCAAGCTTCCCGTTATGCTGAACGAAGGCGTCGGAGAACCAGTGCTTGTGATCGTGAACGAACCTGCAGATCCCACGCTAAATGTGGTGCTGCTTAGGCTGGTGATGGCCGCGGATGAGTTCACGGCCAAGGGGGCCGAGGCAGTATTGCCTGTGCCGCCGTTGGCGGAGGAGACTGCCGCGGTCACGTTCGTAAAGTTACCGATGGTAGAGCCGGTGACGTTGACGGAGAAGCTGCAAACGCCGTTCGTCGCGAGTGTTGCGCCGGTGAGCGACACGCTGCCCGAGCCTGCGATCGCTGTGATCGTTCCGCCGCCGCAACTCCCGATTAGCCCGTTGGGCGTGGCTAGGAAGAGGTTTGCAGGAAGCGTGTCGGTGAAGGCCACGCCCGTGAGCGCAGCTGTGTTTGCCGCCGGGTTTGTAATCGTGAAGGTGAGCGAGGTAGTTCCATTCGGTGGAATGTTCGAGACGCCGAACGATTTGCTGATCGAGGGCGCCGCCAGCACGGCGAGGTTTGCCGACGCTGTGCCGCCAGCGCCGCCGTTCGCGGAAGTTACCGCGCCAGTGGTGTTGCTTAGTGCGCCGGTGGTTGTTCCGGTCACGTTCACGGTGAAGTTGCACGAGGAGCTAGCCCCCAGGATCGCACCGGCCAGGATCACACTTGCCGTTCCTTGCGTTGCGGTGATGGTTCCACCGCCGCAAGTCCCGGTCAGTCCGTTGGGTGTAGCCACCACCAAGCCGGAGGGAAAAGTGTCCGTGAAACCAACGCCGGTGAGCGATGTTCCGGTATTGGGGTTCGACACGGTGAAAGTCAACGTGGTGCTGCCGCTCAGTGGCACTGTGGCGGCACCGAAGGATTTCGTAATTGTAGGTACCGCAACCACGGTCACGGACGCATTCGAGGTATTGCCTGCCCCAGCGGTCGTGGAAGTCACGGAAACACTGTTGTTTTTCACTCCCGCGGTCGTTCCCATGACGTTCACGCTGAAGGTGCACGACCCGCTTGCCGCCAATGTGGCTCCAGACAGGCTCGCACTGCTTGATCCCGCCGTTGCCGTGATTGTTCCGCCGCCGCAGCTTCCGCTCAGTCCATTCGGCGTGGCGACGACAAGGCCAGAGGGCAAGCTATCTGTGAATGCCACACCTGTTAGCGAAATAGAGTTAGCGATTGGATTGGTGATCGTGAAGCTGAGCGAAGTGGAACCGTTCAGGGAGATCGTCGCCGCGCCAAACGATTTCGCGATCGTTGGGGGAGACGCGACGCTGAGATTGGCTGTGGCGGTGCTGCCGGTGCCGCCGTTCGTGGAGCTCACCGCATTGGTGGTGTTCGTGTAACTGCCCGCCGCCGTTCCGGTTACGTTCATAGAAAAAACACAGGAAGCACTTGTCGCCAGCGTCGCGCCCGACAGGCTCACGCTGCCTGATCCAGCTATAGCTGTGACTGTCCCGCCGCCGCAACTTCCGGTCAGACCGTTCGGAGTAGCCACGACGATGCCTGACGGAAGTGTGTCCGTGAATGCCACTCCCGTGAGCGAGACAGTGTTGGCAGTTGGATTCGTGAGGGTGAAGCTGAGCGAAGTCGTCCCATTCAGTGCGATGCCGGAGGCGCCGAACGCTTTGCTGATGGATGGCGGCGTCACCACGGCGAGATTTGCCGAAGCCGTTCCGCCGGTGCCGCCATTCGCGGAGGTTACCGCGCCGGTGGTGTTGCTTTGCGAGCCGGCGGCGGCTCCAGTCACGTTCACTGAGAAATTACACGAACTGCTCGCCGCCAGTGTTGCTGCCGAGAGACTGATCAAGCTCGTGCCTTGCGTCGCCGTGATCGTACCGCCGCCGCAAGTTCCTGTCAGGCCATTGGGCGTCGAGATCAACAGTCCTGCTGGAAGAGCGTCACTGAATGCGAGCCCCGTCAGACTCAGCGTGGTGTTGTTGTTTTGAATCGTGAAACTCAGCAAAGTCGAGCCGTTCAGCGGAATGCTGGCTGCGCCAAACGCCTTAATGATCACCGGCGGCGTCAGCACGGTAATGCTGGCATTCGAAGTATTCCCCGTGCCGCCCTCCGTCGAAGTCACTTGAACGCTGTTGTTCTTGACTCCCGCCGTCGCGCCGGTCACGTTTAGCGACACCGCACATGTTCCGCTGGCCGCGAGCGTCCCGCTGGACAAAGTTGCCGAGCCCGCCCCCGCTGCGGCAGTAGCCGTTCCGCCGCAGGTGCTGCTCAAGCTGTTGGGCGTCGCTACCACCAGGCCCGACGGAAGGCTGTCTGTAAACGTAATCCCTGTCAGCGCCGTCCCAGTGTTTGCATTCGAGATGTTAAAGGTGAGGGACGTTGTGCCATTCAACGGAATCGTAGACGCACCGAAACCCTTCGTAATCACCGGCGGGCTGGCCACCCTCAGGTTCGCTGACGCCGTGTTACCTGTTCCACCGTTCGTCGAGCTCACGCTGCCGGTGACGTTGGTGTACTGACCCGCGCTTGTCCCCGTCACGTTCACGACTTCCGTGCAGGAGGTGTTGGGCGTCGCGATACTCCCGCCCGAAAGACTGATGCTTGTCGACCCCGCGACCGCCATTGCCGTGCCGCCGCAGGTATTTGAAAGTCCATTCGGCGTCGCCACCACCAATCCCGCGGGCAACGTGTCCGTAAACGCAACGCCCGCCTCCGCAACCGAATTCGCTGCCGGATTGGTGACGGTAAAAGTCAGAGATGTAGTGCCATTCAACACGAGCGTTGCTGCGCCGAAGGCCTTGGCGATCGATGGCGGCGCCACCACTGCAAGACTTGCAGACGCCGTTCCCCCGGTGCCGCCATTTGCGGAGGCTACCGCGCCAGTGGTGTTGCTTAGTGCGCCGGCAGTTGTTCCGATCACGTTCACGGTGAAGTTGCACGAGGAACTCGCCGTCAAGGCCGCGCCGGACAGGGTCGCGCTACTCGATCCTGCCGTCGCGGTGATCGTTCCGCCGCCGCAACTTCCACTCAAACCGTTGGGCGTGGCAACTACCATGCCCGAGGGAAATGTGTCCGTGAAACCAACACCCGTCAGCGCCGTTCCGGCGTTGGTGTTCGACACCGTGAAAGTCAATGTGGTGCTGCCGTTCAACGCCACGCTTGCCGCGCCGAACGATTTCGTGATGGTGGGCGACCCAAGCACGGTGACGGTGGCGGTGTTGCTGGTGGCGCCAGCGCCGCTTTGGTTAGAGGAAACCGCACCCGTGGTGTTGGCCTGGGCACCGGCAGTGATTCCGACGACGTTGACACCGAACGTGCACGATCCACTCGAAGCGATCGTCGCTCCCGCTAGGCTGAGACTGCCTGTACCGGCGGTCGCAATAAACGTTCCGCCACCACAACTTCCGGTCAAACCGTTCGGCGTGGAAATCAACAAGCCAGCGGGAAAGCTATCGCTGAAGGCCACGCCCGTGAGTGACGTGACGTTAGCTATAGGATTGGTGATCGTAAAACTCAGGGTGGTTGAGGCGTTGAGTGGAATCGTCGCAGCCCCAAATGTTTTGCTGATAGTCGGCGCAGATACCACTCCAGTGCCCGTGAGCCCCAGGGTTTGCGGGCTGTTACCAGCGCCGTCGGTGATGGTGAGCGTCCCGGTCCGCGCGCCGGCCGCGCCCGGCGTAAAGTTCACGGTCATCGTACAGGTGGAGTTACTGGGCACCGCGACGCTGGTGCTGCACGTCCCGCCTGGCCTTGCGAAGTCGCCGCTGTCGGCCCCGGTGAAAGTAATGCTGGATATGGATAGCGAACTACCGCTGTGGTTGGTCAGCGTCACGGTCTTGGCGGGGCTGCTGGTGCTTCCGACGCCCTGATTTCCGAAGGCGAGGCTTGTCGGGGCGAGACTGACGGGTAACTGTTGTAGAAAAATGGAAACATTAGTGGACGTACTGTTGGTAATAGCCAGGTCGAGAGCGCCGTCGCCGTTGAAATCCGCGGTAGCGACATCGTAAGCGCCACTCCCGACGGTGAAAGTGACGATGGTGCCAAAGGTGCCGTCGCCGTTGCCAAGCAGGAGAAAGGCTTGTCCTGAGGATTGATCGGCCACCACGATATCGAGCTTGCCATCGCCGTTGTAATCTCCGGTCACGCCCGAAATCAGAAAATTCGAGCCGGTGGAGGGGTCGCTACGTAACGTGAAGGTGCCCGTCCCGCTTCCGAGAAGAATGCCTACATCGCTGGCATTGACGGCCGCCAGGTCCAGATGGCCGTCGCCGTTGAAATCGGCGGCCATGAGACCGATTGGAAATCCAGTTGTGCCGCCACTGGAGAAGACGGACTGGGTTTGAAATGTGCCGTCGGCATTGCCCAGCAACACGGAGACGGTGTTGTCACTTTCGTTGGACACGGCCAGATCAAGTTTGCCATCCTCGTTGAAGTCCCCCACGACGAGCACCTGAGGCGTCCCTCCAACGGCCGGAGTGCTGGCAAGCGAGAATGTGCCGGAGCCCGTGCCCAGCAGAACGGTCACGGTGTTACTGTTGGCGTTGGAAACGGCCAAGTCGAGATGGCCATCCTTGTTGAAGTCCGCCGTCACGATCGCGAAAGGGCCTTCGCCGGTTGTCAAAGAAGCGCCCGTCGTGAATGTGCCATCCCCGTTCCCGAGCAGAATCGTCACTCCGCCACTCCCCGTGCTCCCCGAATTTGCGACGGCCAGATCCAGCTTGCCGTCTTCGTTGAAGTCGCCGACGGCCAGCCAGTAGGCACCGCTGCCTGCCGTGAGTGTGGACTTCTTCGTGAATGTCCCGTCGCCGTTGCCCAGAAGAATGGTGACCGTGCCATCGGTCATGTTGGCGACGGCCAGATCCAACTTGCCGTCACCATTGAAATCCGCGGTCACAACTCCCGTAGGTCCGTTGCCGACTGTCACCGTGGAACTCGGTGTGGACAGGAATGTGGTGCCTGCTTCGGCTGAAGCCACGGGAAAGTAGACCACGTTGGAAATGCGGCTTGTGGGGTTCACGACGGTGATCGAGCCGAGGCCGACCGCGGCAACGAAGGAATCGGGAACCGCCGCCGCCAATTTTTGGGCGCTGAGGAATGTGGTCGTTAGAGAAATGCCGTTCCATTCGACGACAGAGGTGGACACGAACCCCGCGCCAAGCACGGTGAGGGTAACACTTGTGGCACCGGGGTGGACGCTAACGGGTGACACAATATCGATGTAAGGCACTGGATTGTTGGCCGCGAACAGGACAGGAGGGGCGAGTGCGGCAAGCAGCAGAAGCGGCACAATGCCAATGGATCGAAAAAGAAGACGGCGGATTGCAAACATGGATGGCGGCTCCTCTTGGATTGGTCTCGCACAATTCAGAGACCTCTACAGCATCCCAAGAGAAACGCCCCGCGGAATTAAGAGGGTGGTTTGCGACCGCCAAGGTCTTGCTACTACCTACCTGAGGACACTAACAAGCGCCGCGGTGTTTCACAACGTCGGCCTGGCATTCTTGTTCCTATTCCACACTCTTGAGCATTGAGAAATCCTGGAGAACCGAAGGCTCCCTAATTGAAGAACGAGCTTGCCGTCAAAATGGACCCTAGATCCAATGTAGATTCTCGTAGGAAAGACTTCGGAAAGAACTCTAAGTCTGCGAATTGGTTGACTCTCCTACTTCTCATTCGTTATGCTTTTCTTAGCGGTACTTGGGTGTTTTTGGCGCGGCTTCCTGGCCGCGTTTTCCATTTCTATCACGGCAATTTTGATTTTTGCATTTCCGTGGGCACCGATTCGCACACGCTCGTCGAGGTCTGCGCGAAACACAGTCCGACGCTAGACAACTCACAAGAAAAGAGGGGACAACCGATGGGAATCCTGGAATCCGCAAAGCCAGCCATCATCATCTGCACCAGAGACCGCGCACGCGCGACGGCGTTCTATCGCGACAACCTGGGGCTGACGGTGGCCCACGAAGACAGCTTCGCTGCCGTTTTTAACATTGGTGGCGTCACTCTGCGCGTCTCTTTGGTGGCTGATTTCACACCGCATGAGCACACCATACTCGGTTTCAGCGTGCCGGATGTGGCATCGACTGTAAAAGCCCTGCGGGGAAAGGGCGTAACTTTCAATAGCTATCAGCACGTCAGGCAGGACGAAGTCGGCATCTGGACCGCTCCTGGAGGATCTGTGCGTGTGGCTTGGTTTAAGGACCCTGATGGCAATGTGCTAAGCGTGACGGACGCTTGAAATAAAGGGCTGCGAATACAGGTTGGCTCCTGATAAGGACAAGCGCCCTCGCTGACCGGAAACGCGGTCTAGCGAAGCAGAATACGAGGCTCTGGGCGTGTTGTCGGCTCTGAGTGGAGTTCGAGCGTTCAGCGCCCGGAAACCGACATTTGCAAGGAGTATAGAGAACCGCGCGCCAAAATAAACAACGTCTTTCTGTCTCTGCCGCCAAACAGAAGCTGTAGCGGCCGGCCTGGAATATTGACCGTGTCAATTAAGCGCCCGGATTTGTCATAGACAAACACTTGCCCCGCGCCAATGTAGACATTGCCTTGCTTATCTAGAGCCAGAGCCTCGCCGCCCCGTTCCGCAAAAAGTTTAAGGTTTGAAAATGTGCCGTCCGTTCCGACGTCGGCAATATAGGTCTTCTCCTCTTCCTCATTACTGAGATAGAAATGACGGCCTGCGAGGGCGGGAGCCATGCCGAAAGCTCTCAACTCGTCATTTAGCCTTGCACCGTAAAAAAGCCTTCCACTGACAAATGCCTCGCTCGCGGGGATAAAGGTTGTGCCATCCGGGGAAACATACTGGTAGGGTTTTACTGCCGACTCAGCATTGAAAAAGTCGCTCCCGCTTCGCCAAATATCGACGGGGAGAATGGGAGTGAGCCCCGGACGCGACTTCGTCGGCTCTGCCACTAATTGCTCAATGCGATCGTCCGGCGAATCGGGCTTAAAGCTGTATACAGTTCCGTTGCCGGCGGAGGAAATGACCAACAAGTCGCCGGCTTTATCAAACGCCAGTTCCGCCGGGTCCAGGGGATTGTCCCGGACGATCGAGAGGTGGTGTTCCGCAGGAGACCAGCGATAAATCGTCTGGGCACGGGAATCAACAAAGTAGAGATTTCCTGATGAATCGATGGCCCCACCGGAGATATTGAAAAACCCATCCGCGAGTTTTTCCACCTTCGCACCCGGCGCGAGAAGCGCGGAATGCGGTTTCGCCGATGCTGCCGGAGTTTGGCCGGAATAGTCCAGCCATGCAAACTCCCGCTGCCGAAGCTCGAAATTGTGGGTCTCATCGAAAATGACGCTGTCGAACGAAACCTTACTATTACTATAGCAGTGTACGTTACGGAAATGTATATTCCTGGATTCTATTAGCTTGATTGCATAAGGAAACGGCTGAAAACTGCTCACGACACGATACATGTGCAGGTTCGCCACGGTAATGTCGCTGGAATTGCGAATTTCAAGCGGCACGGCGAAGCCGCTTTCGCCTCTTTCCTCTTCCGTTTGGAGCGCATAGATCTGCCAGTTCGAGACATGGTCCAGCACAACTTCGTTCCTCACGTGGTGTTCGCTGGAAAGCTCGTAAACACGTCCCGAGGTCGTCGTATGAGAAACATAAAAACCTGCTTGTGCAAACGTGCTTGGGGTCCAAATATCTACAAAAGTTCCGCCTCCGCCCTGCGTCACCCAAATACTCGGGTACTGTCCATCCCAGCGCCGTTTTAGATCGGGATCGGCCGTGTGAGTGTTGTTGTAAATCTGCTGCCAAGTACTCGAGGTTTGTTGCGTCGGGGCACCGGGAGTGACTGTGCCGTGCCCCCCCAGGATGCGAACATCATTCATCAGCGAGTCGGGCCCCGCCATCCACATCGCAGCGACCGCACGCGGGTTTATGCCGTTCGTATAGAGACCGATGCCGGTTACGATATTTGTCCCATTCGGCGACGTCTCCAACAGTGCTTTCGGGCCGCCAAGTCCCTGAAATGCCGGCGTCTAGTCGGCAAGAAGCAGCCTGGTGACGCTGGGATGCAATCCGACCAGGACCGTATCCGGCTTCAACAGGATTGTGTCTGTGACGCGATATTGCCCCGATGGAAAATAAACTGTGCGCTTTGACGCGATGGCGCTTTTGATGGCTTGGGTATCGTCGGCCACGCCATCGCCCTTGGCACCAAAATCCAGAACGTTGGCCCAGGTGTCGAGAGGGGGCGGATCAGGGATATCGGATTTTACGGGCTCCGGCATCGAGTTCAAAACAGCCGCGTCGTAAACGTCACGAATTGCCGGGACTGATCCAATATCAGAGTAGTGGAGCCCGTGGGAAAAAGTTTTAACCGCGTAGATTTCTCCCTTCCCGGCAATTTCCTTTCCGCTCTCGCGATAGGAAGCAAACTGCGGCACATTGTGGCAATTGATATTTTCCGCGTTGATTTCGGTCCGGGCGCCGTTCTCATTGCTGACCACCAGCGCCGGCCCGCTTATGTTTTCCATGCGCGCATCTTTGATCCAAAGTTCATCGGAGTATGTGTCATCTATGGAAACAGCCGCGGGAGCGTTTTTGAACTGCACGCGCACCAGCGTCAGGCCGGCTTCGTGTTCGCGGATGGCCGCCTCGCGCTGACCATCAAAGCTTGCGTCGAGTATCGTGAACTGCCATCCCGGAGATGGCTTTATCGTCCATATTCCATAACGGCCTCCGGAAAAATGCAGGTCCCGGGCTACGTTTCCGCCATCGCGAATTCCGGCGAGGCCTGAGCCGATGCGAAAATCCATGTGCTCCAGAAAGCTGTGCTGAGCGTAATGAGCCCTTACGCCGATCGCTCCCTCATTCCCTTCTCCGATCTCGATGTCAACGTTGCTGATCGCCGAATAAAATGTCCCTGGAGTAGCGTCCGGAGGGGTTGCCGGAACTGGTGTTCCGCTGGTCCCTCCATTCTCCTGCGCCGCTTTCGGGCGGGCGCCTGCGAAGAACACCATATAGGTGGGCCCTTGCTCGAAGCCAGGCGTTTGCGGGCCCAAATAGAAAACCGGACGAGTAGCTCCATATCCAATCAGCCGGATTCCGGGCCAGATGTAGATCGTTTTTGTTAGACGATAGCGGCCAGCGGGGATGAAAAGAATGCCCTGGCTGGACGTCTCCTGGACTTTGTCGATCGCTTGCTGGATGGCATCAGAATCATCCGCAACTCCATCGCCTCGCACCGCAAAATGATCGCTCGTCAGGTAAACCGCCTTGGCATCGTCGATGCGCGATAAGTAGTAGGAATCTGCGATTAGCGGAACAGGCGAGAAGAAAAGCAGTACGCTGACAGCCGCTGATGACAATTTCACGATTTTTCTCCCCGGATGTTTAGCGTCCATCCGGTGTTCAGAGTTCATCCTGACCATCCCGAGTTTTGTACCACGGTGAACGGGGGGAGTTTATATCACGGCCGCTAAACGCGACTCAGTTTTTCTCCTAAATGCGCCGAAAAAAGTTGTGCCGTCTTAGGGGTTCACCCCATATTCTGTTGTCCAACTGGGGTCCAAAACTTGGCCTTCTTGCGCCGATTTCGAGGGTCTCATTGTTGTAAGGGCAACCGAATCAGGATGAGTGTGACCTTCAAGCTCATAACCCGAAGGTCGTCAGTTCAAATCTGCCCCCCGCAACCATTTCGTGGAGGAACAGAAGACCGGAATCCGGGATTCCGGCCTTCTGTTCGTGCGACGCCAGCGGGATATCATGGGGCCGCAGACAGGTCCAAGAAACGTGTTCTCCGTTTCCTATCTTTCATGTGGCTCCAGTATCGAATAGTGACAAATTCGATCGTCGCCCTCGTTAGAACGGCTGCCTTGGGCGCACAACACTCGACTCCAACAACTCCGTCCATTGCTTCGGGCCATCTGCTTTTCGCTCAAAGATAACTCGAATGGATTGAAAACGTAGGATTCTTGCACAGTTAGTGCACAGTCGAACGCGCCTGCAGGATTCAGCTAACAGCCCTCAGAGTAGCTTGCCTTGAGATGCGTGACTCTAAGACATTCCGCCCCGCGAAATCTCTGCCTCCCACAGTGATGAATGAAGAAGTCCAGCCAGTACGTCCTCTTCGAACCGCAAGAAGTATCCCCTTCTTGTGAGCGCTGCCTTATATTCGGGTAGTCGCGTAACCTTGAGCCCCGTGCTGAACCGGAAAGCGGAATAAAGCCCGCTTATCACGCCTCGGGTCCATAGTCGGCCGATTGGCCCACTTGCTTCACGGAAGTCAGAAACGATCCACCTCGCTTGAGGCATCCCCCAGCTCGCGAGTCGGCCCACGACATCTTCAAGATCTCGATTTGAAAAGCAATCGAGAAAATAGTGTGTCACGATCAAGTCATAGTAATCTGCGGGTGCGGCAAAACTCCGCACATCTCCGGCATGGAATGTGACTCGTTTTCGAAAAGTTCTGCCCATGCCTGTGACCCGCCGCTCCGCAAGCTCGACCATCGCAGAGCTGAGGTCAACAAAATCCACCTCTACTCGCGCGTTAGCTCGAAGTAGGCGCGCAAGAAAGCGGCCGTCCCCTCCACCGCACACGAGGGCTTTACGAGACGTTCTAATCTCACCCAAGAATGCGAATCGCCGATCCTCAAGGAGCCTTCCAAATAAGGAATGCTCAAGAATCTCGTAGTAGGGAGCGATCCGGTCGCAGTTCATCATAGTTACCTTAACCTGTTTAATTCTTCTTTGAGTTCTGCCTCGTATCAGGTCACTAGTGCGAGCCCCCCGGCCAAGACCAACGTCGCGTCGGCAAGAACTCGAAGCGCTCTACCCGAGAGTCGATTTCTGTGACGGTTTAGGACGAGAACTAGAAGCGCTGCCAAAGAAATAGCCAGCAATTGAGAGCCAAACGGTCCGGGGTGTCGCCTTACCAGGATTACTGCGAATGCGGAAGCGGCGAGAGCTGCCGCAAGCTGGTTGATGCGCGTCTCCGCCCATCGGATGACCGGACTACGGCTCTGGATCCAATCGGGATGATGAGGTTCGTTCTCCCAGCACTCAATGGCCAAGCAATTCAAGGAGCACAGAACCGCGAACAGCCCGAATGGGATCCATTTATCCGATGAGAATTCTGAGAGGCGTGACCACGCGGGAAGAGTTGTCCCGACCGCAAAAAGAATGCCAACCGCTACTTCTTTCGGTACAAAACGTGCCATCGATCCACGGCCAGCATGGATGGTAGCCATGTATGCACCAATTATTGCTGCGAGTTTCATTCCAGCGCTTACTTCCAAAGGCGCCAAAAACTCGGCTGTCACCCAGAGCACCGCGACGGCCGCGAGCAGCAAGAGCCACGTCAGAGCCCGTCGGTGCTTTGCGCAGAAGATATGTCGCTCGCGCAACACGCGCTGATTCGTCAGTTTCAAGCCGTCAAACAAGCGATCGCTTACATAGATGCACCACACAACCAGGCCCAAAACGACTTCATCGGCGGCTCTCAATCGCAGGTGATTTGGGCGTGCAAGAAGCAGTGCCCAAACCACAGCGACCGTAGGCGCGTCGAAGCTAAGAATATTCCACCACAACCACCACGGTGTCGTGTGGGAACTCGCTCGACCTGCTCGAACGTCGTCCATAAGCATGCCGCAATGGAACGTGCCATCTGGAGCCATTGCTTGCGAACTCAGCCTGGCCGCACTGTTGTCAATCACTGAAGGAGAACTCGACATGATCATATGAGTGGCTTTCGCGTCGGCTTCCAAATCCTGTCTTGCTGTGCCGCAGGCTTGCTCCACGTTCCACGGGGTTGCCAGCGGTGACATCCCCGAACCACCGTCGACAAGGAAGCCTCTAGTCGGGGTTAGTTTTGATGTTGCGCGCCAACGCCGTAGGATTTCAGCACATCTTCCAGAAGTAGCACCTTCCAGCTTGTGCGCGTCGGCCCGGCCGAAGTTCGAAACAACTTCGCTCTTGGGTCCTCGACACTTTTCGCCTCTGCAATCGCAAATGTATCGTATCACGATATATAGACTAAAGTCAGCGGGCAGTGACGGGTTGTTCTTGGTGCATGCGGCAGCCAACCAGTTCGGCGGGAGATGGGGATAGATAAACCCGTTCGATCTCGGAAAAGCGGCCACGGTCAGACTGTGAGCCAACACAGGGCCTTCACGTCGAGTTAGGAGTGATTCGGCGGCACCGGCGGTTCGAATGTCCTCAATCCGCGAATTCCCACGGCGCTTCACCTCACAGTCCGCAAGTTTTTTCGCTTGGGAGTTCTTACAGTTCGGGAAAAACCGGCACGAGCAAGCGGTCAACGCTATCCGGCGCGTCCCTCAGTTTGAGGTATAGGAGGGTTCCGTTCGGACGCGGCACCGCAATGGTCGTTCCGGCGAAGCCCTCCGCCACAACCACCGGGGACGTAAACTTGTCGTCGGACGAAAGTGAGCTGATGAGGAATAAATCGGTTCCCTCCAAGCGGCAAGGCTTGGCCACTTCCTCAGGGCAGACGATCCGCGTGATTTTTGGCAGGCGCACTAGCCGCGTCAGCGGTAGCCAGTCCCCCTTGCCTTCCTTGCCGTCGACTACACGGAAGCGAAGCTCTCCGAAGACAGACGGGCCAAAGCTCTTAGCCGGATTAAGCTCAGCTCGAGCCGTCGTTGCATCCTGAAGTACCAATCCACCGTCGGGGAATCCCAGCTGTACGCTGGCGCTCTCGTCGTCCGTGGCCACTTCGAGCTTCATTGAGCGGTTGAATTTTGCTTCGTCTTTGAGGAAAAACGTCAAGGTGCCATTGATCGGCAGATCGTTGGCGTCACCCAGCCGCAAAAAGACAAGAGAGTCGCCAGCTGGAGCGGCCATCACTTGCTTGTCCAACAGCGCCACACGTGGCCGTGGAGCTTTGATTTCTCCCTGCAGATCCAAAGTTCGGCCATCGCGGAGCAACACTTTGGCGGTCTGCGCACTTGCAGGCTTCAGCGCGGAAGCATCGCCTTGTACCAAAAGCGTCACCGCGTTCCCGGAGGCCGCCGCTTCACGCGGCTGGAAGCGGATTCCTTCGAGTTTCAGCGAGGAGAGCTCCTCGAGATGAACGCCCGCGACATCCATCGTAGTATCGCCGGAGTGATAGTTGAAGCCTTGGAGCTTGACGTCATTCGAATAAGCACGCAGCGTGACGGTATCAGCTTCAGGGATACCGAACTCTTTTATCTTCAACACGACCTCACCCGGATTGACCTTCTCAAGCGGCAGTTGCAGCTCGATCTCTCCCGCCTTGTCCGCCTTCCATGTCAATGCCTTCGCCGCGTCGGTCTCCAAACTAATTTTCTCGGTGCATCCGGCCTGGAGCGATTGCAGATGCACGGTGTTGGCTTGGCCAGCCAACAGTTTCCCCTCATCTTCGGAAAGCAGCTTCCAGCTATTTGGCGCCGAGGTGCTCAAGAGCTGAAAGAGGGGCCCGTCAAATGGTTCGAAACCCCAGAGTCCTTTCAATTTTGCCTTGCCCGCGAGCCCTGGCGGCAGGTCCTTCGCGCCGCTCAAAACCAAGCCGCCTTTGGCGGCATCGCTTGCCACTGCCAGTTCGATCGGCTTTCCCCCCTGATCTTTAAGCTGCAGTTTTAATTGCCGTCCGTACCCAGTCGAGAACATAAGCGGAGCTCCCTCGATGGGTAGAACGAAGGCGGAATCCTCGAGGCAGTGCGTCTTGTCGGTTTCGGCGGTCAATAGAACGGGAGGATGCGAAGCGCGGATGGGAGGCAGTGCGATGACCAGCACGGATTTGGGATCATGGAATGAGGGCGGATTATTCAGTTTTAGTCCCACACGGTCCCCATCGAGCATGGAAATCGCGGGAATGTATTGGTACTTGGCCGTATGTAAGTTGCCGAAAATCTTGACCATGTCGACGATGGCGCCAACATACGGGCTGTAGGCGCCCCCACCAGCCATTCGCGTGGCACCGATCTGACCGATGAGGTCGGAGTTCGGCCCCGAGGTAAGCCCCGAGGCCATAGACTGCGTATTGCCATCGTCCAGGACAAGATTGTTGGAGTTTTGCGTCAGACACTCCGCCTGCTGGTCCGGCGGTCGCTCTAAGCACTCCGGGTCGAGCTTGATCTTGAGGCTCTTTGCAAGCAAGGGAGCTTGCTTGCGCAGATCATTGGGGTCGTTGGCGGCGATCTTCTGGACCGCGGCAAGATATTTGTCCAGTCGCGAGTGCTGTAAGCTGGCCTGTTGCAGGTCTTGCACAGCGCGGACGAAGGTTCCGGGCTTGCCGCGAACGGCGCCGCGCAGCGTGATAAAGTCGCCGCCGGTCACAGGCGCCAGCATCAAAAGCGCCTGTTCGGCGCCTTGCGGAACCGTCAGGGTAAGGCCCGCATGGAGGACCGGATCGCTCCACGTTTCGGCCTTTGTGAACCACTCCTCGGGCGGTGGATTGGTTGAGCCGCGCAGAAAGCTAATGATGAGGAGGTAGCGCACCGTCTGTCCGGCGGGAAAGGCCGGCTGAATCCAGAGCTTGTCGCCGCTTAGGAGATTGGGGACTTCTCCGATGTCGAGTGTTTGCTTGCCGCGCGTCACGCGCAGGAGCAGCGCAGGACCGTCCAGGTCAAAATTCGCTCCGTCCGCGAAGACCAAGAGAGGGAAGAACAGCAGACCCGCCAGAGCGGCCAGCGAGGAATAATATCGCTTAGTCATAGAAGATATTGTAAGCGCTCCGCCCTCTCAAGAAAAAGACGCTTTCCATGTCGAAAATAGTTGTCTGCTGCAAGGTGGTTCTCAGGCCTTAGCCCCTCGGAGGCAAGCTAGTCCCAATCGTCCGCTCGTCTCGGGGCACACGGATCTGTGCAGCGCGATCGTGGCGAGGCGACCAGCGGCGAGTTTCCCCAATGATTCAGAAAGATAATAAGTCGCCCATACACCTCGGCCTAAGATAGGGAACCTCAGTCCGCAGCACCGAAGGTACCTCCGAGGCAAACCGCTTCTCAGGAAACAAAGCCTCTAGTCGAACACCCGAATGCATTGCATTTAAAGTCCGACCGCCGCTGGCTGTCGCAGCTGGTCGGAGGGCGGGGAGTAGCCTTTCTCCCTTGGCTTCCTTCAGGCGACGTTGCTATTCGAAACTGCAGTCCCCATACCCGTCTTCCCTTGCATTGCTTTTTTCAGTTTAAGTTCGATCACTCCACCTCTGAATCGCGCTGTTGCGCAAGATGAATCGATCTCTACTGGCAGTTGCACGCTCCGAAGCAATCGAACCGCGCGTTTTTGCGAGCGAGCGCTCGTACGCGCTTCTTGTTCCACCTGGGAGCGGCCCCTGCCAATAATGGTCACTCGTTTCGGCTCCAGATCGATCTCCAATTCATTAGGAGTGAAGTCGTGGACTTCAGCCAGCACGGTCACGCCATCTTGAGATTCACCAATATTAAGAGGTGTCCGCTCGAACAGCTCCGCCTCTGCCTGCAGCCAGTTATCCAGGTCGCGCCCTCTGATTCTGCCTTTCGCTTCAAATATCTCGTAGGCCCGTCTTGCAATCGCGTCAAGCATGTCCCTGGCCTCGACACTCAGGCCTGTAGTCTTGATGATGATCGGTGGCTCCGTCGTTTGGTGTCTAACTGCGTTTTGTTCGTGCATATCTGTCTCCTTTTCCCCTGAAAACCGGTGGGGCACCATGGAATTAAATTACTGAACACTCAGGATGTTCTCCTCACCTCTCGATCCTTGAGATTGACTCGGGAAGGGTTGTGTGCCGGGAGGACGCGCAGGTCATTGCAAAGGGCAACGGGTAAGATAAGTCAAAGCGCGTCCCCCGGCACAATTGTTGCAACATCCATTAACCGTGAAACGGACTTGTGCTGGCATGCTCGGTGTGCCTTGGAATACTGGTAACAGCGTTATACAACCAAGCAAAAATCAGGCCAGCGATCGCACCATCGATTAGCCCATCGACCGTTCCGAGAAGGACATTCCCGATGGTCCGTGATGCATGAAACCAGGGATAGACCGAACTGGTCAGTTGAATGAAGTTGATGCCGTAGTTGGGATCGACGAAATTTATCAAACCGACGCAAAGCATCGCCCCGCCCCACAAGAGCGCTGCCGCAATTACCATGGCTTTCAAAGAGAGTCTCATCATTTAATCCTCCTTAGTCTCCGGGATAAACCAGCGAATGAAATTCTAACCTCCGTCTGGGGGAGCCAGCGCTCCTTCGGCGGTCCAGCGTTTGACTGCCGGAGCGACGGTCCCGGTGAGCGCCGGGCTGCCCGAGGGGAGGCTTGGAAAAACCGCTTCAGTTCCCTGAAGTGCCGGCGCTCGCCTGCTGGATGCTGGCTGTCGGCGCTTTTGAAAGCTTCTCGACTTTCTTCAACGGCGGTTCGCGGCGCTGCCAGGCGATCCGTGCATCAGAAGAGTCAGCCGGATAGATTTTCGCCGATTGCTGACCAGTTGGTTCCAGGACGAGGTCGGCGCGGCGATTATAGGCAAGCCAGGTGATCTTCTTGTCTTTAACCATCCACTTGGCTGGCTTTAGATCATTCTTGGCGAGGAGCATTTCGGCCATCTTTTGGTCGAGTTGATTGTCTTTTCCTTCGGCGCGGACCTTAATCTCGCCGGCTGGAATCCCCCTGGAGACCAAGTAGTCCCGAATGAGGGCAGCGCGACGCTCGCTGAGGGCGGTGTTGTACTGACGCGAGCCACGCACGTCCGCATATCCAATGACCACCAGGCTGGCGTTGTGTTCATATAGGCCGAAGTTCTTGAATTGCGTTGCGATGCTGTCGAGCTTCCTTTTCTCATCGGTCAGGAGACCAACCTTCGGATGGTGTTTCGTCGGATAAGCGGTGGGGTAGAAAACGCTGAGCAAGGCTGCCGACGGCGGCGGATCGATGGAGCCAACGACATGCAGCGTAGCCGTCTTGGTGGTCTGCCCGCCGCAGGCATTGGTGGCCGTGAAGGTAAAGGTCCGGTCTTCGTTGATCGGCCCCATGCTCGTTTGCTTGGGATCGGCGATCACGGTATGGCTCCCGCTCATCGCATTACTGTCGAACGGTTCCATCAGAGCCGAATTCGCGTTAGAAGCCGACCAGTTCACCGTGGCGGTGTCCTGCTCCACTACTTTGTCTCCAATCTTGTGGTAGCGGATTTCTGGCTGGCTGAGGGCAACCGTGGCCGCCGGCATCGCGTCAACATGTACCGTTACACTCTGGGTCGCTTCCCCACCTGGACCTTTCGCTGTCAACACATACGTCGTGTCATGCGCCGGTGTCACCGTTCGGTCCCCGTGGTCAGGCACTTGGCCGATCCCGGCTATGGAAGCGTCCGCGGCATCGGCGGATTTCCACGCGATGTCCGTTTCTTGCCCGCAAGTCAAATTGGTGGCCTGCGCGTTCAACTGGGCGGAAACGGGAGCAACCGGCACGGTCGCGCTGGCGATCCCCGCGTGGAAACGAGGCTGCGGCGGCATGGTTAAGCCTTCCTTCCATTCCTTCGTCTTCATCTCTCCGTTACGATCGAGATAGACCGTCACCTGCTGGCCAGCCTTGGCAGTCACCGGACCCGACCATATGGTGTTTCCTTCGTGAGTCACTGTGACTTGGTAAGTTCCGGGCTTCACTAGCAGCCGCTGGTGCCAAATCCAATTCCAATCGAATTCGTCGACATGGCCGACGAAATAGGCCGGAGTCTGGCCGTTCAACAAAACCGCAGCACGGGGATCACCCTTGAATTCGATGTCAGCGAATGGTCCCGCGACGACGTCTCCCGAGGATTGCAGGTTGACGCGCAGATCTGTCGTTTCGCCAGCACCGACGTGGACGTCCTGCGTCTTGGACAAATAACCGTAGTTGTAGACGGCCACCTTGTGGTCGCCGGCAGCTAATTCAATCGTTTGACTTCCATCGCGGATGGCCTTGCCATCCACAAAGACGTAGGCTTGTCTAGGATCAACGTGGATTTTCAATTTGCCCGTCTCCTGTGACGACTGCGCGAAGGCGGGGACCGCACATAAATAACTAATGGCCGAGAACAAAGTCGCGATGACGAAACGTTTCGTTCTCATTTAAGAATCTCCTTCCTGGGATGGATTCCGGCTTGGGTATGAATCACTGATCTGGGTGTTCAGTCGCGGGGCCAGGGAGCGCAAGTGTTCTCTGGCCCCGCTCAGGCTCACCTCCCATGGCCTTTGTCGGCCATCCCAGCCGGGAGGCGCATTTGCAGCCTCAATATATCGTGATGCGATATATCTTTTAAGAGTTGCTTTTTATTTGTATCGTATTACGATATATATTCGTAGCACAGGCTAACCAATGCCCGCGGCCACGCGTCTACTCGTGAGTAGGGGCCGAAGGTCTGCCTGAAAAGCCAAACGGTCTTCCAAGAGAGACCTTCTTTCAGGCGATCCGTCTCTACAGAAAGCCGCATGAGTTCGGCTCCCTTGGAGGCCACTTTATGAAATTCACATATTGGATCATCATCGCATTGCTGGTGTTCAGTGCTGCTCCCCTGCAGACCCGAGCACAGAACCGACGGAGTCCGCATTCGCAACAGCTGTCGAACTGTCTGGACGACTTCTCGACCTGTGATCGATCGGCACTGAATGCACAACAACTGCAGGTAGTTCGGCGCGTTGCCCAGGATCATAATTTGTTGGAATGTTTCAATGGATTCTCTGACTGCGACAAAAAACAGTTGAATACCGAACAACAAATCGAGATTGCGCGCGAAGACCGGGATCAAAACTTGCAAAATTGCCTGGACGGCGTCGGTGCATGCAACTCGGCTCGGCTTAGCGACCACGAGCGCCAAGACGTTGCGCTGTCAGCGCGTGTCCGAAATCTGCAAGGTTGCCTGGACGGAATGGGTGAGTGCGACCCAACGCACCTTACCTCGGATCAAAAACGGCAGCTAGCGGACGCCAACCACGACCGCAATCTGCAGAATTGCCTGGAAGGATTGGGCGAGTGCGATCGCACACAGTTGAGCAGCCAGGAAAAACAGGACGTTGCAAGGGCCACCAGCGACCGCAACCTTCAGGAATGCTACGAGGGATCGAACGAATGCGATCGCAGTCATTTAACGGCCACGGAGCAGCGCCAGGTGGCCGATCTTGACGCGCACAGGAAGCTACAAAACTGAGCACGCGTCTGCAGCGCTATGAAGCCATCATCCCGCTACAGTTCCCTTCCATTCAAGATCTTTGCTGAGGGTTGTTTAGATAGTGTGGCGGAACAAGTGTAACCGGACCGAGGATCATGTTGCGCGTGAACCTTGCCGACGGTTGACAAGCCTTCCAAGAGCGTCGGGTCTTACTTATATCGCAGTGCGATATATTTAGCGATGTCGGAGACATCCATATCGCACTACGATACATCGTAAGAAGTAGATGCGTGAAGCTTCAAGTTTCCGCGGCACCGCTATGGCAACAATCTTCACACAAATCGAGAAGGCCTACTCCTGCTGCGTTCCGCCTAAGGTTCCGAGTGTGCGTGCCCCTTTTTCAGTCGGGAGTGTTGCCTCGCTCACCGGCAGCGGAAAATTGCAAACATGCAGTGGTACCAGACCAATCGGTCCCGCTGAGGCTTCGCGCATGGAAAACCATCGCAGCACATTTACAATTCCAGGATTCAGGAAAGGAGCGGTAGCATGTATAGTAAAATTACGAGTTCCCCGCCGTATCATCTCACATCACTCAAACCAGGCTCCAAACTAGGCCTGGGAGCCTTCGGTATTGGGGTGATCTCATTCTTAACGATGCTCGTCTTGGGAATCCTTCTTGTGGCCTTTGTGCCACAAACCGGGAACAGTACTTCGGCTGCCAGCAAAGTGCCACTTAAGATTGACAAGGATCCTGCAGCGGTAAGCCTTGCCGAGTTCAAAAACGGATACGCCCCCGTCATTGATCCGGCTTTACCGGCGGTGGTCAATATTTCCTCCACGAAAATGGTTAAGCAACAAAACGACAACTTCCCCGGCTTCTCCCTTGATGATCCGTTTTTCCGCCAATTCTTCGGAAACCAATTCAACCCGCAGCCTGCTAAGCCGCAGACGGAGCGGGAATACAGCTTAGGGTCCGGCGTAATCGTGAATCCCGATGGCTATATTCTTACCAACGACCACGTCGTATCGGGCGCGTCCGATATCGAGGTCTTCACGCAAGACAAGAAAAAATTCCGCGCAAAACTCATCGGCACGGATTCTCGGACCGATGTCGCTGTAGTCAAGATCGACGCAACGCGCCTCCCTTCATTGACGCTAGGAGATTCCTCAAACTTAAAGGTGGGTGACGTTGTGTTTGCAATCGGCGATCCCTTCGGCGTTGGAGAAACGGCCACCATGGGAATTGTTAGTGCCACTGGGCGTGGCCTTGGCGGCGCTATCGAACACTATGAAGACTTCATTCAGACGGACGCAGCAATCAATCCAGGCAATTCCGGTGGCGCACTCCTCGATCTCCACGGCGATCTGGTCGGGATCAACACCGCTATCGTGACCGGCGGAAGCGGCGGCAATCAGGGGGTTGGCTTTGCCATTCCGATAGACATGGCCCGCAACGTGATGGAACAAATTGTGGACCACGGAAAGGTCGTCCGCGGCCATCTAGGTGTCTCCATCCAAAGCGTGGACGCCGATATGGCCAAAGCCTTCGGTCTTAACCAGGGCGGCGGTGCATTGGTGGGTGATGTAACTCCGGGTAGCCCAGCTGCAAAGGCTGGCATCGAACGGGGCGATATCATTCTCGAGCTGAACGGCAACACAGTAAGCGAACCAGACGATCTGAGCCTGCACATCGCAGAGACTGCCCCAGGCACGACAGTGCATTTGAAAATCTTACGCAACGGCCGGACTAATGACATCAAAGTTGTGCTCGATGAGCTCTCCGAGACAGCTGCGGCCGCGGCAGGAGGAGACAGCGGCCCTGGCGCGCTACGGGGTGTGCAAGTACAAAATCTCACTCCCACTGTTGACCGCGACCTCGGCATTTCCGCAAATACTGCCGGAGTATTGATTACTGCTGTGGATCCCTCGAGCGTGGCGGCAGCGGATGGCCTGCAACGGGGCGATGTCATTCAGCAAGTGAATCGCAAACCAGTCCGCAATCTGGAGGAATATGATCGGGCTCTCGCGGGTGCACGTGATCAATCGATCTTGCTCTTGGTAAGCAGGGGCCAAGCAACCCGATTCGTTGTCATTCAGCCAGACTGAAGTTCGAGTAGTGTTCTCGCTTCTTTAGGAAGAAGTCACAAGGGTTCAGGAGGGCCGGAAGGCCCTCTTGGCTCCAGACGGATGCCCAGTGGATGACTCAGTGGCTAAGCTTCAACACCGAACAATGCGAACAACGCTTTTTCGACAATGGTATCGAGTTTACAGCTGATAGGAACAAGGTGTGCATTGTCCTCACCGCCCGCGTAACCCCACGTCATTCCATCCGGACATAGTCTCACTTGGACCAAGTAATAAAATCTGATTGGCTTTCTGCCGTTTATTTCTACGCTTCGGTCTTTGGAATTGAAAGAAATAGTCAGCCCTTTATCTTCTTCTCCGATTTTGAACACGTGGGACTCTGTGCTCGCGAATGCACTACCAAGTGTGCCCATGCAACCCGGCTCGTGATTTACATCGTTTATTTGATCGTGAAACTCACGCGCTATATCAATTTTCAGAAACGCGAAGCCCTTATCGAGTAGTTCATCTTGGTTACCTTGCTGCGACTCTGCGTGCAGAGCTCTTGTCCTACGAATGTAGCTTGCTAGCTTTTTTGACCGTTCTGACATTTGGACCTTTGCGGGAATCATTCCACAAGTTTTATCGGCAGGTCAAAGCCAGCCATACCAGAGTCTATACTGGAGGCTGGCGTCATTTCAAAAACGACCGCTATCACGTACTCGAATTTGTGAACAAAGGCGGCTCTTCGCTGGTTGAAAAAGTAGCTCTGACCGCTGGCCGCAGAAGACAGCGACACCGCCCATCAACGCAGTCACGAAATTCGCCAAAACCTGCGTCACAATGATAATTACAACCAGTCGCCATCCCCATACACGCCGTTTAAACCAGCCCACTCCAGAAAAAGCCAGTGTGATCCCGAGCAGCACAAATGGAATCCCGGCAGTTTTTCCGCAGGGCGCAAGCTGATTATAAGCACGCGGATTGACCTCCCACATGCGATCAAGAATCTTTCCTGGCCACACCAAGCTTGTGCCAGCATGTAAGGTCTGAGAAGCCGCCTGAGATGGAGATGGCGTCCCATAGATATATCGTGATACGATATATAGAAGAATGCAAGAACAAAAGGCCGCGGCCCGGGCCCTTCTACCAGGCACGGTGGCGCGAGTGATTCTTGTTATAGGTAACCCGTGACGTCAAATTCTAAACAGCCTAAACGTTTGACACCGCCCTGGAAGGCGATAGTTGAGATCGGTTTCATAATCTTTCTGTTCTATTCCAATCTTCTGATGGGGGAGTTTACGCGTGCAAACGGCCAAGGAAAGACCTTGGTTTTCGCTTTTGAAGATATTTTCTCGGTGACTAATTTAGTGATCGCCGCCATTTCCGGCCTGCTCGGCTACTTAGGTTTTGACTATCTTCGAAAACGCCTTTAATCTAACGAAAGATTTTGGAATTACAACTGCAAGGTCGCTCGAAAAGCTCATCCTCTTCGAAATTCCAAGCCACGACAAAGCACGTGGAGGCTTGCTGTAGCTCGCTAGCAGGGATCTGATACTGGTTCATAGTGTCGCTGATTACATGGGGAATACGGGGCCTCCTGGGAATCTATTGGCGTCCTCTCCGTGAACCGCCAGCGGCCGCTTGCCTTTTCGCCGTGGCCATGAGCTGCACCGCCAATTAAATTAACAGTTATTATTTTCATTGCGCTATCACCGGTCCGATTCCTGCTCGAAGCAGTAGGCGCAATCCACATCAATACCTTCTTGGTTTGGCGATTCGTTCTTGTCGGTATCGGTCTTGCGTTTCTGGTGGAATTGCGCCATTTTGGCTTTCAAACGAAGAGTTGAGTGATGTTAGCCACCCGCGCGCTAATCCTGACGGCGGTTCCAAGTTGGGATTGATTTACGCGTTTGCGGAACGCTCGCCTTGGTTGGTTTATTTGGCGCGGGAGCCGCGACTGAGGCATTTGCACGGCGACCCGCGCTTTGATGCTTTGCTTGCGCGCATGACGCGCGAATTCGGCGGAGCGCCAGCGGGTGCGAGTCGATAAACTGTGAGCGAGCCAATGTAAATTAGGCCGAAAACACCCATGGTGCAGATGCAAAGAACGGCTGAAAGTCGCGTTTGGTTGGGAATGGTTAGCAGCGCGCTCATGATGAGGACGCTGGTTAAATAAATCACCGCAGGGGTCAGGTACACTTTGCTCTTGGATGTAAGTTGCCGCCCAATCCCCGGCGCAATGGTGATGACGACGAACAGCAGTCCGAGCAAGGTCGCGGACGCCGCTGAGGTAATCGAAAAAAAGGTGGACCATTGCTGAAGCGGAATTTGTTCGCCTAACATTACCATCCATTCCAGTCTGCTATATAGCCAGGTATTGATGAATAAAAGCGATGGCCATGCTTCCTTCGCCCACTCCACTCGATACTCGTTTGATGGAGTTATGTCGCGCATCCCCGGCGCAGAAGACGCCTGGCAGGCTCGTTTCCAGCGGGAACGGGTGGCGATCGAGTTTCCAGGTGGTGAGGTCGCGTCCTGTGCATAGATAGCCGCGTGGATCCCTCTCGAGTTCTATTGGCAGCCATGACGTGCAGGCATCGGCGCCGATCATCACAAACAAGGCATCCGCTTCGTAGCCGAGAATCTTCTCCGCCTCATGCGGCGCTTGCAAGCGCACCTCAATTCGTTCCAGGTGATTTTCACCGTTCGCCGAAACAACCTGCGTAAAGGGAAGAACCTCGATATTGGCCTTCGATGTAATTTAATCAATCAGATACTGCGACATGCTGAGCTTCAGCCCGTCGCCCCGCACCAAAACCTTTACTTCAGCCGCATAGCTCGATAAAAACATGGCAGCTTGCCCCGCTGAATTGCCGCCTCCCACGATGAAGACCTTCTTGCCGACCACATTGGTCGCCTCCTGCCGGGCCGCTCCATAAAATATGCCGCGTCCAAGCAGTCGATCTTCACCCTTCGCCTGCAGGCGACGCCAGTCCACACCTATAGCCAACACCACAGCTCGGGCCAAGACTGTCTGGCCTCCGTCAAGCCCGCACAGATAGCCTTCGCTCGATGGAGTAAGCTTTTCAACGGAACGCGTCAGCGCAACTTCCGCGCCGAAGCGAGTCGCCTGCTTAAATCCCCGCCCGGTCAGGTCTTCCCCTGAAATTCCCTCGGGAAATCCCAAATAATTTTCGATACGGGATGATGTACCTGCTTGCCCGCCGCACGCGCAGCGCTCGACAATCAGTACGCGAAGCCCTTCAGAACTCCCATAAACACCTGCGGCCATCCCGGCAGGTCCCGCCCCCACAATCACCACGTCATAACTGTCGTGATTGGGCCTGGTCTGCAGTTGCAAGGCCTCTGCAATTTCCCTTGTTGTCGGCGGCTCACTGAAAAGCTGTCCGTCAACACTTACGCCCGGACAATCAGGGTCGCCGGACAGGCCACCCGGCACCCTGTCCGGATAGACATCACGATCAACCCACTCGTAAGGAATACGATTCGCTGAAAGAAACGCTCGGATGTTATGGCAGTCCTCATCCTTGTTGCGGCCGAAAATGAGCACCCGCGCTGTTGGTAAAGAAAGAGAACGTTGCTGGATCAACAAAAGCCGTTCCCCCAGCGTCTGCAGAATCAGGGTGCGGGCCTCCTTTGAGTCCCGAATCAAGTGATGAAACTGCTGCTTATCCAGGCGCGCGAGGCGGCACGAGGTTTGGGCTCGCAATGAGCCGAAGGTCGGTGTTCCCAGCAGAAGAGGCACTTCACCCAGGAACTCGCCCGGCTTGAGTTCCTACTGCGGAAACTCGGTCTGCTTTCCGTGAACATCTAGAACTATCCGCACACTTCCTTCCAACAGCACATAGAACCAGGCGGGTGCGCCCTCCCGAAAGACCCATTCTCCCGGCTCAAGCCGCACATCGGCGATGGTCTGCGCCAATTGAACGCATTCGGCTTTGTCAAGACAGGCAAAGATTTTCGCCTGCCGCAACTCTTCTGGAGTAAACATGAACCCGCCCCAAAATCGTATGAATAATAACCCGTTACCACAGAATGTTGGCATCCACACTCTAACCCGAGAAAACGCTCTTGTGTTGAGTGATCGAGCGAACTTCCGGATTGTCGCCACTCGGAAGTAATCGCCAATCTATTATCTTGCACGCTGGCTATTCGGCCAGTCGGATCAGTTCCAGGCTAAAAAGCAGCACTAAACAATTCGGATGGTTGCAGGCCCCCGCAACCAAAATTTCTTTCCTTTCAGCAACTTCTGCGGAGCCTGCAACCATCCGAATTTGTATGCCGTGGCGGAAATTCGAGAAAGTTGCGTCTAAAGCCCTGCCTAGATCTCACAATGGGTTTGGATAATTGATAGTTCCCCGTTTGCCCTTTCAGAAAGGGCCCGTCGCTGATTTGCCTTTTGGACACTGCGAGTGAGAAGGTTAGTCGAGATGAATTCACTTCACACCCCAAAATTGACGGATGGAGTAATTTTCCTCCGACCCTTGGCTGCGGAGGATGCCGCCGACCACCTCGCCGGCGAAGATGAAGAGATGGCGAAGTAGGTAAGCGGCGGGCAGAGTACGCCGGCGACCGTGGAAGCATTCATCCGAAACAGCCAGGAGAACTGGCGCAGCGGCGGCCCACGCCGGGCTTTTGGCGTATTCGATTGTGTGAGCAATCGATTGGTCGGCTTTATTGAAGTGAACTTGGCGCGTCTTGTCGAGCCAGGTCAAGTCAATGTTTCTTATGGAGTGTTCCGCCAATGGCGACGCCAAGGCCTGGCTCTACGCGCCATAGACCTCATGGATGAATACTTGCGAACAGCGACAGAAGCCCGTCAGATAGTCTTCAGAATCGCTCCCGCGAACACTGCATCGCTCAAGCTTGCTGAAAAGGCCAGCTTTACTTTTCGTGGCTTGTTCGATGAGCCTGAAGGACGCCTGGTACGTTACGTCCGGGATATCAAGTCTTGATGACGTCCGCCATCTTTAGCCCGCGGATTATCCGTGTCGGCAACTCTTACCTTGGCGGATTACAGAAGGGTCGCCCGTTTTTCATTCCTTATGTCCTGAAAAGGTCAGATACACTCACCATGTGCAAAGAGCACCTGCAATTAGACCTGCGGGCTGGATTGTTACCGCGGCTCTATTCGGTGTACCGGCCTTGGCCTTCGCGTTCTTGTTTCATTGGCTGGGCCCGAATCTCCGGCAAGGGGGGACCTCTTGGTGGCGCATTTTCCACTTGTTGCTAATCCTGCCGCTGACGTGCATGTTCGTGGCCGCTCTTATCGGCGCGGCCGTTGATCAGCGCTCTATCTCTCGGAAGGGTATTAGGGGACGGTTGCGGCTTTCTGCTCCAAGTTCAACGGCATGGCTCTGGGCAGCGGCCCTCTCTGGCTTTATGTACGGGGGCAATAGTGCTGACCTGGTCGCCGTCACGGCAGCGTGGCTGGCTCTGTGGACGGAAAAAACGGGGCAAAAATGGATGTTCGGCGGAATTTTGATAGCCATGCTCGTAAAGCGCTACGCCAGCTTCTTTCAACCTGCACTGGAGTCCATCAGATTCTTCGATCCTTCCGTGTTCCACCGCGAATTCTTCAGCCACTTCGGCCCCCGCGATTTCATGGGTATTCCTTTGCAGGGAGCCTGGTGGGTTCTCATATACTATGCATTTTTAATACTCGTGTGTAATATTGGCGGCGAAGAACTCTGGTGGCGCGGCTATGTCCTGCCACGCCAGGAGCTGGCGTTCGGAAATAGTGCTTGGGTTATTCATGGCATCTGCTGGTCACTCTTCCATTTGTTCATGCAACCAACTCTCTGGGACACCACTCGCATGGCCATCACAGGTGTGGCGCTTTCCTTTGTTGCACAACGCACAAAAAGCACATGGCCGGGCATTGTCGGCCACAGTTTCGGCAATTTAGCCTTCTTTCTTAGTTTGGTCAGCGGCGTGAACTCGCATTGAGTCGTCCCACCTGATAAATCCAAATATTCGACCAGCAACGGGCGAGAAGGGACGGGGCGAGACTCCGAGTGGATGGTCCGCTACGCGCAAGCAACCCGCAACCTGTGACCTTCGACCTCCTCGGCGTCTACGCTGCGAGTCGGATCACTCCAGCATAAAAGGCAGCGCTAAACAATTCGGATGGTCGCAAGCCCCCGCTCACTTCACAAGGCCGGAACCCTGGATTCCGGCCTTTTTCGTTCGAAAATGGCTGCCTGTCACGAAGAAGGTCGCTCACGGCTTGGCGATTTGTTGAACCGGCTTAGGCAGTCGAGACGCAATTGTTTAGTCAGCGACGCGAGAATGGCCCTCATTTGAATACTTCTCGCAAGAATTCGATCGTCGTTTGCCACGATCTTGCTTCCGCTTGTGGATGTAGTCCAGCTTCGGGGGTTCTATCGCCGGCAGCTCCTTCGCCCGTAAAACTGTGCTTTGCGTCAGCGTAGATATTGATCTGCCAGTTCGCATGGGCCAGCCGCATTTCCTCTCGAAATGCAATTACACTTTCCATTGGCACCACAGGGTCGGCATCACCGTGGAGGACGAGGATTTTGGGCATGACAGTTTTCGGTTGCGCAGCCATCGGCGTGCTCAGAATGCCGTGAAAGGAGACGACACCGAGCAATGGAGCGGCGGCACGCGCAAGTTCGAGAACGCCGCAGCCTCCGATACAGTATCCAATGCCAGCGATGCGATCCGCATTGCATTCCTGTCGTCGTTGAAGCGCTGTTAAACCGGCCGAAAGCCTACGGCGAAATCGCAACCGATCGTCGAGGAACGGCGCGACAACTGTTGTGGGCGCTTGTGGGGGACTTGGTCGAACCCCGGCTCCAAACAGGTCGGCGACGAACGCGGCATACCCCAGTTCTGCCAATCGATTCGCGCGCCTACATACCGACTCGTTGACGTTCAGCCAACTGGGCACGATCAAGACGCCCGGCAGGTCGCGCGCTGAATCAGGCGCAGCTAGGTAGCCCTCAAGAGCCTGCTGCTCGTCAAGGTAGGAGACCCGCGTTCCCATCATTCGATGAATTCTCCGGTCCCTGGTTTGGGACGCGTACCATCGATGAACTTGTGGACCGACGTTACTGCCGTCGCGCCGTCGCCGATCGCAAAGGCGACGCGCTTTGGACTGCCGCTACGGCAGTCGCCAGCGGCGAACACGCCAGGCAGGCTGGTCTCGACAGTGCAGGGCGGCCTGGGTTCTTTCCAAACGGGGAGAACTGCAACCTCCAGGCCGGTCAGCACGAAACCCTGCTGATTTCGCACGATGGACGAGGGGAGGAAGTCGGTTCTCGGCTTTGCTCCGATGAAAACGAACAGTCCGGAAGTGGTTTCCTCCTTTATTTCGCCGTTCGGTTCACATATGTGCACACCGCAGATATGATCGACGCCCTCGATTCCAACGACTTCGGTGTTGTAGCGGATTCGGACTCGCCTGTTCGCCAAAACTCTTTCCGACAGATAGGAAGACATCTTTCGCAGATCCGGGCCACGCACGAGGAGAGAGACTTCGTCGGCGATTTGGGAGAGAAACATCGCGGCTTGGCCGGCGGAGTTGCCGCCGCCAACTATATGGGCTGCGGAATTTCGACAGAGTCGAGCCTCGATATTGGTCGCGCTGTAATACACGCCAGCGCCCTGCAAGGTATTGAGGCCTTCGACGTCCAGGAGTCCGTAGGACACCCCCGTAGCGACGATCACCGATTTGCCCAGTACATAATCGCCTTCGATGGTTCTCACTCTGTAGAGTCCATTGCTGCGTCGCTCCAAGTTGGACACCGTGCTCGGGACGTGGAAGTCTGCTCCGAACTTCAAAGCCTGAAGATAGATCAGATGAGCGAGATCGCGGCCTGCGATGCCATTCGGAAAACCAGCGTAATTCTCAATCCGGGATGTCGAACTCGCCTGGCCTCCTGGCCCGAGGCCGTCAAGTACGAGACAGGACAGACCTTCCGACGCTGCGTAAACTGCTGCTCCCAGACCCGCTGGCCCAGCGCCCAGAATCAGAACGTCACAAACTGAATTCGGTAGCTGGCCGCGAAGACGAAGGTGGTCCGCCAACTGGGCGCGTGTTGGCGCTTCAAAAAGGACCCGACTGCCATGTGTCACCACCGGATAGGACTGAACATCCTCGCGGATCTGCTCTAGCTTGATCCTGTTGTCGTCGAGAGACGTATCCAACCATTCGTGCGGCACACTGTTGCGGAAGAGCAGCTCCACGGCTTCGAGCGTTGTCTTGTCGCCTTTCCGTCCGTAGATGCTCAAGCCGCGAAATTTGGACTTGAGGAGTAATTCCCGCCGGCGCTGGTACGAGTTCCAGAACCTTTCACCCAATTGCGGTCTTCTTGTGAACAAATTCCGAAGCTGTTTCGGCGTGAGTCGAACTGCCTCGACAGAGGTTTCGGCTTCAACCGAGATGATCGAAGGTCGGCGTGTGAATAGATCGATATCGCCGGTGAAATATCCCGCGCCGTAGCGAACGAACACCACGCGTTCGCCGGTCGAGATGTCGACGGCTCGCACCATTCCCGAAAGAACTACGTAGCTGTTAAACGGATAATCCCCTGCGGAGACGAGTGGATCATTTTCAGCGATGGCGCATCGTTCCCCAAAAAGTTCAACCTCAGCGAGCTCGGTCGCATTGAGGTGAGGATAGGCAACTGGGTCCGAGAGTGGGTCGAAACCAAGTCCAAAGAAATCCTCCGACTGATCTTCCGGTGGGAACTGTGAGTGAGAACTCGACATTTGTCATTTGGACCTGATGCGAAGTTGAAGTTTCCGGATACTCACAGTACAACGACGACTCGGCCGCGGCGCACCGGGTGTTCCGCAAGCTCGTGCGCGCGAGCGATATGTGCGAGCGGGATTCGTTCGCCAATCTCGAAACCTGGCCACCCCGCCTCAAGCGCAGCATTCAAATCTCGCGCTGCTTGCAATTTCGCTTCTTTCGGAAAATCGTCGCTCCCCAGGAAGAACGCACGAATATTCTTGAATACCATTTGCCAGAAAGGAATCTTCGGCGCGGCGTTATCGGTCGCATAACTCGCGATCGAACCGCCCTGCTTCAGGACTTCGATGTTCGCTTCGATGTTGGCCCCAAACGCCACTTCGACGATGTGGTCGATACCGTCGGGAGCCAGGGCTCTCACACGCGAAGTCAGTTCCTTATCGCTGACAAGCACTTCGTGGGCGCCGGCGCTCTTTGCGGCAGCTTCGTCCGACGACGACCTCACCGTTCCGATCACTCGCGCTCCCGCGAGGCGCGCGAGCTGAACTGCGCAGACACCCACTGAACCTGCCGCCCCCTGCACCAGCACTGTGCCTCCATTCACAGAACCTGCAACATGAACGGCTCGGTGCGCCGTGATACCGGGTATGCCAAGACAGGCGCCTTGCTCCATCGCCACCCTTTCCGGCAGACGAGCAACCAGATCCAGTGGCACCACTGTAAACTCTGCAGCCGTACCAAACGGACGATACGACTGGGCTCCGTAACACCACACGGAACGGCCCATCCATTCAGATGGAACGCCAGCGCCAAGCTGATCCACGCGCCCAGCGCCATCGCTATGCGGAATCACACGAGGATACGGCATGCCGTAGCCGAAGGCGTCCTCGCGCTTCTTGATATCGCCGGGATTGATGCCAGAGGCAGCAATGCGAATACGAACCTCTCCGGCCGCAGGAATCGGGTCAGGCATTTCGCCAATCACGAGCACTTCGCGAGCGGGCCCCTGCTTTTCGTACCATGCCGCTTTCATTTAAGTTCCTCAGAACTTCCGAACATGTCTCAAGGAGTCACGCGTATAAGTCCAACGGACCCGCGGTCATGGTCGTTTGTCCGACCTCAATGAGGTACCCATCCGGGTCGCGCATGTAGCACCTCAATTCCGTTGCGTGGACTTTAGGTTCAGTGATGAATTTCGCGCCCCGCGAGGACCAAAGGTCGTAGTAGCGTCTGATATCCGTCACGCGCAGGTTCAGAAAGATGCTGAGAACGTTTTGATCGCGCGGCGGCGAAGCGACGACTTCTGGCTTGTCGTCAGTCGGGCCGCCGCCGCTGTTGATAGTAAGCCAAATGTTCCCCAGCCGCAGAAACGTCGGCTGGCCCTCGCGCAGCACCGTAGCGCCGAGGACATCGCGATAGAAAGCGACAGATCGCTGTAGGTCTCGAACGATGAGCGTATTTGTCACCACAAGCTTCAGTTCAGCACTCTGATTCGATGGGGACATCACGACCACCTGTTCTTCGAACGGAGACGTTCGACGTGTCTTCGATAGCGTGTCGCGGTTCGCGTTTTACGGCCTAAGGTTGGTACCCGTCCGCCATCCATTTGGCAAATAGCTCAATCCGAGATGGAGGCCAAGGACTTTCGGTTTCGTCATTGCGCCTCACAGGCATTCAACTGCACTTACGTCGCGGAATTCGCGGCCGGGCGCATGGATAATCCCGGGGCCCTTAAGTCAGCACCACGATTTTTCCGCTCGCTTTATTCTCCTCCATGCAGCGATGCGCCTCAACGATTTCGTCGAGATGAAACGTTTTGCCGACCTGGACGCGCAGTGTGCCCGCCGCAATCTGCTCAACCAGATCCTCAAGAGGCATCCGCATGAAGTCTTCCGTTTCGCCTGCATACGTTGTCAGACTGACCGCAGTCGGTATCGCCTCCATGGGAGCGAAATTCTCGAAGGACCACTTGTTGCCGACGATTCCGGTCATGCATACGGTGCCGCGCTGTTTGGCGCAGCGAAGCGAGTCTTTCAAGGTCGTAGTACCAACCAGTTCGAGCACCTTGTCGACACCGTTCGCACAGACTTCCATGACCTGCTGGGCGATTGAGCCGGTGTCGATGAACACCTGATCGACACCACTGGCACGCAGCAGGTTTTCGCGCTCCGGGCTTCGGGTGGTCGCGGCGACAAAGGCACCATGTTTCTTGCCGATGGCCGCAGCCGCCAACCCAACGGAAGTTGTGCCGCCTCGGATTAGCAGACGCTCTCCTTTTTCAAGGCGCAGCGACTTGAACAGCGAACCCCAAGCCGTCTGCAGCATCTCCGGGATGGCTCCGAGCGTCTCCCACGGAAGTTCGGCCTTGATGACACGCACCTGTTTCGCGGGCACGCATGTGTATTCGGCGTAGCCGCCGTCAAATTGCCGCCCGAGTCCGCCCATCGCCGTCGCGACGACATCCCCCTTGCGAAACTCACCTCCGGGCGCTGCTTCGACAACACCGACAGCCTCAATACCCAAGACGCGCGGAAACTTGACACTGGGCGAATGACCCTGCCGGGTAAACAGCTCGGACCGGTTGAGCCCGAATGCCTTCACGCGAATCAAAACTTCGCCACTCTTCGGTGTCGGGATCGGAAGGCTTTCAATTCTGAGAACCTCCGGCCCGCCGGGTTCATGAATCACAGCGGCTTTCATCGTAGCCATCGTTCGCCTTCTTACTGCTTACGCGCGTGCCGGGTTGGTGGTGGAAAAGCAATAGCGCGCGATCTTCCAGGCTCCATCGATTTTCTGAAAGAGGAAAAGCTCCTGATTGGCCTCCGGACCGGCAGCGCCCGTCGCGTGAACCTTGACCGTCCCGGCCGAATTGGTGCGTGCGAACACCCAATTCGGGGCCATCTCTACAACCTCGGCCACGTTGAACTTGACGGTCAGCTTGATGGTCTTAAACACCGCGTTATAGGCCCTGCGAACTTCTTCGGCACCGATACTAGAGGGGCTATTCTGGGGGCATAAATACTCCGTTGGGTGCATAGAGCTTCATCACTGCACCGGTATCGGATTGATTTAACGCGTCGATACTGGGCAAGTACTGCGGCAACGGCCTTCTCGTTTCGATTCATGATACCGGTCCTTTGCTTTTGACGGTGTTTTCAAACGGAATGTAGTCGGGCCACGCCTGTCCGACTAGCGGGTGAAACAGCAAATGTATTTTCCAAATTTGGGATAATCTTTACCGGACCACCCGTCCGAGAGGACGTAGTATGTGCGGTGAAATCTTTCGGGAGTTCAAAATAAAGTGACTATCGGAGATCTTCCGGAAGGGGAGGATCGTGATGACGGACCTGAATTCCCTCATGATCTTCGCCAAAGTGGTTGAAGCGAAAAGCTTTTCGGAAGCCGCGCGGCTCTTGAAAATGCCGACCTCAACCGTCAGCCGCCGCGTTGCCGACCTTGAGGACGAGCTCGGCGTGCGCTTGCTCGAACGCTCGACGCGCAGCTTGCGGCTGACTGATGTTGGCTCCGAACTTCTCGAACACGCTCGTCACACCGTCGAACTCAACGAAGCGGTTGACAACATTGCTTCTAACCACCTCTCGAACGTCTCAGGCGAACTGCGGCTTTCTGCGCCACCCAGCATCTCCGACTCGCTGCTTGCGCCGCTGATCGGCGCGTTCCAGGCATCGTATCCGAAGGTCCGGGTACAGGTCTTCATAACGGACCGAATTGTCGATCAAATCACCGAGGGCGTCGACTTGGCGTTCAAGGTGGGAGAACAACTCAAGGATTCGTCGCTCGTCGCGCGCAGAATCCTGACCTACCGTCACCAACTCGTGGCGAGCCCGAGCTATCTGTCAAAGTGCAAGCGGCCTCAAAAACCGCAAGACTTACTGGAACATCGGCTGCTGGCTTTCTCGTTTTGGACGCCGACAAAGACCTGGAACTTCGTTCACACGAACGGGAAGAAAAAAGAAACGCTGGTGTTCCAGCCTTTCCTTGCGATGAACGACTACGCTGGCCTTGCGACTGCATTGCTGGCGGGTACCGGCATCGGCGACCTTCCGCCGTTGGTGCAGCCTGAATTGTTGCGCGAGGGGCGGCTCGTTGAGGTCATGCCGAAATGGCACTTCACCGTCTTTAATCTCTGGGTGGTGCATGTGGGCAATCGTTACCTCACACGGCCTGTGCGCGTGTTCAAGGAATTCGCGGCCCAAATGGCGCCCACGCTCTTCCCCTCACTTCCAGCCTGAGAGCCGATCCGTCGCAAGGTTGCGGATTCCTTATTCCTTATCGTCCCACCGGACGTAGATCAGAGCAGCACGCACATGGCTTGGCAGCCAAACATCGACGCCCGCCAGGCGATTGATCCAGCGAGGCTCAAGTTCAGAAACAGAATCTCTCGTCACCTTATCCAGCAAAGCCTTGAATATCAGGAACTCGTTGTCGGGACCGATCGTCTTGGCAATCTCAGCATCGAAGGCCCTTTCATTCAAGCCGTTGTGAATTCGCTTCACGGTCTGGTACACGTCGTTCGTGTATTCCTTGGTGATCTCGACATCCTTCCGTGTTCCGGTATCGGTGAGATGGCCGCCGATAAAGTTGCCGAATTTGTAGGCGAGGATTTCGTCGAACATCTTCAAATATTGGTGGAAGTTGGTCGACAGATCGAAATCCTGAAACGGTGCGTATCCTGACGTCACCGAGTCTACGGCCATCAAGAATTTCGCCTCCGGGACATAGATGAAAAGGTCGCCTTCGTTGGAGTGGTAGTTATGCCGTGTGAGTTCCACGGTCTTGCCGCCGAGCTTGATCGTCTTCGAGGTCTTGAACGTCTCCGTTGGAATCAGGCGATTCGGATCGTTCATTTCCTTCAGAAAGTCGCTGACAGTATCGAGAGCAATAATCTGCAAGCCCGGCGTGTTCTTAAACGCTACGGAGCCACCAATATGATCCTTGTGAATGTGGGAATAGACGAGCATCTTGATCGGCTTGTTCGTGACTTTAGCGACGGCTTCCGGAATGTGTTTGCCATAGCTGGCCGGCGCGTCGAAAACGATGACGCCCGCGTCGGTTACAAGGAAAGCGGATTGCCAGCCGTTGTCGGAAAGTGCATAAACACCGTTTCCGAAATCCTTCATCCCGTATCCGACTGCGGGATCGATGTTCCAGTATTTTGCTCTCACCGCAGGCAGCACAGGAACGTGTTTGCGCAAGGCTTCTGGCGAATCGGTTCCAGCGAATGACGAAGGTTTGGGGGCAGGCTGCGACTCCTGGGCGAATGAAACTTGACTATTCAGCGCAACGGCAAGCATGAACGGAAGTGCCAACTTTCTCATTTCTGGTTCTCCTTGTGTGAGGCCGAGCTCACACTATGGGAACAGCCGGACTCGCACTAGATGGCAAAGCCGGAAATTAGATTTCCATATTTGGAACAATTTCGATGACAGAGGCGAAGCGAGGGCCAACGGATGCAGAACTATAAATTCCTAAACCACCTTGTTCTTTGGAACGTCTTCTTCGCCATCATTTGCATTCCCACTGCCGGCAAACTGATCGACGTCGTGGGAATTCCTCTCTCGATTTCCATCTACTACTTTCCTTTTGTGTATGTTTTTGCCGATATTCTGACCGAAGTTTATGGGTATGCAATCGCGCGACGCGTCTTGTGGTACTGCATTTTCGCGCAACTTTTGGCGATCGCAATTTTCGAATTTGTGATTTTCTATCCGCCCTCCGCGGTTATGACAAACAATCAGTCGTACGTTGATGTGCTATCCACAGCCCCCAGATTGGTTTTATTTGGCACTCTTGCGATGTTCGCTGGCGACATCGCCAACAATTATGTCCTGGCAAAAATGAAGGTGTGGACTAACGGACGTTATATGCCGGCGCGTTTCGTGACCTCAACTCTATGCGGACAGATGGTGAATACTGCCGTCTTCTACATTTTCGGTCTGTGGAGGATGATACCGCCAAGCGTGTTAACAAAAAGCATTGTCGTCGCAAGCGTTACAAAAGTCAGTGTAGAGCTTCTCTTGCTGCCGGTAACACTCAAAGTATCCTTGTGGCTCAAAAGAATCGAAAACGTCGACTACTTTGACAAAACAACGATTTTCAATCCGCTGAAATTCTAGCGCGTGTCTCCGCGTGCTCCCCTCCAGGAATTACAAAACCGCGTCCTAGCGATTTTGCGATGCGTCTGCCGGTCTTAGCGCTGCGGCTCCGAAATTCACGCTGAATCGTTTGCACCAAATGGACACCGCGCGGTATTTCGCTAAGTCCAGGTCACTGCCGAGCGTGTAATTTTGGTCGCCGATATTTCCTTTGATCACTCCCAGGTCAACGAAACCGGCCTTTTGCACCGTTGCTGCGTCCTTGGCATCGTCGGCGGCGACCATGTAGACGTGAACATCAGGGCCGTTTGACGTGCTGAAGCTCGTAAAACGAAGAACACGCGTCCCATCTCCCATCTGGTAGATGGTTGCCGTACCTTCGGTC
>Ga0210393_10000157_pt1 | contig 67322 bp, 58 predicted proteins | sample IncBWC27OmetaG_FD_160068 | JGI IMG/M metagenome (GOLD analysis project Ga0210393, IMG submission 160068) | Forest soil microbial communities from Barre Woods Harvard Forest LTER site, Petersham, Massachusetts, United States - Inc-BW-C-27-O ... | reverse complement strand
CTCACCTGATCGCGAACGTGAATCGCGCATGTCCATCTGCCAGGCTCGCCATTCACCGGTGAGAGCGTCCCCGTCATCGCCTCGCAGATCGATCCGTCCGACAACTGAAAGATCCAGGGCTCCGATTTCCGATCGTGATGCGCCGCTTTCGGCAGCGGCTTGGTCAATTTCAAAATGAAGCCGTCCGCTCTCAGAGCCGGGTCAGCGCCGCAGACCAACTGCTCGGGATTTCCCGCCACCGCGAAACACGGATCGCTGATCGCATTTCCCACCGAGCATCGCCACGCGCCGGCTCGCGGCGCAGCGATCGATTCCGTCCAGCACGAACCTTCTTTAGTATCGCCGCCACTTGGCAGCGCCGGCGCAAACCGAACTATCTTCGTCGTCCCAATCGACAAAGGACTAGCCGGCATCTGCGCGCGCACGGCTCCCGCGAAGAAAATCAGCACACTGGACAGCAACACTATGAGGCTCGGTCGCATTTTGTTCTCCATCAGCTCAGAAAATCGGCAACTTGATTCCCGCCGTGACCATCGCGCCGCTCGCGACGCCCATCAGCGCCTCGCCAGCCACCAGTCCGGCCGCCAGCAGAATCCCCGGCCCGCTCTCGGCCTCATCTTGCGATCCGAAAATCGAATGCGCCAGCGCGCCGACAAAAATCGCGACGCTGAGCCCGAATGGAAGATAGAGACCGATCGCCGCCGGCATGATCGGCGTGCGCCACTTCGATCCGATCTTTTCCAGGTAGCGATCGCTGACGCCGAGAATCGCCGCGAGTGCAGCGCCGGCTGCGATCGTCCCGAGCGGCAGCCCGCCATGAAAAACTCCCTGCGTCACTTTCGCCATCAGAAACGCTTGCGGCGCGGCCAGCGCTCCGGCCCGCGCGGTCGCAGTCCCAGCGATTCCGTAGCCGGCGATCAGCAGGTTCAGTACGGGCGCCATCACGAACGCCGACGCGATCGCGCCGACCAGCACGCCGATTTCCAGCGAGCGCGGTGTTGCGCCGACGTAAAAACCGGTCGCCAGGTCATGCGTGGAATCGCCGGCCATCGCAGCCGCCGTGCACACAATCGCGCCTGACAGAATCGCCAGTTGCGGCCCGACGCTATTCGACACGCCAACCAATTTCAGAAACAGCGCCACGGCCAGTAATACGATCACTGTCACACCCGAAACGGGATTATTCGACGCGCCTACTATTCCGGTGAGATAGCCGGCGATCGCCGTCGCGAAAAAACAAATCAGAGTGAGCAGTACTGCGAGTGCCGCGCTCAGCGCGACTTGCCCGCTTAGCCCCAGGCAGATCGCGAAGATTACCGGCGTGCAGAGCGCCACGGCGGTCAGCACCGCGCGCGCCGAAAGATCGGTGTCCTCGCGCGCCGTGGCGACGGATGACTGCTCCGAGCGCACAATCCGGATGCTGTCGCCGATAGCCGACGCGATTCGGGTGCGCAACTTCCACAGCGTCACGATGCCGCCGGTGAGCATCGCGCCGACGCCAAGATAGCGGACCTGTCCGCTCCACAGTTGCGACGCCGTCGTCGCCGCATCTCCGGTTCCGCCGCCGTGGAACGCGGTAAGAACGGGAATCGCGACGAGCCATGCGAATGCGCCGCCGGCGAACACCAGCGCGGCGATCCTGATTCCTATGATGTAGCCGACGCCGATTAGCGCCGCCGAGATATCCAGCGACCCGGCCACCGCCGCCCCGCCGATCCATCGCGCGCCCGACACCGCGCCCGGAATAATTCCCGCCACGTCCTGGAGCGCTTTCAGAGCCGCCGAGATCAAACCGCCCACCACCAGCGGACGCACATTCGCTTGCGCATCTCCCGCCCGCAGCACCTGCGCGCACGCTACGCCCTCGGGGAACGGCAGCCGCTCCTCGACGATATAGGCGCGACGGAGAAACACGACGAGCAACGCGCCCATCGTGGCGCCCACGACGCACAGCGCAGTCACCTCGACGTATGGCAGCGTTTTGACACCGCCGAGGATGATCAGTGCCGGGAAGGTGAAGATCGCGCCGGCCGCGACCGCCTCGCCCGCCGACGCGATCGTCTGCACGACATTGTTCTCGAGAATCGTCGAGCCGCCGAGAATCCGCAGAATCGCCATCGAGATGACGGCGGCCGGGATACTCGCCGACACCGTGAGACCGGCGTACAAACCGAGATACGCATTCGCCGCACCGAGAAGCAGCGCGAGCGCGATTCCAAGGGCGATACTTCGCGGCGTCAGTTCACGAATCGGTTCCGCAGTTGAAGTAGAAACGTCGCGCTGCACGCCGCCACTATAGTCATAGCGGCGATGCGACTACACAGAACCGAAATCTAGCTGTTGTTCGACGCGTCGAGCTTCGGATAATCCACCGGCTGGCCGGCTTCTTTCCAACCCTGAATCCCGTCGCTCATCACGCTCACGTCGGTGTATCCCGCTGCAACCGCCCGCCGGGCGGCTTCATGCGAGGCCGTTCAATGGAGGTCGGCGCAGTAAAAAACCAGCATCGCATTTTTGTTGGCGGGCAATTCTTTCGCGACATCGTACTTGTCGTCGCTGGTAAGAAGGTGCGCCCCCGGAATGACGCCGGCGGTCGACCGCAGTCCCCATCCGTTCGCATCATAGATGTTCACGTGCGAATTCGGATCGTTCATCAACGACTGCAATTTATCGACGCGGATAACTGCGAACTTGTCCGGTTCTTTTTGCGGGTTGTCGAGCAGCTTGCCGATATCAAAAGCAAACGCCGCCGCAGTCATCGACAAAACAACCGCGCCAACAATCGCAGCTAAAAAAGAGCGCCGCGCTCTAACGTGCATACTCATTCAACCAGCGTACCAAAGCGCTGCACGCCCGCAAAGATAAAACATTGGGTGCAGGGGTCACCCTGCCGAGGAAGGGTGAAACCACCGCGGTTTCACATTCAATAAAGTGACTACCTGTGCACGAATCCCGAAATATCGCGCACGAGCTCGCCGCCCTCGATCGGGATGCACTCGTCCGGGAACTCACGCGTGATGCGATGCCCCGCGTCACCGAGCGTGCCAATGAACCGATCGAGATGGCTCATCGCGCGCGGCAAAATATCGTGCATGACGACCAGCGTATGCGCCTGCTGCGACGCCTCCGCAAGCGCGCGATCGACCCACGCATCCTGATCGATCCAATCCTCCGGCACGCAATTCCACAGCACGCAGGTGTAGCGATTGGCGACCAGGTGATCGACGGCGGCGCGGCTCAACAGATGCGGCCCGATTTTGCCGCCGCCGCCGAACGGACGAAACAGCTTCGGACTCTCGGCAATCGCGCCGATCAATTGCTCAGTTTTTGTGATTTCCGAATCGACCGCATCCGTCGCCGGATCGTCGCCAAGCGGTATCCGATGCGTATACGAATGATTACCAATCCGATGCCCCTCGGCCGCCGCCCGCTGCGCCAGCTTCATCTTCTCCGGCGCCGCCAGATTTTTGCCGAGCACGAAGAACGACGCCTTGACGCCGCGACGTGCGAGCACGTCCAACACCATCGGCGTCACCGCCGGGTCGGGTCCGTTGTCGAACGAAAGCGCGACGTCACCCATAACTTTGCCGTTACTTGGCCGCGGTGAACGTGAACGAGTCGCCCTTCTTCGAAATCCTCCCCGCAGACGGCGTCGCGAAATGCGTGCCGAAGACGACGACGTTGCCGTCAGCGTATTTCTCGCAGAATGCGCGCCGCGTCTTCTTCGCCATCGCGCCGTCGGAATCGAACCCGTCGTCCCACTCCGGATACTTGCATTGAATCGGGTGATGCATCAGGTCGCCGGTGATCACCGCCTCGTTGCCCTTCGACGAAATCCGCACGCTGTGATGGCCGGGAGTATGCCCGGGCGACGGCTCGAGCCATACTTCGTCGGTAACGCGAAAGTTCGACTCGACTAAATCCGCCATCCCGACGTCGACGATCGGCCGCACCGAATCCTCGACCGGGTCGCGCATATCCTTGCCGTCGAACTTCGACCAGAAATCCCACTCGGTGCCGCCAATCAGGTAACGCGCGTTGGGAAACGTCGGCACCCACTTGCCGTCCTTGAGCATCGTGTTCCACCCGACATGGTCGACGTGCAGATGCGTACAGACGACGCGATCGATGTTCTCGCGCGTGTGCCCCGCCTTTTCCAGGTCGCTCAGAAACGGCAGCTTCAGATTGCTCCAGGCCGGATTCGAGCGCACCTTCTCGTTGCCGATACATGTGTCCACGATGATGCGCTTGCCCTGTGACTCGATAATGAGCGCGTGGATGCTCATGCGGAGCTTGCCCTTCTCGTCGGAGAAAGTCGGATAGAGCCAGTCGGCTTCCTTCTTCACATTTTCGGGCGTGGCGTCGGGCATGATGAAGGTGCCGGGCCACGGCGCCTCGCTCTCGATAATGCGGGTGATCTTCACGTCGCCGACTTTGAACTGGTTCATCATGACCCTCCTGTCTCACCGCCAACTTAGTCCGAACTTCGGAAATTCGCCAAGTGCCGCGCGAGCGGTCTGCCTACGCGGACCATTCGCTTTCAGTCGGGGACTTGATGTAACAGAACTGAGATATCGCTACTCGCACACGAACGCGCTGACGGAGGAATCGACATGGCAGAGATTCACGGCGAAGGCCCGAAGGCAGATATCGACGAGATCGTTCGCCTGCACAATATCTGGATCAAGGCGAATCGCACGGGCAGCATCCCGATGATGCGCGAGGCGTTCGTCGGCGGCGACAAGTTCTTCGGATGGAACCTCAACGGCTTCGCCTACGACGGCATCGAGGAATGGGCGACGCTGTGGGAATTCCTCGCCACGGTGAAAGCGAAGGCCACGCTCGGCGAAGACGAAGACCTGCGCGTGCGCGTCCGCGGCGACATGGGTTATCTGTCGTGCAGCGCCGACTTCACTATCTTCCTCGCTGACGGCAAGCCGTTGCCCGGCAGCGGCAAGTTCCGCAGCACCGAGGTCTACGTTCGCGAAGACGACAAGGGCAAGCCGGTTTGGAAGATGTGGCATTGCCATTTTTCCTGGTACTCGACGGGCCCGCGGATGGCATTCGAGAACGAGCAGAAGGCTTAGGGCGGCGACGATGACGAAAGTTCGCGAATTCGGAATGGCTTGCGAAAGCCCGCACGCGCGCGGGTTCGTCGCACTCGGCAAACGCGCCGAAGAACTCGGTTTCGGCACCTTCTGGGTGCCCGAGGATCCCTTCTGGCGCGGGGCGTTCGCGCTCGCCTCGGCAATCGCGTGCGGCACTTCGAAGATCAAGATTGGACTCGGCATCGTAAATCCGTACACGCGGCATCCCGCGCTTACCGCGATGGAATTCGCCGCGCTCGACGAAATCTCCGATGGCCGCGCAATCCTCGGCATCGGCGCCGGCCTGAAGGACTGGATCGAAGGCCGCCTGAAAATTCCGTGGACGCGCCCAACCGCGGCGATGCGCGAGACGATCGAGATCATCCGACGCATCTTCCGCGGCGAAGATCTCACCTACGCCGGCCGCGTCTTCCATTCCGAACGAATCAAGCTGAGTTTCAAGCCGGTGCGCGCCGAGATTCCAATCTATCTCGGCATCCTCGGCCCCAAAAACTGCGAGCTCACCGGTGAAATAGCCGACGGCCTGTTGCTGAGCGTGATGTCGTCGCCGGCTTACGTGAAGTTCGCGATGGACCATGTGCGGCGCGGCCTCGCGAAGTCGGACCGCGATGCGCAGGCCTTCAACGTCAGCGCGTACATCCTGTCGTCGATATCGGAAGACGAGCGCGCCGCGCGCGATCGCCTGCGCCCGCTGGTCGCGTTCATGATTTCGCTGATGGCGCCGCAGCCGGAGACGCCAATCTTTGCCGCTGCGGGATTGCCGGCCGACACGATTCGCGCTTTTGGCGAAAGCTTCGCCCGCGGCAAAGTCCCGGTCGACATGGTGACCGACGAGATGATCGATACGTTCGCGATCGCCGGCAGCCCCGCGCGATGCCGCGAGAACATGTCGCGTCTGATTGAAGCGGGAATGACCGCGCCCGTGTTCTTCGAAGTGCCGGGCGTGCCGCCGCAGCAGACGATGGACGATGTGCATCGTCACTTGGTGCCGCACTTCACCTGAAAGACGGCGGCGTCAACGGAGGAATGAGTATGGCTTTTCAAACTCCCAGCGCCGACGAGCTGAAGCGGATCGCGCGCGCGAATCATATCGAGCTGACCGCCGCCGAGCTCACCGCGCTCGAGCACATGATGCCGGGGCAGATGAAGATCCTCGAGCAGCTCGACGCGCTTGCGCCGGCATCGCAGGATTCCGTTACCCGCTATCGCGATCGCAAGGCCGGCGTGCGGCCGTCGCCAAAGGACGATCCGCTGAATGCGATCGTCACGCGATGCAGCGTGAAAGGCGCGGCCAGTGGTCCGCTCAAGGGCAAGCGCGTCGGGGTGAAGGACAGCGTGTGCGTCGCCGGCATTCCGGCCAGCGGCGGATCGTCGGTGCTGAAAGGTCACGTGGCGGCAAGCGACGCGACAATCGTGTCGCGCATGCTCGACGCGGGCGCGGAAATCGTCGCGACGCTGAACATGGATGACTTCGCGCTGTCCGGTGACGGCCGCACCAGCTTTTACGGACCGGCGCGCAATCCGCACAATCCCGAGTACTGCACCGGCGGCTCGTCGTGCGGTTCGGGCGCGGCGCTCTACTATGACGATATCCATCTGACTATCGGCACCGACCAGGGCGGCTCGATCCGGATTCCCGCGTCGTGGTCGGGCGTCGTCGGGATCAAGCCGACCTACGGACTGGTGCCTTACACGGGCGTCATGAGTATCGACCCGTCTCTAGATCACGTCGGGCCGATGGCTCGCAGCGTGAGCGATGTTGCGCTGCTGCTCGAAGTGTTGGCGGGCAAGGACCCGCTCGATCCGCGCCAACGCGAGGTGCCGACTGCGCCGTATCGCGAGGCGCTTGGCAAATCGCTGGGCGGTCTCAAGCTGGGCGTCGTGCGCGAGGGCTTCACGCAGGCGGGCGCCGAGGATGACGTGAACGCGGCGGTGAATCGCGCCGTCGCGGCGCTCGGCAAACTGGGCGCGCGTGCGACCGAGATTTCCATCCCGGCGCATCGCAATGCCTCCGATCTGCTCTACGCGATCGTGCCGGAAGGGATGGCGATGCTGGCGCGGACCAACCTGCAGGGAGCGCATCACGCGGGAGCGTACATGCCGGAGCTGGCCGAGCATTTCGGACAACACTTCCCGAAGCGCGCCAACGATGTCGCGCTGACCGTCAAGTTCATGCTGGTGTTCGGCAATCTCATGCGCGAGCGCTATCACGGAAAGTTTTATGCGAAGGTGCAGGCCTATCGATCCGTCGTGACGGCGAAGTACGACGCCGCGCTCGCCGAGTACGACGCGCTGGTGATGCCCTCGACGCCCATGAAGGCGCATCGCCTCGATTCGCAAGCGCCTTACTCGATGATCACAAACACCGCGCCGTTCGATCTTACCGGTCATCCGGCGATAAGCGTGCCGTGCGCGAAGTCGAACGGGCTGCCGGTGGGGATGATGATCATCGGAAAGCATTTCGATGATTCGACGCCGCTGAAGATCGCATCCGCGTACGAGCAGAGCGTCGACTGGTTGAAGGCGTAGCGCAAGGCACACGGGCGCTTGACACATCTGGTTGTCACGCGGCAGGCTCGATGGGGAGCTAAATCCGGCATGGGGAAATTAGGCCGGAAGATCCCGAACGATCCGATGCTATCGAGGTTTCAGAGAAGCGGCAGGACGGCGGCGCGCGCCATTTCAGTATTCGGCGCGGTGCTGATGCTGGTCTCGCAGCTGATTGGCGTCGCTCATTTTCATGAGGGCGCCGTCACTCGCGACGGTATTGCGGCTGCACAGGTCGGCGGTGACCAGGGACTCTGTCCTGTTTGCCAGCTGGCGCTGCATTCGCCGGGGACAGTATCCGCGGCAACGACGGTTGCGCGTGGACCCGCGATCGCCGAGACGGTATTTCTCGTCGCGCCGCTGCGAGTCGAATCGCCGGTGTTCTCGGATGCGCGCGTGCGCGCTCCACCCGTATCGCTCTAAGCCCCCTTTTCGACACATTCGATTGGTACTGGCGCGCGCGATTGATTCGCGCGGCGCCGCTCGCGTCTGAAAGGCGCGGGAGAGCTTGAAAGAATGGGAGCTTGAGATGCGACGGAATTTATTTGCGAGGATTTCGCTTGCGGGGATCCTGATTCAGCTGGCTGTGTGCATGCCGGCAATAGCGGCTAACGTGAAGAGTTCGACAACAACGAAACATCGAGTGACTGGCGTGGTCAAAGACGCGCTCGGCCGACCGATCAAAAATGCGGCGCTGTCGATCCAGAACGCGGCCGGGCGCGTGGTGACTCACGCGTCGAGCAACGACGCAGGCGAGTTCTCGTTCAGCGCATCGCGCGGCACTTATGCAATCGTCGCGACCAATCCGGGATTCAAGACGGCGACCGCGATCGTGACGGTCTCGGCCAAGGGCGCCGCGCCGGTCGTCGTCTCGATGGAAGCCGAGGCGGCGGTCAGCCTCAAAGTTGCAGCCACGCGGCTGGACAAGGCACGCAACACGCTGTCGCCTGACACGGGCGGCAGCAAATATACGTTCACCCAGCAGGCGATCCAGGATTTGCCGCAGGGGAACAACACGCCGCTCAACCAAGTGATACTGCAGGCGCCCGGCGTCGCTCAGGATTCGTTCGGACAGCTCCACGTGCGTGGCGACCACGCCAATCTTCAGTACCGGGTAAACGGCGTCCAGCTCCCCGAGGGCATCACCGGCTTCGGCCAGGTGCTGAGTCCGCGCTTCGCCCAATCGATCAGCCTGCTCACGGGTGCGCTGCCGGCTGAATACGGCCTGCGCACGGCGGGAGTCATCGATATCAAGACCAAGGACGGCTCGCTCGACAACGTGGCCGACGTCGATTTCTACGGCGGGCAGCGCGGGACCACGCAGCCGAGCTTCGAATACGGCGGATCGAAGGGGAACTTCAGCTATTTCATGACGGGGCAATACCTGGGTACCGATCGCGGTGTCGAGCCGCCCACGTCGGGGCCCACGGCGATTCACGACACCAGCAACCAGGGCAACTTCTTTGGATACTTCTCCTATTTCATTAATCCGACGACGCGGCTGAGTCTGATTACCGGAACAGCGATCAATCATTTTCAGATTCCCGCGAACCCCAATCAGCCGCAGATGTTCGCGCTGGAAGGCGTGCCGGTCTATCCGTCGGCGAAAGTGCGCGAGAACCAGTTCGAGCAGAACTACTTCAATGTGCTCGCGCTGCAGGGCACAATCGGGGAAAATATCGATTACCAGTTCGCGCCCTTCAGCCGATACTCCGCGGTTACTTTCAATCCCGATCACACCGGCGATCTGATCTACAACGGCGCCGCGGCGAAGGTTTTCCGCAGCGACTGGGGCAACGGCTTTCAGCTCGATACCGCCTATCATGGAATCGCCGATCATACGTTTCGGCTCGGTGGATATTTCGACGCCGAGCGCGCCGAGATCGACAATCATGAGTCGACGTTTCCGGCAGTGGGTGGTGTCCAATCGTCTGATGTCCCGATTTCGTTCGTGAACGACATCGGGCTGCAGACCTGGATTTACAGCGGCTACATGCAGGACGAATGGAAGCTAACGAAGAAGCTGACGTTGAACTACGGCGTCCGCTTCGATCTGTACGACGGTCTAGTGCGAGCGGACCAGGCCAGTCCGCGCATCGCGTTCGAGTACAAGCTGTTCAAGCACACCACGCTGCACGCCGGCTATGCGCGCCAGATGACGCCGCCCGAGACCGAGCTGGTGTCAATCGGCAATATCAAGCAGCTCAAAGGCACCACGGGCGCGCCGCCTTCGAATGGCAACGGCACGCCGACGGTAGAGCGAGATCATTTGTTCGACGCGGGCTTGACGCAGGAGGTCATCCCCGGCCTGAACGTCGGGATCGATTCGTACTACAAGAAAGCGTCCGATCTGATTGACGAAGGCCAGTTCGGCCCGGCGCTTATCTTCGAGACCTTCAACTACAACAAGGGCCGCGTTTGGGGAGTCGAGTTCACCAGCTCCTACACGCACGAAAACGTCTACGTGTACGACAACTTCGCCTATAGCGTCGCACAGGGCACGCAGGTGGAATCGGGGCAATTCAACTTCGCGCCGGACGAACTGAAGTTCATCAACAGTCATTATATTTTTCTGGATCACGATCAGACGTTCACAAACTCCGCCGGCGCATCGTACAATCTGCGCGGCTGGATGTTCAGCATCGACGGGATCTACGGCAGCGGACTTCGATCCGGCTTCGCCAACACGGGAAACCTGCCATTCTATATCCAGGTCGACGCCGGCATCACGAGGCGCGTGCCGATACCCAACAATGGTGGCGTGCTCGAATTTCGCGGCGCGATCGTGAACCTCGCCGATCACACCTACCTGGTTCGAAACGGCACCGGTATTGGCGTGTTCGCCGATCAATTCGGTCCGCGCCGCGCAATATACGGCGGAATAAAATGGGAACTTCCATTTACCAAGACCGCGAGCGCGCAGACGCCATGAAACGCCACCCGCGCATCGGGCGTCAGTTAGTAAGGAGAACCGAGTAATGCAGGAAATAGGAGTAGCATGGCAGGCGCTCAAGTACGGCGGCGCGATGGTGTATCCGCTGCTGGCGTTGGGCGTGCTCGCGATGGCGATCATTATCGACCGGGCCGTGCTGTACGCGCGATGCCTGCGGTTGCCGGCGGCGCTCGCGGACCTGGTCGAGACGTTCGGATTTTCGTGGGCCGAGCTCGAAAAACAGTTGAAAGAGCTCGGACCGCGCAACGCCTACGGGCGGTTCCTGCAAGTGATCGACGACAATCGCCATCAGCCCGCGTGGTGGGTCGAATCGCGCGCCGGCGACGAAGCTGGCCGAATCGAAAAGACGCTCGCGCGCGGACTTTGGGTGCTCGAGACGATCGTCACGGGGGCGCCGCTGCTCGGACTGCTCGGCACCATCACGGGCATGATGCAATCGTTCAACGTGATCGGATCGTCAACGCTCGTCGCGCCGACGCAAGTGACGGCCGGTGTGGCGCAGGCTCTGATCGCGACGGCGCTCGGCCTGCTGATCGCGGTGCTCTCGCTGTTCGCGTTCAACCTGTTTTCGCGGATGCAATCGCATTCGCTCGACACGATGGAGCGCCTCGGTTCGCGGCTGGTCGATCACATCCGGCTCGACCAGGAAGGCGGTGAAGCCGAGCCCGCAGCGCGTCCGGCGGCGGTCGCCCGATGAAAATTCAGCGGGCGCGTCACTTTAGGCACGGACGAATCGAGATCATCCCGATGATCGACGTGATGTTCTTTCTGTTGGTGACGTTCATGCTCGCGTCGCTCTCGATGCAGACGCTCAATTCGATCGCGGTCAACCTGCCCAAGGGCAACGCCGAATCGATGGAGCACCAGGAGCCGATCACGCTGACCGTCACGCGCGACAGCAAAATTTTCCTCGACAAGACTCCGACCACGCTCGACCAACTGGCGTTCGTGCTCAAGCCGATGCTCAAGACCAATGACCTGGGAGTGGTAGTGAACGCGGACACGGATTCGCCCGAGGGAACGGTGGTCGAGGCGATGATCCAGGCGCGGCGCGCGGGCGTCGAGAAATTTCTCATCGCCGTGAAGCACTGACCAGTGAGCGACGTAGCCCGCATCGCGATTCGACCGCCGGAGCTCGACGAACCGGCGCGCCGCCTGCTGTGGATCATCCCGGCGGCGATCGCTATCTGGGCGGCTCTGCTGAGCGTATTTTCGATGATCCTCACGCGGACGGCCGTTGTCCCCCAGGAGGAGCAAAAGCCGGTCGAGGCGCGGCTGGTCGAGATGCCGCCGGTGATGGGCGGGCTGCAGGGTAATCCGGCGGCGCCGGCGATCCCTCATCCGAAGGCCGCGCCCGTCGTCAAGCCGCACCCCGCCGCTCACGTGAAGAAGGCTGCGCCGCTGCCTCCCGTGATTCGTTCTCCCTACGGCACCGCGAAGACCACCGCTGCCCCCAGCGTCGAGGAGAATCCGGGCGCGAGTTCCGCAAGCGCGCCAGCGACCGGCGAGAGCGACGAAGAGGAGGGCGGAGGATCGGGCGCAATCGGCACCGACACGGTTGGCGCGCGTGCGATTTACGCGCCGACGCCCGTGATACCCGACGATCTGCGCGAGGACGTTATGCAGGCCGAGGCGGTCGCGCGTTTCAACGTGTCGTTCGACGGCAACAGCGAGGTCACGCTGGAAAAGCCGACCTCGAGCCCGCGCCTCAACCAGGTGCTGCTCGACGCGCTCAAGCAGTGGAAGTTTTTTCCGGCGGTGAAGAACGGCGTCGCGATCGGATCGACGTTCGAAGTCCGAATACCAATTTCAGTTCAGTAAATCAGGCCGCACAGCAGAGACGTTCGATCACCTTGCGGATCATTGCGGGGCCGCGATCGAACGCGTCGCGCCGGACGTGCTCGTTGGGCTGATGTGCCTGCTCGAGATCGCCGGGGCCGCAGATGAGCGACGTGATTCCTGAGCGCGTGAACCATGAGCCGTCGGTGCCGTAGAGCGCGCCACCCGAGGTTTTTTCCCCGGTGACTTCGAACAGCGCGGATTCCAGAGCCGTTCCGCGCGGCGAGTTCAGCGGCGGCACGATGTTCAAAAGCGAGGTCTCGATTTTCGCGCGATGTTCGCCGCCCGCATAGTCGTGACCGTCGAGCGCGGCGAGCCGCCGCTCGATCTCGTGGAAAACGTCGAGCGGTTCGGCGTCGGGCAACGTGCGATAGCTCACCCGCAGCTTGCATTCCTCCGTGATCATGTTGAGGGCGATGCCGCCGTGGATCGTTCCGAAATTCAGCACGTCGCAGGGCGCGTCGGGAAAGACTTCGAGGTATTCGGCCGGCCGGCGCGCGGTAAGCTCCTGCTGGTAGCCGCCTATGGTGTCCATCACGCGCGCCATCACGGCGATCGCGTTGACGCCTTTCGCCGGTGCGCCGCTGTGTCCGCCGGCGCCGCGGACGGTCACCTGGAACGACACGATGCTCTTGTGCGCATGGCTGACTCCCCACGAAGTCGGCTCGCCGATCCAGGCCAGGCGCGGGACCGGAGTTTCGCCAAGTATCTGCTTGAGCGCGGGGCCGACACTATGAGCGCCGAGGCATCCGATTTCCTCGCTGGCGGTAAACACGAATACCAGCGGGCGCTTGAGGCGGGTTGAATCGAGAGTGTGCGCCGCGTCGAGGCATTGGGCGATGAACCCTTTCATGTCGGTGGTGCCGCGGCCGTAGATTCGCTCGCCCGCGATTTCGAGCGTGAGCGGCGCGCGCTCCCATCCGGGCTGGCCGTCGAAGGGGACGGTGTCGACGTGACCGGAAATTATCAGGCCATCGGCGCGCGGCGGTCCGAGCCACGCGACCAGGTTGACCTGCGCGACGCCGGAGAGCTCGACCGGTTGCAGCGCGGTTTTGAATCCCCGCGGCGCGAGCTCGCCGGCGATGTAATCCATTGCGTCGCGATCGCTTTTCGAGCTGACGGTGTCGAACGCGACGAGTCGCTTGGCGACGTCATACAGATAATCACTCATGGTGGCACCGGGTCGAAAATTCTGTCAGGAGAGTCGCATAAACGGCAGGTGTAGAACAAATCGACAGCTTATAACATGCCGGAAATACTCACGTATTGGGAATTACAGAGTTGGGATAGGCAACTGGCCGCGCGGGCGGCTAGAATGCCGGGGGTAGGATGGGTGGAGGGGTCAGGATGGAACTGGATGAGCAGATGGCGAATCAGCTGGACAATCACGGAATAGTTGTTTCGACGACGGTCGCGGACGCGCCCGCGCCGCAGAACGGAGCGGTGGTCGATTCATCGGCTATCGCGCCGGCGGCCGTCGCGGCGACTGTCGATGGAGTCGCTTCGGCGGTCGAGAAGGCGCCGGCACCTCGAATCGACAAGGACCTCGTCTCGCCTGATCTGTACCTCAATCGCGAGCTCACCTGGCTGGCGTTTAATCGGCGGGTTCTGCGCGAAGCGGAAGACGAAAGAAATCCGCTGCTCGAGCAGCTCAAGTTCCTGGCGATCACCGCGTCCAATCTCGACGAATTTTTCATGAAGCGCATCGGCGGCCTGAAACAGCAGGTCGTCGCTGGGATGCATGAGCTGACGGTTGACGGGCGCACTCCGCAGCAACAGATCGACGAGTGCTATCTGGTGGTGCGCGACCAGGAGCAGCGCCAGCGCGAGGTCGGTCCGCATATTCTCCGCCAGCTGGAAGATCACGGTATCCGCGTGCGGCTCTACGCCAGCCTGTCGGATGACGAGTGCAAATCGGTTCGCGAGTACTACTACAAGAATATTTTCCCGCTGGTGACGCCGCAGGCGATGGACCCGGCCCATCCGTTCCCGTTCGTGTCGAACCTGTCGCTCAATTTGCTGGTCACGGCGCGGTATCAGAACGACTCGGACCCGCTGATGGCGCGAGTGAAAGTGCCAATCGGGTTCGGTATCCCGCGCTTTATACGGGTCGGCAAGAAGAACGACTTTGTGCGGCTCGAGGACGTGGTCGCGAACAATCTCGATCTGCTGTTTCCCTCGATGCTGATCGATTCGTACGAGCTGTTCCGGGTCACGCGCAACGCCAATACCGAGCGCGACGAAGACGAGGCCGACGATTTGCTGGCGCTGATCGAATCCGAGCTGCGCGACCGCCGCTTTGCGCCAATCGTGCGGCTCGAAGTGATGACCGGCATCAATCCGGTGCATCGCGGGATGCTCGCCGCCGAACTAGGACTGGACGAGCGCGCCGACGTGTTTGAAGTCGACGGGATGCTGTCGATGCGCGACCTGGCCGAGCTGGCGTCGCTCGATGTGCCCGAGTTGCACGATCCTCCGCACCATCCTGTAGATCATCCACGGCTCACCATCGGGCGCAGCATCTTCCACGTCATTCGCGATGCGGGTTCGCTCCTGCTGTTGCATCCGTATGAATCGTTCTCGACCTCGGTCGAGCGGTTTTTGCGTGAAGCCGCGGACGATCCGAAAGTTCGCGCGATCAAGATGACGCTCTACCGCACCTCGGCGGACTCTAAAATCATCGGCTACCTGTGCGACGCGGCACGCAACGGCAAGCAGGTGGCCGTGGTCGTCGAGTTGAAGGCGCGCTTCGACGAAGCGGCGAACATCCAATTTGCCACCAAGCTCGAGGAATTCGGAATTCACGTAACCTACGGCGTCGTCGGGCTTAAGACTCACAGCAAGGTGATCCTGGTCATTCGGCAAGACTACAACGGACTGCGCCGCTACGCACACATCGGCACCGGCAATTATCATCCCGTAACGGCGAGATTCTACGCCGACTTTGGACTGCTGACGTGCGACGGCGTGATCGGCGAAGACCTGACGGAGCTGTTCAACTACCTGACGACCGGCTACATGCCGAATCGTCCGTATCGCAAGATTCTGCCGGCGCCGACTGTGTTGAAGCGTGCGCTGCTGGCGCGAATCGAGCGCGAAATCAAAGCGAGCACGGCCGCGGCTCCTGGATTGATCCAGTTCAAGATGAATGCGCTCGAGGACGTGGATATCACGCGAGCGCTGTATCGGGCGTCGCAGGCGGGAGTGAAGGTCGAGCTGATAGTCCGCGACACGTGCAGGCTGCGGCCGGGAATCCCGGGGCTGTCGGAAACCGTACGCGTCGTGAGCATCGTGGGCAGATTCCTCGAACACGGGCGCATCTACTACTTCCGCAACGGCGGCGCTGAAGAATATTTTATCGGTTCCGCCGATTGCATGAAGCGCAATCTGGAAAGCCGGGTCGAGGTCGTCACGCCGGTCGAGGATCCCCAGCTACGCAAGGAATTGCGCACGGTGCTCGACATCCAGCTCCGGCCGAATCGATGCCAGTGGGAAATGCAGTCAGACGGCACCTACGTCAAGAGCGCCGTCGCCGACGCAGCGCCGGCATGCCAGCAGGCGATGATAGATTTCGCCGAGACGCGGCAGACCGAGGCGACCAAGGTCAAGAGGCGCCGCGCCAAGGGCTTCGCTCGTCGTGCAATCCGGGAAAGAAACGAAGAGTGACGCACCGGCTGCCGAAGTAAGCTGAGCCTGAAGGCTCGCGCCCTCAGGCTCCACTCACGTATCAAATTGCAGATCTGACGCGGCTATTCGCCGGGTCGCGGCGGAATCGCGACGTAGTTGCCGGGATTCGCGGCCATCGCTTCGCGAATCTCGGGATGCTGAGAAAAGAACGCGCCGAGTGCGGGATGCTTCTTCGCGTAGGCGTCGTCATTGATCAGCGCGGGCTTGTAAGCGAGTTGCTTCGCGACGTTCGGGTGCTCGCTCGCGAAGGCGTTCCAGGTCGCCAGCTTTTGCGTGTCGATATCGCGGCTGTCGGCAGCCTTGAATACGGTCGTAGTGTTTCCGCTGACGGCGGTACCGAGAGTCTTTCCGTCCTGCGCGAATGCAGGAGCAGCGAACGCGACGGGAAGTGCAACGGCGACAAGCAGCGTTGAAATACGGTTCATGTTCTTCTTCATCCTCGATCAGCACCTGTCAGTCTAGTGCGTCTCGTTTTACATGCGAAAGTTTCGAGCGTGCTGACGGGAACACAAACGGCCGGTTGGCCGAAGTGAGCTGACGGCCCGCCTGATTCACATGCGTTGCTATTCGCCGGGACGCGGCGGAATCGCGTTGTAGTTGCCGGGATTCTCGGCCATCGCTTCGCGGATATCCGGATGCGCCGAGAAGAACGACGCTAGCTCGGGATGCTGATTCGCGTAGGCATCGTTATCGACCAGCGCGGGGTTGTAAGCGAGCTGACGGGCGATATTCGGGTGCTCGCTGGCAAAGGCGCCCCAGGTTTGCAGCTTTTGCTGATCGATGTCCCTCGAGTCAGCGGCCTGGAATTCGATGGTTGTGTTTCCTGTAACTACGGTACCGAGGGTCCTTCCGTCCTGCGCGAATGCGGGAGCTGCGAACGCGACCGGCAGCGCAACGGCGACAATCAGAGTTGATAAACGGTTCATTTTTTTCACCTCTCGCAGGTCTTCCGAAATTGACGAACCAATCCTCTTGAATGATCAGCAAGTCTCGTACCGGAAAATTTTACAATGAGGCCTACGCGACTTACTCTGAAGCAGGAAGGCAGTACTTACACGGTTCTCTGCTTTTGCCTGATTTTCGCGTCGCAAATGGCAAATAGCGATCGGCTCACGTAGCTGAAGCTCGAGCGCTCTTGGAATAGTTCAGCTTGGGAGGGGCAGCGGCGCCACCCGACATGATGAACGTCATCGCTTCGTTGATTGTCCAATCCATCATCACCAGCTTGCTGACCGGCACCAACTCCATGTAGCCCGAAGTGGGATTGGGCGTGGTGGGGACGTATACGGCGGCGATTTCCTCGCCGGTGTCGGCGTCGTTAAAAATCCTCGTCACGAGCCCGACGGTCTTCATTTCGTTCGACGGAAATTCGATCAAGACGACGCGCTGAGAGCCGCCCGGCTTGGTCTGAAAACTGGTGACGAGTTGGCGCGCCGCGCCGTAGATCGATTGAACGACCGGAATTTTCGCCATCAGGTAGTCGAACGCGGCGAGCAATCGTCGTCCCGCGACTGCGGTGGCAATTTCGCCGAGCACATAGAGTCCGGCGAGCACGATGGCGACCGAGACCGTGCCTTGAAACCATTGCGCGGAGCGTCCTTCGGCCAGCGTCGGCGAATGAATTCCCAGGGACGATACACACCAACTGACTAAAGGACTGCCGAGCGCGACCAGCACTCCGACCAGGAAACTGATCACCCAAAAGGTGATCCAGATCGGAATGAAGGTCAGGATTCCCGCCACGACGTTGCGACGGATCTTTGTGAGCATCGATCGAGTCCTCCCACTTTGCGCTTCGCCGAACAATCTATGTCATGACGATGCGCTGTTGCGACGGACGCACTCAGTGTGACTGGGTGACCGAAGCTGCGCGGACCCCGGCGGCCGCCTTCGCGAGCGCCTCGCGCGAGAAGACCATCACGAATCTGCGCTGGAAGAGGTTGCCCGACGGCGCGGACTCGAGCGGGCGGGGATACGGGAAGTAGGTCTCGGCGGCGTCGGCGCCAAACTGCGCGACCATCCGCTGAACACATGCATAGGAAGCGCGCACGCCGACGCTGACACGGTCGTGGTACGACGGTGCGAGAAACAGACCCTCCGACGAAGACGGCCCCTCGTCGCTGCGGACCCACCCCGGCGGCAGCAGGCCGAGCTGTTGCACGCGAAATGGAGAGAGCGCGGCGGCAGGCTGCCCTGCCGCGACATATCTATCTGCCGCGTCGAGCAGCGCGGCGAATCGAGCGTCGTCGAGCCTGCATTCCATCTCGAGGCCGGTTGCGTTGCGCAGCCGCTCGAGCGCGGCCGCGTCGGGGCGCGCGAACACGACGTCGTCAAGCGCCTGCACTTTGGCGCCGCTCGCCTCGAGCATCGCGCGCCACGCAGTCGCCGACGGATCGTCCTGCCTGAACAGCACGGCGGTTACGCCGTGCGTCGCGAGAAACGCGTTGAGTTGATCCGATTCGTCGGGGATTTTGCCACCGTCCAGGAATGAGCCGACGATCGGCCAAGCGAGAAACGATTGCGGCGTCGGGAAATGTCCCTCAGCCATCGCAAAATACATCCCAGTCTCGGCCTGCCAGTACATCGAATTTCCACTCTCTCCGTATGGCAGCACGAGAATCGTCGCGCCCGGCGCAATTTGATTGCGATACGTGCCCGAGCGGAAAAATTCGGGCGTGTCGAGTTCGTGAACCCAACGCGAGCCATGTAGATTGGGAATTGTGAACAGCACGATTAATGCGACCGCGACGGCTTTCAGCGCGTGACCTGCGCGCCACTCCGAGATCCACTGCGACGCGATCAGCGCAACGATCAGATAAACGTAGAGGGAGAAGCGGGCGGGAAACGCGCTGTCGATCAACGGCATCCGCGACAACAGCTTCCACGGCATGCCGAACAGCTCGTGACCGGCGACGTGGAGTCGCGAGCCGTACGACATCACGTAAACGATCGCGAGCATCACTGCGAGAAAGCGCGCGTCGGCGCGATGCCATCGCGATTTAAGGAACCAGAGCACGACGAGCAGAATCGGCAGGCCGAGGTACGCGCCGGTTTCGACCGGCCCATGCGAGTAACGGCCGCCGATTGCGGCAAGCGGCGCAAGCGTCCCCAACATCATGGTGCCGGTTGGAATCAATAACTCGAGCAGGTCGGTTCCCTGCGCCGTCGTATTCCACACCGGATGCGATGAGAATCCGCTCGCGATGACGACGCGATACAGATAGGGCGTCAGCACGACGGCCGCCGCGCCCAGTGCGAGCGCACACAGTATCGCGAGACTGCGAATGCGATCGGCATAGCCGGGAATCATCAGGTAGGCCACTGCCAGCGCGATCGCGCCGAACATCACGATCGTTGCGAATATTTCCTGGCCGATCAGAAACTGGCAGACCAGCGTCACGGCGAGTGCGACCACGAATCCTGCGCGGCCGTTCTCGTTATCGAGTCGGAGGAGCGCGAGATATACGACGACCGGCACGAGGAACGCTGCGGTCAGATTGAGATGCCCGCCCGACTGATGGCCGGCCATGTACGCCGAGAAGCCGTAGATGAATCCGCCGAGCATCGCGGGCCACGTGCGCCCGACAATTCGGCGCGTCAGCACGAAGGCGCTGGTGGCGGTCAACGCCGGCATCAGCAGGTTGGCTAGATTGAACGAGACGATCGATCCGAAGCGCATCGTGATCGGCGCGGCGACCAGGCTGAGCAGCGGCACGCTGGTCGCTCCCCAAGCCAGGTTCATCCCTTCGGGCGCCCACATGACGCGCGGCTCGAAAGCGCTGAGGCGGTGCGTGATTGCAAACGGCCACCACTCGAAACACCACACGTAAATCTGCGGACCGAACCGATTGCCCGCGTTGAGCTCGGTCATCCGGAAAATCAGGTCGCGGCCGTAAAACAGAATCGATAGAGCGAGGTAGGAGAGAAACGCGGCGATCGTGCTTACGAGTTCGACACGCCCGCTTCGAGCGATCGGCGCATCGTCAGCTCCCGGCACGCGCAGTTTCCGTCCGGCGGCGTAGCGCAGTAGCAGCGAACACCGCTATCGCCAGAGCGACGATCGCGATCGCCAAAAGCGCCCAGATATACGCTTCGACTTCGGTTCCGATTACGGCGGCGAACACCAGTGCGACGCTGACCCAGTAGAAGGCGCGGTCCATATGCACGCCCGCCAGAAAGCAGGTCACTGCGAGAATCACCAGCGTCACCAGCGCCACCGCATCAGCGTCCATTTGCCCGCGCGCGAGTTGCAGAAAAATTATCTGCACGGCAACGATCGGTCCGAGCCAGTGAAGCGCCTGCACGAGGATTAGCTTCCACACCGGTCCGGGAACGCTGCGCGGCCGTTTTAGTTCATGCCAGAGGCTCAGGATGCCGAAGACCGGAAACATCGCGCTCCAGTAGTAGCGCGCGTGGAGATGACTGATGTTGGTCAGGAACAGGCCGACCATCACGAGCACCCCGAGAGCTCCGACAATCAGCATTCGTCGCACCAGCAGCTCGCCGAGCCTATGGCCCCACGACGGCGCCGCGGCGGGAGACACGCTGGGCGCTGGATCGGGCGTGCGGTGCGCGGCAGGGTTTGATTCTTCGTCAGTCACACTCAACTCCCGAACTCTTACCAGGTATCGATGTTCGGCCGCTTCTTGCCGGTGCGCGGCGCATTCGAAGGCGTCGAGCGCAGGCCGGCGACGATCCACTTGCGCGAGTCGAACGGATCGATGACGTCGTCGATCTCGAAGTGCGACGCAGTATTCACCGCCTTCCCATGCCGATACATCCGCTCGACCATCTCGTCGAACATTTCTTTGCGCTTCCCGGGATCCTCGACGGCGGCCAGCTCGTTGCGGTAGCCGAGCTTCACCGCACCTTCCAACCCCATGCCGCCGAACTCGCCCGTCGGCCACGCCACGGTGAAAATCGGCGCCTTGAAACTTCCGCCCGCCATCGCCTGCGCGCCCAAGCCGTAGCCCTTGCGCAGTATGATCGTAAACACCGGCACGCTGACGTTCGCGCCGGTGACGAACATCCGCGATGCGTGCCGCACCAGCGCAGTCTTCTCGACCTCCGGGCCGACCATGATGCCGGGAGTGTCGCACAGGAATAGCAGCGGGATGTCGAAGGCGTCGCACAGTTGCATGAAGCGCGCGGCCTTGTCGGCGCCGTTGCTGTCGATCGCTCCCGCGAGGTGCACGGGATTGTTGGCGATCAATCCGACGGGACGTCCTTCGATCCTGATCAACGAGGTCACCATGCCGGGACCGAAGTGTCGCCGCACCTCCAGCACCGAGCCGGTGTCCGCGAGCGTCTCGATCACGGCGCGCACATCATAAATGCGAAGTCTATTTTCGGGAATGATCGTGCGCAGCTGACGCTGATCGGCGCATAGCCAGTCGCGAACGTCTCCCTGAAAGTACGATAGGTACTTCTTCGCAACTTGTACTGCTTCGGCTTCGTCGGCGACCGGAATGTCTACTACGCCATTAGCTACTTGGACGTCCATCGGCCCTACTTCTTCCGGGCGGAATATACCCAGTCCGCCACCTTCAATCATCGCGGGCCCGCCCATTCCTATATTCGATCCCTTGGTCGCGATTACTACATCGCAGCATCCCAGCAATGCTGCGTTGCCGGCGAAACATCTACCGGAGTTGATTCCCACCAGCGGCACCAGCCCGCTCAGCTTTCCCCAGTAGTTGAACGCCATGCAGTCGAGGCCCGCGACGCCCAGCCCGTCGGTATCGCCGGGGCGTCCGCCGCCACCCTCGGTGAAGAATACAACCGGCAGGCGCGATTTCTCGGCGACTTCGAACATGCGATCTTTCTTGCGATGGTTCTGTTGTCCCTGCGTGCCGGCCAGCACTGTGTAGTCATACGACATCAGGATGCATTGCGCTTTGGATTCCTTGAACAGGTCGCCGTTGACGCGTCCAATCCCCGCGACCATTCCGTCGGCCGGCGTATTCTTGACCAGGTCCTCGATCGTGCGCCGCCGCCGCTGCGCTGCGATCACCAGCGCCCCGTACTCGACGAAGGTGCCCGGGTCGCACAGGTCGTCGATATTTTCCCGAGTCGTGCGCTGACCAGTTTTGCGCCGTCGCGCGACTGCCTCGGGCCGCGCGGCGTCGAGTCCAAGTCCATGCCGCTCGACCACTTCCGCGAGATCGGGACGCACGCGATCCAGATTCACCTCGCTGGCCTCCGCACTTTGCGTCGTTTCGACCTCGGCCTCCTCGATGAACGCCAATGGATGCCCTTCGAAGATCGCGTCGCCCTTGGCAACCGTGATGAGCCGCACGATTCCGCTCTTGTCCGCCGCGATGACGTGTTCCATCTTCATCGCTTCCATCACGAACAGTTGCTGGCCGCGATGCACGCGGTCGCCTTCGCTGACGTCGACGGAAACGATCGTGCCCTGCATGGGGGCCTCGATCGCCACCGTGTTTTCAGGCGCCGTGATGTCGTGTACTTGCGGCGTCACGACGGTGGTAGTCGCGGCAATCGGCGACGGCGCGTTACTCTCGGATTTCCCGTGATGGAGCACGGCCAGCGGATCGCTCGCGTCGATCTTTGCGCCCGCGCGCCGTGCACCAGCCCGCTCTGCATCTGCTCTGGGAGCCGGTGTCGTGCGATCAAAGAACAGTCGCCGATGGCCGGATTCTGCCACCAGCGCCGCGATATTGTCCTCGACGAAGCGCGTGTACACCCGATTCGCGATGAACTCGGGATGCTGCAGCAGGCTCTGCAGGAATCCGATATTGGTCGGCACGCCCTCGATTCTGAATTCGCACAGCGCGCGATATGTCGTGGTCACTACGTCCGCAAAGTTCGCTGAGTGCGAATGCGCAATCAGCTTGGCGAGCAGCGAATCGAAGCTGGGGCTGGTCGTGTAGCCCGCGTAGGCGAACGAATCGGTCCGCACGCGCGGTCCCGACGGCGCCTCGAACGCGGTGATAGTCCCGCCCGCCGGTTTCGCGCTGCCGTCTGCCTGCATCGATTCCATGTTGATTCGCACCTGCATCGCGAACCCGCGCGGCTTCGGAATATCCGCCTGCTGCATCTTTAGATCCGAGAGCGAGCGGCCACCCGCCAGCTGAATCTGCAGCGCGACGAGATCGATGCCCGTCACTTCTTCCGTAACCGTGTGCTCGACCTGGAGGCGCGGGTTGGCTTCGATGAACGCGAAGCCAGCCTCGTCGGTCTTGGCCGACGTATCGGCGTTGACCAAAAACTCGAACGTGCCGAGGTTGTCGTAACGCACTTCCTTCGCCATCCGCACTGCCGCCGCCGTCAGCCGATCGCGCATAGAGGGCGCGAGCCCCGGGCTCGGCGCAATCTCCACGATCTTCTGATTGCGGCGCTGGATGCTGCATTCGCGCTCCCACAGATGGCTGATGTCGCCCGAGCCGTCGCCGATGATTTGCACTTCGATATGACGCGCGCGCAGCATTAACTGCTCGACGTATACGTCGCTGTTGCCGAATGACGCACGCGCCTCCGACTGGCAGCGCTTGTACGCCTCCTCGATTTCCTCGAGGCGCGAGACTGCGCGCATTCCGCGGCCTCCGCCCCCGGCGACCGCCTTGATCATGATCGAGGCGCGTTCGCCAAGTGACGAAAAAAATCTGCGGGCTTCATCGAGACTGGTCGCGCCCGACGTGCCGCGCAGAATCGGGATGCCGCATCGCTCGGCCAGCGCTCGCGCCTGCACCTTGTCGCCGAATAGTTCGAGCATCTCGGCGCGCGGTCCAACGAAGGTGATTCCTTCGCTGACGCATCGTCGCGCGAAGCCGGCGTTCTCGCTCAGAAAGCCATAGCCGGGATGGATCGCGTCACAACCCGCGGCTTTGGCGAGCGCGATAATCTGCTCGCCGTCGAGGTACGCGGCGGCGCCCGCGCCGTTTAGCCGCCGCGCCTCGTCGGCTTTGCGCGTGTGCAGCGAAGCGGCGTCGTCGTCGGGGAAAACCGCGACGGTGCGGATACCCATTTCGGCGGCCGCGCGGATGATGCGAATCGCAATCTCGCCGCGGTTGGCGATCAGAAGACTGTTCGGGATCATATTGCTCTCGTCTCTTTTTTCGGCGCGCCGAACCCTGCGCCCGAACTGTATCTAAAGCATGATGAGCCCGCCGCGCGAAAGCGCCGCGCTGACCTCCGGTACAAACCACGTTGCTGCGACTGCCAAGGCACAGCTATAGTTTTGGCTGACTCCGGTCGTATGCGATTCAGCATCAAACACGTCACGCGATACGTTTACGAGCAGCCCGCCTCTCATTCGCACAACGATGTACGCCTTACGCCGATCGATGCACCGGATCAGCGGCGCGTCGCCTTCAGGATCGATGTAACCCCGGCCGCCGAAATTGCGGAGTACCTCGACTCTTTCGGCAACCTCACGCATTCGATCGATATCCAGCCGCCCCACACCGAGCTGGTCATCAGCTCGTCGTCGGTCGTCGACCGCTTTGTGCTGCCGCCTCAACCTTCGGCGCGGATCACGTTTCGCGACTACCTGGCGGACGATGCGGCACGGATGAAAGCGTACGGCCAATTTTTGAGCACGAGCCGCTATGTGCCATTCAGCGATCGCTTGCGCAAATTTTTCTGGTCCGTGCGCCCGCAGTGGTCCGAGGACATCACGGCGTACACCGAGCGCATGACCGTCTACGTGCGCAACCAGTTCGGCTACGACGGCGGCACTACCAACGTGCACTCCACCGTTGACGACATTCTCACTACCGGCGGCGGCGTCTGTCAGGATTTCGCGCATCTCAGCATCGGCCTGCTCCGCCTTGCGGGAATTCCCGCGCGCTACGTCTCCGGCTATCTCGCGCCCGACCCTCATCGCAAACCCAACTCTCCGCCGCCCGAACTGGCCAGCCACGCATGGATCGAGGCGTTGCTGCCCGGCACCGGATGGACCGGCTTCGATCCTACGCATCGAACCCGCACGATGATTCGCCACATCCGGCTCGCAGTCGGCAGGGACTACAATGACCTGCCCCCGGTGTCAGGCGTCTACACCAGCTCCGGTGGCGGACGCCGGATGGCTTACGAGCTTGACGTAAGACTCGGCAATCCCGACAGCTCATCTCCTGAGTAACCGCTCGCTCGTACGAATTGTCATTCGTCTACCGCTTGCATCGCGAGACTAAGTAGATTAGTTAAATGTCTATGATGATTAGCAAGACATCCAATTTAATCCTGGGAGCCGTAGCCATGCTGATAATCGCAGCCACTGTTCCGGCGCGCGCCGATCAGGCGCCCGCAACTCGCTCTACGCAGTTCCTCAAACTGCCCGACGGACAAATCGCCTATGACGACATCGGCGGGACCGGCCCTCTCGTCATCTGCGTCCCCGGCCTCGGCGACATGCGCCAGCAATATCGCCTGCTCGCTCCCAAACTGGCAGCCGCCGGTTTCCGCGTCGTCACGATGGACCTGCCCGGCCATGGCGAGTCGAGCGTCGATTGGCCCGCGTACTCGCCTGCAATCGTGGGCGCCGACATCGTCGCGATGATTCATCATCTTGGTGCCCGCAAAGCGTTCATCATCGGCAATTCGATGGCCGGTGGATCCGCGGTATGGGCCGCCGCCGAAATTCCCGATCAGATTGCCGGTATCGTGATGATCGATCCGTTCACCCGCCAGATTCCGACCTCGTCATTTCTGTTGGCCTTTCTCAAGGTCGCGATGCTGCGTCCGTGGGGCCCCTCATTCTGGTCGATGTACTACCGCTCGCTGTACAAAACTGCGCCGCCTGCCGACCTCGATTCCTATCGAGCTGCCCTGGTTGCGAATCTCAAGCAGCCCGGCCGCATTGAGGCCACCAAGGCGCTGATCTTCGCGTCGCAAGGGCCGTGCGAAGCGCGCATTCCCAGCGTCCACGCGCCGGTGCTGGTCGTGATGGGCACGAAGGACTCCGACTTCAGCGATCCCGCGGCCGAAGCCGACTGGGTCGCGACTCATCTTCACGGAAAGAAGCTGATGGTCGATGGCGCCGGGCATTATCCACACGTCGAGTATCCCGATATCGTCGCGCCCGCAGTGATCGAGTTCATCAACGAGGCCCAGGATGGCGAAGCGCGTCGGAATTGACCGCGATGCGGTCGTTCGCGCGGCAGCGAAAATCGCCGACGACGAGGGATGGGACGCGCTGACGCTGGCGCGCGTCGCCGGCAAACTGCGCGTCCGCTCGCCCTCGCTCTACAATCACGTCGGCGGCCTCGAGGACTTGCGCCGCGAGCTCAAACTCCTCGTCATGCACGAGCTCAATACTGCTCTCACTCGCGCGACCATCGGCAAATCGCGCGACGACGCGGTGCGCGCACTGGCGGCGGCCTATCGCGCTTTCGTCAAGCGTCATCCCGGAACTTACGCTGCGACGATGGTCGCCGCGCCCAAAAACGATCCTGCCGTCGAAGCTGCCGCCGGCCACATCGTCGAGACCTTACTGTCTGTGCTCAGCGGCTACGGACTGGATCGGCGCGAGGGAATCCACGCCATCCGCGCGATGCGCAGCGCGGTGCACGGTTTTGCCGCGCTCGAAATCGCCGGCGGTTTCGGCATCCCGCTCGACGTCGACAAAAGCTTCGACTGGCTCGTCTCGTCTCTGCTGAAGGGTCTTTCGTCGTCTTCCCTAGTTGCGACCGGACGAAAAGGCAAGCAAGTTAGCACTTAATCTCGTCTTTCAACAACTTTCACACTTAACGGACCAGATGCTACAAGCTGTACGAGTGGGGGAGCCTGCGCTCCGGACGCGCAGTTTAAGTTCCGCCGCGACCGGGGGTTTCGATGGCCAAAGATATTTCCGACAAGCAACCGACGGCGGCGACGCGCGCGCACAGCCGGCGCGCTTTCCTTAAGGGAATCGGCGCCGCGAGTGCGACGATTCCGCTAGCGGCGATCGGAGCAAGGGCGCAAAGCAAAAGGATGCCCGACGTCCTCTCGGAACCCGGCTCCGGCCAGCTTAATCTGAAGGCTCGTCCGCCGCAGGCATTCAGCAAACGTCTCGCCGCGGCCGTCGACGATCTCAAGGTTCCAACCCCGAACCATCCCAACAATGGCGATGAGGCGAAGTATCCGTCCGGAATCGCGAATTTCACCAAGGGCTTCCCGCACAACTCCTTCGGCGAAATCGTTCCGTCGGTCTATGCAAGTTACCTGGCTGCGGTAAAAACGGGGAAGCGTGCGGACTTCGACGCGTTGCCGCTCGGAGGCACGGAGCCGTTGGTGGATCCGCAGGCGGGGCTGGCCTACGACCTCGAGACTTACGATCCATCGCAGAACGCGATTCCACCCTTCAACACTCTCACCAGTCCCGGACTCGCTGCGCAAATGATCGAGGCGTACTGGCAGGCGCTGACGCGCGACGTCTCATTTTCCGATTACGACACTGATCCGACGGTCGCCGCTGCATGCTCGGAATTGGGCGGCCTCTCGACTTTCGCAGGTCCGAAAATCGGCGGCAGCGTCACGCCGCAGTCGCTGTTTCGCGGCTTCACCGCCGGCGATCTGATTGGACCCTACGTCTCGCAGTTCTTCCTCCAGCCGTTCAACGTCGGCGTGATACCGTTTCAAGGCTACCTGACGACGCTTCCCGGTGACTTCGTGACGAACCTGTCGTTGTGGCTGAATGTAGAGAACGGCGCGCCTTCTCCGATTCAAACTGGAAATCCGGACCCGCAGTTGCGATATCTCCGCGACGGCCGCGACCTCGCCGAGTATGTTCACAACGACGTGCTCTACCAGGAGTATCTGTGCGCGGCGCTGATGTTGATGAAGATGAAAGCGCCGTTGAATTCGGGCAATCCCTACCCGTCGACGCTCAAGTCGGAGAGCGGGTTCATCACTTTCGGCTTTCCGATGGTCGAAGTGCTGATTGCCGAAGTGATCTCGCGCGCGCTGAAGAACGCATGGATGCAGAAGTGGTTCGTGCATCGGATGGCGCGTCCGGAAGAAACGGCCGGCCTCGTGCACTTCACCATAACTGGTCAGAAAAACTATCCGCTCGATAGCAGCGTTCTGAACTCGAAGGCAGCGGCGGCGGTGTTCGCGCGCAATGGCAACTATTTCATTCCGATGTCCTATCCTGAGGGATGTCCGGTACATCCTTCCTATCCTTCCGGTCATGCCACCGCTTCGGGTGCTGCGGTTACGGTGCTCAAATGGTTCTTCGATGAGGACTTCGTGATTCCCAACCCTCTCACTACCACCTTTGACGGCCTGACCACGGTCCCCTATACCGGCGGCGACGCGGGTCAGATGACGGTGGGTGGAGAACTCAACAAGCTGGCGTCGAACGTAGGATTGGGCCGATGCTTTGCGGGAATCCACTGGCGCCAAGACATACAACAGGCGATGCTGCTAGGCGAAGCGGTCGCGATAAGTCTCCTGAAAGACCAGGCACACCTGTACAACGAGAACTATACCGGCTTCACCTTCACCGGCTTCAACGGAAACACGATCACGGTCTGACTATCGGAGCTACTCGAGCGCGACTTGGTCGCCGAGCGCGATCGTCCCGGCGTTTGCGATAGTCGCGTAGGCGCCGAGATTCTGCGCCGCGTCGCGAACGATCGTACGCAGCACCGACGGATCTTTTTTCAGTTGAGGTTGATCGAGCGTCGGTATCACACATCGCACGGTCGGCATCTCGAGCTTGATGCGCGTCGCACCGATTCGGATGGTGCGCCCCGACCATTCGGCTTCGACCAATCCTTCGATGCCGCTCTCCGTTTCGATCAGTACGTTGGGACGAAATCGGCGCGAGTCGAAATCTGCTCCGGGATTGATACTGGCGAGTGCGCTCAGCGACGCGGTTGTGAGCACGTGGAAGGGAAACGCGTCGAAGAAGGTGCCGAATGGCGAAGTGAATTTGAGAATCTGCGCGGGCAGCGTCGAGAGGTCGGGCAGCGGCTCGCTTTCGAGGCGGCCGAAGACTTCGCGCAGTTCGGCGGTCATGTCGGGATTGTCGGGCCTGGCGCGCCGGAGGAAGTCGCGCTCGGTTGACGGCTGTTTTGGCCAGATGGTGACGCTGCGCCCGAGCAGCTCGGACAGCTTTGCACCGGCCTCGGCGCAGTCGGAGCGAAAGGTAGTGCCGTCGGGCATCGTGATTTGCGCGGGCGGCACGTCGCACTCCGATGGCTCCCGCAGATACCTGGCGACGCAGTGCAGCAGGGCAGGCAGCTTGCGAGCGTTGCGAATCTCACCGGCCTTTTCGTCGCGGATCGCCCAACCGCGGTCGCCGTAGATTCCCAGCGCACCGACGTTCGCGCGCTGCATGCGCTCGCCGGCCATCGACTTCACCGGGTAGCGCCAGATTTCCTTGACCGTGCCGATTACTCGCATTGAATGTTCCTAAGCCTCAGATGCTGCGCGCGGTCAGCTCTCCCGAACAATTCGGACACACGTGCTTCATTTCGTTCGCGCAGTCGGGACAAAAGGTGCATTGAAACGAGCAGCACTGCGCGGGCGCCGGGGGCGCGAGCGGCTTGCCGCACTTCTCGCACTGGTCCTTAACGGCGGTCAGGGTCTTGAGCAACACGGAGTTCTGCTCTTCGCGCTCGGCGCCAGCGAGCAGCGCAGCGCGCGCCTTTGCATTGCGCTCGTTCGCCGCCAGGGACTGATAAATGCCGGCGGCGCCGTGTTCGAGGCGCGCGATGATCACCATGATCTCGCGCCGCGATTTGCCTTCTAGCAGCGATGCGATCACTTGATCTGGAGAAGGACCTTTCTCTGCCATTGCGGTCTCCTGATTTCAGCTCCAGACTTCGCGGGCCACTTCGACGACCAGCCTCAGCTTGGCTTTTTCATCTTCGATCGACAACGGGTTGCCGCCGACGGTGCTGGCGAAACCGCATTGCGGCGAAATGCCAAGATTTTCGAGCGGCACGAAGGTCGCGGCCTCGTCGATGCGCCGCTTAACGGTGTCTTTGTCTTCGAGCGCGGGAGTCTTGGTGCTGATGAGCCCGAGACGCACGAACTTGTCTTTGGGCATCAGACGCAGCGGCGAGAAATCGCCGGCGCGCGGCGAATCGTATTCGAGGAAGAAGCCGTCGATATTCAGCTCGTGGAACAGGCGATCGGCGATCGCGTCGTAACCGCCGGCGGCCAACCATTGCCCGCGGAGATTACCGCGGCACAGATGCATCCCAATAGTCATATCCGGCGGCCGATCGACCAGAATGCGGTTGACGGCGTCGATGTACAATCCGAGCAGGCGCTCAGGGTCTTCGCCGTGCTCGCGGACCCTGGCGCGCACGTTTTCGTCGCAGAGCATCGCTTGCGGCACCTCGTCGAATTGCACGAAGGTGGCGCCCGCGCGCGCGAGGTCGGCGAGCTCATGCTGATAGATTTGGATCAGATCGGCCCAGAATTGATCGAGCACCGGGTAGACTTTCGGATCGGCGCAATCACCGAGGCGGAAGAAATGCAGGAAGCTAGGCGCCGGCATCGTGACTTTGGGCGTGCGGCTAGTGTTGCGGCGGACGAATTCAAATTCGCCAAGCGCGATTGCGTGCGGGCGGCTGAGCGGTCCGATCGCAAAGCAGGTGTCCCAGTGCTGCGAGTTGCCGGCTTCGTCGCGAAATTCGAAAATCGATTGGCGGGTATCAAGTCCGTCGAGCGCGCTGACGAAACCGGTCGACCACGCGACGCGGCGGAACTCGCCGTCGGTGATAGATTCCAGGCCGGCGTCTTCCTGCAGGCGAATTGCCTCGACGATGAATCGCTCGAGGATCTCGAGATAGTCAGCCTCGCCGAGATCGCCACGGCTGCGCGCACCGAACGCGTCCTTCAACTGGCGCGGACGGAGCAAGCTGCCGATGTGCTCGGCGCGGAATGGAGGGTTCAGCTTCAATCCTGTCTACTTGGCACCATTCCACCATTTATTCGCGATCGTCATCAAGCGCGCATTCGGGGGCGGTCGCGGCGGCTGGGGCTGGCGTATTATATTTGGGCGGGGCGTGGGGATTGTGAAAGTCAAAGCTGCAATCGCGAACAAGGCTGGCGAGTCGCTCGAGATCGCCAGCGTTGACCTCGAAGGGCCGAAGGCCGGCGAGGTGCTGGTCGAAATCAAAGCCACCGGCATTTGTCACACCGACGCCTACACTTTGTCTGGCGCCGATCCGGAAGGGCTGTTCCCGGCGATACTGGGGCATGAGGGGGCCGGGGTCGTCGTTGAGACCGGGGCGGGCGTGACGACGCTCAAGCGCGGCGACCATGTCATCCCGCTCTACATTCCGGAGTGCCGAAACTGCCCGTCGTGTCTCTCGGGAAAAACCAATTTGTGCACCGCGATTCGCGAGACGCAAGGGCGCGGCGTGATGCCCGACGGTACCAGCAGATTCGCGCGCGGCGGCAATCCGATCCATCACTACATGGGAACGTCGACCTTCGCGAATTTTACCGTGGTGCCGGAGATCGCACTGGCGAAGGTGCGGGAGGACGCGCCGTTCGAAAAGATTTGTTACATCGGATGCGGCGTCACGACTGGAATCGGCGCGGTGCTGAACACCGCGAAGGTGCAAGCTGGGGACAGGGTGGTGGTGTTTGGGCTCGGCGGGATCGGGCTCAATGTCGTGCAGGGTGCGCGGATGGCGGGCGCGGCGATGATCGTGGGCGTCGATCTTAATCCGGCGCGCAAAGCGATAGCGGCGAAGTTCGGCCTCACGCATTTCGTGAATCCTGCCGAGGTCGAGGGCGACCTGGTGCCGCATATCGTGAACCTAACGCGGGGCGGCGCCGATTTTTCGTTCGAGTGCGTCGGCAACGTCAAGCTGATGCGCCAGGCGCTCGAATGCTGTCAGCGTGGATGGGGCACCAGCGTGATTATCGGCGTCGCGGGCGCGGGGCAGGAGATCTCGACGCGGCCGTTTCAACTGGTGACGGGCAGGACGTGGAAGGGCACGGCCTTTGGCGGTGCGCGCGGCCGGCGCGACGTGCCGAAAATCGTCGATTGGTACATGGAAGGCAGAATCAATATCGACGATCTGATCACGCATGTGATGCCGATAGAAAAAATCAACGACGCGTTTGCGCTGATGCACGAAGGTAAATCGATTCGCAGCGTGGTGACATTTTAACGTGCCGACCGGACGAAAATTTCTCGCGATGTCGGTAACCGCGTGTGCAATCGCCCTCGCTGGATGCTGGCATCAGGAAACGCAGCAACAGAAATTTGTCGACGCGATGAATCACGGCAATATCGCGCAGGCCAATCAGATCTGGCTCAAGATGGACGCCAAGAGTCGCGCGGGATGGGAGCACGGCCAGGGGATGCAGCCGAACGAAGAGCCCGACGAAGTGAAGAAGGAGATCGCGCAGCACTACGAGGACGAGATGAGCGGGGAGAACAATCCCGAAGACGCGGAAAAAGAGACGCCGACCGTGCATCTCGGCGGACTGAGTACTTTGCCCGAGTGGGTCGGGCCGTCGGGCGCGCCGCCGCAGGCTGTGACGCTGCCAAGCAAGGACGCGCCGCCGCCGGACTGAGGATTCGAGATGGCTGGATCGAAGTGGCCGATCGCGTGGGACGCGCGCTGGATTTGGACGGGCCCGGCGCCGTTGCCGGTCGCGCAGATCGGTGCGGCCGCAATTCCGCCGAAAGAAACCTGGAATCGATTCTGTTACCTGCGACACACGGTTGAACTCGACGCGGTGCCGGCGTGGGTCCCGGCGAGGGTGACGGCTGACTCGCGCTTCGTACTGTTCGTCAATGGCGTCGAAGTCGCACGCGGACCGGCGCGTTCGATACCCGAGAGGCTGGCGTGGACGGAGATCGATCTCGCGCCGTATCTTCGCGCGGGTCGCAACGCGATTGCAGCGCTGGTGCGCTATTACGGATTACCGGGGCCGTGGTGGAGATCGGCGGCGCCGAGCTTTCTTCTTGGTTTCGGATCGTTCGCGTTTGAAGCGCCGGCTATCGGCGTGACTTCGGATGCGACGTGGAAAGGCCGCGTGGCACCATATCGGCAGGATGTGATTCGGACCGCGGCGCTGCCGGTGCCGCCAATCGAAATCCTCGACGGCGGGGAAATTCCCGCGGGATGGAACGAGGCGTCATTCGATGATTCCGGCTGGCTGCCTGCGATCGAACTCTCGGCTGGCACACTTGCGCAGAATCGCACGCGAATCCCGGTCGAGCCTTTCACGGCGCCCGAGCCCGACGAGATCGCACCGCTCACTTCGATTCCGGTCGCGCTGCAAGAACTGTCGCGCCGTGGAGTCGCCGCGCTCGTCAGCGACGACCCGCGCGGCGCGTATCCGACGGCGGAGCAGGGCGACAGCGGTCCCGACACGATCGTCAATTTCGACGCGGGTATGATCACGCTCGCGACGCCGTGGACGGTTGCGCACGGGCCGGCGGGCTCAACCGTCGATGTGTACTGCGGCGAGGACGTTCGCGCCGACGGCAGCGCGGAGACGCAGCCGCGCCAATTCGCGATGCGCTACATTTTGCGCGGCGGCGCGGCGGAGCGCGTCGAGTCGTTCGAGGCGGTGGGCTTCCGTTACCTGTCGATCGTCGCGCGCGGCGGTGCGCAGATCGAATCGGCGGGCGCAATCGAGCGGCGCTATCCGCGGGGCGACGAAGCATACTTCGAATGCGACGATCCCGCGCTCAATAAAATCTGGCGGGTTGGCGCGCGGACGCTGGAACTCTGCTCGACCGACGCTTTCATCGACTGTCCTGGCCGCGAGCAGCGCGCATGGCTCGGCGATTCGTACATCCACGCGCTGTTGACCTACGTGACCAACACCGATTGGCGATTGGTGCGGCGCCACCTGCGAATCTGCGCGCATTCGTGGCGCGGCGACGGCCTGCTCGCGATGGCGGCGACGTGCGACTTTTCGATTTCGTCGACGACCATTCCCGATTATTCGCTGCATTGGATTCGCGCGCTCGCGCGCTATTTCGAATATTCCGGCGATGCGGCGACCGTGCGCGAACTCATGCCGACGGCGAGTGGCGTGGTCTCGGCCTTCGAGCGCTATCGCGCGCCCGATGGATTGATTCGCGCCATGCCGGGCTGGATTTTTATCGACTGGGCAATGACCGAGCGGGCGGAGGTAACCGGCGCGCTGGATGCGCTGTACGCGGCGGCGCTCGACGACTACGCGTCGCTCGCGGAGACCGTCATGGCGGATTCGCGGACCGCCGCCGAAGCTCGCGCGGGCGCTGAGCGGACGCGGCGCGCGTTCGAGTTGCTGTGGGACGACACGGCGGGCGTGTACGTCGACGCCGCCGATCGCAAGGGCCCGCGTCGGAGAGTCAGTCAGCAGACGAACGCCGCCGCGATCGTGGCTGGATGCGCGCCGCCGGAGCGCTGGCCGCGGATGCTCGCATATGTGCTCGACGACACGCGCGTAGTGGTCACGCCGACGATATCCGACATCATGGGTGCGTACCGCAAGCAGCGGATGGATCCGGCCGAGCACATGAAGTTCGAGGTCGAGCACAACGTGGTTGCGGCGCAGCCGTTTTTTTCGCATATCGTTCACGACGCGATCGTGCGCGCGGGTCGGCGCGATCTGATCCCTGCGCGATGCATGAAATGGTGGCCGCAGATCGAGCGGGGCGACACGGCCTTCGAGGAATACTGGGACGCGCGCGCGGGCACTGGGAGCCGATGTCACGCATGGTCGGCGACCCCGACCTACGATTTGACGACCTGGGTGCTGGGCGTGAGGCCGACCGCGCCGGGTTACGCGCGCACGGAAATCGCGCCGCGGTTTGGACTGCTCAGGCATCTCGAAGGACGCGTGCCGACGCCGCGCGGGCTGCTCGAAGTGAAACTGGATCGCGAAGGCGGCGGCGAGATCGTGATTCCCGACGGCGTCACTGCCGTCGTGTGCTTCGACGACGCGCCTCTCATCGGCGGCGACTTCGGCGCCGGGCGGCATCGCATCTCCCGTTGACGCGCGACCGTCCTCCAGTAAGGATTGGGCGGCGCTGAAATCCGATGGCGATGCTCACTCCTTATCGCGTGCTCGATCTGACGACCGAGCGCGGTCTTTTGTGTGGCCAGATGCTCGGCGACATGGGCGCGGACGTCGTCAAGATCGAGCCGCCGGGCGGAAGCGCCGCGCGCGCCATCGGGCCTTTTTACAACGACGCGCCGCATCCGGACCGGTCGCTGTACTGGTGGGCGTACAATCGCAACAAGCGCGCAATCACGCTCGACATCGAGCGCGACGCCGGTCGCAAGCTACTGCTTCGCCTCGTCGAGCGTGCGGATTTTTTTATCGAGTCGGACAACCCCGGCCACATGGCGCGCCACCATCTCGGCTTCGACGATCTCGCGAAAATCAATCCGGCGCTTATCTACGTTTCGATTACGCCGTTTGGACAGGACGGCCCGAAGGCGAGTTACGCCGACAGCGATCTGATCATCATGGCGGCCGGCGGGCCGCTGATCCTGGCCGGTGACGCCGATCGTCCTCCCGTGCGCCTCGGAGTTCCGCAGGCTTACCTGCACGCATCGGCCGACGCGGCGGTGGCGGCGCTCGCGGCGCATCATGAGCGGATGCGCTCGGGCCTTGGGCAGCACATCGACGTAGCGGCGCAGCAATCGGTCGCCCTGGCGACGCAGGCGTACACTCTTGCCGCGCCGCTCGGCTCGCCTGAAGCAAAGCGAATTTCAGGCGGCGTAAAATTCGGGGGATTCGACCTTCCCCTGGTTTTTCCCGCCAAAGATGGTCACGTCGCGCTCGGTTTTCTGTTCGGCTCGGCGCTCGGCGTCTTCACGGCCAAGCTCATGCGCTTCATCTGCGAGCAGGGATTCTGCGACGAGTCCACGCGCGATAAAAATTGGCTCGCATATGGCGAGCAGCTGTTCAGCGGCGCGGAGCCGCTGGCGGAATTCGAGCGGGTCAAGGAAGTAGTAAGAAATTTCACGCGCAGCCACACCAAGGCTGAGTTGCTCGCGCTCGCACTCGAGCACGGATTTCTGATCATGCCGGTCACGACTGTTGCGGAAGTGGTCGAAAGCCAGCAATTCGAATCGCGCGGCTACTTCCAGAATGTCGCACATCCGGAACTCGGCGAATCTTTCCGTTACCCCGGACCGTTCGCGAAATTCAGCGCGACGCCGATCGAATATCAACGCCGGCCGCCAACCGTCGGCGAGCATAATTCCGAAGTCTACCGCGACGAACTCGGCTTGAGCGAAAACGCGATCGCAGAATTGGCGCGAGCGGGAGTGATCTGATGGCGCACGACCTGCCGCTCAAGGACGTTAAGATTTGCGATTTCATGTGGGTTATGGCGGGGCCGGCGTCAACGCGGATTCTGGCCGACTACGGCGCGACCGTCGTGCGTATCGAGTCGCCGACGCGAATCGATACAGCACGCACGCTCCAGCCCTTTTTCAATAATCAGCTTGGGCCGGACAGCTCGGGCCTGTTCGGCAATTGCAACGCCGGCAAGTTCGGAATCTCGCTTGACCTCGGCAACAGCGCGTCGCGTGCGGTGGTACACGATCTCGTGCGATGGGCCGACGTCGTCACGGAGTCCTTCTCTCCCAAGGCGATGCGCGCGTGGGGTTTCGACTACGAAGCGCTGCGCAAGGTCAACCCGAAGCTCATCATGCTGAGCTCGTGCCTGATGGGGCAGTCGGGACCGCTGGCGAAGCTGGCCGGCTTCGGCAACATGGCCGCTGCGATTTCGGGATTTCACAATCTCACCGGATGGCCCGACCGGCCCCCCGCCGGCTTGTTCGGCGCGTACACGGACTACGTATCGCCGCGTTTTTCCGCGATGGCGATTCTAGCGGCGCTCGACCATCGTCGCCGCACGGGCGAGGGGCAATACATCGATCAATCGCAGGCTGAATGCGCGATTCATTTTCTCGGCCCGGCGATTCTCGATTACACGGTGAATGGACGGGTCCAGGGGCGCGTGGGAAATTCCGATGCGCAGTTCGCGCCGCATGGCGTTTACCCGGCCGCGGGCGATGACCAGTGGGTCGCGATTGTGTGCCGCAACGATGACGATTGGCGCAGTCTGTGCGCGGTGATGGGAAGTGAAGCGCTCGCGCGCGACTCGCGCTATGCGTCCGCGGCGGGACTTCGCGAGCATCGCGAGGCGATCGATGCGTCGATCGCCGCCTGGAGCCGGTCGATCGATCGCGGAGAAATCGAAGCTCGCCTTCAGGCGCGCGGCGTCCCTGCGCACCAGGTGCAGAACAGCGCGGATGCGTACGCCGATCCGCAGTTTGCGCATCGCGGCCATTTCGTCGCGGTCGAGCATTCGACCCTCGGCAAATTCACGGTCGAAGGTCCGCGTGCGAAACTCTCGCGAACCCCGGCGGCCGTTCGCCGCGCTGCTCCGAGCCTTGGCCAGGACAATCAGCACGTGCTCGAAAGCATCCTCGGCTACGACGAAACGCGAATCACCGAATTGGTTGCGTCCGGTGCACTCGGCTAGGCGTCAATCCGGCGCCCCTCGCGCGACGTACTTAGAGTAGAAGCCTGGTGGCGATGGCGGCGGACAATCGGATATCAGATGAAGCACTTGTGTCTGCCATGGCCGCCGGCGATCAGGATGCTTTGGCCACACTGAATCAACGCTATGGGCGCGCGCTCAGCGCAGTCGCTGACAGAATCCTGCGCGACCAGGGCGACGCCGAAGAAGTCGCGGCGGACGTTCTGTGGCAGCTCTGGCGCGAGGCGTCGCGCTTCGACCGCAGCCGCGGGTCGGTCGGCGCGTGGATCATGATGACGGTGCGCAGCCGCGCGATCGATCGCCTGCGCGCGCGCAACGCCCGCAAGCCTCGCGGCGAAGATGCCACCGAGACCGCGGTCGCCATCGATCCATCCAATGAAATTCATCGCGCCGAGCGCCGCAAGCAAGTCGAAATTGCGCTGGCGAGCCTCAACGACGGCGAACGCGACTTGCTGCGGCTGGCGTACTTTTCCGATCTGTCGCAATCCGAAATCGCCGAGCGCACCAGTATCCCGCTCGGCACCGTAAAGAGCAGGATGCGCAGCGGCTTGATCAGGCTGCGAGACGCGCTCCGAGGGAGCGTCGAGTAGGGACCAATGGACCACGCGCAAATCAAAGAGCTGATCCCGCTCAAGGCACTCTCGCGGCTTGAGGGCGACGAAGCGCGCGCGGTCGACGAGCACCTGGCGGCGGGATGCGACGAGTGCGAGCGCGAACTCGCGTCGTTCAACGAAGCGCTCGCCGCGATGGCGATCGCCGAAGATAGCGGCGGTGAGGATTCCTCGCAGAGAATCTGGAGTCGGCTGCAAGCCCGTCTCACCGACGATCCGCGGACGTCGGATCGCGCGGCGCGGCGCGTCGAGGATCGAGCGGTGCGGCAACCCTCACGCCGGAGCGGCCTTGCCATGCTGGGTTCGGCAGCCGTCGCAGCGGTCGTCGCGATCGCCGTCAGCGCGGTCTTCTACAATTCGCGGGTGCGCACCATTACCACCGACACTTCGGATGAGATCACGGCGCTCACGGCGAAAGTCATTTTGCTGCAGCGCAACGTCGATACCACCGGCGATCAACTCGCCGCGCTGCAGGCCAAAGTCGCGCAGACTACCGACCTGACCCTCGCCAGTGTCAGCCCCGATGCGCGAGTCGTCCGCCTGTCCGGTCTTGCCGCATCTCCGTCCGCCAGCGGCACCGTCGCGTTCAGCCATGCTCAAGGTACTGCGATACTGGAGGTCAGCGGCCTCCCGCCGACGCCTGACGACAAGGAGTACGAGGTCTGGTGGATTGGCGAAAAGCAGGGGCCGCTGAAGGCGGGATTGTTTGAGCCGGCGAATCAGGGCGCGACGATTGTTTCGCTCGATCTGCCGCCGCCGGGAGAGGTCGTCCTCGCGAGCGCAGTTACACTCGAACCATTAGGCGGAGTCGACAAGCCGAGCGGCGCGATGTACCTGAAGGGCGATTTCGCCCGCCACTAGCGGAGCGCAATCCGACTCGCCCGCGCGTTCGTATCTCGGGCATGAACGAAACCGTATTCGACCTCGACCGTTACCTGCGCGTCTGCGGCGCAACCAAGCCGGAAATTTTCGATTGGACCGCTCCGCAGCCACGCCTCGGCGACGACGCTCTCTTCACCATTGCCTACATGATGGATATCGAGTCGCACACAATCGTCTACCTGCGCGACTTGCTGTCCACGCGCGTAGTGCGCGACAACGAAGTCACCGCATTTCTGTCGTGCTGGGCCTACGAGGAATTTTTTCATTCGCTGTTGCTGCGGCGCTTTCTCGCGACCCAGGGAGTTGCGATCGACGATCAGCGCTTTGCCGATCTGCGCAGCAAAACCAGTCTCGCCGATCACATAATCCGACCTGGCATCGCGGTTCTGTCGCGCGTCTCGCGTCACTTTCCCGCAGTGCACATGACCTTCGGCGCGATCAACGAAATCTCGACGCTGACGGGTTACCAGGCGCTGATAGCCCGCACCGATTTCGCGCGCGATCGCTCTGACGGCCAACGTCCTCTGCTCACGACGATTCTCGAACGAATCATCAAGGATGAACGCCGTCACTTTGCTTTCTATTTCAACCAGGCTCGACGCCGGCTTCGCGCACCCGCGGCGCAGCGGCTGACCGCATTACTGGTGCGAAACTTCTGGACGCCGGTCGGCGTGACTGTGCGCGGCGATCCCTCGATGCGCCGGGTGTGCGCGTTCCTGTTCCCCGGCGAGAGCGGCGTCGAGCGTCTGGCAGCCGTGGACAGATCGATCGCGCGCCTGCCAGGTTTGGAATGGTTCGATCTCGGCGCTCGCTACGCCCGCCGCGTTCAGGTGAGTTCGCCACGAATCCTGTTTCCCATGGAGACTCGAACCGCCGCCCGTCCGGAGTGTCGCTTGCCCGCTTCAGCGAGTTTCTAGTATTCGGACTTCATGTTCACCAGTCTCGACCACGTCGCGATCGTGGTTAACGATCTCGAGTCTGCGATTGCGAGTTACCCTCGGGCGGGATTTACAGTCGTTCGCGGCGGGAAACATCCGATCGGCACTCACAACGCGTTGATCGCGTTCGCCGACGGCAGCTATCTCGAACTGATCGCGTTTCTCAAACCGAACACCGGACATCTGTGGCAGCTTGCGCTCGAGAAGGGCTGCGGGATCGTCGACTTTTGTATGGCGACCGACGATCTTGCGGCGGACGTCGAGTCGATGCGCCGCGCAGGCGCCAGAATCGGGACTCCTTATCCGCTGACACGCGATCGTCCCGATGGTTATCACCTCAGTTGGGTGCTGGCGACGCCTCAGCCTCCCTTCAACGGTCAGGTGCCGTTTCTGATCAAGGACGAGACTCCGCGTGACGAACGCGTGCCGCGAGAGCGGTCGCATCGCAACGGCGCGACTGGAATTCGCACGCTCGCGATCGCCGTCGACGATCCCGGCACAACCAGCCGCTACTACGCGCGCGTGCTCGGACGCCCGGGCGCGCCCGTCGAGCGCCCCGACCTCGAAGCCGCCGGCGTCAGCTTCGCGATTGGCCCGAACGAAGTGCAATTGCTCGCGTCGAAAACTGAAGATGGACCGCTGGCGCAGTTGATCCGCGAGCGCGGTCAATCGCCATTCGAAGTCGTCCTCGCAAGTTCAGGCACCGCGACAACGCTTGATCCCACACTCCTGCAAGGCGCGCGCATAAGGTTGGCCTGATCACGTTGTAGTAGTATTGCCAGTCGCGATGGTTCCCTCGGGCAAAATTCCTCGCGTCGTCATCGCGGCGACTGGCAGCGGCGTGGGCAAGACTACGGCTGCCGTCGCGATTATGGGTGCGATGCGCGCACGAGGGCTCAAGGTCGCGCCGTTCAAGTGCGGCCCTGACTATCTCGATCCCACCTATCACGAGCGCGCCGCCGGCGTTCGCTCGCATAACCTCGACAGCTGGATGATGAATCGCGACGCGGTCGTCGCGACTTTTGCTCGCGCGGCGGCCGGCGCCGACATCGCGGTGATCGAGGGCATGATGGGTCTATTCGATTCGGCGACGCCGACCAGCGATGAAGGGTCGACCGCCCAGATTGCGAAGTGGCTCGACGCGCCGGTCGTGCTGGTCACTGATGCTTCGGGAGTTGCGCGCACGATTGCGGCAGTGGCCGCGGGATTTGCGCGCTTCGATCCCGCTGTTCGCGTGGCTGGAATGATCTGCAACCGCGTCGGCTCGCGCGGGCATCTCGATCTGTTGCGCGCTGCACGGCCCGAGGTTCCAATCGTCGGTGGATTCCCCACCAGCGCCAATCTCGCGTTTCCCGAGCGCCATCTCGGCCTGATGATCGCCGACGAATCCAACGTTCCGCAACGATTGATCGACGGCTGGAGCGGGCTTGCCGCCGAGTGGCTCGATCTCGACTCTATTCTCGAGTTGGCGCGCTCCGCGCCCGCGATCGAAATCGCAACTCCGAAGATTGACATCGCCTCAAAACCGCGATGCAGAATTGGCGTCGCATACGATGATGCGTTTCATTTCTACTATGAGGACAATTTAAGCCGGCTGCGCTCGCTCGGCGTGGAGATCGTCAACTTCTCGCCTATTCGCGATCGCAAATTGCCCGAAGTCGATGGACTCTATTTTGGCGGCGGATATCCCGAGGCGTTCGCGCACGAACTATCTGGCAACGAGACCATGCTCGCGGCGATTCGCAACTTCGCGACTCGCGGCGTGATTTACGCTGAATGCGGCGGCTTGATGTACCTGACCGACGGCATTCGCACGCTCGACGGCGCGCTGTGGCCGATGGCGGCGATCATTCCCGGTATCGCCGTGATGTCGGACCGGCTGCAGGCGCTCGGTTATGTCGAGGTTGAGACGCGAGGCGACTCGATTATCGGACCTGCACACGCGCACTTTCGCGGCCATCAGTTTCGCTACTCGACGCTGGAGGGTGTCGATGGCGCCCATCGGATCGATCGCATCTACAGTGTCGCGCCACGATGGGGCGGCGCGCCGTTTGCGGAAGGCTACCGCATCAGAAATGTTCTCGCTTCGTATGTTCACGCGCACTGGGCCTCCAATCCCGGCGTGGCGGAAGCGCTGGTCGGCTCGTGCGCGCGTTCGCGCAGCGCAAGACAACCGGCTGCGTAGCGTCTAGAATTGCGGGCATGAGCACCGAACGCGCAGAGCAGAATCGCGCAAAGGACCGGCCGAAGATTCCCGGCGATTTTCCCGCCGCGCCGCTCACGCTCGAGGGCTACAGCATTCTCCATCAGATGTTCCGGCTGCGGCGTCGCGAATTTCGCGCGCTGGATTTGGTGAAACGCGACGCCGCCATCATGGAGGCGTCGAAGCTGTTCGGCGAGATGGCTCATCGCGAGAATGGCGAAAGCGCGCTCTTTTCAGCACTGGGCCACAAGGGCGATCTGATGGTCGTCCACTTTCGCAGCAGCTTTGAGGAACTTGGCCACGCCGAGCTTGCCGTCGCCGGGCTCGCACTCAGCGACTACCTCGAACCGACTACGTCGTATCTGTCGGTGATCGAAATCGGGCTCTACGAGGCGACGGTCGCGCTCTATCGCAAGCTCGTCGAGAGCAGCGTCGGGCCGCATTCGCCGCAGTGGAAATCTGAAATCGAGTCAGAGCTCGCCCGCCAACGCGAGAAGATTTCGCCGCGCCTGTTTCCGAAAATTCCCGCGCGGCCCTTCTTGTGCTTCTATCCGATGGACAAGAAGCGCGACGGCGCCGACAACTGGTATCGACTGCCTATCGAGGATCGTCAGCGCTTGATGCACGACCATGGCATGGTCGGGCGGCGCTTCGCCGGCGAAGTGACGCAGATTATTTCGGGCTCGATCGGCTTCGACGATTGGGAATGGGGCGTCGATCTTTTCGCCGACGATCCGCTCGTGTTCAAGAAACTCGTTTACGAGATGCGCTTCGACGAAGCGAGCGCGGCGTACGCGAAGTTCGGCCCGTTTTACGTCGGCCTCAGGCTCGCAGCGGCCGACCTCCACCATTTTTTTTCGACCTGAACAGTTCGCGCCAGGAGACAACGATGATTACGCAAGGCGACGACTATCCGATTCATCAGACGCCGGAGCCGGTGCAGCAGGTTTTCACCAGCGACCGCAATTTTTACGATCGATTTTTCTTCAACGGCTACTTTCGCGAGGGCGAACCGTATTTCGCCGCTGCGATGGGAATTTATCCGAACGTCGGCATCATCGATTGCGCGTTCAGCGTCATCGCCGGCGGCGTGCAGCATAGTGTGCGCGCGTCGCGGGTGCTCGGGGCAGAGCGGATGGACACGCGGGTCGGGCCGATCTCAATCGAGATAGTGCGGCCGATGCGATCAATGCGGCTTCGCGTCGATCACGAGACCATCAAAGCCGATCTGATGTTCGAAGCTCGCGCCGCCGCGATCGAGGAGCCGCGCTTTTCGCGCCGCGCCGGTCCGCGCCTCGTAATGGACCTGACGCGCTTCACCCAGCACGGCGGTTACAGCGGCAGCCTGACGGTCGCTGGCAAGACTTACGAGGCGAAGCCGTCGCGAGTGTGGGGTTCGCGCGACCGCTCGTGGGGCGTGCGCGGAATCGGGCCGCAGGATCCGGCGGGAGTTCCGGGGGCCGCTGCGATGGCTCAATTCTACTGGTTGTGGTCGCCGACGAATTTCGAAGACGTCTGCACGCATTGCGACTGCAACGAAAACGCCGACGGCTCGCGCTGGCACCAGTTCGGCGCCGTCACGCGCACTGAAGTCGGCGCGCCACTCGATCTCGCGACAGGAGTCGATTTCAACATCAACTATGCGTCCGGGACGCGCCATGCCAAAAACGCCGAAATTATTTTACGTTCACCGCGCGCCGGCGAGAGCCGCATCGCGTTGAAGCCGCTGTACAACTTTTATATGCAGGGCATCGGCTATTTTCATCCGAAGTGGGGGCACGGGATGTACGTCGGCCCCGACGCTTCAACTTACGAGTCGTTCAAAATCGCCGACGTCAACGAGCGCGACCTGATGCATCAGCACATCCAGGCGGTGTGCCAGGCGAAAATGGGATCGCGCGAAGGGATGGGAATTCTCGAGATGGCGATCCTCGGGCCGCACGACAAGAGCGGCTTCAAGGAATTCCTCGACGTGCATCCGTAGCGGATTCGTTTTAGTGCCGGAGCTTTCCGAGCACGCGGTTGACGAATCCTGTCGGTTTCTTTTCTTCGACCGGCGCCGGATCGCGGCCTTCTTTCAGCGCCGCGAAGATCTCTTCGACTTCGCCGTCAACCGGGAATCGCCCGCTGCTCGATTTCGAGAAGACCAGGCGCCCGTCCACGATCACGTCGAATTGACCTGATTTGCCCGCGGTGATGTCGGCCTTTTCGCCGAAGGTCGATTTCAATGAGGCGGCCAGACTGGCCGCGCGTGGCTGATAGCCTCAAGCCGAGCAGTAGAGAATTTCTGTAGCCATGATTAGAGCGTACCGGCCCGGCTCGCGCGGCACAATCTACTTGCCGTTGGGAACGTCGACGAACACGGCTGCAGCTACGACCGACGACCACAGCCCGTCGCGATCGCCAATCGCCGACTGCGTCACGTTGCGCGTGGTGACGATCTTGTCCGACATGCGCCACAGATCCTTGCGCTCGTCGTAGCTGAGATTCGGATCGAAATCGATACCAAGGATCGTCGCGAGCATCATCGCCGCCAGATCCTCGGCGTAGTCGCCCGCCTTCTGATCGGTCTCGCCCGTGCTGTGATGCTCCGACAGGTAGCCGTATTGCGCCGGATTGCTGGGCAGCGCGACTCCCACCGACGACGCGATCAGGCGATGCGGTTCGTTGGTCGCATTGTCGCTCATCACGGCGAAAACGATTTGCCCCGGCGTCAGGTACTTCAGTCCTTCCTGCTGGCTGAGCAGCTTGCAGTTGGGCGGGAAAATCGATTTGACGCGCACGAGATTGAACTCGGCGATTCCCGCGGAACGCAGCGCCAACTCGAACGAAGTCAGCTTCTCGCGATGCCGCCCTACGCCTTTGGTTAGAAATGTCCCCTTCGGGATTGGCCCCATCTATTTTCTCTCCGCTCGCCCCGCTCCGATGCCGTTTTCTTTTATATGAATCCGACGGGCCAGCGCTATACGGTATTCACCGGCGAATACTCGCCGAAGACTTTGCGCATCGCGTCCGAGATTTCCCCCAGCGTGCACCATCCGCGAATCGCATCGACGATCGGCGGCATCAGGTTATTGCCGTCGCGCGCCGCTGCCTCGACTCGCGCGAGTGCTTTGGCCGCCGTCTCCGCGTTGCGTTCCGCACGCACACGCGCGACGCTCGCCTTCTGCTTCTGCTCGAGTTCCGGCTTGACCCGCAGAATATCTCCCGGCGGTTCACCGCCCGCGGTAAACTCGTTGACCCCGACGATGATTCGCTGCTTCGTCTCAATCTCGCGCTGGTAAATGAATGCCGCGTTCTGAATTTCGCGCTGCATGTAGCCGAGCTCGATCGCCGCGACCGCACCGCCGAAATCGTCGATCTTCGAAAGATACTCGACCGCTTTCTTTTCCAATTCGTCCGTCAACCGCTCGACGTAGTAAGAGCCGCCGAGCGGATCGATCGTGTCCGCCACGTCCGACTCATGTGCGATCAACTGTTGGGTGCGCAGTGCGAGCAGCACCGACGACTCGGTCGGCAGCGCGAGTGCCTCATCCTTGGAGTTGGTGTGCAGCGATTGCGCGCCGCCGAGCACGGCGGCCAGCGCCTGCATCGTCACGCGCACGACGTTGTTGTCCACCTGCTGCGCGGTGAGGGTCGAGCCGGCGGTCTGCGCATGAAAGCGCATCATCATCGAGCGCTCGTCCTTCGCACCGAAGCGCTCCTTCATTATTTTCGCCCACAGCCGGCGTGCCGCGCGGAATTTCGCGACCTCTTCGAAGAAGTTGTTGTGCACGTTGAAGAAGAACGACAGCCGGCTCGCGAACGCGTCGATTTGCAAGCCCGCTTTCAGCGCGGCGTCAACGTATGCGATGCCGTCGGCGATCGTGAAAGCCAGTTCCTGCGCCGCCGTCGAGCCGGCCTCGCGGATGTGATAGCCGGAGATCGAAATCGTGTTCCAGTTCGGAACTTCCTTCGTCGCGAAACTGAAGATGTCGGTAATGATGCGCATCGAGCCGCGCGGCGGGTAGATGTAGGTGCCGCGCGCCACGTATTCCTTCAGCACGTCGTTCTGGATAGTGCCGTTGACCTTGCTCCAGCTGACGCCGCGGCGCTCGGCCGTCACCAGGTAAAGCGCCAGCAGGATTGACGCGGTGGCGTTGATCGTCATCGAGGTCGAAATTTTGTCGAGCGGCAGCTCGGCGAGCAGCGTCTCCATGTCGGCGAGCGAGCAAATCGGCACGCCGACGCGTCCGACCTCGCCGTCGGCCAGCGGATGATCCGAGTCGCGGCCCATCTGCGTCGGTAGATCGAACGCGACAGAGAGGCCGGTCTGACCCTGATCGAATAGATAGCGGTACCTGCGGTTCGATTCCTCGGCGCTGCCGAAGCCCGCATACTGGCGCATCGTCCAGAGCCGTCCGCGATACATCGTGGGCTGCACGCCGCGCGTGAACGGATACTCGCCGGGAAAGCCGAGGTCGTTGACGAAGTCCTGGCCGTTCAGATCGTTGGGATCGTACGCGCGTTTGACTTCGATCCCCGAGCTGGTGACGAACTTCGGCTTGCGCTCGGGCCCGCGCTTCAGTGCGGGATTGAGTTTGCGTTCCTCCCAATTCTTGCGGGCGGATTCGATTTTGCGATCGTCGTCTTCAGCCATCGTGTCCTACTCGATAACAATCATCAGTTGGCCCTTCTCGACCGCCTGTCCCGCCGCCACCTTCACTTCCACTATCTTACCGGCTTTGGGCGCTTTCACTTCATTTTCCATTTTCATCGCTTCGACGACGATAATTCCCTGGTCCGCTTTCACTTCGTCTCCAACTGCGACCAGCACGTTGACGACCCGTCCCGGCATCGCGGATTTGATTTCCACACGGCCGCTGACTTCGCGGCGTTTGCCCGCTGCGCGCGCGGTTCGTCGGGCAGCGTCGGCGACGGTGAGGCGCGTCGAGCCGGTGCGCGAGGCGACCACGGTTTCTTCGCCGTCGCGCGCCACGTCGAAATCGAAGGAACGATTATTGACGATCACGGAAAAAGAAACCGGGCCGACGCGGCGCAAGTCGGCTTCGAAACTATCTTTACCGAAACGAATCGAGAACGAGTCGGCGGCGAGCTCTTCAATCTCTATTTCGTGTTCTTGACCGTCGAGAATTGCCACGTAGTGCATCGCAGAAAGTTCTCGTTATCGCCGCAGCATGTCGAGGCGGCCGAGCATGCGCCATGCGGACGTACTCGGCGCGGCGACAGGCTGCGCGCCGGCGCCGTTGCTGTGATTGGCGTTCTTCTGCGCAGCGATTGCCGCGAGAAAAATCGCTGCCAGCTCCGCACCGCTAGGCGCGGCGCCGTTTTGATTCGGATGATACTCTTCTTTGATGAAATTGGTGTCGAAGTCGCCTTTGAGAAACCTCGGATGCGTCATGATCCAGCGGTGGAAATCGAGATTGGTGCGAAGCTCGCCCGAAATGACGAATTCGCCGAGCGCGCGGCGCATGCGGTCGATCGACTCATTGCGATTGGCGCCCCACACTGCCAGCTTGGAGATCATCGGGTCGTAAAAGACCGGCACTTCGGCGCCCGCATAAACTCCCGCATCGTTGCGCACGCCGGGACCGTCGGGAAATCGCAGCGTCTCGATTTTTCCCGGCGCGGGGACGAAGCCCGCCGCCGGATCTTCCGCGTAGATTCGGCACTCGATCGCCCATCCGCGCTGCGCCAGGTCCTTTTGCTTGAACGGCAGTTTGGCGCCCGCGGCGATTTCTATTTGGGTGCGCACGAGATCGACGCCGGTCACCAGCTCGGTCACCGGATGCTCGACCTGGATGCGCGTGTTCATCTCGAGGAAATAAAAGTTGCGGTCGGCATCGACCAGGAACTCGATAGTTCCGGCGCTCACGTAGTTCACCGCTTTGGCCGCGCGCACCGCGACCTCGCCCATCTCGGTGCGCATCTTGGCCGTGATGAACGGCGACGGCGATTCCTCGACGACCTTCTGATGGCGGCGCTGAATCGAACATTCGCGCTCGAAAACATGGACGGTGTTGCCATGCGAATCGGCGAGCACCTGCACTTCAATATGGCGTGGCTGTTTGAGAAATTTTTCGACGTAGAAGCGGCCGTCGCCGAATGACGACTTGGCCTCGCTCGCGACGGTGCGGACCACTGACGCGAGGTCTTTGTCGTTCTCGACGTACCGGAGGCCTTTGCCGCCGCCGCCGGCGGCCGCTTTGACCATGATCGGGAAGCCGATCTCTTTCGCGATCGCGGCGACCTGCTCTTCGGTCTCGAGTGTTCCCGGCGAGCCGGGCACGACGGGAACGCCAGCGGCCGCCATCAGCTTGCGTGCGGCTACTTTGTCGCCCATTTGCTCGATCGCATCGGGCGGCGGACCTATCCAGGTGAGCCCTGCCTGCTGCACGGCGCGGGCGAACGCGGCGCGCTCCGAGAAGAAGCCGTAGCCGGGATGAACGGCGTCGGCCTTGGCGAGCTTCGCGGCTTCGAGAATTTTCTCGGTGTTGAGATAGCTCTCTGCCGCCGGCGCCGGGCCGACGGGGTACGCATGGTCGGCTTCGCGCACATGCAGCGCGGCGCGATCGGCGTCGGAGTAGACGGCGACCGATTCGATTCCCAACTCGCGGCATGCGCGAATGATCCGCACTGCGATTTCGCCGCGGTTGGCGATTAGAATCCGCTTGAACATCGATATTCCTTGCTCAAATTCTATACTGAATTCACAGTGCGCGAGCTAACTGCGCGAAAAGGAAGGAGCCCAGCGCTTTCAAAGCGGGATGTTGCCGTGTTTGCGCGGCGGATTTTTTTCGCGCTTGTTCACGAGCGCTTTCAACGCGCCGATCAATTTCGGGCGCGTGTCGTGCGGCATGATCACTTCATCTATATAGCCAAGCTCTGCCGCCTTGAACGGATTCGCGAATTTCTCGCGATAGTCTTCTGCCAGCCGCTTGCGCTCGACCACCGCGTCCTTCGCGTTGGCCAGCTCGTTGCGAAAAACAATGTTGATCGCCTGCTCGGGCCCCATCACGGCAATCTCGGCGCTCGGATACGCGAAGTTGAAATCGCCGCGGATATTTTTCGACGACATGACGTCGTAGGCGCCGCCGTAAGCCTTGCGCGTAATCACCGTCACCTTCGGCACCGTCGCCTCGCAGAACGCGTAGAGCAATTTCGCGCCGTGCCGAATGATGCCGGCGAACTCCTGCTGAGTGCCGGGCAGGAAGCCGGGCACGTCGACGAAGGTGACCAGCGGAATATTGAAGGCGTCACAGAAGCGCACGAAGCGCGCCGCTTTGACCGACGAGTCGATATCGATCGATCCGGCGAGGAACGCCGGCTGATTGGCGACGATGCCAATCGAGAATCCGCCCATCCGCGCGAAGCCGATCAGAATGTTTTGCGCGTAGTCCTTTTGCACCTCGAAGAAATTGCCGTCGTCGACGACGCGCCGAATGATCTCGCCCATGTCGTAGGGCTTGTTGGGACTCTCAGGCACGATCGAGTCGAGCGCGGCGTCGGTGCGCGCGGGATCGTCACCGCTCGCGACAAACGGCGGATCCTCGACGTTGTTCGACGGCATGTACGAGATCAGTTCGCGGATCATCGCGAGCGCGCCGGCGTCGTCGTCGGCCTCGAGATGGCACACTCCCGACTTTTGGCTGTGCGTATCGGCGCCGCCCAGCTCCTCCATCGTGACTTCCTCGTGCGTGGCGGCCCGGATGACGTCGGGTCCCGTGAGGAACATGTACGAGGTGTCGCGCACCATCACGATGAAGTCGGTTATCGCCGGCGAATACACGGCGCCTCCGGCGCACGGTCCCATGATCACGGAAATTTGCGGGATCACGCCGGACGCCAACACGTTGCGCAGAAAGATATCGGCGTAGCCGGCAAGCGAGACGACGCCTTCCTGGATTCGCGCGCCGCTGCCGTCGTTGAGGCCGATTACCGGGCATCCCGTTTTCACGGCGAGGTCCATCACCTTGCAGACCTTCTCGGCGAAGGCGCCCGACAGGCTGCCGCCGAAGACGGTGAAATCGTGGCTGAAAATGCAGACCTGGCGGCCGTCGATAGTGCCGTAGCCGGTCACGACGCCGTCGCCGGGAATTTTTTTCTCGGCCATGTCGAAATCGGTGATTCGATGCGTCTTGAACTTATCGATCTCGACGAACGAGCCGCGGTCGAGCAGGGCCTCGACGCGCTCGCGCGCAGTCATGCGCCCCTGTGCGCGTTGCTTCTTGACGCGATCGGCGCCGCCTGCAGCCTCGGCCTCGCGCGTGAGTTGTTGAAGTCGTTCGAGATTTTCTTTAAGGCCCATTTGTCAGCTCGGCGCAGGATTAGACGGCAAACAAAAAGGCGCCGTCGCGCGCCACCGGCAAGATAGATACCGCATGTTGGCGGCCGGTTAAAGCGTAAGCGATGGGGTTCGACGTGGCTCTCGGTGATTGCGGTCGACTCGTCGAAACCTATGTGTCCGCGCAATCCGCGGTTATCTTCCTGAGGCCTTGAACTGCACGAGGTTTGTCCGACGCACGATCGCTGATGTTTTTGACAGATTCCTTTAACTCGAAGACGACCGCCTTGTCTTGAGCAACTGCGCGACATGTGCCCGGCTGGCTCAAGAGATAGACGAGGGCGGCTTTGTAGTTCTCAGAAGTTGTGTCTCTTAGTTGTTGCCTCACCAACGGGACAATTTTAGCTCCGTTCTCCGCGATTGGACCGGCCAAATCTGAATCTCCAGGTGGTTCTTCGCCCATTGACGCTCGGTAGATGTCGAGCTGTTGGTCCAAAGAATATTTGTGAATGGCTACGATTCGATCGGCAGTTGATAGGGCCCAGAACTCCTTGTAGCGGCCATAATCAGCTTGGCTCATACACCCTCCGTACGGCATGAGGCATAGGCCACATCCTGCCACGAGGAGGGAAATTATCAGGAGCAACAGCAGAGACTGCCTACTCACCGCATGGGCACCCTCATTCCGATGCGTGGGGGAAGAAGTTCTGGAAGTTGAAATGGTCGCCGGGTTTGATTTGGTGCCTGGCGCAGAAGCCGCCGTTTACTTCGAGCACGAACTGCGAGGGGCCGTCGACGCCGCGCAGCGTGTCGGTCTCGGGCTTCGCGTCGGCGACGATCCCAGTTACCCGGAACGAGGAGTCGGCGAAAAGCATGTCGAGCGGAATCTCGGTATTATGCATCCAGAAATTTCGCGAATCCGAATCGGGGAAGACGAAGATCATGCCCGCGTCGTCGTCGAGATGCTTGCGAAACATCAGGCCGCGTTCGCGTTGCTCGGTGGTGTTTGCCACTTCGATCGCGATCGTCGCGCGCGTCGTGCCGTCGGGCGCGACGATCGCGACGCACGGACCACCGCGCGCGCATCCGAGCAACGCGAGCAGCATGACGACGAAAGCGAAAGGGCGCGAGCGGACGCGTATGCGGCGAGCCGAATCTGCTGTCATGCGCCGAGAATCTAGCGCGTCGAGCAGTCGCGGGAAATCAGGTCGCGTTCGCTTCGGGCGAGATTTCCTCGAGCTCGCGTCCCGAAGTCTCGGGCAGGAACCACATGATCGCCGGTGAGACTATCCAGAAGACGGTCAGGTAGCAGACTGCGCGCGCCTGCGATCCGGTGAAGTTGTACAGGACGCTCTCGAAGAAGAGGCCAAGCGCGCCGCCGGTGGTGCCGGCCACTGCGAGCGCGCTGCCGGCGGTCGAGCGGTACGAGGTCGGGAACAACTCCGCGCTGTACGCGGCGAGGATGGTGCCGGACGCGATGTCGAAAAATGTTTCCAGTATCCAGGCCGGGACAATCGTCCAGCCCGGCGCCGTGTACATCCAGATCGTCATCAGCGGCGACAGGAACAGGAACACGCAGCCCATGACGCGCCGGCCATAGCGATCGCTCAGCCGGCCGGAGAAGATCGAGCCCATGATTCCGAGCGCTCCGCCGAACAGGACCAGCGACGAGACCTGGCCCGGTGACCAGTGATGCGCTTCCTGCAGAAACTTCGGAAACAGAAAGCCGGCCGCGTTGCCGCCCATCGAGCCCAAGAACGCGATCGACAACATCATCATCAGCCGTCCGGGATAGGCGCTGTACAACTGGGCGACCGGCTCCCAGATTTTCACCGGCCGCATCCCTTCGAGGTTCTCTTTTTCGAAGCGCGCGCTTTCAGGCAACGAGCGGCGCAGCGGAATGATCAGTATCAGAGGCAGCAGGGCGATCGCATACAGTCCGCGCCAGCCGTAGGGAATCGTGTTGATGAACGCGAACACGATTGCGGCCAGGCCGTAACCGACGTTGGATACGGCGCTGAGCAGGCCAATGGCCCATCCGCGATGTGCAGCGTCGACTTCCTCCGCCACAATGACCATCGCGATCGCGGCTTCGGCGCCGGCGAATGCGCGCGCGATCATTTCAAATGCGACGAAGGTGCGCTCGTTCGGCGCGATCGCGATAAGCGCGGTGAAAATCGTGTAGCCGAAGATGGTGTAGAGCAGCAGGCGGCGGCGGCCGAAGACGTCGGCGAAGGGCGTCATCAGCAGGGAGAGCAGGTAGCCGAGCCGAACTATCGAGAGCATCGCGCCGAGATGCGATTCGGCGATCTTGAGCCCAGCCTGGATTTGCTTGAGCGCGAGACTCAGCAGCGCGCGGTCGTATTGATCGAAAAATCCCGCGGTCGAGGCGATCCAGAACACGCGGCGCTGCCGCTTGGTGAACGGCGGCGTCCGGCCGAGGAACCCGATGCGGACGCTTTTGCGATCCGCGTCTTCAGGCGAAGGTGCGGGATTCAGTTCGAGATTGACGGCGGGATCAGTCATTGGATTTCAATGTTCAATCAATCGCCAACGGCAGCGATTCGAGGCCGCGCAGAAAATACGATCCTTTGTAAACCGGTTTCATCGCTGGATCTTTGAGACGCAGCCGCGGGAACCGCTCCAGCATCGCTTCGAAGGTGATGCGCGCTTCCATTCGTGCGAGCGGCGCGCCGATGCAGAAATGGATTCCTTCGCCGAACGCGACGTGTTCGTTGGGATCGCGCGTGATGTCGAATTTGTCCGGATCCTTGAATTGCGCGGGGTCGCGATCCGCCGCCGCCACGATCATCAGCGCGAGCGCCCCCGCCGGAATCTCGGTGCCCCCGAGACTCACCGCCTCCTTGGCAAATCGCACTGTAGATTGCACAGGGCCGTCGTAGCGCAGCATCTCCTCGATTGCGCGCGGCAGCATCGCGGGATTGCGCTTGAGCGCGTCGAATTGATCGGGATTGCGCCCGAGCGCCAGCGTGCCGTTGCCGATCAGATTGGTCGTCGTCTCGTTGCCCGCTAGCAGCAGCAGCGTGATGAAGCTCAGCAGATCCGCCGCCGACATCACTTCGCCTTCGTCGTGGGCGGCGACCAGTGCGCTTACCAGGTCAGGGCCGGGATGGGAGCGCCGCCGCTCGATCTCGTCGGTGAAGTAATCGCCAAGTTCATCGATCGCGCGCACGAGCTCGGGCGGTGGCGGCATGCCGGGCATACGGTTGTCGCCGCCGATGATCGTGTCCGACCAGCGCTTGAACCTGGCGTTCAACTCGGGCGGCACGCCGAGCATCTCGGCGATAACCGTGACCGGCAGCACGTCGGCAATGTCCGCCATCAGGTCGAACTGGCCCCTGGCCTCGACTTTGTCGAGCAGGTCTTTTGCGATCTCGCGAATGCGCGGCTCGAGCTCGCGGATTCGGCGCGGCGTGAAGTCGCGCGAGACCAGGCGGCGCAGGCGCGAGTGTTGCGGCGGATCGGAACCCAGCATGTTGCGCGCGCCTTTGAAGCGGCCTTCGTAAACCTGCTCGGGCGGAGGCGCTGGCTGCATGCTCGACAGATGCTCATGGTCGCGAAGTCCGGCGGTGACATCGGCATAGCGCGCCACGAGCGCGAACTTCATAGGTCCGGCGTCGACGATCGGCGGCGGCCCGGCGAGCAGCGGGTCGTAATGCGGATAGGGATTCGCGCGAAATTCGGGATCCCAAATGTTGAAATAAACTTCTCCCGCCATGATCGACTCCCTTTGCTCAGTCGGTCGCCATCGTGAGCGTCGCCAATCCGCGCAGGAAGTAAGAGCCTTTGTAGGTCACCGGTGCCGCGGGATCCTGCAGGCGCAGGCGCGGGAAGCGCTCGAGCATCGCGTTGATCGCGATCGCGCCCTCCATTCGGGCCAGCGGTGCGCCGATACAGAAATGGATTCCTTCGCCGAGCGCGACGTGGTCGCGAGGCGCGCGCGTAATGTCGAAGCGATCGGGATCTTCGAACTGTGCGGGGTCGCGATTCGCGGCGGCGAGAATTATGAAGCATCCCTGCTGCGCCGGCAGCGCGGTTCCACCTAGGTTGAAGTCTTCAGTCGTGAAGCGAATCGTGGACTGCACCGGTCCGTCGAAGCGCAGGATTTCCTCGACCGCGCGCGGCATCAGCTCCGGGCTTTGCCGCAGCAGATTCATCTGCTCCGGATTGCGCCCAAGCGCGAGCATCCCGTTGCCAATCAAGTTGGTCGTCGTCTCGTTGCCGGCGAGCAGCAGGAGCAGGACGAACGCCAGCAATTCGTCGGCGTTCATCGCCTCGGCGTCGTCGTGCGCGGCGACCAGAGCGCTCACGAGGTCGGTGCCGGGATTGCGGCGGCGCCGCTCGATCTCCTCGGCGAAATAGTTGCGCAGCTCGTTCTTCGCCGTGTGAAATTCCTCGGGCAAAGGAATGCCCGGCAATGTGTTGTCGCCGGAGACCACCGTATCGGACCAGTGCTTGAACTGCCGGTAATGGTCGGGCGGCACGCCGAGCATCTCGGCGATAACCATCACCGGCAGCGCGTTCGCGATCCCGTGCATCACTTCGAGTTCGCCTTTGCCTTCGGCGGCGTCGAGCAGAGTTTTCGCGATCTCGCGGATGCGCGGCTCGAGGTCGCGGATTCGGCGAGGGGTGAAATCGCGCGAGACGAGGCGGCGCAGGCGAGTATGCAGCGGCGGATCGGAAAACAGCATCGTGCGCGCGCCGGCAAACGGTCCCTCGTCATGCGGCTCGTTGGGATCGCGCGGCCGCACGCTGGAGAAGTGCGCATGGTCGCGCAGCACGGCCGTCACGTCGGCGTAGCGCGTGACCATCGCGGTCGGGCCGAACAAATCGAGGATGCGCGGCGGTCCGGCGAGCAGCGGCTTATAATGAGGATACGGATTGGCGCGGAAGGCGGGATCCCACGGATTGAAATAAATGTTTTCGGCGGCCTGGTTCATTGTGGAACTTCCTTTTTCGTGGATTTCGGTAATCGTCCGCGCCGCGCACTACGCTGCAATCGCAGTGCCACGCGTCGCGCTATATAGTCACTCGGGTTTTCTTCCCGCGTCGATGCATCAATGCGGCTGCACGCAGTCCTCTGATTGCCGTTCGTTCGCATAACCTCATAGCTTCGCGAAGCCGTCTGCGCTCCATTGCTCCGAGCCCACTCCGTTGTGGACGACGAACAGTCCGTCGGGATCGTATTTCTTCTTGATCTCCGCGAGGCGCGCGTAGTTGCTCCCCCAATACGATTGCTGGAAGCCCTTCTCGAAGAAATTGCTCTCGCTTACGTATGCGCCGCCGTTGGGCGCGATCGCGCGAAGTTGATTCATGCATTGATCGACGCGCTTAGCACCTTCCCGGCCCGCATCGACCGACGGCTCATGCCCGGGAATTCCCGGATAGACGGGTCCAGCCTCGGCGTCGCCTGCAATAACAAGCGTAAAGGCCGTCAGCACCGCGGGATTGGTGCAGGTGTCCCGCGCCGCCGCGATCGCATCGGGCGGCGCGCCCGCCAGCCCCTTGTTGAAGTGCATCTCGAAATATGAATGCCGCGATGCCGCAAACAATGCGTCGGCGAGGCGCTGCTGCGATGCGTCATCCCCGAGCAGCGACTCGGGCAGCCACAGCGACTGGTAGGCATGGATGAACCAGCCGCACTCGAACGTGTTTCCCTTCCACCACGCGTTGTTAAGTGGCGCGTCGGACCGCGGATCCAACGTGAATGTCGGCTGCCCAATCAGGTGCTCGAGGCTGTAGTCAAACAGCCCGCGCACCGGATTTCCGTTTGGATTTGAGAACACGGCCTCGGCCCAATGCGATTTCCACCACTCGACGTCCCAGAAGTGCCGCGCTGGTATGCCCGCGAAGACCACCGGAAACTTGACCGAATATCCGTCAGGCGATTGCCTGACCCAGTCCAGGAAGGGCCGCCAGAGCTCTTTCCCCTGCGCCGAGTCCAGGCCGACTCCGAGCATTTGGATCTCGAACGAGTTGTCGGGCTTGAGGCGCGCCTGCTCTCCCCAGTGATCGTTGAAGAGACTCTTGCGGTAGAAGCTCACAAACTGACGGACCAGGCGCCGATACGCATCATCGGACGGCGCCTTGATCGTGAAGTTGACCGCACAGAAATACTCGGGAAGGTCGTGCAGCTTGAGCGTAACCTTGCTGATGACGCCGAAGGTGCCGCCTCCACCGCCTTTGAGCGCCCAGAACAGATCGGGGTTGGTGCATGCGTTCGCGATCCTGATCTGTCCGTCAGCGGTGACGACTTCCGCCTCGAGCAGGCTGGCCGCCGCAGTTCCATAATGCTTCGAGAAACTTCCGAAGCCGCCGCCTTGCAGCAGCCCCGCGAGGCCCACTGTTGTGCATCCCCCGCCCTGCACGTATTTCCCGCCCTCGGTGGTGACGGCAGTGTACGCCTGCATCCCGAATGTTCCAGCGCCGACCGTCACCGCCGGCTGTGGTTGCATGGTGTGCGCGCATCCATCAGGCACGAACGCGTCGTGCATCTGGATGTCGTGCATGTGGCGCGTCCAGATCAGCAGCGAGTCGGGCGCGTTGGACGTGCCCTGGTAGCTGTGACCGCCGCCTTTGACCACGAGGCGCAAATCATTTTCGCGCGCGAAATTCACAGCCGCGGCGATGTCCTGGGCGTTGCGCGCTGCGACCGCATACACGCTCGGCTGTGTCGCCCACGCATCGACCCATCCCAGGGTTTCTGTGAGCCCCGGCGTTTCGCCGATGAAGTAGGGATTTTTGAGGTTCTTCTCGAGTTCCTTGGCGGCGTCGCTATCAGGGTCGCTCTTGAGAATCGAAAGCGGGAAATCCACCTTGATCAAATTTCCGCCGACCGCCTCATTGAGTTGCTTCCACGCCGACGGCGACGGCCATGCGGCATCGGCAGGACGGCGCCGGCGGAAATTCGTCGCGCTCGCCCACAGCCGGCGCGGCAAAATCGGCAGCAGCGCCGCCGATCCGATCGCCCGCAGGAATGCTCGTCGGTTCACTGCGGCTGCACGCTGTCCCGCGATGTCATTTGACCGCCATATCGAGACGGCTGAGCCCGCGCAGGAAGTAAGAGCCCTTGTAAGTCAGCGGAGCGTCGGGATTCTTGAGGCGCAGACGCGGGAATCGTTCGAGCGCAGCGCCAATCGCAATCGATCCCTCCATCCGCGCCAGCGGCGCGCCGATGCAAAAATGGATGCCGTCGCCGAATGCCATGTGCTCGTTCGATTCGCGCGCGATGTCGAACTTCTCAGGATCCTTGAACTTGGCAGGGTCGCGATTCGCCGCCGCGGTGATCACGAACACGAACATTCCTGCCGTAATTGGCGTCCCGCCGATCGTCGTGTCCCTGGTCGCGGTGCGGAAGGTGGCCTGCACGGGGCCGTCGTATCGCAGCATTTCCTCGATCGCACCACGCATCAGGTCGGGTCTCGAGCGCAACGCCGCCATCGCGCCGGGATTGCGTCCGAGTGCGAGCATCCCGTTGCCAATCAGATTGGTCGTCGTCTCGTTGCCTGCGAGCAGCAGCAGCACGAGGAACTGCAGCAGCTCGTCGGCATTCAGTGCTTCGGCCTCGTCGTGCGCCGCAACCAGCGCGCTGACCAGATCGGTGCCGGGATTTTTTCGGCGCCGCGCGATCTCCGCGATGAAGTACTCTCTCAACCCAGTGAATGCGGTCTTGATTTCGTCGGGCATCGGCATGCCGGGGAGAGTGTTATCGGCTTCGACTATCTTGTCCGACCAATTTTTGAATTGGTGGTAATCCTCATGCGGTACGCCGAGCAAATCGCTGATCACCATCACCGGCAGCGGATTGGCGAGGTCCGCCATCACGTCGAATTCGCCCTTGCGTTCGGCAGCGTCGAGTAAGTTTTTCGCGATCTCGCGGATGCGCGGCTCGAGCTCGCGAATGCGCCGCGGCGTGAAGTCACGCGAGACGAGGCGGCGCAGGCGAGTTTGCGTCGGCGGATCGGAACCGAGCATCGTCGGCGCGTCACCGAATACCCCGATCTGCTCGTCGAATCCTGCCCCTTTCGGCTGCACGCTCGAGAAGGTCGCGTGGTCCGACAGGATCGCCCGCACGTCGTCGTAACGCGCGGCAAGGGCAAATTTGAACCCCATCTCGAGCACGCGAGGCGGTCCCGAAAGCAGCGGGCGATAGTGCGGATACGGATTGGCGCGGAAGTTTTCGTCCCACGGATTGAAGTAGAAATCCTGCGACGCCTGAGTCTCGATTGCTTCGCCCATCGTCAGATCACCTCCGTCGATTTATTCCGATCAATCCAACTCACGCACGATTGCAGCGCTGAGCCGTTTGGCCGTCTCCAAACCGTGCACGAACTCGGGCGGATCGATTTCGTCCGCCGCAAACAGCACGCGGTCGAGCGCCATCGCTTCGAGTTGTCCGAATATGACGTTGATCAAATCCTGCAGCTTCTCTTCGCGGCCGGCGGGCCAATCGAGCAGCGCGGCGAGCCCGATGCGAAAGCCTTCGCCGAAGCGCTCACTCGCCGCACGCACCGCATCGTTGAGCGCGGGATCGGTGCGGCTCGCGACCACCAGCTCGAGCCACGCGTAGAATGTCGGCCCTTTGAACATCGGCCACATCGAGTCGATGATGGCGGCAAGGCGATGCTCGCGATTACCCGGCGGCGGCTCCGCGATCGCAACGCTCAGGTCGCGCAGCCGCAGCTCGAACACGTGCTCGAGCGCGCTCACGACCAGCTCGTCCTTCCTGGGAAAATGATGCAGCTGCGCGCCGCGGGACACTCCCGCGCGGGTCGCTATCTCGGTGGTCGTGGTGCCGGCGTAACCGCGCTCGAAAAGGCAGGCGACGGTGGCGTCAAGCAAACGCCGTCGAGTCTCGGCGCTTCGCTCCTCTTGTAGCGATGACATTCCGCCTAGGTAACATACAGGCGTGATTGTTACAAGCAGGTCAGACTGTATCTTTGTTAAGACATTGAGAACGAGATCAACTATTACGGAGTCGAGGAACGAAATGGCGGGAGGATGAGATGCCTCGCCACAACGCTAGCCGTTGAGATAGTCAAGCCCACGCCGAGCAATGCAGAGAATGAGACAGTAGTGCTGTTGCGACAGATGACCGCCAGCACGAACATCGAAAGAACCATAAGCACCGATGCAAATATGATATCCAGGGCAGCCTCTCTAGTGCTCCATTTTTGCCGCAGCACCGCACTTGTAAGACCGCCCGCTACTGCCCCCAGCACGCTCGCTGGAAAGACGTAGTTTACTAGGACCAACAAGAGGCCTAATCCTGTACTTATAGGGATAATGCGAAGTCTCCTTAGCGGCCTTTGAAATTTGGGCGGCGCTTTTCCAGGAACGCGCGAACCCCTTCGCGATAGTCCTCGCTGTCGAAACATCGCGCGACCATGGCGGAAACTGCCTTTACGTCGCGCTCCTCGCGGTCCTTCAGGCTCTCGCGAATCGCCAGCTTGGCAGCCGCCATCGTCAGCGGCGCGTTGCTCGACATCTTGAGCACGTAGTCGCGCACGTTGTCCTCGAGCTTTTCCGCATCGACCAGGCGATTGATTAGCCCCATCTGCAGGGCTTCTTCGGCATCGAACAACCGCGCCGACAGCAGGATGTCGCGAGCATTGGCGGGGCCGACAGTATTCGCGAGCATGTTGACGCCCTCGAGCGGATACGCGAGCCCGAGCCGCGCGGCGGGAACGCCGAAGCGGGTGCCGCGCGCGGCGATACGGATGTCGCAGGAGAGCGCGACCTGCACGCCGCCGCCGATGCATACGCCGGAAATCATCGCGATGACGGGCTTGGCGCATTCGACCAGTGCATTGATTGCGGCGTTGGGCGCGTCCCGGTATGCGCGGGCCTGCGCCGCGTCTGCGCGCATCGCGGGGAACTCCGAGATATCTGCGCCGGCGATAAACGCCTGCGGCGTGCTGCCGCGCATGACGATCACGCGGATCGCGTCGTCGCTGGCCAGCTCGGCGACACCTTCCGCCATCCGCTGCCAGGTCCTAAGATTGAGCGCGTTGCGAACCTGCGGCCGATTCAGCATCAGCCATCCGATCGGCGCCTCGTGGGTTACTATCAACGGGTCGGCTGAAGTTTCATCCTTCACGGATATCGCACCTCTGGCGGGAATTCATGACGATAATCGAGCGGGCTTCCAGTGGCGATTTTGAGCACATTTGTGCGCTGGACGAAACTGTCCATCAAGGCGCGCCGCGGCGCAGACTTATCGCCGACGCATGCGCCAACGGCCACGTCGCAGTCGCGCGCGTCGATGACGCCGTCCGCGGCTTTGTAATCTTCGACGAGAGTTTCTTCGATCAGTTTTTCGTACGCCTGCTGCTCGTGCATCCGGACTTCCGTCGCCGCGGACTCGCGACCGCATTGATGCGCGCGGCCGAGCTGGAATGTCAGGCCGGCAAGATATTCACCTCGACCAACGAGTCGAACCTGCCGATGCAGCAGCTGTGCGATCGCTTGGGCTACGTGAAGAGCGGCTACGTCGAGAATCTCGACGAGGGCGACCCGAACTCATCTACGTAAAAATGCTCGCGCCGCGCTGAGCATTCGCTCCACTTATATTTTCGCGATCACGTCGTCGCGCAGCTTCTCGAGGCCGCGCGTCAGGCCTTCGGCGTCGAAGGCCGGCGGCGCGATCACGACGCGCGACACTCCTATCCCCTCGAGCGCCTTCAACTCCTCGACTCGCGGGCGGCCCATGCACGACAGCTCGATTTTGCTCGCGTCGCGTCCGGCCTTGTCGGCCTCGGACTTCATGAGCGCGAATAGTTCCTTGAGCTTGGGAATTTCCGCGAGCGCGGGGAAGAAGCCATCGCCGTAGCGTCCCGCACGTTTGGCGGCCGCCGGCGAATGGCCGCCGATATGAATCGGCACACCGCCTTTCTGCACCGGCTTCGGATAGCACTTGACCGGACCGAAGTTGAAATGTTTGCCGTGGAATGACGCCGAGTCCTCGCTCCACAAAGCGCGCAGCGATTTGATCGATTCGTCGGTGCGCGCGCCGCGCGTGTGGAAGTCGAGCCCGAGCGAGCTGAACTCCTCTTCGAGCCAGCCGCTGCCGATGCCGAGGATCGCGCGCCCGCCCGACAGCACGTCGAGCGTGGCCGCTTCCTTGGCGACGTACAGCGGATGCCGCTGCGGCAGAATCAGCACTCCCGTCGCGAGCTTGATTGTTTTCGTCACGGCGGCGGCAAATGCGAGTGGCAGCAGCGGATCGGGAATCGACACGTCTTCGCCGCCGGGAATTTTTCCACTGGACGAGTAAGGATACGGCGACTTGTAGTCTTGCGGGATGACGACGTGCTCGACCGTCCACATCGACTCGACGCCGCATCGCTCGGCGGTGACCGCCAGATGCGCCAGCAGGGCAGCATTACTGAACGGTCCCGAATTGACGAACATCAGTCCAAGTTTCATTGGGGGATTTCCTCGTTGGTGCGATGCGTGATCGATAGGTAGTTCGCGCCCACTCTATCGCCGCCGTAACGTCGATGAAAAGTGGATTGTCGGAGTTGATTCACGGTCCCGGCGCGGATAGTTTCGAGAGACTCAAGGGCTCAACCGAACCCTCATCTAACCAGGAGAGAATCAAAGGCGTGCGGAAGTAACTACTCCATCGTTCGTGTCTTAGGACAACGGCTTGTGCGGCTTTTTCGCGCGGGTGTTTTTGTGGAGCAGTTATTATGTTCGTGCGACTTTCAGGTCTCTCTTTTTCGTACATCGATTCCGTTTCCACTCTCAACGACGTGACACTCACGCTCGCGGCCGGATGGACCGGAGTCGTTGGCTCCAACGGTGCCGGCAAGACGACGCTGCTGCGGCTCATCGCCGGCGAATTCGAGCCGACTGCGGGGCACGTGAATCTCGATCCGCCGCGCGGCGTGATTCGCGCCTGTGCACAGACCGTCGAGACGATGACGCCCGAGATTGCGGCGTTCGCGCGGGCGACCGACGGACTCGCGCGGCGAATTCATGGCGAGTTGCGCCTCGACGCTTCTGCGCTCGCGCGATGGCCCACGCTGTCGCCGGGAGAACGCAAGCGATGGCAGGTCGGCGCCGCGCTCAGGGCAGAGCCTGCCGTCCTGATGCTCGACGAGCCGACCGATCACCTTGATGCCGAGGCGCGCGAGCTGCTGATCGCGGGACTCGAGCGCTTTCGCGGCGTCGGCATCATCGTCTCGCACGACCGCGCGCTACTCGATCGAATCACGAACTACACGGTGCGCGTGCACGACGGCGCGGCGCGTATCTGGCGCGGCGGCTACTCCGACGCGAAGCTCGCGTGGGAGGCCGAAGAGCGCGAGCATTACGCTGAATATGAGCGCCTCAAGCATCAGCGCGAGAACCTTGCGCGGCGGCTCGCCGACAAGCGGCGCCTCGCGACGTCGGCCGAGGCCCAGGCGAACGCCGGCACGCGCCAGCGGATGAAGTTCCGCGGCGATCATGACGCCACCAGCGGGGCGGCCAAGGGTAAGGCACGGATGGCGTCGCAGAGAATATCGCGCGACGCGGCCGTGTTGCGCGCGAGCGTCGATCGCGTGTCGGCCAAGCTCGTCGAGTACCAGTTTCGCAAAGCCAAAGGCCGCTCGATTTTTGTCGCCTACATTCCGGCTCCCGTCGCCAAGGTTTTCACGCTCGACGAGGCCGCCATCTACGCGGGCGATGCGCCCATCCTCGAAGACGTGCATCTCGCCGTGCCGCGCGATGCGAAGGTTCGCGTCGTCGGTCCCAACGGAATCGGCAAAAGCACCTTGCTCGCTGCGATGCTGCGCGGTGCGCATATTGCGCGCGAACATATCCTCTACCTGCCGCAGGAACTTACCGCGCGTGACGGAGTTTCGCTGCTCGACGCGGTCCGCGCGCTCAACCCCGGCGATCGCGGGCGCGTGCTTACGCTGGTCGCCGCGCTGGGAATCGATCCCGACCGTCTGCTCGAGTCCGCGGCGCCAAGTCCCGGCGAAGCGCGCAAGCTCGCGATGGCCTATGGGCTGGGGCGGCAGGTGTGGGCGATGGTCCTCGACGAGCCGACCAACCATCTCGATATGCCGGCGATCGAGCATCTCGAGGCGGCGCTCGTCGAGTATCCGGGCGCGATGGTGATAGTCACGCACGACGACGCGCTCGCACGAAGATGCACCAATATCGAGTGGCTCATCGACCGGGGAAGGGTCGAAGTGAGGTGACGAGAAATACCTACGCGATGGTGCCGTTTGCGCGCAGGCGCTTGAGGTCTTCTGGTGTGTAGCCGTGCGCCGCGAGGACTTCGTCCGTGTGCTCGCCCACCAGCGGTGGCCGGGTGATTTTTCCCGGCGTCGATTCGAGCTTGGCGGCCAAGCCCGTCGTCAGGAATTCGCCGAGCTCCGGATGCGGCAGCTTTAACAGCATCTCGCGGGCCGCGGTCTGCGGATGCTTGAACATTTCTTCGATGGTCAGAATCGGGCCCGACGGGATGCCGTCGCGATTCAGCACTTCGATCCAATGATCGGCGGGATGCGGCGCGAGCGCGCGATTTATTTCTTCGGTCAGCGCGGCGCGATTTTTTATGCGGCGGCCGGTGTTCTTGAAGCGTTCGTCGGCTGCCAGTTCGGGACGATTGATCACCTTGACGAACTTTTGCCACATCGCTTCGCTGCCGCATGCGATGTTGAACGGCCGATCCGACGCCTTGAACACACCGTACGGCGACGACAGCGGATGATGGTTGCCGCCGGGCGCGGGAGTCTTGCCGGTTTCGAAATAAATTCCCGCCGACCAGGTCAGCGTGCTGACGATTGATTCGAGCAGCGACGTTTCGACCCGTTGGCCGCGGCCGTTGCGATGGCGCGCCTCTAGCGCGAGCAGAATTCCATTCGCCGAGAAAATTCCACCGAGCAGATCGCAAATCGCGATGCCGACCCGCGTCGGCCCGCTCTCGACGGTGCCCGTCACGCTCATCAGACCTGACATCCCCTGCGCGATCTGATCGAAGCCGGGGAAATCTCGCAGCGGGCCAGTTGAGCCGAAGCCCGAGATTGAGCAGGTGATGATGCGCGGATTGCGCGCCGCGAGCGTTTCGTAGTCGAGCCCGAGCGCCTTCATTACGCCGGGGCGGAAGTTGTCGACGACGACGTCGGCGCCGTCAATGAGGCGCATGAGGATTTCGCGGCCTGCCGGTTCCTTGATCGCGACGCGGATACTTTTCTTGGATCGATTTGCCGAAAGAAAAAAATAATTGTCGGTGCGTTTGCCGTCGCCGCTGTCGCCCAACTCGCCGCGCGGATTCTCGACCGGCTCGATCTTGAAAATCTCGGCCCCGTAGTCGCCTAGGATTTGCGTGCAGAACGGTCCGGCGAGGTAGCGCGTCAAATCGACAACTTTGATTCCCGCCAGCGGCGGCTGCTGCGGTGGTTGGCTCATGGCGGCCAAATTACTCGAAACTTTGGCGCTTTCGCTACGTCTAAGAGGCGGGAGTCTCTGGCAACCGATGTATGACGGTATAATAATCGAGCATCACCCATGAAAATTTCGAAGAGAACCGTGTGGATGCTCGTGATCGCCGCGATAGTCGTCGTCGGCGGCTGGTATTACTTCGTCCCGAGTTCGTCCGGGATGAGAATGGTTACCGCCAAGGTCACCGAAGGCCCAATCGTGCGGTCAGTCACAGCAACTGGAACGGTGAACCCGGTCATTACAGTGCAGCTCGGTACGTACGTGTCGGGACCGATTATCGCGATCTATAAGGACTACAACGCCGCGGTCACGAAGGGGCAGCTGATCGCGAAAATTGACCCGAGCACCTACCAGGTAACGGTCGATATCGCGCAGGCGACCCTGGCGAACTCGAAGGCGCAACTGGGCAAGGATCAGGCCGACCTCGCTTACAAGAAGGTCACTTGGGAGCGCGACCGTGACCTGTACAAGGACGACGCCGTCTCGAAGGACGCGCTCGATTCGGCGTACAGCGCGTGGCAGATGGATGTCGCGCAGGTCAAGCTCGACCAGGCCAATATCGAGCAGCAGACGGCCAACGTGAAAGCCGCCGAGGTCAACCTCAACTACACCAACATAGTCTCGCCGGTTGACGGCACCGTGGTCTCGCGCAACGTCGACGTCGGTCAGACGGTGGCGGCCAGCTTTCAGACGCCGACGCTGTTTCTGATCGCCAAGGACCTGACCAAGATGCAGGTCGACTCGAACGTCAGCGAGTCCGATATCGGTTACATCAAGGAAGGACAGAAAGCGACGTTTCGCGTCGATGCGTTTCCGGACCGCGATTTCGACGGCGTGGTTGCCCAGGTTCGGCAGGCGCCCATCACGGTGCAGAACGTAGTGACTTACGACGTGGTGGTCGCCGTCGAGAATCCCGAGCTGCTGCTGAAGCCGGGGATGACGGCGAACGTCAACGTCGTGACGGCGTCGAAGGCCAACGCGGTGCGCGTGCCGATCGACGCGCTGCGCTTCTCACCGCCGGGACAGCCGCCCGCGGATTCTGCTGCGCTCGATGGCGCGCCGGGGCGCCAGACGCGAGTCTGGGTGCTCGAAAACCGCAACGTGACACCGGTCACTATCACGACCGGGCTCAGCGACGGAACCTGGGTCGAAGCCGCCGAGGGTGACCTGCAGGCCGGAGATCGCGTGATAACCGACGAAGTTCGTTCTACGGGAAGCCACACCGGCTCAGGAGCGCACAGCGGCGGCGCGGGCGGCCCGCTGGGCGGAATGGGGCACATGCCTCATTAGGCATGGCGAATCCGCTGAACACCGTTATTCAAATCGTCGGCATGACCAAGGCCTACGTGCTTGGCGACATCGAGGTGCACGCGCTGCGCGGGGTCGACCTGACTATCGAGCGCGGCGAGTTCCTGGCGGTGATGGGCGCGTCGGGCTCGGGCAAGTCGACGCTGATGAACATGCTGGGATGCCTCGACCGTCCCACCAGCGGCCGCTACATCCTCGAAGGCGAGGACGTCGCGCAGCTCAACGAGTCGGAGTTGGCGACGATCCGCAGCAAGCGAATCGGATTCGTTTTTCAGAACTTCAACCTGCTGTCGCGAACCTCGGCACTCGAGAATGTCGAGCTGCCGCTGTTCTACTCGGCGTGGACCGCCGACGGAGAGCATCGCGCGGCCGACCTGGTGAAGCTGGTGGGGCTGGCGGGCCGCGAGCAGAACCATCCGAACCAGCTCTCGGGCGGACAGCAGCAACGCGTCGCGATTGCGCGCGCGCTGGTGAATCGGCCGTCGATACTGCTGGCCGACGAGCCCACCGGCAATCTCGACTCGACCAACTCGGCCGAGATAATGGACGTGCTCACCAACCTCAATCGCCAGCAGGGAATCACGGTGATCGTGGTGACGCACGATCCCGACGTGGCGACCTACGCCGACCGGACCGTGACCTTTCGCGACGGCGTGATCATCTCGGATACGCGCAAGGAAAGAACCGGCGCGCAGCCTGGATCGGCCGCCAAAGCAACGGCGGCGCCGCCGGCGAAGCTCGAGGCCTCGATGCTCGATGAGGCGTGGGTCTTCGCCAGCATGGCTGTCGTCGCGGCGGGTCGCGCGATCCGGCGCAACAAGCTGCGCGCCGCGCTGACGATGCTCGGCATTTTTATCGGCGTCGCTGCTGTAATCACGATGGTTGCCGTCGGTGACGGCGCGAAATCGTCGGTCGAAGCGCAAATCAACAGCCTCGGCAGCAACCTGCTGGTGGTTTTGCCGGGTGCGACGACTGCCAACGGTGTGCGCGCAGGGCTCGGCAGCAATTCGACCCTGACTATCGGCGATGCGCGCGCGATTGCGCAGGGCGGTGGCCC
>Ga0210393_10000155_pt1 | contig 67888 bp, 66 predicted proteins | sample IncBWC27OmetaG_FD_160068 | JGI IMG/M metagenome (GOLD analysis project Ga0210393, IMG submission 160068) | Forest soil microbial communities from Barre Woods Harvard Forest LTER site, Petersham, Massachusetts, United States - Inc-BW-C-27-O ... | reverse complement strand
GTCGCCCGCTCGCCGTTGAGTTCTTGGATGATCTTATTCATAGCTAATGCCTCGCACGTTCATTCTTGAATTCTTCCAACAATTCTCGCTCTTCATCGCTCATGCCGCGCCGCTCGAGCAGCTCCGGGCGGCGCAACCACGTGCGCCCGAGCGCCTGCTGCAATCGCCAGCGGGCGATCGCCGCGTGATCGCCCGACGCCAGTACGGCCGGCACATCGCGGCCATCGAGGGCCTGCGGCCGCGTGTAGTGCGGCCAATCCACCAAACCGTCGCTGAAGGACTCCTGCAGCGCCGATTCCGAACTGCCCAAAGTACCCGGCATCAACCGCGCGATCGCATCGATGACCACCAGCGCCGGCAGTTCGCCACCCGACAGCACATAGTCGCCGATGGACCACTGCTCATCGATCTCTTGCTCGATGAAGCGCTCGTCGATCCCTTCATAGCGTCCTGCAATCAACACCAGACCCGGCCAGGCACAGGCCTCGCGCGCCATGCGCTGCTCGAACCGAAGCCCGTCGGCGCCCAAGTACACGCGTCGGCTGCCCGGCGGCATCACCTTGAGCGCGTCGCGAACCGCGCTGCGCATAGGTTCCACCTTCAATACCATTCCCGGCCCCCCGCCATAGGGGCGGTCATCCACCGTGCGGTGAAGATCGGCGGTGTAGTCGCGGGGGTCGAAACAATCGACCTGAAAAATCCCGCGCTCCAACGCCCGCCCCACCACGCCGATGTTCAGCGCGTCGCGGATCATCTGGGGAAACAGCGACACCACCGCGATACGCATACTCAATCCGCTGCGGCGTCCCAGTCCACCACCACGCGGCGCGCCTTCAAGTCCACGCGCCGCAGATGCTGCGGCACCGCCGGCACCCAATATTCACGTTCCCCCCGCACCACCATCAGGGCCTGTGCCGGGGTTTCCACAAAATGCTGCACCACACCTAAATCGATACCGGACAGATTGACCACTTCGCAGCCAATCAGGTCCGCCCGGTAGAAATCCTTATCCTCCCGCTGCGGCAAATCGACCCGAGGTACACAGACCTGCGCGCCTCGCAGCGCGGCGGCCTGATCCCGATCCTCCACGCCGACCAATTTGACCGTCAGCGCACCGCCGCTGCGGCCACGCTGCTCGATGCGATAGCTGTGCCACGCACCGTCTCGCCCAATCTGCAAATTGCCGTGTTCCAGCAGACGTTCGGGAGGACTCGTGTGTGACCGCAGCTTGACCCAACCTCGGACGCCAAATGGGGCGCCTACGAATCCCAGTTGGATGAGCGCCGATGAATCGTCGCCCATCGTGCCCTCGAGCCTTTAGGCGGCCTGCTTACGGAAGCTGGTGAGAAGAAATTTGACGCGGTCGGACATGTGAGCACCCTGGCTCACCCAATGCTCGATCCGGGCCACGTTCAAGCGCAGCTTCACTTCCGCTCCGCGGGCCACGGGATTGAACAGGCCGACGCTCTCGAGGCTGGTGCCGCCCTGCCGCTTGCGGCTGTCGGTCACCACAACGTGATAGAAGGGCGTCTTCTTGCCGCCGCGCCGAGTCAAACGGATCGTCACCATCGTTAATTCACCTAAAGGATGCTAGCCGCTAATTGTAATGACAATCAGGGCTTGAGAGCAACAAATGCTTTGGCGGCGGGCTGTTAGCGGCCGAATCCGCCGGGACCGAAGCCTCCGGGAGGCATCCGGCCGGCCATTCCCCGCATCATATTTTTGAGCATCCCGCCTTTGACCAGCTTTTTCATGGTTTTCTGCATTTGGTCAAATTGCTTCAGGAGGCGATTCACCTCCGGCAGGGGCACCCCGGCACCGTTGGCGATGCGACGCTTTCTCGAATTATCGATCATTTCGGGGCGCCGACGCTCGCGCGGGGTCATCGAATCGATGATTCCCATCTGACGCTTGAGGTTTTTGGCATTCACGGTGCCGGCGGCGGCCGCGGCATTGGCTTGGTATTGGGCCGGCAATTTGTCGAGCAATGCCGCCATGCCGCCCATGTTCTGCAGCTGGCTCAATTGATCGCGCAGATCCGTCAGGTCGAAGGACTTGCCCTTGCTGATTTTCTTGGCGAGCTTTTCCGCTTTTTCCTGATCGACCTGATCCTGGACTTGTTCGACCAGCGACAGCACATCGCCCATGCCCAAAATGCGCGAAGCGATACGCTCCGGCTGGAAGAGCTCGAGTGCGTCGGACTTCTCGCCGGTGCCGACGAAGAGGATGGGCTTTCCCGTGACATGACGCACAGACAACGCCGCGCCGCCCCGCGCATCGCCGTCCGCCTTCGTGAGAATGACGCCGGTAAGACTCAGCGCCTCGTTGAATGCCTTGGCGGCGTTTACCGCATCTTGGCCGGCCATGCTGTCGACCACGAACAGCCGCTCGTGGGGCTGGATGGCCGCCTCGAGTTCCTTCACCTCCGCCATCATTTCAGCATCGACGTGCAGCCGGCCGGCGGTATCCAGCAGCAGCACATCGTAAGCCTGCAGCGTCGCTTCGGTGAGCGCGCGTTTGGCGATGGCCACGGGCGCCTCGGTCGCCATCGCGGGCGCGAAGCCCGCGCCGACCTGCCCGGCCAGGGTCTCGAGCTGCAGGATGGCCGCGGGACGATATACGTCAGTGCTGACCATCAAGACCTTCTTCTTCTGTTTCTCGATGAGCCAGCGTGCGAGTTTTCCGGCGCTGGTGGTTTTACCCGCGCCTTGCAGGCCGGCGAGCATCACGACCACAGGCCGCTGGGCGCGCAGGTTGAGGCCCGTACTCGGCTCGCCCATCAGCGCGGTCAATTCCTCATGGACGACCTTGATGAATGCCTGTCCCGGCGTCAGGCTCTTCGTGACTTCAACACCGACCGCGCGCGCTTTGACGGCGTCGGTAAAGCTCTTCACGACCGTGAGCGCCACGTCGGCGTCGAGCAGCGCGAGGCGCACCTCGCGCACCGTGGCCGAGATATTGTCGTCGGTGAGCCGGCCGCGGCCGGAGAGCGACTTCAGCGCCGCGGAAAGGCTGGCAGTTAAGCGGTCAAACATAGTGCGGCTATTATAGATGTGTCATCATCGGAACGTCATCCATTGGGCTAAACGTGACCGCCACCATCCTGTTTGTGCTTTACGCCGCGAGCGCATGGGCCATGTTGCGCAGCCCGAAGATACCGCGCTTGGAGCCCATTGCCTGGATTCTCATTTTCGTCGCCATCGTCGGCCACAGCGACGCGATCATGCACATGATGCGCCTCCGCGGGCGCTTCTCCATCGGCCTTCTCGAAGCGACGTCACTGCTCGGATGGACGCTCGCGGTGCTGGCCTGCTTGATTTCGATCGACAAGCAAAATCGCGTGCTCGGCGCCATCCTGATGCTGAGCGCCGCGGTCGGCGCAGCCATGACCGGCTTTGGGCGCAGTTACGCCGAGGCCACCCCCGCGGGTTGGGAGCTCACCGCGCACATACTATTGTCGATGGGCGCGGCCGCCTTGCTCTTTGCCGCGGCGGTCACCGCCGTTTTGTTGGTGTTCCTCGATCGGCGCCTGCGCACCCGGCGCATTGCCGATTTGCCGAACGCATTCCCGCCGCTCGATGCCCTCGAGAAAGTCATGTTCCGGCTCATCGCCGCCGGCTTCGGCCTGCTGACCCTGGCCCTGATCACCGGGTTCGTGTTCGTCACGAATTTGTTCACGCAGAACCTGGTGCAAAAAACCGTCCTGTCGATCATTGCCTGGCTGCTGTTCGGCGTGCTGTTGATTGGGCGTCTGCGCTTCGGCTGGCGCGGGCGATCGGCGGTGCGCTGGACCTTGTGGGGCTTCGGAATCCTGGCGGTGGCCTATTTCGGCGTGAAGTTCGTGCTCGAGTATTTGTTCGGGCGGCATTGGGGTTAGGAGCCTGTCTAAGTATTCCCCAGGGCTGATGTTCGCCGCGCTTGCGGCACTGCTCATTCTCGCCGCTTTTTTCGCCGGCAGCGAAACCGCGCTGATGAGCATCAACCGCTATCGCCTGCGCCATCGCGCCAGCGAAGGCAGCCGCGGAGCACGCCTCGCAGAAGCACTGCTGGCCCGTCCCGATCGTTTGATCGGCTTGATCTTGTTCCTCAGCACACTCGTCAACGTCGCAACGCCCATCCTGATGGGGTTCATCGCGCTGCGTCTGGGCGGCGAGTTCTTGGTGGCCTTTGGCGCCGCGCTGCTGGCATTCGTGCTGCTGATTTTCTGCGAGGTGGCGCCGAAGACTTTCGGGGCTCTGCATCCGGAGCGCCTGGCACTGCCCGCCGCCTATGTCTACACACCCCTGCTGTTCTTGCTCTACCCGTTTGTCTGGGCCACGAACCTGCTGGCCAACGGAGTTTTGCGGCTGTTCGGCGTGTCGCGTCAGGTCGCGGCCAATTCCCTGAGCAGTGAAGAGCTGCGCACGGTGGTGGCCGAGGCCGGGGCCATGATTCCGCGGCGCCATCAACAGATGCTGGTCAGCATCCTGGATCTGGAGGATGCCACGGTCGAGGACATCATGGTGCCGCGCAATGAAATCGTCGGCATCGACATCGACGATGATTGGGACCGCATCTTGGAACAGCTGCGCCAGAGCCAGCACACACGATTGCCCGTCTATCAAGGAGAAATCGACCGCATCATCGGCCTGTTGCACATGAAGCAAGTGGTGCGCGAATTGGCGCGGGGCCGGCTCGACAAGGACACTCTGGCCGCGGCCGCCGGTGCGCGCGAGGCCTATTTCGTGCCCTCCGGTACGACACTCAACACGCAGTTGCTGAACTTTCAACGCAACAAGCGACGCATGGCGTTCGTGGTCGATGAATACGGCGATATCCAGGGACTCGTGACGATCGAGGACATCCTCGAAGAAATCGTCGGCGAATTCACCACCGACCCGGCGACCATGATGCACAAGGACGTGCACGCCGAAGCGGACGGCAGCTTCGTCGCCAATGCCTCGGCCACGATCCGCGCGCTGAATCGCTCCATGCGATGGAATCTGCCCATCGACGGGCCGAAGACTCTGAACGGATTGATCGTGGAGTTTCTCGAGACCATTCCGGAACCGGGCACCACCTTGAAGCTCGCGGACTACATGCTCGAGGTCCTGCAGACCGGCGACAACGCCATCAAGACCGTGCGTATCCGGCCGCCGGAGCCTACTCCCCCATGACATCGCCGCGGCGAATCAGAACGCTTCCAACGCTTCATTCAACCGCGTAACGCCGCGCACGCTCATACCCTCGGGAGGCCGTTTCGGCACATTCGCCTCCGGAACGACGGCCAGCTTGAAGCCATGCTTGGCCGCCTCGCGCAGGCGCTCCTCGCCGAACGGCACGGGCCGAATTTCTCCGGCGAGCCCCAGTTCGCCGAACGCAATCAAGGAATTCGGTACCGGCGAATCGTTCAAGCTCGAGCGTGCGGCCATCACGATGGCCAGATCTCCTGCGGTCTCGGCCAGGCGTACGCCGCCGACCACGTTGGCAAAGACATCTTGACCATGCAGCAGCAATCCTCCGTGCCGATGGGCGACCGCCAGCAGCATGGTCAAGCGGTTGCCGTCGATGCCCACCGCGACGCGGCGCGGATTGGCGCTCAAGGCTTCATCGGCCAGCACCTGCACCTCGATCAGCAGCGATCGGGTTCCTTCGCGCATCACGGTAATGACGCTGCCCGGGACCGGCTCGGCGTGGCGGGAGAGAAATATCGCGGAGGGATTCGTCACCTCGCGCAATCCCTGCTCCAGCATCGCGAACACACCGATCTCGTTGGCTGCGCCAAACCGGTTCTTCACCGAGCGCAGGACCCGGTAGCGGCTGCCCGTATCGCTCTCGAAGTACAGCACCGTGTCGACCATGTGTTCGAGCACGCGCGGTCCGGCAATTTGTCCTTCCTTGGTGACATGGCCGACCAGAAGGACGGCCGTGCCGCTGGCCTTGGCGAAGCGCACCAGCTCGGCGGTGCATTCACGCAGCTGCGAGACGGCGCCGGGGGCCGCCTCCACCCGCTCCGAATGCATGGTCTGGATGGAATCCACGATGAGCACATGGGCCGACAAACTCGAGGCCGCGCCGACGATTTCCTCCACGCAGGTCTCGGCGATCAGGCGAGCCGTGGCCGTTTCGAGTCCCAGCCGCCGTGCACGCAGCGCCACCTGTTTCAAGGACTCCTCGCCCGTCGCGTACAGCACCGTGCCCGATGCGTTGAGCGCCGCGGCAGCCTGCAGCATCAAGGTCGATTTCCCGATGCCCGGATCTCCGCCGATCAGTGTCACGGAGCCCAAGACCAGTCCGCCGCCCAACACCCGGTCCAGTTCGATCGAGCCGGTGCTGAGCCGGGGGGATTCGGCAATGGCCTCCGCCGCCAGCGAGGATGAAGCATCGCCGCGGCTCGGCTCGGCGTTCGTTTTGCGCGGGTTTGCGCTCAACATCTCCGCCGCGAGCGTATTCCATTCACCGCAGGTGGCGCACTGCCCCTGCCATTTTGGCGCGGCCGCGCCGCAGTTCTGACAGACAAAAACCTGTTTCGACTTCGCCATCAGCGTACTTCGCACCAATCTGTGAATTTAGAATTGCCGGTATTGTGGCCCAATCACCTATACTGCCCGGCTTCGTAGCTCGGATTATGTCTATTGCATGGGCAAATTTGGACTCATCGCAGCGATTATCGGCGTAGGTTTCCTCGCAGCGGGCTTTTTGCTCCGCTTGCTTACCCCCCTGCACACCATGGCTTGGCTGTGGATGCCGGGGGCCGCGCTGTTGGCCGGCGGTAGCGCCCTCTTTCTGTGGGCGCGCCGAAGGCCTGCGGCCGTGCCGATGCCGCCGCCGAAGTCGGCGGTGGGTACCGACACCGCAAGGCTGCTGGACAACTACGAACAGCGGTTCGCCGAACTGAAGGGCCGCAAACCCAGTGCCACGGTTCTCGGGGACTTATACATGCTCGGGAATCAGCTCGAGCAGCGCGGGCGCAGCCCCCAGGCGACCGCGGTCTACCGTCACCTGGCGCGCTTCGACAACACGTATAAAGATGTCGCGGCCCGCCTGCGGCGTCTCATGGACACCGACCGCACCAAGGCCAAGGGCGGCACGGCCCCGGCGGCTACCGCGGCAGCCTCGCAGGCAGCCATGGGAGCCACGACGCCGAACCTGCGGGCGGCTCCGAGCACCCGTCCCGCCGCAGCACCCGCCGTCCCCGACGCCGAGCGGCTCGGACGTTACCAGCTCGAGCGCGAAATCGGCCGCGGCGCGATGGGCATCGTCTATCTTGGACGCGACACGGCCATCAACCGCATGGTCGCCATCAAAGCCATCCCGCTCGCCAGCGAATTCAGCGATGCCGAACTCGTCGAGGCCCGGTCGCGTTTTTTTCGCGAGGCAGAAACCGCCGGCCGGCTCAATCATCCGAACATCGTCACCATCTATGATGTCGGGGAAGAGCGAGGCCTGGCATACATCGCGATGGAATATCTGAAGGGGCGCCACCTGAGCGACTACACGAAGTCGCACAATCTGCTGGAGCCGCGCAAAGTGTTGGAGATCATCGGCCGGACCGCGGAGGCGCTGGGATTTGCGCACAAACAGCAGGTGGTACACCGGGATATCAAGCCCGCCAACCTCATGTACGACCCGAGCACGGATGTCCTGAAGATCACGGATTTCGGCATCGCGCGCCTGAGCGGCGCCGGCAGCACACGCACGGGCATAGTTCTCGGAACGCCGTCGTTTATGTCACCCGAACAGCTCGAAGGACGAACTGTGACAGGTCACTCGGACTTGTTTTCCCTGGGTGTTAGCCTATTTCAATTGTTAACCGGCCAGCTTCCGTTCACCGCTGATTCGATGACCGGCCTGATGCAGCAGATCGCCGAGGCGCCCCACCCGCCGCTGCGAGCATTCCGGCCGGATTTGCCCGTCTGCGTAGAGGCCGTAATCGATCGGGCACTGGCCAAGAATCCTGAAGCACGGTTCGACTCAGGCGCCCAAATGGCTGCAGCCCTCGAGGACTGCCGGTCGCGGATACCGAGCGGATCGCCATGAGTGGATTTAATTGCATGATTCAAAAAGCAGTCAAAAATCCATGAGTTTGAAGGGGAAAATCGCCAGCGTCGCACTCACGGATACCGGCAAGGTGCGCGAACACAACGAGGACATGATCGGCAGCGAGGCCGACATCGGCCTGTTCGTCCTGGCCGACGGCATGGGCGGCTACAACGCCGGCGAGGTCGCCAGCGGCATCGCCGTGAAGACCATCATCAATCTGGTGCGGGATGCCTTCCTACGGGAGGATCTGACCGTCCGCGACCCGGAATCCGGACTGACGCGTCCCAGTATCATCCTGCGTGACGCGATTCACAGAGCCAACAAAATCATCTACCACACATCGAAGACTCAGCCTCAGTGTGAGGGCATGGGTACGACGGTGGTGGCCTGCTTGTTCCATGACAACAAGGTATCGATCGCTCATGTCGGCGATTCCCGCGCCTACCGGCTGCGGGACAACCGCTTTGAGCAGATGACCTTGGATCATTCGCTGCTGCAAGAGCTGGTCGACCGGGGGTTCTACTCCCAACAAGAAGCGCAGCGGGCCACCAATAAGAATTATGTTACACGCGCGCTCGGGGTGGAGCAGAATGTGGAAGTCGAGATCCATGAGCAGCCGGCGCAGAAAAGTGACTACTACGTACTGTGTTCGGATGGCCTTTCTGACATGATTGAGGACGAGGACATTCACTTAACAATCAGCACCTTTAGTGCTAATCTTGATACGGTTGCTAAACAGCTGATACAGCTGTCGAACGATAATGGCGGACGGGATAATGTCTCGGTGATTATGGCGCACGTCCAGGAGCCCTTCCCGGCGCACCGGCGTATATTTGACAAAATCTTGGGATGGTTCGGCTAGCGAAATGGAGTCTGAATGGCACGCCTGATGCTCAGCTTGGACGGAAACGTCCTCGCGGAATACAACATGAACAAAGAGCGCTACACCATAGGGCGCCTGCCGGACAACGATATCCGTATCGACAATCCGGCGGTGAGCGGTCACCACTCGCTCATCATCAATATTCTGAACGACTCCTTTCTGGAGGATTTGAACAGCACCAATGGCACCTACGTCAACGGCAAGCTGATCAAGAAACATGCGATGCAGCACGGCGATGTCATCACCGTCGGTCATCACCAACTGCGTTTCGTCGACAGCGGGGACGGCGATGTCGAGCAGGATGAATTCGAAAAAACCATGGTCATCACCCCAAGTTCCCAGGGTGAGGACCGTATCCGGCGCGTCAGTGCAGCAGTGGATCAGGCCGCCAAGGCCGTCGCGGCCAAACGGCCCAGCGTGCCGGACAATGCAACCGCCTTACCTAAGGCGAAGTTGCAGGTGCTCAGCGGCGCCTTCGCGGGCCGAGAACTGGAGCTGACCAAGGCACTCACCACGCTGGGACGCCCGGGGGTGCAGGTCGCGGCGATCACGCGGCGCGCCGAGGGCTACTTCATCGTGCACGTCGACAGCGGGAAGGAGAACGATTACCCGCAGGTCAACGGGGTGCCGATCGGACCGCAGGCGCGCCGTCTAAACGACAATGATGTCGTGCAGCTGGCGGGCGTGAAGATGGGGTTCTTCGAGAGCTAGGAAGTCGCAGCCGCTAGCGCACAGCGGCTAGGGCGCGATGCCGTAGCGTCGATATTGCTCTGTGATTCTCGGCGCAAGCGATTCTGCAGCGTATGTCGGCTTGTCCCGAGCCGTCCTTACATCCTCCGCTAGCCCAGCGAACGATTTACTGCCTGAGCCCGAGCCCCTCAAATTGTTCTGCGATGTTAGGCGCGAGCTTTCGAGCGCTTGCGATATCCGCTTCCCCCTCGGCGATTTTTTTCTCTCTTATCTTGGCCACACCCCGCCCAAAGAGCGCGCCGGGCATCTGAGGATTTATCTTGAGCGCCGCATCATAGTCGCCGATCGATTTATCGTAGTCGCCAAGGCGCAAGCGCACATACGCCCTGGTTGCCAACATTGCGGCATTGGAACCCTTGAGGCTGCGGCTCACGGCGCCATTGCAATCCTTCAGGGCCGTGCCAAAATCCTGTCCCAGCATGGCCCTGGCCCCGCATCGGCTGTTGAGTGCCACCGGCAAGCGCGCGTCTTCGTCGCGGGCGGGAATCCACAAATCGAATTGCGCGATGGCCGCCGACTGCATATTGAGCCGCTCATAGGCGAGCCCCAACTCGTAACGCACGTCGGCTTGCTTTGGCGCGATCCTGTCCACCGCATCCAAGTCTTCACGCGCACCGCCTGTATTTTTCGCGCGGTAGCGCAGCTCCGCGCGGTTCATCAACGCGGGTACGTGATCGGGTTTGAGTTCAATCGTCCGATCGAAATCAGCCAAGGCCTTGTCCGCGTCCCCTTTCTGTGCGTACACCTGGCCGCGTAGAAAAATGTATTCGGGATCGTTGGGCTCCAGTTCCGATGCCCGCTTCAAATCGGCAAGTGCATGATCGAAATCGCGGCGCCCGGCAAAGCCGGTTCCGCGGCGGGCCAAGGCCTTCGCATCCAACCCGTCATCGGACTCCGACTTGGCGCCGGAGTCCGCCGGCTTGGTGTCCGGTGAATCGGCCGGGGCATTCGCCGCCTGGTGCTGCGCGAAGTTGAGGTTGAACACCGGGCCGCCGTTGTACGTGAAATACAATTTATTCTGGCTGTGCGCCACGAACACGCGATGAGACAGAAAGAAATCGGCGCCGAGCAGCATATCCGCCCCCTCCAGATCGAAGTCGGCCATGCGCAAGTGAGTGTGCCGGATTTCCTCGCCTCCCTCGAATTTGAAACTGTCGAATGGCGCGATGTAGTTTTTGACCACGTTTCGCCCAATCCCCCTTGATGAGCCGCCGTCGGTCACTCCGGGTGTATCGGTCTTGACGCCCGCGCGTTCTGCCGCCCGCGTCGACAACAGCGACAGCGACGCGCCCGTATCGAAGACCACTCGAATCTTGACGCCGTTGATATACGCCGAACCAACGGTCAGCGGGTCTCTGGGTGTGGGCCTCGGGATGCTGATTTCGGTAAAGGCCTCGCCCGGCTTCGTCCAGTAGGCAAGCATCACCCCGTGGCAACCCTCGTCCAGCATGAGCCGCAGCATGCCGTTCGCCAGGTCGTACTCGACGTCCCATCTCTGCAGCAAGTTCTGTCCGATCAATCCGACACCGCCCTTGCTGCCTACCTCATTGCCGGTGACCAGAAATTCGACATTGTGTATATCGGCGTTCCCCAGCGTGAACAGCTTGACGGTGGCGACCGTGGGTACGGCGGAGCCGCCGATTCCGTGCACCGTGAGACCAGGAGGCGCCATTGCTGTCCTGAGCTTGAACTGCTCGACGGCCGCCGAGCTGATCTGGCTGAAAAAGGCCCCGCTGTCGATCACTAGCCGTACGCTTTCGCCATTGAACTTGGCGGCGGTGACAGGCCGGGTACCCTCTATCGTGACCGGCAGATTGAAGGCCGATCGCTTACAGGCCGCAAACGAAGCGCAAGGCAGGAGCGTCGCGATCAGGGCGACCGCCATGGCGCGAATGCCGCCGGGATGGCATGCATTCTCGATCAACTTCCCTGTAGTGAATGTCACGTGTCAATAGTGCACCGAGCACCGATGACAGGTCAATTTTCACTCGCGCCAGGTCATCGCCACCCGTTGACTGATACCGCAGAGTAACGTGTAGGGGATGGTCTCGGCCCAAATCGCAATCTCTTCCACCGGAAGCCCTTCCCCCCACAGCACGACCGGATCACCCACCTTGGGCGGGCGCTGAACATCGGTCACGTCGATGGCCATCATGTCCATCGAGACCCGGCCGGCCAGGGCCGCATGCTCGCCGTTCACCAGCACCGGTGTGCCGGACGAGGCGCCGCGGGGATATCCGTCCCCGTAGCCGATGGCTGTGATCGCCAGGCGCGTGGGGCGAATCGCGGTCCAGTCTCCTCCGTAGCCCACCTGATCGCCAACCACCAGGTCTTTGACGGCAATGATCCGTGAACGCAGGGTCATCACGGGCCGCAGCCCGTGATCCGCACCGGTGGAACCTCGAAAGGGCGACACGCCGTATAACAACAGCCCCGGCCGGACCCAGTCGACCTGCGAGTCCGGAAAGCCGATCAGCGCCGCTGAGCTTTCAACACTGCGCTCGCCCGCCAACCCTCGCGTCGCCGTGGCAAACACCATCAATTGTTCGGCGGTGGTCGGCAGCTCCGGCATGTCAGCCGAGGCAAGATGCGTGATGAGATTGACAGGTCCTTTCAACACTGGGGATGCGCTCAATGCCGCGTGCGCGGAGCGGAATGCTTCGCCCTTGAATCCCAAGCGGTTCATGCCGCTGTCGAGCTTGAGCCAGACTTTGAATCGAACCTCAGGCGAAACCGACTGCAGCAGTTCGATCTGCTCGGACGTGTGCACAACCAGTTCAAAATCGGCGGCCGCCGCGGCGTTGAGTTGCTCTAGGTCCTGCACGCCCCCAAGAAGCACGATGGGCGTTTTAATTCCGGCCTCACGCAAGGCCAGGCCCTCGTCGATGCGCGCGACCGCCAGCGCATCTGCGGTGTCGAGCGCCCGCGCCACGCCGATGAGTCCGTGTCCGTAGGCATTGGCCTTGATCACCGCCATGATGCGCGACCTGGGCGCCAGACGACGAATCACTTGCAGATTGTGTCGGAGCGCGGCCGTGTCGATGGTCACGCTGGCCAAGGGTGTCACCGAAACACGCCCTCGGCGTACGACTCCGGTGCGTAGTTCTCGAACTTCGTGTACTGACCCAGGAAGGTCAGCTGCACATCGCCGGTCGGACCATTGCGCTGCTTCGCGATGATGATGTCCGCGATGCCTTTGCGCGTGGTGTTCGGCTCGTACACCTCTTCGCGGTAGATCAGGAGAATCAAGTCCGAGTCCTGCTCAATCGATCCGCTTTCGCGAAGGTCCGACATGACTGGTTTCTTCTCGACGCGCTGCTCGACCGCACGATTCAGCTGCGACAGCGCGATGACAGGCACTTTCAATTCTTTCGCAAGCGCCTTGAGCGATCGCGAGATCTCGGAGATCTCCGTCGCGCGATTTTCCTTGGTGCCGGCGACCTGCATGAGCTGTAGGTAATCAACCACGATGAGATCCAAGCCGCGTTCGCGCTTCAAGCGCCGCGCGCGTGCTCGGATTTCCGTTGGGGTGAGCGCGGGCGTTTCGTCAATGAAAATATTGGCGCTGCCCAGCTGCGTCATGGCCGAATCGATTCGCGGCCAGTCTTGCTCTTCCAGACGGCCGGAGCGCAAATTGCCTTGATTGATCCTTCCCAAGGACGAAATCATGCGCAGGGTCAGCGATTCCGCCGACATTTCCATGCTGAAAATCGCGGCCGATTTGTTCGAGCCCAAGGCGGCGTTTTCGGCGATGTTGACCGCCAGCGTGGTTTTGCCCATGGAGGGCCGGCCGGCGATGATGATCAGATCGCCCGGCTGCAGGCCGGAGGTCATTTCGTCGAGCTTCTTGAATCCGGTGGAAATGCCGGTCATCGTGCCATCGGAGTGATACAGCTCATCGATGCGATTGACCACATCCGGCAGGATGCTCTTGACGGTTCTAAAGCCTACCTTGCCGCGCGAGCCGCGCTCCGCGATCTCGAACACGGCGCGCTCGGCCTCATCGACGATTTCGCGCGCCTCGCGACCTTCGGGTTCCAACGCAGAACCGACGATCAGATTGCCCGCGCTGATCAGCTGCCTCAGCACCGAGCGTTCACGCACGATATCCGCGTACGCGCGAATGTTGGCGGTGGTCGGAGTGTCGCGCGCCAGCGAACCCAGGTACGACAGCCCGCCGACCTGGTCCAGCAGCCCCTGGCTCTCCAGATGACCGGACAGGGTGACGGCATCGCAGGGTTGGCTGCGCTCGATCAAGATCGCAGCGGCTTCGAAAATCAACCGATGATCGTTGCGATAAAAGTCTTCGGCGATGACCCGATCGGCGATTTGGTCCCAGGCGGCGGCGTCCAGCATCAAGCCGCCGAGCACGGATTGCTCGGCCTCGATGGAATGCGGCGGCAGACGCAGGCCGTCGCCGGGCCCCAAGGTTCGATTTATGACGCGAGCGGACATGCGCTACCCTAACGGGACGCGATGCCGAACGCTACTCTTCGGCGATGATGGTGACCAATAGGGTCACATCAACGTCAGTGTGCAGATGCAGCTGGACCTGGTGCTCGCCCGTGATGCGAATCGGACCCGTCGGCATGCGCACTTCACTGCGGCTGATGGGCTGGCCGGCCTTGACGGCCGCTTCGGCGATATCGGCGGTGCCGATCGAGCCGAAGAGTTTGCCCTCCGTGCCCGCTTTGGCGCGCAGCTCGAGCTTGAAGTTCTCGAACTTCAGGGCGCGCGTCTGCGCCGCCGCCAGTTCCTCGCCCGCTTTGGCTTCGAGTATGTGCCGCTGCGCTTCGAACTTGGCGATATTCGCCGCCGTCGCCATGGTGGCGCGGCCGGTAGGAACCAGGAAATTCCGCGCGTAACCGGACTTGACCTTGACGCGATCGCCGATCTGACCGAGGTTCGCGACCTTCTGCAACAATATGATGTCCATGTGCCTTCGCCGATTTAGTGCTGATCTGTGTAGGGCAGCAGAGCCAGGAACCGTGCGCGGCGGATCGCGAGCTGCAGCTGGCGCTGGTAGTGCGCGCGCGTGCCCGTGATGCGGCTCGGAACGATCTTGCCGGTTTCAGTGATGTAGCTCTTGAGCGTGGCGAGATCCTTGTAGTCGATCTGCTTGACGTCATCGGCCGTGAATCGGCAGAACTTCTTGCGACGGAAAAAACGTGCCATCTTGCTCTCCTTTACCGAATGCCCATGGGCATGTCATCGTCATCACCATCGTCGCCGAAGTCATCGTGGCGGCGGGCATTCTCGTCCGGGGCTCGCGCCATCGGGGACGCCTCGGTGACCGCTTCGTCCATCTTGACCACCAGGCTGCGCAGCACCGCGTCGCTGAACCGGAAGGAACCGGTGAGCTCGGCCAGCGTCTTCTGGTCGCATTCGATGTTCAACAGGATGTAGTGCGCTTTGTGCACCTTGGAAATCGGGAAGGTCAGCTGGCGCCGGCCCCAATCTTCGAACCGATGCACCGAACCGCCGCCGGCACTGATCATGCCTTTGTAGCGATCGACCATCGCAGGAACTTGCTCGCTCTGGTCCGGATGGACCAGTAGCACGATTTCATAATGCCGCATTGTATCTCCCTAAGGATTTGAGCCTCCCGTTGCGAGCGGTGAGGCAAGGAGCGAAACCGGTTGCCCGGCAAAAAAGAGCGCGAAGGATACGTTTATTGAGAGTTTTGGTCAACCCGCTGGCGCAGGGCCTCGAATAGCGCGATCCCCGCGGCAACCGAGACATTCAGGGACGGCGTATGCCCGGCCATCGGAATCCGCACCAGGAAATCGCAGCTCTCCTTGGTCAAACGGCGCATGCCGCTGCCTTCCGACCCCAGCACCAGGGCCAGCGGGCGCTTCAGATCGGCCGCGTAAATGGCTTTTTCGGCCTCCCCATCGGTCCCGACCACCCAAATACCGCGCTCTTTGAGCCCCGCGAGGGTGCGGGCGAGGTTGGTCACGCTGACGACAGGCATGAATTCCGCGGCACCGGCGGCCACTTTGCGCACCACCCCGTCGACCGTGGCAGCCCGATCCTTGGGGATGATCACCGCGTGAGCCCCGGCCGCGTCCGCCGTTCGCAGGCAGGCACCCAGATTATGAGGGTCGGTGACTCCATCCAGGATGAGCAGCAAGGGGTCGACGGTCAGCTGATTCAAGCCCTCCGAGAGATCGTGCTCGTCCCAGCCCTTCAGGGGACGCATCGCCGCCACCGCGCCCTGGTGAACCACATCCCCGACCAGCTTGGAGAGCGCATCGGCCGAGGCCGCGTGCACATGCACGCCCACCCGCGCCGCGCGCTCGTTCAGATCGCGAATGCGTGCATCATCGCGCGCGCCGGCAATCCACACTTCCAGCACCCGTTCGGGCGCCCGTTCGAGCGCGGCATTGACGGCGTGCAATCCATAAACAAAGTTGCGCTTTGAATCGGCCATGCGCCTTGACTAGCTGCGACCGCCGCGACCGCCACGTTTGGCACCGCCGCGCCGCGACCGGCTCTGGCCGCCATCGCGCCGCGCGTTCGGCGCGCCGCGCTCGGCGCCGCGCCGGGGCGCGCGCACCGTCCCACGGGTTGCGGAGGCGTTGGCATCAACCAGTTCGAAGTCGATTTGCCGCTGGGTCAGATCGACGCGGTTCAGGCGCACCCTCACCGCATCGCCGAGCTGCCAGCGCCGGCCGGTGCGCTGCCCCACCAGGCCCATGCCGCCGTCCTCGAGTTCCCAATAATCGCCCGGGATGGCGGAGATATGCACCAACCCATCGATGGGCATGTCCTTCAACTGCACGAACAGGCCGAATTCGAGCGCAGTGGAAATCGTCGCATCGAACGTCTCGCCGATGCGCGGCTGCATGTACAGACACTTGAGGTATCCCATCACATCGCGCGAGGCATCATCGGCGCGCCGCTCGCGCTGCGAGCTTTCCGCACCCAAGACCTGCAGCTCGGCCGTCGTGTAGGCGTGCCCCGATGAGGACTGGGGCACGGCGGCGGCCTTGATCGCTCGATGCACCAACAAGTCCGGATAGCGCCGAATGGGCGAGGTGAAGTGGGCGTACTCTTGCAGCGCGAGACCAAAGTGACCGATGTTGGTCTGTTGGTACACGGCCTGCGCCAAGGAACGAATCACCAGGCCCTCGAGCAGCAGTCCGTCGGGCCGTGCGGCCAGCCTCTCCACCAGCTGCCGAAACTCGCGGGGCGTCGGCTTCTCCGAGAACAGCGCTCCCACCTGCAGTGCGCTCAACACCTTCTGCAGTTCCGTCACCCGCTTATCCTCGGGCTGGCCATGGACGCGATACAGGCTCTTGGCTTTCGAGATGCGCAACGCGACCGCCGCTTCCACATTGGCGGCGATCATGCACTCCTCGATCAGGCGATGCGCGTCGTTGCGCGTCACGGCATAGAATCCCTCGATCGTGCCGCGCTCCCCGATTCGCGCCTTGACTTCACCGCCGCGAAAATCCAGTGCGCCGCGGGCATCGCGCGCGGTCTTGAGCGCACCGTATACCGCGTACAGCGTTTGCAACGACACGCCGACCGCCGGCGCCACGTCGCGGGCATGTGCCTGCGGATTCTGCAGGTAGCTCCAGGCTTGGTCATAGGTGAGCCGCGCATGCGAAATGATCACCGCTTCGTAGAATCGAGACTTGCTCAGCTTCCCGTGCTTGCTGACGTGCATGTCGCACACGAAGGCAAGCCGCGGCACGCGCGGCATCAGCGAGCACAGATGATTGGACAGGTGCTCCGGCAGCATGGGAATGACTCGATCCGGGAAGTACACGGACGTGGCGCGCGCCCGCGCTTCTGAGTCGAGCGCGGTACCCACGCGCACATAGTGGCTCACATCGGCGATGGCCACGATGAGCCGCCAGCCGCCGCCGCGCTGCGCTTCGGCGTATACCGCGTCGTCGAAGTCCTTGGCATCCTCGCCGTCGATCGTCACCAGCGGCAAATCCCGCAGATCCTCGCGGCCCTGCATGTCTTGCGCGGGCACATCGGGGGCGAAAAGATTCGCGGCGTCCAACACCTCCGGCGGAAATTCCTGCGGCAGATCATGCCGCAGAATCGCGAAACGAGCGGCCAAGTGGGCAGGGCTCAAATTATCCAGCACTTCCACAATTCGGCCCTGCGGCGGAGTCTCGCCCTGCGGCCGCTTGGTGACCTCGACGATGACCTGGTCGCCCTCTTTGGCACCGTGCCGATCGCGCAACGACACCTCGACGGCATACCAATGACCCGGATCCTCCGGTTCAACGCGGCCGCGGGATGGTCCGGCACGCCAGACCCCGCCGATGCGCTTGGAGGCATCGCCGATGCGTTGGATCAATCGCGCGATGCGCCTGCCGCGTTCGTTCATGCCGACAGCCAGCACCTCGACCCGGTCGTTGTGCATGAGCGTTGCGGTGTCCACCCGAGCCAGCACCAAGGGCGCCGACCCGTCATCCGGCATCACCAGCACATCGCCGTTGGCGCGGCCGCGCACGCGGCCGGCGACCCGCTCGCCCTCGCCTGCCGTCGCAAAGCCGTTCGGCCCCTCGATGGCTTGACCGTCGCGCACCATCGCCGCCAGGCGCTTGGCCAGCGCGTCGCGCTGCGCATCGGTGTGCAACCCTAAGCGCTTGGCGAGACGGGCGGCGGTCAGCGGCTCCGGCGCCTCACCCAGGTGCTTGAGCAGCAGCTCGCGGCTTGCGATGGGATCGGAATATCGGGATTTTTCGAGCTCGAGATTCGGGTCCTCGCGGCGCCAATCGGCGGCCTTCGCAGCGCCGCTGTCCTGGGTTCCGGAGCCGGTCGATCGGCGTCGTGTCATGGGGTATTAAAGCGGGGCTGAAAACGATGCATGCATTGGCAAACCTGTAAGAGGGGGGGCAATTCTCCGCATGGCATGCCACGAGAGGAGATTGACGCTCTCAGATTAGCAGCTTTGCGGCCCCCCGGGGGCCGGCGCGAGGGCTTCGGATTGACAACCTTCAGGTCAGTGCGTACATTTCTGCGCCTCGCGTGAGGCGGACCCATCTTGCCCAGGTGGCGGAACTGGTAGACGCGCTGGTTTCAGGTACCAGTGGAGCAATTCGTGGAGGTTCGAGTCCTCTCCTGGGCACCATTCCGTCGATCTCAACACACCGGGCACCCTCGGTGCCTCGTCCCTGCGGCTACTGGCGGTTGACCCGCCTGATGCCGGTGGTGGTCAGGAATTTCTCGTCGGCGACTCGTACCAGGTCGCGCCCCTCGTTCTTCGCCACATAGAGAGCGGCGTCCGCCCGCGCAATGAGCTCATCCAGCGAACGGATTTGCTTGTCACGGACGGCAAGCCCGGCGCTCATGCTGACGCGCAATCCTGCGCCGGACGGCGGCAAGTTGATTCCAAATACCAAGGTGCGCAGGCGTTCCAGCGTTGCGATGGCCACCTCCGCCGCCGCGTCGGGCATGACCAGCAGAAACTCTTCGCCGCCCCAGCGGCCGAGCGTGTCTTCCAGACGCACCGATTCGCGCCCCAAGCGGGCGAATTCCCGCAGCACATAGTCGCCGGTCGCATGCCCGCAGCGATCGTTGATGTACTTGAAGTGGTCCATGTCGATGATGGCGATGGTCAATGGCTTGTCGGCCTCGGTCATGGCGGCGAGTGCCTGGGTCGCGAGTTCCGCCGTGCGACGCCGATTCGGCAGACCGGTCAGGCCATCCTGGCTCGCCAATCGCACCAGCTGCTGACGGAAGCGCAGGTTGGTGACCAAAAAATAAATGAGCAGCGCGATCACCAGGACACCGGACACGGCGGCGATCGCGTTCCAGCGCAGCTGCTGCGCCTGGCGCTGTGATTGTTCATGGGATAGGTCGAGTTCGCGCTTCAGCAGCGCATTGCGCTCGATCTCCCGATCGGTCTCGAAACGCGCGCGCAAGGCCACGGCTTGCTTGATGCGATCGGCGTCATTGGTCGCGACGTAGCGGTGCATGTATTCGGACAGGTCGTTGTAGGCATCGCGGTAGTTATGCAGCGCGGCGTTGGTGCGTGCGCGCCATTGATACAGCGACGCGACGCGCAGCGGCAGTACATCGGTGCCGCTGTGATCGAGCACCTCATTCAGCGTGGCGAGCGCCTTCTCGGGATGACCCTCGGCCAGATCGATTCGCGCCAGCAAGGCTTCCGTTTCCTTCACCTCGTCGGAAAATCTCGAGGCAATGAACGTGAACAAGGCGTTCTCGCAGGCGGAGCGCGCCTTGATGAGCTGGCCCAATTCGATGCGCGCCTCGCACACGCGGACATCGGCGAAGGCCACCCCCTGGGTATCGTTCAGCATCGCACTGAGCTTGCGGGCATCGTCGAATTCATCGATTGCCTGTGCGTACTTCTGCATCAAGATCAGAATTCGCCCGCGCAGGAATCGATCGACAGACAGCGCAAGCGATGCATGCCTGCCCGTGTCCCAGTCAATCGCCTCCTGGTTGAGGGCCAAGGCTTGCTGGTAGTCACCCATGCCGCGCAGCACGGTGGCGAGCACGCCCGCGGCCAGAACATGCGGCTCGGCGAACGCCGGCGTGGTGCTGGACCGATAGGCCTGCGTGAGGCTGCCGATGGCCAGGTCCTCGCGATCCTGGCGGTACTGCAACAGCCCGCGCCCGATGAGCAGACAGATGTCTTCGAGCGAGCCGCGCCTCTGAACCGCTTGCGCCTCTTCGGTGGTTTTGACGGCCGCGGCGATCCCGGCCTGGTCGTACACATTCTCCGCATACAGCGACAGCAGCATGATGCGCACCGGATCGGTATTGTCGGGTGCAAATTTCAGTCCTTTGAACACGGCATCGCGGGCCTTGGATTCGAGCTCGAGGATGCTGTACGCCTGCGCCTGCACGCTGTAGAGAGAGGCCAGGCGCTGCGGATTGGGGATGGGCGCCGCCAATTCAGTCTTGAGGAGCAGCGCCACTTTCTTCAGGGCCGCATTGGCATCCTCATCCACCAGCGTCTGCAGAGCGCGGATGGACGGGTCGGCATCGGGCAGACAGACGGCGCCGGCCGGCAGCGATCCGAAGGCGCACGCCAGCAACAGCAGGGTGAGAACACCCGCCATGCCCGCTCGGGAAGCACGCCGGCCCGCACACCTGGACTTACACATGATTGTGACGAATTTAGGGGTTTGCCCGGCTTTGTGCGTTACCTGATGTCACGGTTTTAGACTTCTGAAAAACAGCGAATTGCGCCGTGGACACCGGGGCTAAAGCGAGTGTGATCTACGTCGCATGCTCTTACCCCGCTGTGCGAACGTCAAGCGTGACAAGATCGCGGGGAATGGAGCATATTGCGCATCTTATATATCTTGCCCCGCAACAAACCAAAAATAGGATAGGGCCTTATGTCATCCTCGTTTCTCGACCGGCAAAACACGGTTGCAGGTCCCGGTTTTGACCGGTTCATGGTGCCTCCCGCCGCCCTCGCGGTGCATCTGTGCATCGGTCAAGCCTATGCGTTCTCGACGTTCAACCTGCCCCTGACGAGGCTCATCGGCCTCACGCAATCGGCGGCGGGAGACTGGAATTTGAAAGACGTGGGTTGGATATTCTCCATCGCCATCGTTTTCCTCGGCTCGTCGGCCGCGATTTTCGGCCGCTGGGTGGAAAGCGTCGGCCCACGAAAGTCGATGTTCGTGGCGGCGCTGTGTTTTGCCGGGGGTTTTCTCGTCTCCGCCGTGGGGATACACCTGCACCAGCTGTGGATCATTTACCTGGGCTATGGGGTACTCGGCGGCTGCGGCTTGGGTATCGGCTATATCTCGCCGGTGTCGACACTGATCAAATGGTTTCCGGATCGCCCCGGCATGGCCACCGGCATGGCCATCATGGGTTTCGGCGGCGGGGCGCTCATTGCCGCGCCGCTCTCGGTGATCTTGATGAAGCATTTCACCACCGCGACGTCCAACGGCGTGCTCGAAACCTTCGTCACCATGGGCGTGATTTATTTCATGTTCATGATGATCGGCGTGATCTCCGTCCGCGTTCCTGCCGAGGGTTGGAAGCCTGCGGGCTGGGTTCCCTCCGCGCATCCGATGAAACTGGTGACCACGGCCAATGTGTCGGTGGATGTGGCGTGGCGCACGCCGCAGTTCTGGCTCTTGTGGGGCGTGCTGTGCATGAACGTCACCGCGGGTATCGGCGTGCTGGGCCAGGCATCGCCCATGATTCAGGAAATGTTCAGCGGTAAAGTGACGACGACGGCGGCCGCGGGCTTCGTCGGACTCATCAGCCTCTTCAACATGATCGGCCGCTTTTTCTGGGCCAGTACCTCCGATTACATTGGCCGGCGCAATACCTACATGGTGTTCTTCCTGCTCGGCATCTTGCTGTACTCCTTGGTCCCGACATTCGGCCACATGGGTTCCACGCCGCTGTTCGTTGCGGCGTTCTGCATCATCTTGTCGATGTACGGCGGCGGTTTCGCCACCATCCCGGCGTACTTGCGCGACATCTTCGGCACCTTCCAGGTGGGCGCCATTCATGGCCGGCTGTTGACGGCCTGGTCGGTGGCCGGCGTTTTGGGTCCGGTGCTGGTCAACTATATTCGCCAGTATCAAATCGACAACGGCGTGCCGAAGGCGCAGGCCTATTCGGTCACCATGTACATCATGTGCGGTTTGTTGCTGATCGGATTCCTCTGCAACCTCGCCATGCGCGAGGTCAAGGCAAAATACTACTATCAGGCTGGAGCGGCCGCCGGGAGCAAGGCATGAAGGCTCGACTCGTTTTGCTGTGGCTTGCGGTCGGAACTCCGCTATTGTGGGGCACCTATAAGACACTCGAAAACGCTTTGAAATTATTTCAATAACCTGCCGGGAAAAACTCCCGGTAAACGGGAGTTCGCCATGCATGTCAATTTGAGTCTCGCGCCGATCGTGGCGCTGGTCGCCGGCATCCTCATCCTGGTGATGCCGAAGCTGTTGAACTACATCATCGCGCTGTACTTGATCGTGGTGGGCCTGCTCGGTCTGTTCGGCACCGGCGGCTCGCTGCACTTCAGATAGCTGCCGGCCGCCGCTCGCTTCGGCGCGCCGCACAGCTTTAGCCGCACAGCTTTAGCCGCGCAGCGCTAGATGACTGTCCGCAAGGCAGTGCCGTTCGGGCTGCCCAATCCCGTGCAGGCATCCCAGCCTGAGGCCGCGGCGAAGTCGCCGTTGTTGCCCGAGGTGATGTCACGCAGCGCTTGGGGGTTTTTGTACAGCTGCGGATTCAAGTAGCCCGCGGGCTTGCCCGTGAGTGCATTGACGCGGGCGATGAGCGCCGCCCACAGCGGTGCCACGGCGCTCGTACCGCCGATCACGCTGGCGGTGCCGTCCACGCGCACCTGGTAACCGGTCTCGGGATCGGCGTTGCCGGCAACATCCGGGACCCCGCGCTCGGTGAGCGCCACGGATTTGCCCTGCGTCTCCACGGCTTTCAAATCGGCCTGCCAAACGGGCCTCGCAAAGACCGCGCTCACGCCGCCGCCGCTGGCGCCGCCGTTCGCGCCGTCATTCCACACGACCTCGCTGTCGATGGCGCTCGAGCTCGCCCTCAAGCTGGTGCCTCCGCAGGCGAGCGCGAATGAACTCGATGCGGGGAAGTCCACGTGGTCGGCGCCATCCGTCACGCCGTCGCTCGAGCCGTTGTCGCCGGAGGCCACGCACACGCTGAGCCCCAAGGTCGCCGCTGCCTGGAAGGCGTTGTCCATGGCCGTCATCGCCTGCGACGTCCAAGTAGATTCCGCGCTGCCCCAGCTGATGGAAATGACGGACGGTTTGTTGGTCGTGTCATGAATGGCCGTGGTGATGGCATCGAGAAAGCCGGCGTCGGTGTTGGGCGCAAAGTACACGGCGATCCTGGCCTGCGGGGCAATCGCGCCAACCACCTCGATGTCGAGCATCACTTCGCCGTCAGGCCCGTTCGCATCGCCGCTGGGAGCATTCTGGGCATGATCCACCGACACGGCCGTGACGGTGGGCGATGTCAGACCCAAACCCTTGAAATACGCGTCCAGGTCGGCGGGGCGAAAACCGCCGCCGAGCTCAATCAACCCCACGCATTCGCCTGCGCCCGTGCCGCTCGGAAAGGCATACAGGGAGGCCACCTGCGGCGGCGTGAAGGAACTGGCGGTGCTCGCCGCCGGGCGGATTCTGAAATGGGCCGCGGCCTGCGGCCGGCTGTCCAGACCCAGTACCGCTTCGACCACGCCGGAGAGTTCCGCGGGCAACGCGATGGAGCCCGTGCGTCCGCGATAGCTGCAGGTGTCATGCTGCATGCGCTGCAGCTGCACCTGGAACGCGGCGTTGAACTGCGCCACGGTGCCCGACAGCACCACGGTGCACCGGGCCGCATGCTCTTGCACCACGAGGAGTCCGTGCGCGGCGGCGAAGGCACGTACCGCGGCCAGATCCGCAGGATCTGCGCCATGCCGTTGCGCAAATTCCTCGCGGCTCAGGGTGGGCCGGCCGGCACCTCCGGACGCAAGCTCCGCGACGCGCGCCCGAAACTCATCGGCGGCGCCCCGCCGTACGATCACGCTCACTTCCATCCGTTCCGCAGGATCCGCCGGCGCCAAGACGCGCGCGCCCGGCAGGGCAACTCGCTCGCTGCCTGTCAAAGGGATGGTGGTGGCCATGAGTACCTCCTTGAATGCCTGATCCTAAGTGTACTCAAGGCAGAATTTATCGCCATGTCTTAACTTGGCGACCGCGCCGCGACCGCGCCGCGACCGCGCGGCGGCCGCGCCGGCCGCCGGCCGGGCCTCAACTGAAAGGATTTTGGCGAATGATGGTCTGGTCGCGATCCGGGCCGGTGGAGATGATGCTGATCGGCACGCCGACCAGTGACTGCAATCGTTCCAAATATTTCTGGGCGTTGGCGGGCAGATCATCGTAGCCGGTAATGCCCACGGTGCTCTCCTTCCAGCCGGTCATGTCCTCATACACCGCCTCGCATTCGGCGAAGTTTCCCGACAACAGGGGCGGCGTGGAGGAGATTCCCGCGTCGGTCTTGTAGCCCACGCAAATGCGAATCGTGTCCAGGCCATCGAGCACGTCAAGCTTGGTCACGCACAGCAGTGAGCAGCTGTTGTGGACGATGGAGCGGCGCAAGGCCACGGCATCGAACCAGCCGCAGCGGCGCCGCCGCCCGGTCACCGAGCCGAATTCGTGCCCCACGCGAGACAGGTATTCGCCCGCCTCGTCGAACAGCTCTGTCGGGAAAGGGCCTGCGCCCACGCGCGTGGCATAGGCCTTGACGATGCCGAGTACCTCGTGCAGCCGCCGCGGACCCAAACCGGTGCCGGCCGCGGCGCCGCCGGCGGTCGTCGTCGAGGAAGTCACGTACGGATAGGTGCCCAGATCCACGTCCAGCATCGCGCCTTGCGCGCCTTCAAACAGCACATTGCGGCCGTCCACACTGAGCTGCTCGAGAATGCCGGTGACGTCGGCGACCAGAGGTTTCAAGCGCTCGCCCAAGGCCAGATTGGATTCCAATACTTCCTGAAAGTCGACCGGCTTGGTTTGAAAATAGCGCTGCAAAACGAAGTTGTGAAAGTCGAGGATTTCGCCGAGCTTCGCCGCGAAGCGTTCGCGATGAAACAAATCCGCGACGCGCAGTGCGCGACGCGCCACTTTGTCTTCGTAAGCCGGACCGATGCCGCGCCCGGTCGTGCCGATGGCATTCGGACCCTGTGCCTTCTCCCGCGCCTTGTCGAGCGCGACATGCGAGGAGAGGATCAGCGGGCATGCCGGACTGACACGCAGACGCTCGAATACCGGCACGCCCTGCCCGATCAACATCTCGGCTTCCTTGAAAAACGCCTCGAGCGCCAGCACCACGCCGTTGCCGATCAGGCACTGCACATGCGCGTGCAGGATGCCGGAGGGGATCAGCGACAGAATGGTTTTCTTGCCGTCGATGACCAGCGTGTGTCCGGCATTGTGGCCGCCCTGAAAGCGCACCACGGCCTGTGCCTGATCGGTGAGCAGGTCGACGACCTTGCCCTTGCCTTCATCGCCCCACTGCAGGCCGATCACCACCAGATTTTTACCCATTTCGCGCCATCCACAGCAATGCCAGTCCGGCCACCATACTGATCAATCCGCCCCAACGAAGTTGCGACGGGTTGGTCTTCGAAAGCTTTGCCATCAGCCGCTGCGCAGCCGCCGGATTGACGAAGGGAAGAAGTCCTTCGAGCACCAAGTACAGAGCGAAGGCGCCGCCCAGGTAGCGGGCGAGTTCAGTCCAACCGATATCCATTGTGACTTTAAGGTTTCAGCGGTGGCAGGGGTTGGTTCTTGTTGAAATACTTGAAGTACGCGCTGTCCGGGGCGATCACCAGCATGTCGCCCTGAGTCCCCACGGCTTCCCGGTAGGACTGCATGCTGCGATAAAAGCTGTAGAACTCCGCGTTCTTCGAATACGACTTGGCATACACCTCGCTCGCCGAAGCGTCGCCCTGTCCGCGGGTCTGCGCCGCCTGGCGCGCCGCGTCGGCCAGAATTTCGGTCTGTGCCTTGTTCGCCTCGGCACGGATGCGCTCTGCCGCCTCCACGCCTTCGGCACGCAGCTTGGCTGCCTGCGCCTTGAAGTTCGACCGCATGCGGTCGAACACCGAGTCCTGCACCTGTTGCGGCAGGTCGATCTTGGTGATGCGCACATCGACCAGTTCGACACCCAGTTGTTCGGCGAGGGGGCGCGCCGTTTTCATCATGGCACCGGTGAATTCCGCGCGCTCCGCAGTGATCACCTGCTGCAAAGTGCGTTGCGTAACCACGCTCTTGATGCTGTCTTTGACCGTCTCGCCCAGACGGGCGTTGGCCACCTCTTCGGTGCCGCCGGTGGACTCGTAGTACTTGCGCAGGTTCTGAATGCGCCACTTCACGTAGAAATCCACATTGAGCTGTTCCTGCTCGCGCGTCAGGAAGTGCTCCGACGGATACATCTGGGTGAGGATGCGCGCATCGTAACGGCTCACTTCGTTGACCAGCGGAATGCGAAAGTGCAGCCCCGGCTTGTAATTCGAATCGACGATCTCGCCGCCGATGGACTTGATGGCGAGCTGGCCCTCGCTCACGGTGAACACGCTCGCCCGCACGATCAAGATCGCGGCCACCACGGCCAATAGGATATAGAGCAGCCGGTTTTGCATCAGCGCACTCCTCGCGCCCGGGCCGGGTCTTCGACCGGCGTCACCTGGATCTCCGGCAGCCGCGGCGGCGCCACCGTCATGGTGTCGTTGGGGTTGGAAATGGACTGCGGTCCCGCCGAGATCAGCTTCTCCAGCGGCAGGTAAAACATGTTGTTGCCGCCTTTGGTGTCGACGATGACTTTGCGGGAATTCTTGTAGACATTCTCCATGGTCTCCAAGTACATGCGCTCGCGCGTGACCGCGGGTGCATGCTCGTACTGGCTCAAGACCTGGTCGAAGCGGGAGGTCTCGCCTTGAGCGAGCGCCAGCACCTGCAAACGGTAGGCTTCGGCATCGAGGAGGTTCTTGGCCGCTTGGCCACGCGCACGCGGCACCACGTCATTGCGATAGGTTTCCGCATCCTGCTGATAGCGCTGGCGGTCCTTGTCGGCCTTGATGGCGTCGCGCTGCGCATCCTGCACCGGATCGGGAACGATGACGTCCCCCAATTTGACGCTGATGATATTCACGCCCATGTCGTAGTTATCGAGGGTGCGCTGCAGGAGCACCTTGGCGCGGTCCGTGATCGATGGATCGAAGGCGAGCGCTTTGTCCAGCGAGGCTTGACCGACCGCCTCGCGCATGGCGCTCTCACTGACCTGCATCAATGTCTCCTCGACATTGTTGACCTTGAACAGGTATTTGCGCGGGTCAGGCTGGGTGTATTGCACCGCTGATTTGACCTCGACCAGGTTGGTGTCGGCGGTCAGCATTCTGGCGTCGTCCGTCACGCTGAATTGACGCGAGACGTTGACGATTCGCTTACTTTCGATCGGCCAGGGCAGATGCCAGTTATAACCCGGTCCGGTGGTTTGCATGTACTTGCCGAAGCGCAAGATCACGGCGCGCTCCTGCGCGTCGACGCGATACACGCCGCTGCCGATCCAAACGGCAGCGATCAGGACCAAAATGCTGCCGGCACCCCGGCCAAAGCCGGGAGAACCCTGCCCGCCGCCGAGGCCGCCGCCTCCGCTGCCGCGACCGAACAGCGAGCTTAAGCGCCGCTGGAAGTTTCGCAGCACATCGTCCAGATCGTTCTGCGATTGCTGAGGGCGGTTCCAGGGATTGCGTTTCTCCCCGCCAGGTTCGTTCCAAGCCATGCGATATGCCTAATGATGAGTTGCGAAGTTCGGGTTCATGGATGACGGAGCCGCGCATTCTAGCAGGCGGGCCGCTGCCTACCTAGCGCGCCACACAGCGCGCTTCAAGCCACGCGCTGAACGACGGGTCGGGCGGTTTCCACCAAGTTGACGCCCTTGGCGCCCATGAGCTTGGCAATCTCGGCCAGGTCCAGTTCAACGTCCATGTCCCAACTGCCGTCTTCGCACTGCCGCTCGGCGCGCACGGCGTTGCGTGTATACAGCTCGGATCTCACGGCAGCGGCTTGCAACTGCAGATGAAACGTGCGCCGCACCTGGTTGGGACGAACGGCATGCGCCATCGCCTCGCGCAACAAACTCAAGCCTGCGCCGCTCGCCGCCGAAACCCAAACCTGAGAAGCCACACCGTCGGCACCCGCAACCGTTTGCGCCTCATCTTCGCTGACGTCGATCTTGTTGAACACCAGCAGCTCGCGGATCTCGCCGGCGCCGATGCCGACCAAGACTTCGCGCACCTGCTCGATGCGTTCATTGCGCAATGGATCGCCGGCGTCCACCACGTGCAGCAGCAGATCCGCCTCGCGCGCTTCCTGCAACGTCGAGCGGAACGCGGCAATGAGTTCGTGAGGCAGGGCGCGCACGAATCCCACCGTATCGGCCAGCACGACCTCGCCGACGCCCTCCAGCTTCACCCGTCGCACCGTGGGATCGAGTGTGGCGAACAGCTGATCGGCCACGAATGTATCGGAACCGGTGAGCGCGTTGAACAGCGTTGATTTGCCGGCATTGGTGTAGCCGACCAAGGCCACCGTCGGCACCGGCACTTCGCGCCGGACGTGCCGCCCGGTGTCGCGCTGCCGATCCAATTTCTCCAGTCGCGACCGCAGCGTGCGGATGCGCTTGGCGATCAAGCGTCGATCGGTCTCCAGCTGCGTCTCACCAGGACCACGCAAGCCGATACCACCCTTCTGCCGCTCCAGGTGGGTCCACCCTCTTACGAGCCGCGTGGCCAGGTGCGACAGCTGCGCCAGCTCCACTTGCAGCTTGCCCTCGAAGCTTCGTGCGCGCTGGGCGAAGATATCTAAAATCAAACCGTTACGATCTAATACTCGACGCCCCGTGAGCTTCTCTAAGTTCCGCTCTTGGCTGGGAGTGAGGGTTTGATCGACCAAGACCAGATCCGCCTGGTGCATCTCCGCACAGGCACGAATCTCTTCCGCTTTGCCAGATCCTACGAAATATTTCGGGTCCGGACGGGGGCGTGTGCTCAGCACACTGCCCACCGCCACCGTACCGGCCGAAGCGGCCAGGGCGGAGAACTCAGCCATATCGCTCGGATCGACGGGATGCCCGATGCCGACACCGACTAGAACGGCGCGCTCACCGCCCTGCGGGCGTTCAAATAACTGCAGAGCACCACCCCGTCATTCGACGATGGCCGGTTCCGTTACTTCGCCGTCCTCGCCGGTCGGCAATCGCACATTGCGCGCAGGTACGACGGTAGAAATGGCATGTTTGTACACCATCTGACTCACGCTATTTCTCAACAACACGACGAACTGGTCGAATGAATCGATCTGTCCTTGTAGTTTGATGCCGTTAACAAGATAAATTGAAACAGGCACCCTTTCTTTGCGCAGGGCATTCAAAAATGGATCCTGCAGAGACTGGCCACGGGCCATGGGTAAAGCTCCTTGTTCTTAGAGTCAAATGTACTGCCGTATCACTTCCATGCGGCACGAGGCACATACGCGATTAATGCTAGCACAGCCCAATGGCCCGCGTTAAAGGTTAGACCAATTTGCAAATCCGCCCTCGGACAGTGCATCAATAATCGTGCGTGCAACGTCCGGACGCATGGCATCCAACCATCGCGCCTGAGCGCGTCGACGAAGCCAAGTGAATTGCCGCTTCGCGAGTTGTCGCGTCGCCGCAATCGCTTGTTCTGTGGCTTCATTCAACGAAGTCAGTCCCGCCAAATATCGCCATAGTTGCCGATATCCGACCGCACGCATGGATGGATGTTCCGGGCTCAAATCGCCTCTTTCGTACAGGCACCTGACTTCCTCCACGAAACCGGCGTCGAGCATTGCCTTGAATCGCAGTTCGATCTTGGTGTGTAACTCGCCCCGTTCAAGGGGGGCAAGAGCAAATTCCATCAGATTGACGTCGGCAAACACCGACACGCGCGCCTGTTGCAATTCTGTAATGGTCTGGCCGGTGACGCGATGGACTTCGAGCGCGCGTTGGATGCGCTGCGGATCGTTGACGTGAATGCGCGCCGCGGCCTGCGGGTCGACCTCGGCCAGTTCTTTGTGGACCGCCGCCCAGCCGTGCTTCGCCGCGCTGGCATCAATTCTCGCGCGCACCGCCGCGTCTGCCTCGGGAAGTTCTGCGATGCCGGTCGTCAGGGCGTGGAAGTACATCATGGTGCCGCCGACCAGCAACGGCAGGCGGCCGCGCGACCAGATGCCCTGCAGGGCGTACAGCACGTCCTGGGTGAATTCCCCCACCGAATAACCCGTCGCCGCGTCGCGGATGTCGATGAGATGGTGGGGAACGCGGATGCGGGTGGCCACCGTCGGCTTGGCGGTGCCGATGTCCATGCCGCGATAGACCTGCGCCGAGTCGACACTGACGATTTCCACCGGCAGTTGTTCGGCGAGCTTGAGCGCCAGCTCCGATTTGCCGGAGCCGGTCGGTCCCATCAACAATACGGCCGAGCGGCGATCCGGCAACTTCGACATCAGCGCCCGCGCAAAAACAGCCGATCCAGTTCGCTCATGGACAACCGCACCCAGGTCGGACGGCCGTGATTGCATTGATCCGCGCGCTCGGTACCTTCCATTTCGCGCAGCAAGGCATTCATTTCCGGCAGGCTCAACACGCGCTGGGCGCGCACCGCCGCGTGACAGGCCATGGTGGCGAGCAGATGGTTGATCGACTCTTCGACACGCCGCGAGTGGCCGGCCTCGAGCAAATCCGACAGCACGTCGCGCACGATGCCCGCCGGGTCATGCGCGGCCAGCAGGATCGGAATCGCGCGCAGCGCCAACTGATCCGGACTCAAGCGTGTGACGTCAAATCCCAGCGCCGCAAATTCCTGCCGGTGCCCTTCCGCCATGTCCGCCTGCGCCGGCGTCACGTGCAGCACTTCCGGCATCAGCAGCTGCTGCTGCGCGGTCTGTCCGGACAGCAATTTCTTCATGCCCTCGTACATGATCCGCTCGTGAGCCGCGTGCATGTCCACCAGCACCATGCCGTCTTGGGATTGCGCCAAGATGTAGACACCGTGGAGCTGCGCGATCGCATAGCCCAAGGGCGCCGCCTCCTCCACAGACCCCTGGCCGTTGAGCGCGCCTGGATTCGATGCTTCTTGCCAAGCCGTGGCGCCCGGGTCGCGCACGGCCGCGGGGGTGACATGGCTGCGGTAGGCGTCGGCGGATGCATGGGACGGTGCCTCCGGCAGTGAGAAATGCGCTTGAGCGGGGCCGGCAGCGCCCGCGAAGCGCGATGCGCCCGTCAGCCAATCGGCCGGCGCGCTGCCGGGGGACTGCGAGGATGGCCGCGTATCCGCCAGCACCTTCTCCAAGGTTCGAAACAAAAAATCATGGACGCGGCGCGAATCGCGAAAGCGCACTTCCAATTTTTGCGGATGCGCATTGACATCAACCCAGCGCGGATCCATCTGCAGGTACAGCAAGTAGGCGCAGAAACGGCCGTGAAACAGCACGTCCCGATAGGCCAGGCGTGCCGCACCGACCAGCACCTTGTCGCGCACGAAGCGCCCATTCAAAAAGGTGAATTGCAAGTCCGGCTGGCTGCGCGAAAAAGTCGGCAACGCCAGCCAACCGGTCAGGCTCAAGGATTCGGTGTCATGGCGCAGTTCGATCACATGGGCGGCGAAGTCCTCGCCGCAGATTCTTGCCACCCGCGCCAGCCGCTCGGGGGCGCCGGCCGCCGCGGGCAGCGTCCAGATGTTCTTGCCGTTGTGAACGAGGCTGAACGCCACGTCGAAACGCGACAGCGCCAGGCGTTCCAGCATGCGCACGATATGCTGATATTCCGTGTTCTCGGCGCGCAGGAATTTGCGCCGCGCCGGCACGTTGAAGAACAGGTCCCGCACCTCGACGCTGGTCCCCTGGCCGTGCGAGGCAGGCACCGGCGCGCTCAATTCGCCGTCGCGCGCCTCAATCCCCCAGGCATGGGTTCCTTGCGCCGAGCGCGAGATCAGCGACAAGCGGGACACCGAGGCGATACTGGGGAGTGCTTCGCCGCGAAATCCCAGGCTCGACACGTTCTCCAGGTCTTGCAGCGAGGCGATCTTGCTGGTGGCGTGCCGCGCCAATGCCAGGGCGATTTCCGACGGGTCGATACCCAAGCCATCATCGCGCACCCGGATCGATCCGCAGCCGCCGCGTTCTATTTCGACATCAATGCGGCGCGCGCCGGCATCCAGCGCATTTTCCACCAGTTCCTTGACCACGGAGGCCGGCCGTTCGATGACCTCGCCGGCAGCGATTTGACTGATGAGAGAATCGGATAAGAGTTGAATGGGCAACGGCGACCTCGGGCAAACGCATTTTCGCACAAGCCCGAGGTCTTGAGGGCCGTGTGCTCGGGAGGGAGCGCGTGCCCGAGCCCCCTAAGTGATCGCCGTACGGTGGGCTATTCGCCCGCGCCGCCGGCGCCTGCCGCCAGCACCGGATGCGCCGCGTTGCCGCTGGCCAGTTGCGCGATGCGCGTGCCCATCGGCGGATTGGCATAAAAATAATCGTGCACGCCGCGGCGGATCGCATCGGCAAGCTTCGCCTGGTGCGCCGGCGTGCGTAGCCGCTGCTCTTCCAGCGGATTGGAAATATAAGCCGTCTCGACCAGCATCGAGGGAATGTCAGGCGACTTCAACACCATGAACCGCGCCTGCTGAACTTCGTGCTTGCGAACCTCGCCGGCTTGGGTGAGCTGGTGCAACACCCGCTCGGCGGCGACCTGGCTGGCATTCAGCGAGGCTGATTGGGACAGGTCCAAGAGCACCGAGGCGAGCACATCGTCCTTGTCATCCAGCGAAACCCCGCCGATCAAGTCCGAGGCATTTTCCCGCTCGGCGAGCCAGCGCGATGCCTCGTCGGTCGCGCCCCGCTGCGACAGGATGTACACCGACGAGCCATCGACGCTGCGGTCGTGGGCCGCATCGGCGTGGATGGACACGAACAGGTCCGCTTGCTGCGCCCGCGCGCGGCGCATCCGATCGCGCAACGGCACGAAGTAATCGCCGTTGCGGGTGAGAATGGAGCGCATCCCGGGCTCCGCATTGATTTTGAGCGCGAGTTCCCTGGCTATGGCCAAGACCACGTCCTTCTCGCGCGTGCCGTTCTTGCCAATCGCCCCGGGATCCTCGCCCCCGTGTCCCGCATCGATGGCGATGATGAGATCGCGAGCATCGGTCGGCGCATGTTTAACCCTGATGGGCTGGTCCGGGTGCGCGGCGGGAACGCCAAGATCGACGACCAAACGGTAGCCGTAATGCGCATTCGGCCTCGACAAAAAACTTTTGGCTTGAATGGGGCGCGCCAGATCGAGCACCAACCGCAGATTTCCGGCCGCATTGCGCGACATGCGCACCTGCTTGACGGCCCCCACCCCGGCCGGCGGCCTACCGGCCCCCCGGCCGAGCCGAGCACCCGACACGTCCAACACCACCCGTTCCGGATCGTGCAGAACCAGCAAACTGTGTTGCGCGCTGCCGGACAAATCCACCACGACCCGGGTGCTGTCCGGGCCGGCCCACAGCCGAACCGCGCGCACATCCACCGCCCAGGCAGGTTGCCAAAACATCGTTGCCAGCAACGATCCGAGGCAGCACTGCAGCAATAGACGATTCATGGCAATTAAGTTAACGCTGTTTCAAACTCTTTTTCAAGTTAAATTAGATACATAGGGCACTAAGCTACGGTCAAGTACTAGCTTCCCGAGCCAGGCCAAGCCGGCCTCGCCGGCGGCGCGCAGCGATGCCGCTCGCGACTCACCCGCGTAGCGAAGCTGCACTTCCAGATCGGCCGGGGGCACGGCGGACCCGCCCTGCTCGGGCCATTCGATCAGCATCAGGGCGTGAGGTCCAGTCAGGTCGCGCAACCCCAACTCCTCAACCTCGGCGCTGGAGCGCAGGCGATACAAGTCCACATGAACCAAATCAAGCGCCGGCGTGCTGTAGGTATCGACCAGGGTGTAGGTCGGGCTGCGCACCGTGGCCGTTACGCCGAGGGCATGCAGCAGGCTGCGCGCGCAGGTGGTCTTGCCGCTGCCCAATTCGCCGCGCAGGTAGACCACGGCACCGCCGGCCCCCGAGAAGGCGCGCGCGAGCGCCGCGCCCAACGCTTCTGTGGCATCGCTGTCGGGTAAGGAGAAATCCAGGGAAGCCGTCGGCATGAGTTTATTATACGAAACGCCATGACTGCCTCCGCATTACCTGCCGCACGCTTCGATCCCGCGGCGCTGATGACTTCATTGAGGGCTTGGGCCTCAGAGCTGGGATTCACCGGCATCGGGGTGGCCGGCATCGATCTGCCCGCCGACGAAGCCTTTTTCCTCGAGTGGCTGCAAGCGGGATTCAATGGCGAGATGGGTTACATGGCCCGCCATGGCAGCAAGCGCAGCCGCCCGGCGGAACTGATTCCCGGCACCGTCAGCTGCATCAGCGTGCGCATGGACTACTGGCCGCAGGCATCGGCCGACGCCGCGGCGACACTCACCGACGGCAACGTAGGCTATGTGTCGCGCTATGCCCTGGGACGGGATTATCACAAGGTGCTGCGCTCGCGGCTGCAGAGACTCTGCGAGCGCATTCAAGCCCAGGTCGGTCCTTTCGGGCACCGCGTTTTTACCGACTCGGCGCCGGTGCTGGAAAAGGCGCTGGCGCGAAATGCCCGCTTGGGCTGGATCGGCAAGCACACGAACCTGATCGACCGCAACGCCGGGTCTTATTTTTTCCTTGGCGAGATTTATCTCGACCTTCAACTGCCGGTCGATGAACCCAGCACCGCGCACTGCGGCACCTGCAGCGCCTGCATGCCGGCCTGCCCGACCGGGGCCATCGTCGCACCCTATCGCCTCGATGCGCGGCGCTGCATTTCCTACCTCACGATCGAGCTGGCGGGAAGCATCCCGGTGGAATTTCGTGCCGCCATCGGCAATCGCATTTACGGCTGCGATGATTGCCAACTGGTCTGCCCCTGGAACAAGTTCGCCCGTCCCACGGGCGAGAAGGACTTCGCCGTCCGCCATGGCTTGGACCAGGCGCAGCTCACGGATCTGTTCGCCTGGAGCGAGGCGGATTTCCTGGAAAAGACGCGAGGCAGCGCCATACGGCGCATCGGCTACGAACGTTGGTTGCGCAATATCGCCGTGGCGCTGGGGAATGCGCCGGGCTCATCTGTAATCGTTGCCGCCCTTCAGGCCCGAGCCCAGCACCCCTCCGCCCTGGTTCGCGAGCACGCGCAGTGGGCGCTGGCGCAGCAGCAATCGCGTGCGGCAGCGGTCAGTGACGATGCTGTCCGTGCCGATGGTGGGACGTGAGGCCTGACCAACACTAACCGGCCGGCAACAGACTGCTGCCGGCCGGATTGAAGAAATGCCGGCCGCGCCGTGCCTTGGTGATCTCGGCAAACAACTGCGCATAGTCGCTCTCGCTGTTCACCGGATCGATGGCCGCCGAATTGACGATGAGCAGCGGTGCGGCGTCGTAGCTGTGGAAGAAACGCGCATACGCCTGGGTGAGTTTTTCCAGATACGCGCGTTCGATGTGCTGTTCATAGCGGATGCCGCGCTTGGCGATGCGATCCATCAAGACATCGATCGGCGCCTGCAGGTACACGACCAGGTCAGGTTGGGGCGCATCCACCACCACGCGCTCGTAGACGCGCTCGTACAGCGCGTATTCCGCATCGTCCAACGTCACCCGCGCAAACAGCCGATCCTTCTCCAAAAGATAGTCCGCCACGCGCACGGCGCCGAACAGATCCTGCTGGCGAACATCTTCGAGTTGACGCGCCCGCTGAAACAGGAAAAACAATTGGGTCTGAAACGCCGCCGCGCGCGGATTCTTATAGAAGCGCTCGAGAAAAGGATTCTGATCCGCCTGCTCCAGCACCTGCTGGCCGCCGAGGGACTGACTCAAGCGGCGCGCCAAACTGGTTTTGCCGACGCCGATCGGCCCCTCCACGACAATGAATCGATGCGCTGCTGCAACTGTCATCAGGTCTCTTCTTCTTACTCGAGGACTGAAATCCCGTCGCCGCCCGCGTCCCGCTTCAGGTCGAGCACCGGCCCGAACCCCGGGATCTTGATCATGGGGGCAATGTCCGCCAGAGGATACAGGACGAAATTGCGCGTCGACACTCCAGGGTGCGGCACCGTCAAACCCGGCTCGTCGATCGCGGCATCGACCAACCACAAAAGATCCAGATCGATGACGCGAGGTCCCCAGCGCTCCTGCCGATTCCGTCCCATGCTGCGCTCGATACCGAGCAATTCGCCGAGCAGATCCCGCGCGGTGAGCTGCGTGAGCAAGCCGACGGCGGCGTTGACGAAGTCCGGCTGATCCTGGGGGCCCAAGGGACGCGTAAGATACAGACGCGAGCGCAGTTCCAGGCGCGTCGCCGCCAGCGTTTTCATGCGCTCGACGGCCTCGAGCACACGTTCGCGCGGTGAGTCAAGATTGCTGCCAAGGCCCACATACGCAGGGCGCCAGAGCGGACTCATTGCTAACTGCGTGCCGCTCCGCCGCGTCGCCGGCGGCGGCGTCGGCGGCCGGGCGCCGCAGTACCTTCATGCGCGGGCTCCGCGGGACGCGCCTGCACCAGCGCCACCCGCTCCTCTTGCGGCAGCACTTGAATATCGGTCCACCACGTCGCAAGTTCCGGATCTGCGACGCCGACCTGCGCCCGCAACAGCAGGAAATCGAAGGCTGCGCGAAAGCGCGGGTGCTGCAGAAGACTCAGGGATTTGACGCCGCTGCGCCGGTTGAACCTCGGCTGCAGCATCAGCAACTCGCGCATGGGAATGGCAAAGCGCCGCGGTATCGCCACGCGCGACTGCTGCGCGCGCAGCACCGTGTCGCAGGCCTGCATGAGAAGCGCAAGATCCGGACTCGGACCCGCCTGCCTTTCGTTGAGCTCGCGCAGCACCGCGCTCCACAACAACACCGCAAACAAGAAAGTCGGCGTCACCGGCTTGTCCGCCGCGATGCGCGCATCGGTGTTCGCCAGGCCCAGTTCGAGCATCTCACCGGCATAGGCGTAGGGCGCCAGGGCAAATGCCGCCGCGGACTGCGGGAACAAATGTTCGAACAGGCCGTATTGTTGCAGCAGCCGGTAGGCTTTCGCGCCGAAACCTGACAGGAATAATTTCAAGACCTCATCGAACAAGCGCGCCGGCGGCACGCCGTCCAACAGGTACGCCAGCTGTTTGATCGGCCGCTCGGTATCGGGTTCGATGGAGAAATCCAGCTTCGCCGCAAACCGAACCGCCCGCAGCATGCGCACCGGGTCTTCGCGATAGCGCGTCTCCGGATCCCCGATCAGCTTGAGGCGGCGCTCCTTGATGTCTCTCACGCCATCGACGAAGTCCCAGATCGAAAAGTCTTCGATGTTGTAGTACAAGCCGTTGGCGGCGAAGTCGCGCCGCCACACATCTTCTTCGATGGTGCCGTAGAGGTTGTCGCGAAGAATCCGCCCGCGCGGGTCGAAGGCGCGGTGCTCCGAATCGCTGGGCGGCGAGAATTCAGCGGCCGCATCCTCAGCGCCCGACTCGGCACGGCCTTCAGCCTCACCTTCATCGCCTCCCCCGCCGTCGCCCCCTTCCGCCTCCGCGTCCGGGTCCCCATCTTCCGCATCCTCGCGCTCCGGCGCCGCCGTGGCTCGAAACGTCGCCACCTCGATGATCTCGTTGCCGAAAAAGACATGCGCCAGGCGAAAACGCCGCCCGATCAGCCGGCAATTGCGGAACAGACGCCGCACGTCTTCGGGCAGCGCATTGGTGGCCACGTCGAAGTCTTTCGGACGCAGACCCAGCAACAGATCGCGCACCGCCCCACCCACCAAAAAGCCCTGATAACCCGCTTCTTTCAGCCGATACAGCACCTTCAACGCGTTCGGCGAGATCGCCGCACGCGAGATCGAGTGCTCAGATCGGGGGATGACTAACGGGGCGAGTGGAGTCGACGATACGTTCAAAAAGGGGGGTTCCGCTTGAGTCCAAAAAATTGGTCCGTATACTACCAGCCCTCTTGGGTGCCAAGGCCCAAAGATCCGCCAGTCCGCTCCCTTCGTCTAGAGGCCTAGGACACGGCCCTCTCAAGGCTGTAACACGAGTTCGAATCTCGTAGGGAGCGCCATTATTGCCGCGGGGTGAGATGAGGGTTCGACAAATCGACCGTCTGGGCGATTTGATCGCCCGCAGGGCGACCCCGCAGGGGCGAGGCCGAAGGCCGAGTAATCCCATAGGGAGCGCCATAAAATCATATGGTTACGGTTTTTCTGGGTTTCAAGACGGTCGCTTTTGTAACTCTTTTATAACTATGGGTACGGATTCGGAAATTCAGGGAACTTCATGGACGAAAAATACCAGGCCAGACAAGCTGAGCGTAAGCGCCAAGAACAAGAACGGGCGCCGAAGCCCCGGTGGTGGCTAGGTCAGACCGACCCTATCGCAAAATTCACCGCCTGGCTCGTGGTGTTCACGGGCGGCCTTGTAATTGTAACGGCCGGCCTGGTACTCGTAGGAATCCTGCAGCGGTGCAGTATTGAAGGCCAGTTGGCTGAGATGCAATTAGATCAAAGAGCTTGGTTGGGTGGCAGCAACTACAAGTTCGAAATTACCGAATCTAAGCTCGAAATCAGCGTCATGGTGAGTAATACCGGCAAAACTCCTGCGATGGTTGTTATCGCTCAAATCCAGGCAATTCCAAAGAGTAAAGGCTCACCCATTTCGAAAGCCGATATTGTTTACCCCAAAGACTCCGAGCATAACCAGGGCACAATTTTCCCCAACCAGAGTTTCCCGGTCTACGTCCGCAACACCGAGCCTATCGACCTGGCAAAACAAAAGGCATTGTTTGAGCAAATTAAGACCGGCGATTCGGTCGAATATTTTTTTGGATACGTTGAATATTGGGATATATCCGGCAAGGATCATCATTGGACCCACTTCTGTGGCCAATATGTGCCTTCCACCAACAGCGGAACTCCGTGCCCTATCTATAACGACACTGATGACGACAAGCGTGACCCCAGATCAAAGGCCCCTTAGAAGGGCCAAATTCCGCCCAGGGAGCTTGCTGGTGGGCGGGATCAGGAGGGGTTCATTTGGGTCAACCTGGCCTGAGGGTTCCCAGGACGCAGCAGGCCCTTTAAATTTCCACCCTCGCCACCATTGATACGTACCGAACCGCGTACTAATACGCCGGAGAGGGGATGGGACATGAGCGGATCGAAACAGAACGTCATTGCCGGTGCTGCTGCCACCGTTACCGTCATCGGGGTAGCCCTCGTCCTGCACGGTGCCCATCAACCCGAACCATGTATCACCGTAAAGTTGGTCTGCCCCGAACCTGAGCGTTTTCCAGTAGACACGGAATCGCATGGCCGTCCGTCAGGTCCACCCCTTCCAACCCGTAGTGCCTTTGTAACGACCGGACCCACAGGTCCTGGTAATACGATCATCGTTCCAGGAACTGGCACCTTCGAGCTGACAGGCTTTCCTGCGGGCTTGACGACAGGTGTGGCATGAACAAAAAACATTTAGCCAGCGTGGCAACGACCGCAGGCGCTGCACTGGTTTGGCAGGAATTGTTAGGCCACGATACGACGCTGCATATTCATCGGCTGCCGCCCATAGAGCCGTTTCCGCTGTGGGGAGCACAATCAATTTATGGAGGGACGTCGGCTGGGATCGGTGTGGGTTTCGTGATGAAACAAAAAAGTCCTTCATAAATAAAGGGGGGGACTAAAAATGGCGACGGTCAACGTCTTCGGGTTGAGCCTCAATCTTGACCCAAATTATGGGAACAACTTCATCGACGCCAACGCACTGGATTACACCGGCGGTCCTGAGAATGCAGCCGTTGACAAAATCCTGTCCCTGACCAGGGACGACCGTCTAAGGCTTCTGCTGCCCTACTCAGTCAAAAAAGAAATTGAGCACTCCAACACACCTCCAGAGGTGAAGCAGCGCGTGTCGGGGCTTATCTATTCGATGCCGGTAACTCTGACTGCCCCCGAGAAGGTAACCCATCAAAGGATCCGCGATTTGATTCAGGGCAATGCCGAACCTGGAAAACATGACGCTGATGCTTTCCATTTGGTTGAGGCCGCTAAGTATGGCAGGCACTTCATCACCAGGGACGGAAGGATATTGGCGAAAGGACGTGCAATTTGGGATGCACTTCAACTTCGGGTCTTAACCCCAACGCAATTTATCGAGGACTATTTCCCCGACCAAGGGAGAACAAGTGTGTCTAGCGATGACTTAGAGATTTTGCGGAAGTTCGAACACGATTGGCGAACGGGTAGCCAAGCAGCGTTGCCTGCCGGTGCAGCCAAGAGGTTGATCGCCGAAGGCTATATCGAGCCCATAGGCATTGGATTCAAAGTCACTGATAAGGGACTGGCGCTATGCCAATGAACAAAAAACCTGGTGACTTCACTCACGTCTTCTCAGGATCCTCCTTTCCATAAATCACTTGCATCTCCGTCACGTTGGTACCTGGACGATTGACGATGCGAGTGCCCTTGACGCCAGCAGGTACGCGTCCAGTTTCTTCGTAGTATTTCTGCACGGCAATTTCATCAAGTTTCACTAGATCTCGAATCACTGGGTGCTCTGGTCCGTATTCTTTGACGAAGCGAAAGAATTCTTCTTTATCGTGAATGGTAACTTTTCCATCGTCGCTCACATTGACCAGCGCCAACAGTTTGTTCGCCAAGTCAGGGGGTAAATCGCTCATGGTTCCACTCACCTTTTGAATTTATTGAGTCTTGCGCGGCCCATGCTCCCGATGGGTTCACGGTCGCGATGACGATCCAAACATCCAGTTGCATCATAGCTTCAACTCCCTCGTAGCTCGCAATTACGAATATCCAAACGATCGCGCCAAATATTCCCATGGCGTGACTGAACTGCTCCACGTCAGGCTTCACAAATGCCCAAGAAGCGGAAAAAAAGGCGCCGCCGAACGCGGGCGGCCAGGTCAGGGGTGACAGTCAGCGATTGAACTAGGGGATATAATGCCTCCCCATGGAAAATTGGCACTTTTGGGTACCGACAGGGATCAGTCTCTTAGCGTTGGCTTGTAGCGCCGCCTCCTGGTGGCATAACTGGTCAGCGCATAGCGAACGCCGATTTGGTGACATCGTTAAATTACGCTCTGCGGTTCTGCAGAGGTTGACCACTGTCGAAGAACGGTTCCAAGAAATCGACCGGGGACTCGGCGAGGTGAGGTTCGAACTGCCGCGACTTTCCGACTCCGTGCCACGCAAATACGAATGGATTGAGGGCCGACTGGCATTGGACAAGGAAAACGATGACTTCATCGACAAAGCCCGGGCTCTACGTTATTCACTTAACCGTCTGCGAACCGAAGAATATTCCAGCCGTATTTTAAAGGCTCTCCAACTCGCGGAGCATGAACTCGGCGTGATGGAGCACGGCGCTGATAAAATCTCCGAAGTTGTTGATGAGCAGTTTGAGACGGTGCAGACAGCGAGGACTGCTGAGAGGGAAGAACGAGATCGGCAATTCGCAGAGCTTGAGCGATTGGCGCAGGGTGAGGCGAATAAGCGCCTCAGGCCGCCGCAGGGGACTTCAAGCGGTGACGCCTAGTATTCAGGACAATGGCTCGATCAATTGCCATTTCAGGCCGAACACAGCGACCCAGCGCGGCATGGTGTCATTGGCCTAGACATTGTGGCGATAGCGGCCCATCGACCGATTGTCCCGAGCGAAGGCGACGGCGTCTATTCAGCCGTCGGCGACCGCGAACACTGAATACGCGCAATCCCGGTCCGCAGCTCGTCTCAGTTCGCCGCCGGCACGCGAATTTGGACGGAGGGCGCCGAACTCAGCAACGTTATAGGTATGTCCCAAGTTCCTAGCGCGTCAGTAGAGTCGCGCAATGAAATCATCGCGCGAAAAACCCCCACTTGCATAAGCACAATTCCCGCAATCGCAACTAGCGCCCGCGCAAGAAGCTTTCCCTGAAAATCTACGGTGACTGGAAATTTTTGAAATTCGCCGCCGACCATTCCGGCGGATAACGTTATTTCAAGCTTTTCCTCGTCGGTTGATTCGCGTGCGAGAACAAAAACACAAGCCATCGAGCTAAGCATGGCCGGTAGTGCGGGCACCTGCACTCCATCCATTATCCCGATCAATGAAAGCGAATTGGTTTGCTGATCTAGCAGCGACTTTTCAGCGCAAACCGCGAGGCGGCAACTAATCACTGCTGCGCGTCAGCAAAAGTTACTTGCGTGGCAGAATTCGCGAAGGCTGAAGTCTGCTGATTGGCGGGCGCTACGATCGTGGGCGCGTAATTCAGCGTCGTCCAAGTGGTGGCTCGTCGAGCGGCGTCCCATTCGGATATAAGCGCCGAGGCCCACGCTAAATAGTTCGGGGTCCAAAGGCTAAACCGATCTATGGCGCCCTGCGAGCCCCGCTTCAAAAGCGCAATCAACGCGACGTAGCCGGCGGCGCGCTCGGCCGACGTCGCGCTGTTGGTATCGTAGGCGTGGACAGCCTCCTCTAATTCGCTATCGGTGTAGCGGCTAAGGATTTCTTCTAACCTAGGGTTAGCCAGCGTCTTTCGAAGCAAATAACCTGGGGTATTCGCTAAGTAAAAATCCTCAAGAAATGGCAATACGTCGTTGCTGTTCATTTGGCTTTGTCGTCGGTCTAGTTACGCGATAATAGCGCACATCGGCTACGGAATAAGGACATTGATTTGCCCAATGCACCACCTCGTGCGCCTTTGCCCATTTGCTGACAACACGCGGGATACCGAGCCCCGTGCCTGACGAAGGGGCCTCAACCACAATCCCCGAATGCTCGGCTTTTCCATTCTGATCAAAATAAACGACCACATCGCCCGGCAGCACGTCGAGCGTTTTCTTTATTTGCTCGAATCCGTCCTCAAATAGGATTTTTGGTACCAGCGCAGAATCGTCAATCCATGTCCTTCTGGATGCGAATGTGAACCCATGGCAATTGTACCGAATCACGACGCTCGGGCGTAACACGCAGCCGACCGACTTCCAGTCTCGCTCGAATTTAACCAAAAACCGTTCGAATTCAGCGTCATCAACAGCCGAATCTTGCTCGTTCGGTATATCGACGCCTGTCGCTGACTGTAACGCTAATGATGCCACGCTATCCCTGCTTCGCCGGTAATTCCGAGTCCCAATACAGCCCAGTTTTGAACGCCGAACTGCGACGGCTCTCGTAAATCTAGTCGATAGTCGATCAAATGGCAACAAAGGGCGGCTCAAGTCAAAAGGCTCTCGCGAGCCTTGGCAATCTGCGCTTCGATAGCGGTAAGCCGCTCCTGAGCGCCTGGGACGACCAAGACGAGCTCACGCATCGGGCGTATACATTGCCCCTCAAGGTCTGCGATCGCCGCAATGGCCGCGGTCCTGCTCTGTTGCTTCGCCGCTACGGCCGCGTCCAATTGCCACCGCTTCGTCTCGGGGTTCCAGACGTGATCGACGGACGGTGCCGGCGGGACGTAGTCGATGACGTTGAACCCTCGTCACTTTTGTCGGTGTGTCGGACTTGTCCTGATTTACGTGGACATCGACAACTTGCGGGCTCTCGATGTCGACGCGCTTGCTAAAATGATCGTGATGACCGTCGATGCAATGTGGTCCGCGGGCGTGTTTGCCTTCAAAACGGCATCGTCAGAGACGATCATTTGATTCGCGGCGAGCACGCCTGTATCCCGATGAAAGAACATGACTGCTCTCACTTTCTATACTCCCGAACCTTTTGCACGCTTTTGAGAAGACAACAAATGGCGTTGATCAAAAGGAAATGAATACCGCGCAGGCTCGATACAAAGAGATGAAGCAGAGGGTTGATGCCGAGCGCAAGTGTGCCAAAGCGGCGGCTTCCGCGCCACCGCCCAAGCCCAAACGAGGCAAGTAATTCAGGCAGCCGGCGCCACCGATACGTCGCACTTGATCTTCATTGGCCTGCCCCGAGTAGCCTTGACGACGGAAGGGTGAAATCGGATCCCGAGCTTGGCTGCGAAGCCAATCAGTTTATCGGCCGAGAACTTGTCGATCTTGCCGTTAAGGAGTTCGCTGACGCGCGGCTGGGGGACCCCGAGTCGCTGGCCAATATCGAGTTGGGTCGCCGTCTGGGCGAGGAAATACTCGCGCAGCAGCAGCATCAGGTCCGCCCGAAACTTCAGATCGGCCGCCTCTACGGGGTCGTCCGTGATGGCGTCGAAGATGTTTGAATACTTGAGCTGCTCCACGAAACGCCCCGATATACAGTTTTACGTATATTCAACTCGTATTAGCCCATTGTCAAGCAGCCGCGCTGAAGGGGAAGTGACGCCCAGCCGGCGTCCGTTGGCCAGGCATCTGCCAGCGGCCGTAACTCAGGGCGCCTTTTTGTCGATCGCCTCGACCTCAGCTGCCGTGATCTGGTCTTTATAATGGTTGCCGAAATGCGAGCGGACGTAATTGATTACCGCCGCGATCTGCGTCTCGCTGAGCACCGCCGCGGGACCTCCGAATCCGATGGCGTGTCTCGCGCCAAAGGCCGGCATGTTGCGTCTTCCCGTCAGAATCGTCAGCGCCATGTACTGGCGCGATACCAATGTCGGGTTCTTGGCGAGCGCGGGATAATGACCCGCGCCGACCGCACCGGCACCATCCGGCATGTGGCAACCCCGGCAAATATGCTCGTATATCTGCTGGCCATCCGTTGTATCGAACGGCGCCGAGTTCAGAATACCGGCGGTATGGGCGAGCGCCGGCGCCTCCATGAGCACCGCAGCCGTCAAACTTAAGCAACAGGCAACGCCAACGCACAGCCATCTCGCGCCGCGTGATTGATCGCTCATGCCGCCGCTCCTTGCGCCAGCGCCCGCTGGTGCAATCGTCCTATGGCATCCAGCGCGGAGGTTACGGCACCTTCCTGCCAGGCCGGCAGATAGGAGGCGTGTTCCCCGGCGAGAACGATACGGCCATCGAAGGCGCACAGATTGTCGTAGTGCTGAGCGCGCGTGTCGTCATTCCAAAGACCAAAGCAACCCAGAGCAAACGGTGCCCGGTGCCAGGCGACCGCGACCCCGTTGTCAAACTCCTGAGGGTATTGCGGATGGATTTTGGTGCCGTATTCGACGGCCTTTGCAACACGTTCCGCGGGCGACATGGACGAAAAATCCATGGAGTTGATCTGGTCCCAAATGTAAGCCCCCAGCAGCACGCCCTTGCCGCTGTCGAAGAAACGACTGCTCGGATAGCTGATCTGTCCGATCGGCAGATCGGTGTAAGTAACGCCGCCATAGATCTGTTCGTCTTCTTCCCAGAAGCGGCGCTTGAATTGAAGTCCCACTTTCAGTCCCGTGACATAGGGAACTGCCGCAATGGCCTGGGCCATCGGGCCGCCGACGTTCATGGGTATCTGGCCCAAGATGGACAGCGGAATCGTGCACACGCACCAGTCCGCGCGCAGCGTTTGCCGAGTCGATCCGGCGGCGAGATCCTCGAAGGTCGCGGCGACTCCCTTCTCGTCCTGATGGATGTCGACGATTTTGGCGTTGTAGCGGATCAAGGAACCCAACTCCCGCCCGAACGCCTGCCCGACCTGGCCCATACCGCCCACCGGCTGAAACATCGTCGTCTGGAAATCATAGGCGTCGCCAAACTGCAGCACGGACCAGAGGCCCGAATGGAGCAGATCGCTCAACGCCACGGGATCCGAAAACGCCGGGCGAGCGCTCAAGCCGCCGCCTGGATCACGATCGAAACCTCGCCGTTCACTGGTGTCAGAGCCCTTGACGAATCGATAATTCGCATCGAGCGCGCCCCACATGCGCAGCGAGTCGAGCAGAATCTCCCGGTCCTCCGACGTGACATCGGCGTCGAGCGCCTGGCTGCGCGTTGCCTTCGACAGCAATTCGGCCACATGACCGTGGTAGTCGGCTTTGACCGCGCGCAACCGCTGCGGCTTGCCGCCGAACGCTTTCTGGCTGTGCAAATAGGCGTTGTGGTTGATTTGCACGAAGGGCTCGAGCGCAACGCCGAGGCGCTTGCAATAGCTGAGCATTCCGCGGTGGTGATACGGCAGACGCCACGGACCGGGATTGATGTACAAACCCGGATCAAAACGGCATTCCTGGGTCTCTCCGCCCAACTCCGTATAGCGATCGCCTCCCCGCAGCGACCAGTTACGGCCGCCGGCACGGGCGTTGTACTCCAATACCTGGACCCGGTATCCGGCATTGCGCAATTCGTAGGCGGCCACGAGTCCGGCCATACCGGCACCGAGCACCAGCACCGAGGCGCCCTTCGGTGCCGCACTTAACTGGACCGGACCCCGGAAGCTTGATTCCGCCGCGAAACCGAGACTGTGCATCGCCTGGTACATGGCCGTACTGCCGGCAGTCATGCCAATCATGCTCAGCAAGCGGCGGCGCGAAATCGATGTTCCCGGTTCGTCTGTCATGCTGTTCGCCTTATCCCTTATGATGGGGCAAGCATAGCGCGGAACGCGGGCGAGCGATTGAATGCTATCGGGAAGGTATCGGATCAGAGATCAAACTTGCGGCCGGCTTCTTAAAGACGCTTGAATTCGAGATCGGCGCCCAAGGGGGGACCGACGCAGTGCCTCACGTATTGCGCCTGTCTTCGGCGGTTCACCCGAGATCGGCTGCGTCACATATGACGCGCATCCGCGCGCTGCACCTCGGTGCTTGGTCTGGACAAAAGCCAAAGCTGAACACCCAATTTCAGACACCAGATATTGGTGTACAGATCGCGTTGGAACGACACGCCTTTGTCGAGCCCGCGCCAGCTATCAGCAGAAAACCACGATTTGAATTCCCGCTCGATCACCGCCAGCCTGAGCATGACCTCATCGCCCAGCGCTGCGGCGCGCAGCATCGATATGACCCCGAGCACTTCAGGCAGTGCGAAGAGCGCATTGTGGGGCCCAGGGCCCAGGCTCACGGATTCCCGAAGCCTCTCGCACAGCCTGTCGTATTCGCCCAGATCCATGCGTTGTTTGATTTAGCCGGATGGGAAATGTTCCATCCGAATTTCCGCTAGAGCTTGCGTAGAGCTCCGTGGCTGACTCGCATCGCTTGACTCGATGCGACCATGCCTCAATTAATTGAACTTCAACCACCCAGTGAACCGCCGCCGCGCCGCACACCCATACCGGGTCGACTGCCATTCCATTCGCCCTCCATGCGCTAAGATTTGCACATCGAGAATGGGTACCCGCATATGAACTCTCCACGCGCATTGAAAATCGCAGGCACGACGATCGCAGTCATCGCCGTCTTAATCGTTGGCTTAGGTATGCTCGTGCGTTGGGAAGGTTCCAGCGCGCGTGACGATGCGCCGCGGCTCGAGGTGGCAGTTGCCCAATGGTTGTTGCACTACACGGTGCCGGCCGGCATGAGGGCGATGAAAAATCCGTTGGATGTGGCGGCGAACAGCGCCGACGTCGAAGCGGGTCATGCGGTGTATACCCAGAAATGCGAGATCTGCCATGCCTACGACGGCGGCGGCAAGAGCGAGATCGGCAGCGGTCAATATCCCCGGCCGCCGGATTTGCGCAGTGCCGACGTGCAGCGCATGAGCGATGGCGAGTTGTTCTATCACCTGAAGAACGGGATCCGGCACACCGGCATGCCGGCGTGGACGCTGCCGGATCGCAAGCTCTGGCAGCTGGGCGCCTATTTGCGCAACCTCCCGCGCGTGGCGACTCTATCGGTGCAGGCCGGCGAGCCACCATCAACCGGCAGCGCACACTACGTCGGATCCGGCGCTTGCAAGGATTGCCATGCTGAAATCTACGGGCGGTGGGCCAAGACTCGCATGGCCAACGTGGTGCAGGACCCGCACGCCCATCCGCAGGCCATTATTCCGGATCTTTCAAAGCCCGATCCGCTGCTGACCTTTACCAAGGACGAGATCGCCCTGACTTACGGCAGCAAATGGAAGCAGCGCTATTTCAAGCAGGTCGGCGATGACTACTTTGTTTTCCCGGCGCAGTGGGACGTCACCCACAAACTCTGGCGGCCGTACTTCGTTCAGAACGGCGCGGACTGGTGGGCGCCGCTCTACCCGCCCGACAACATGCAGCGCCCCACGGGTCCGCTGTGCGACGGTTGCCATTCGGTGAATTACGACATCGATACCAAGAAGGTCACGGAGTGGAACGTCGGTTGCGAGCGCTGCCACGGACCGGGCAGCGAGCACGTGGAACGCCAAGGCAGACCCAACATCATCAATCCAGCAAAGCTGGGGTTTGTGGACGCCGGCGACACTTGCATTCAATGCCATTCGCAGGGTCAGCCGCTCAGCAACCCGATCAAGGGCAAGTACTATGATTGGCCGGTGGGCTTTCACATGGGGGGCAAGCTCGCGGATTTCTGGAAGCTCGAGGAGCACAAGCTCGGCGAACTGTCGTTCACACACTTTCCGGACGGCACGGCGCACAAGAATCGCATGCAGGGCAATGATTTCGTCCAGAGCCTGATGTATACGCGCGGCGTCACGTGTTTCAGCTGCCACGATGCCCACGGATCCGACAACGAGGCGATGCTGATCAAGCCGGTCAAGGAAATTTGCGCGACTTGTCATGGACCCAACACCCAGAACGGCCCGCGTGCGCCCACCATCGAGGCGCACACCCACCATGCTCCGGGCAGTGCGGGCAGCGAGTGCGTGGCCTGCCACATGCCAAAAATCGAGCAAACCATCGCGGACGTCAACGTCAGGGCGCATACATTCCGATTTATCACGCCGGCCGAGAGCGATTCCCTGAAGATCCCCAATGCGTGCAATCTGTGCCACGCCGACAAGACCACCGGATGGGCCGCCAAGACATTGAAGAGCTGGCAGGACCGCTCACCCTGGCGGGTGGCCGAACGGGCGCCCGGGTCCTGAGAAGCGACGCCCGAGGACTGCTGCTCGTCGCACGGTTTCGAGCCCGGCCGCGTTTTCCAGATTCAACGGCGGCGCAGGAGCTATACTCGGCCTGCAAGGTCGGCTTCACGGTCCACCCATTCAGTGAGGGACTACCCATGGTCACCGAAGCTCTGCATTTCAGCGTCTGCAGCTCACGCCCGCCCCGCAAAACCGATTGCGATTCACGAGAAATGGCGATGCGGCATCTGGAGGCCACCATCAAGAAGGCGCGCGATGCCGGCGGCTCGGCAGGCATGCTCGACAACGGCCGCTGGGAGCTGCACTTTCCCAACACGGCGATGATTCTGTACTGGGTCGAAGATTCAGACGGGGACGTTCAGAAGCTGCCGTGAAGTAAACGGGTTTCTGTGACCAGGTTCCGGTGCCGGCCGTCATCCGATACGCGGCTCTCGCGTTGTGTTGGGTATCGTGAACCTTTTACGCCACAAACCGCTGTTATGTTTACTGGCCGTCCTGAGCGGGCTCGCCGTGGCCCGCACGTCGCGGGCCGCCGATCCTGTATCGGCGATGCAATTGCTGCGCGAAGGGGGATGCGGTGGGGTGCTGCCGCCCGCACGGCCGCTTCATCGTCTTGCCGCATTGGATCGGGCGGCCGAACAATGGGCCGTCGGGCGCTCGCTCAACGAAGCCGCCGAACGCAGCGGCTACGCGCCGCAAGCCGCGGCCGGATTGCACATCAGCGGACCGGCTTCAGCCACCGTCCAACTGCTCAAGCAGGCCGGCTGCCGTACCGTGAGCAACCCCGCGATGAATGATCTGGGCATGTATCAGCGCGGTTCCGATACCTGGTTGGTATTGGCGTCTGCCCATGTCACGCCGCCCGCCTCACAAGCACCCGTCCTGGCAGCGCGTGCACTGGAATTGGTCAACGAAGTTCGCGCGCGCGGCGCCCGCTGCGGTGAGCGCTCGTTTGCGCCCGCGCCGCCGGTGAAATTATCGAACACTCTGGCCGGTGTCGCCTTCGGACACGCCGACGACATGGCGCGGCACAACTATTTTGAGCACGTGGATCTCACGGGCCGATCACCGGCGGATCGCGTGCGTGCCGTCGGCTATCAGGAGAAATTGGTCGGTGAGAATATTGCCTACGGACCGAAATCCGCGGACGAAGTCGTGCAAGGCTGGCTCGACAGCCCAGGGCACTGCGAAAACATCATGGACCCGAGGTTCGCTGAAATGGGCATTGCGTTTGCCGCGGGCCATTCTTCCCGACGCGGCCTGTTCTGGGTTCAATTGCTGGTGGCTCCCAAGGTCTGAGCGCCCGCGCGTGCTCCCTCCCTGTCCACCGCATTCAATTGAGGTTGGACTCGGCATCCGTTTATTTGGGGGCCATTCGTAACGCAGTGGTTTCAATGAGGACCGCGTGAACCGGAACGGCGCGTGAGCAGAAGCGCCAGCAGGCTCAACCCGCAGGAAAACATCACGTACCAGGTCGGCGAAAGCGGATTTCCCGTGTGCGCGATCAAACTGGTGGCTATGAGGGGCGCAAATCCGCCGAACACCATGACGGAAAAATTATAGGCGATTCCCATGCCCGAGGAACGAACGCTGATCGGAAACAGTTCGGCGATCGCGGCAGGCGCCGGACCGATGAACAGGGCTGCGAGAACGGCTGATCCTGCTTGAAACGTCGTCAGCGCCGCGGCCTGCGGATGACTCAACAGGAAGCCGAAGCCGGGCTGGATCAGCAGCACGATGGCCAGTGCCGCCGCGATCATCAGGGTGTAACGCCCCAGGCGGTCCGACAGATGGCCGGCGAGGGGCTCGATGCCCAGCATCACCGCCAGCGCCAGGCTGTTGCTGAGCAGCGTGGTGCTCATGGGAAGCTTCAGCACCGTGTGGGCATACAAGGGCACGTAGACAAAAAAGAAATACGTCGAGACGGTCCAGATGATGGTGATGCCGAAGCCCCGCGCGACGGCGGATCTGTGTGTTCGCCACAGGAGTTTCAATGGCGAGGTGGCAGTGCGGTCCTCGCGCACGAACGCCTCCGGGTCGTCGACACGCCTGCGGATGTACAGACCCAGCGGAAGAATCACGGCACTGATGAAGAATGGCACGCGCCAACCCCAAGCGTTCAATTCCGCGGGCGAGACCAGCGCCGACGCGGTTGCGGCCGCCAAGGCGCCCAACATGAGCGCGCCCGCCTGGCTGGCCGCCTGCCAGCTTGCAAAATACCCGGCTCTGCCAGGCGGCGCGTGCTCCGTCAGCATCGCGGTCGCGCCTCCCATCGCACCGCCCGCCGCGAGCCCCTGTAGCAGGCGCGCAAACACCACGAGCAGCGGCGCAGCCACGCCGAGGACGGCGAATGGCGGAATCAGGCCGATGAGGAACGTGGCGATAGCCATCAGACCGAAGCTCAGGAGCAACGCGAGTTTTCGACCCTTGCGGTCGGCCAGCACGCCGAAGACCAAGGCGCCGACCGGTCTTGTCAGGAATCCAACCCCAAACGCACCGACCGACAGCAGCAACGAGGCCGTGGGATCGTCCGCCGGGAACATGACCTTGGCGATGACCGAAGTGAGAAAGCCGTAGACCCCGAAGTCGTACCATTCGAGCATGCTGCCGACCACCACCGACAGCAGCACGTGGCGTGGGCGCGCGCGACCCTCGTGACGGGATGAAGGACTCGGATTCAATAAATCAAATATACCCGCTTCGCGGGTGAACGGGACAATAGTCGCCGAAAACTTCGCGCCGAATCCGGTCAGCGCCCGGCATGGCAGAGGCCGAGCAGAGCACCGCGATCATCGAATGGATTGAGCGGTATCGGAGTACCGCCGGAGACCAGCCGAGGCGGTTACTGCTGCGCGACGACCGGTGGACTGTGCTCCACCGCGGCCCGCATGTACGCAGGATCCTTGGCGTCGATGCAGACGAAGGTCAAGTCTTCCTGCTTCGGCGACCAAGCATGCTCGCGCGTTTCGGCGGACTGACGGAACATGAACTGCTTCGCCATCTTGTCGCAGTATTCGCCGGCGACCCGCAGCGCCTTGAGATTCGTGTCTGCCTGAGTTTCGTAGCGGGCACCGAACGCGCTCACGCGATAGGCATCCTGCCCTGCCGGGACGACGCCGCTGGGAGCCGTCGCGCAGCCGGCCACGGTCGCGGATGCCAGGATTCCAATCATCCACTGTGTTTTGCGCGCTGCCATACGAACTCCTTGAAGTCGTCACTTCGCACGATAGCGCGGCGTTCGCCTCGTCGATCGTGATGTGCGGCACGATTTCCAATCTGTAAATGCGACGGCCATCACGCAGCGAGCGACGCGGCTGCTCGAGCCTGACCGTTCACCGCTGCGTTCTGTCAAATGTCGGCGGCCGCTGTCGCCGTTCGCACACAGCCGCAGCCGCCTCGCGGCTGTCAACGCGTGTCGCCGTTCACCGTTGATGCATGCAGTAGCGGCGCTCGGTGCGCGGCATCCGACAAGAATTATTCGTCGTCAAATTAGAGGAGAAACCGTCATGGTCTCGAACAAAACACGTTGGCTGGGCGTAAGCCTTGCGGCCGCTGTGCTGGCCGCTTGTAGCGGCGGAGGTTCCGGCGGCAGCTCGATGAACCCGCCCAACTCCGCACCGCAAAGTACGCCGCTGCCGATAATGATCAGCGATGCGTCCACTGAGGACTGGGCCACGATCGGCGTGAAGATTCTTTCCATTGCACTCGTACCTCAGGGCGGCGGCAGCAATGTCACCGTGTACACGGCGCCCTCCCCGGCGCCGGTCGTCAACCTGGCGCAGCTCGACCAGATCGCTGAAATCCTCGGGAATGTCACAGTGCCCACCGGCACCTATACCGCCGCGGTTCTGACCATCAGTGCAAATTCCGGCGACATCCTGTTGACCGTCGCGGCGGATCCTGAAAGCGGATTTGCCGCGGCCCCAGGCGCGACGATCCCGGCATCGCAGATTCAAATCCAACACACGCAGGGCGCTGCGCCCAATCTGACGGTACCGGTCAACGTCAACTTCGTCTCGCCGCTGGTGGTGAGCACAACCCAAAGCAATGCGTTGGATCTGGAATTTGACCTGGCGCATCCCGCGTTCATCGTCGGCCACGTGCCGCCGGGTACCGGTACGACGCAGTGGGCGGTGAATTTCAACGGCCCCGTGCGCCACCATCCGCTGTATGGGTTGTCGCACCTGGTGCTGCGGCACACCTATGGCGATGTCACGGCGATCGCGAGCGACAATGGCAGCATCACGATCACCAAAGAGTTTCCGACCGAACCTGCAGTGAATCCTGAGACCGCCATCGCGACCACCCAGTCGCTGCAGATTCTGGCGGACAACGCCAACGGCACGCTGTTCTTCGATGTGGACGCGAAGACCCGCACCGTCATCAAGGACTTCTCGGCGGAAAGCTCGTTGACGGGCAAGTTCGTGCGCATTGCAGCGCGCTATCAGGACAATGGCACGCTGGTCGCGACCCGGATCTGGGCCAGCAGCCAGTTCAACAATGTGTGGCTGAGTCCCGAGGGTCACGTGCTGCATGTGAACACGGGCACCGACGTCGTCACGGTGGCCAGCGAGTCCGGCGGGGGCGTCGACCTGGTGGTCGACGGCAACACGCAATTCTTTTTCAGGCAGCCGGAAAATGGTCTGGCCGACGCTACGCCGATTGCCACGGGAACGGCGTTTCTCACCAACCATGACTTGGTGCGCGGCTTCAAGGTCCATGCCAGCGTCGTCGATCCGCTCGCCACGCCCTGGGTCGCGCAGACCATCGACATCGAAGCGGCCAAATACGACGGCACGATCTCGGGGGCCGACATGACGGGGTTCACTTATACCCGCGCGTTCAGGACGGCCTCGGATGACTATTCGATCACCCTGAACTACATCGATGGCGCCACCGCAAACGGCACCGATCCCATGGGCAATCCGATCACCGGCTACCAGTGGTGGAATTTCGCGTACCCCACGGTGGTGACCAGCGGCATGAACGCCGTCAGCGATTTCATCGCGGCCACCAATGGCAGCGTCAACTTCGGCGGCTCGGTGGGCGCCGTACCTTCCCGCGGCATCAGCTTCGCGAGGTGGAATGACCCTGCCAATGCCAACGGCTGGTCAGCATCGGCGACCATCTTGACGCCCTCGTTGCTGCCGCTGGGCTTCGTCGCCACCGGTTTGGTCGGCAATTCATTCACCATGACCATCCCCGGCGGCGCCAACGCTCCGGCCATCGATGTCAGCTCAACCAGCGGCAGCGCCACCTTGGTTTATCAAGTGGACATGACCAATGGCGTGCTGACGGTCAGTCCGATCGACATCACGACCACCAATGGTCTGGCGGCCCTCACCAGCGGACTCACCGCGGGCGAACCGGTCAAGGTGTACGGCGTTCCGCAGTCGGACGGATCGCTCAAGGCTTACATGATGGCGTACTACACGGGCGACCTGCCCGCACAATAGGAACATCGATACGCGTTGATCGCCGTGCGGCTCCGCCCGCGCGGCGATCTTCCTGACGCCGATGCCGAATTCGTAGACGTTTTCGCCGCCGCGATAGCCGGTCACCACCAGCGCCGCCGCCGCGGCCGACAGCACGATGATGAAGACCCAGGACGGCCGCGAGCCCGGCGCGGTGCCGGCCCCGCGCCAGACGGCCAGCAGAACCAGCACCAAGCTGGTAAACATTGCCCATTTCATGTGCAGGGAAATCGCCTGGCGCGCAGGCTCGCCGACGTCCAGGTCGAGCGTGGCGCCCAAGCCCGTGGCGAGGGCGAACAGTGCGGCCACGGCGCCGAGACACAAGTTCCAGGTCCCCACCACGGCGGCGGTCGAGGCGAGCGCATCATTGCGCAGCAGGCGCGCCGCAAACAACAGCGGTGTCGCGATCAAGACCAGCGCGAGCGGAAAGTGCACCACCATGGGATGCCATCCTGGCCACGCGCTCATGTGCCGCTCGACAAGGACAGCTGAGTACGCCACCAGGCAATGGTGTCGGTAATCCCCTCGCTCAAGGTAAAGCGCGGCTGCCATTGCACTTCGTCGCGCAGGCGGCGGATATCGGGCAGCAACGACGAGGGCTCGCCGGTGGGCGCGCTGCGGGCGCCCAATCGCACCAGAGCCGGCCGTCCGATCTCACGCGCGATTCGCTCGATGAGATCCTTGAGGGCAATGCCTTCCCCCGAGCCGATATTGACGGCTCCTTCGCAGCCGCTATCCATCAGGCCGGCAAAGGCCGCGCCCACGTCGGCGACATGCAGGAAGCTGCGAATTTGCCGTCCATGCGTACACAAGGCTTCCTGATCGAGGAGCAGGTGCCGGATCACCGAGGGCACCAGACGATCCGGGTGCTCGTGGGGTCCGTATTGAAAAAAGATGCGCCCCCACGCTGCCGAGAGGTGTTGCTCTTGGGCGAATGCCGTCAAGTACCGGTATAAGGCGATTTTGCCGGCCGCGTAGGGGCTCAACGGCGCGCCCGCCGCATCGGCCAGCGTCGATTGCTCCTCGCACACGCCGCCTGTGGACCAGTCATACTCGACACAGCTACCCGCCATCACGGCGCGGACGCCGGCAAGTGCCCGAAAACGGCGCAACAGATGCTCACTTGCCGCACGCCAGCGAAAATTATCGGCGCTCTGCCAGTACACCCCGGGCGTCGCAATCCAGGCAAAATGCAGCAAGTGCGTGGGTACCACGCGCGTCAACAACGCATCGATCTGAGGCTCTTGGAGCAAGTCGGCCACGTGCAGCGTTGCACCGTGCAACTCTGCCGGAACAGCTCCGGCGCCCGACCGCACGGCGTGCACCTCGTAACCCTTCTCGAGCAGCGGCGCGACGCTCCAGCGGCCGATGAAGCCGCCGGCGCCGGTGATCAGCACGCGCTTGCGCAAGGTCACCGGGCTGCCGGCATGTCCAGCAGCGGATATGCGGCATCGCGCGGCGAGATCACGGTGGGCGCCATCGGCCATTCGATGGCGAACGCCGGATCGTTCCAGCGAAACCCCTGCGCAGACTCGGGCGCGTACGCCGGAGAAATCATGTAGTACACCTCCGCCTCATCGCTCAAGGTCATGAAGCCATGAGCGAATCCCGGCGGGACGAACAGCGAACGGCGATTTTGTGCCGTCAATGCCGTACCAAACCATCGCCGATAGTGTGCCGAGTGCGGCCGGATATCCACGATGACGTCGAAAATCGCTCCCGCGGTACAGCGCACGAGCTTGTGCTCCTCGTGCGGTGCCCGTTGATGGTGAAGGCCGCGCAGCGTGCCTTTGCGCGTGTTGTAGGACACGCTGCACTGGCGCAGCTCTACTCCCAAACCTTGCGCGGCGAATTCTTCGGCACAGTAGGCGCGCGCAAAAAAGCCCCGCTCATCCGCGATGGGCGCCAAGTCGATGAGAAATGCACCCGGCAGTGGCGACTCGGTGAATATCATGACTTCAGCCGCAGATACGAACCAAGGGCACGGGCGTCACGAATCGTCCGCCCCAGGCTTTGATGCCTGCAAGCTGCAGCTGGATCTCGTCCTTCAGATTCCACGGCAGGATCAACACATAGTCCGGCTTCGCGGCCATCAGATCCTCCGGCGACACCACCGGAATGTGGGTTCCCGGCAGCCATTTGTTCTGCTTGTGCGGACTTCGATCCGCCACGAAGGCAATGTCCTGCGGAGTGACGCCGCAAAAATTGAGCAGCGTGTTGCCCTTGGCCGCGGCGCCATAGGCCGCCACGCGCTTACCCTCATGCTCGGCATTGGCGAGAAACGCGCGCAAGGAATCCCGGCACTCCTCGACGCGCTGGGAAAATTGCCGGTAAGTCTCGAGTTCCGCAAGCCCCGCCGCGTCTTCCTGCGCGCGTACTTCGCTCAAGCGCGCACTGTCCGAAAGCTCTTTCCGCCGGGCATGTGAGGCGAATATTCTCAACGAGCCGCCGTGCGTGGACAGCCGCTCCAAGTCGTAAATGCGCAAGTGATGCCGGCGGAATACCTGTTCGATCGCATACAACGAGAAATACGAGTAGTGCTCGTGATAGATGGTGTCGAACTCGACGTGCCGGATGAGTTCCAGCAAATGCGGAAACTCGATGGTCACGGTGCCGGCCGGGCGCAGCAGCCGTGCGATCCCGGCCACGAAGTCATTGAGCTGCGGCACGTGCGCCAGCACATTGTTGGCGATGATCAGGTCGGCTTGGCGGCCCTCCCGCACCAGTTCCTCGGCCACCGCTTCGCCGAAGAATCGAACCAGCGTGGGAACACCGATTTTCTTCGCGGCGGCCGCGACCGTATCGGATGGATCGATGCCCAGAACCGGAATTCCCATGGTCAAGAAGTTTTTCAGCAGGTAGCCGTCGTTGCTGGCCAGCTCGACCACGAGGCTCGAGGAGCCCAGCGCAAAACGCTCCTGCGCCATGTCGCAGTAGGCCTTGGCGTGGGACAGCCATTGGTCCGAGTACGACGAGAAGTAGACGTAGTTGCCGAACAACTCTTGCGGTGCCACGTCGTAATCCAGCTGCACCAGTTTGCACGTTTCACAAACCTTGGCGCGCAGCGGATAGCGTTTCTCATGATGCATCGCGGCCGGCGAATCGATGAACGCGTTGGAGGCCGGTTGCAGACCCAAATCCGCCATGGTCACAGTTAGACGGCCGCCGCATGAACGGCAGCCCGCGACGAGTCCTACCATCGCATCGCCGTCCTGAAACGCATCGCCATCGCGCAACACATCTGAGTCCTGCAACGCATCGCAGTCCCGAATCGCATCGCCATTTTTGATCGCATCGCTATCCTTGCCACAGTTTCCACGGCGCGGCGCCGCTCTCCCACAACGAATTTAAATGCTGCTTATCGCGCAGCGTGTCCATGGGCTGCCAGAAACCCCGGTGCACCCAGGCAGCCAGCTGACCGTCCAGCGCCAGATTTTCCATGGGCTCTTTTTCCCAAACCGTGTCCTCGCCGTCGATGAGTTCCAGCACGCTCGGTTCGAGAATGAAAAATCCGCCGTTGATCAGTCCGCCTTCGGCTGAGGGCTTCTCCTCGAAGGACACGACTTTCGCATCCTGCGTCACGATCCGGCCGAACCGCGCCGGAGGCCTGACGCAGGCGACCGTGGCCCGACGCCCGTGCCCGGTGTGAAAGGCGATTTCCGCACCGATATCGATATTCGACAGGCCGTCCCCATAGGTCATGCAGAACGGCTCACCGGGGGTCAGGTACTTGCCGATCTGCAGCAGCCGGCCGCCCGTCATGCTTTCCTCGCCCGTATCCACCAGCGTGACCTTCCAAGGTTCCACGCGGCAGTCGTGGTACTCGACGCGGTTCTCGGCCATATCAAAGGTGACGTCAGCTTGATGCAGGAAATAGTTCGCGAAATATTCCTTGATCATGTAGCCCTTGTAGCCCAAGCAAACGATGAATTCCTTCACGCCGAAGGACGCATACAGTTTCATGATGTGCCAGATGATCGGGCGGGTTCCGATCTCCACCATCGGCTTCGGTCGCGTATTCGATTCCTCGGCGATGCGCGTTCCCTTGCCGCCGGCCAGAATGACGCACTTCACGCCGGCAATACCGGCAGCGACTGGTACTGCCCGATCTGCGCTTCGGAAAATTTCACCATATTCTCACCTGCCGCATGGGCCTTGTACCAATCCGCCGTCCACGCCAGCGTCTCACCGATGCCGAGCCGCGGATACCATTGCAATGAACGATGCGCCAGCGCCGAGGAGAGGGTCAGCGCGCCCGCCTCCTTCGGATTCACGCCGGTGTCGCGCTGCCACCCGGGGCGGCCCGCAAACCTGGCGCTGAAAGCGTCCACCACCTCATGCACCGTACAAAAGGATGACCGGTTTGGGCCAAAATTGACAGCGCGCGGCGTGCCCGCAGGCGACTTCACCAAAGCCTGCGCCAGCGTCAGATAGCCGGACAGCGGCTCGAGCACATGCTGCCAGGGTCTGACCGCATCGGGGTATCGAAGCGTGACCGGCTCGCCGGCCTCAAGCGCGCGGATGCAGTCGGGAATGAGACGCTCCTGCGACCAGTCGCCGCCGCCGATGACATTGCCGGCGCGCACCGAGGCGATCGGCGGTCCGTCCTTGAAAAAACTGTCGCGGAAACTCCCCGTCAACAACTCTGCGCAGGCCTTGCTGTTGCTGTAGGGATCATGGCCGCCCAAGCGATCGCTCTCGGTGAACGGGTGTCCCTCGTCATGATTTTCATACACCTTGTCGCTGGTCACGATGAGCACGCATTCCAGGTGCCTGAGTGTCCGGCACGCCTGCAACAGGATCCCCGTACCCAAGAGGTTGGTGGCGTACGTGGCGACCGGATCGCGGTACGACTCCCGGACCAGTGCCTGTGCCGCCATGTGAATGATGATCTGCGGATCCGAGGCGCCCAGCGCACGCTCGAGCCGGTCTTGGTCGCGAATGTCGCCAAAGTCTGAGGCCGACTTGCCGTTCACGAGCTCGAACAAGCTGGGCTCGGTGTGCGGCGCCAGCGCATAGCCGGTGACCTCGGCGCCCATCTGACGCAGCCAAAGGCCCATCCACGCGCCTTTGAAACCCGTGTGGCCGGTCAGAAATACGCGGCGATTCCGCCAGAATTCGCGCATGAGTAGGGTAATGGGTTAGCCCGCCTTCTTATCCCAGTAAGACCTCAAGAGCTGCAAGTACGGCCGCGCGCCCGCCACTTGAAGCGCGCCGCTCAAGCGCACCTGCAACGTCCACGACCTGGCAAAGCGTCGCAGCATCAAGAACACATCCTTGTACTGGCTGCGCCCTTGGGTCGTATAGGCGATTTTCAGGGCATCGCAGACGATGGCCAGCGGCAATTTGTAGATGCGTGAACGCGATACGAAAGGATCGCGCGCGCGCGCCACGAAGCGGCGGTCGGTGATCAGGATCCATGTGGCCACCCGCTCCATGAGGAATATTTTCATCTGCACATCGCGCCGGCCGCGATATTGCGTCGGCGTGCGCAACTGCACGCCCAATGGGTCGTCCGGACTCTCGGCGATGGCAAACAGCTGTTCGGTGACGGCGAGCCAGGCCCTCCAGAATCGTGGTTTGGCAATGAAATAATTGGAATGCACGGTGTTGCGGGAGTCTGAGACCAGATCTTCGATCGGCCGCGGATGATCGATCCGGGCGAAGAATTCATTGGCCACGCGAAGCAAGCCGGGATGCTCCGCATTGCCGTGCTCGAACACATTGAGAAAAAAGGCGCTGTTGTGAATACTGGGGCTGAACAGGGCAATGTCCGTGGCCGAATCGGCCGCCTGAAGAAACTCGCGCACCTCCGCCGCGCTCAAATTGGTCTTCAGCTTGAATTTCGGCGAGAGGAAACCGTAGAAGGCGTTCTCGTCCAAGGTCTCATTGAGCAGGAACCTTCGGATCGGCCAATATTCGTACCAATCGGGCCGCTCGTTGGCGGAGTTGTCCAGCACCTCGAAGCCGGGATCCAGTTCTTGACGAGAAGTGTAATGGTTGAGGATTTGATAGATATGCACGGAAAGCATGGCGGAAGGATACAGATTTAGCGCGGCTGCGGCGAGATCGCCGCGACCATCCGGGTGAGCAGCGCAAGATAGTTTGCACGATAATTGCGCAGCGAATAGCGCCGCTCCACGTGCGCGCGGCCCTGGGCACCAAAGCCGGCACGCAGCTCCGGCGAGACGATCAACCGTTCCAAGCCTTGCTCCCATTCATCCGTATCCTTCGCGTGGAAGCCATTGACGCCGTCGATCACCGCTTCCGTGTTCGCGCCCACGGGCGAGGCCACGCAGGGCAGCGAGGCGGCCATGTACTGCAGCAGTTTGAACGCGCACTTGCCGCGCGACCAGGCATCGTCGGTCAGGGGCATGACGCCGATGTGTGCGCCGGCCAAGGATTGCGCTTCCGTGGCCGAGCTCCAGGCCACCCGCTCGATGGTCACGTCGTGCCAATCTGGAAACTCGGAGCAGATCACGCGCAGCTTCAAGGCGGGGTACCGCCGGGTCAGGCGCGCCAACGCGGGCCTGATCATGTCCAGGTAGATCAGATTCTCCGGACTGCCGATCCAAGCGACCGTCGGAGGATCGCCGGGTCCTGCCGTGGTGGGCAGGTAGCACGCCGTATCGAGGGACGTGGGCAGCACCGCAACTTCCTGAGCCGAGGCACGCGCGACGGCGGCGAGCACGTCGTTGCCGGCCGCGACGGCATCGACCCAACGGCAGGTGGCGGCAAACTTTTGTTTGCGCCACGCCGATTCGTCCGGCGCATCACCCAGCCGCCGCGGTTTGCGCACGTAGATGGCATCATCCACATCGAATACGCTTTGCCGGCTGTAAGAGGCGAATAGACGCGCTTCGATCGCACTGAGTTTGATCTGGTGCAGCACCGTGACGTGCGCCCAGCGAAACAGCTCGCGCCGCTCCCAGGTGCGCAAACCGTAGCGACCGCCGGGGAATTGCTCGGTGCGTACCTGCCAGCCGGCTTCCTGCAGCGGCTCGACCAAGCTGCGCATGCGATGGCGATACGAGGGCTGATGAAGACCATATCCCAGCAGCACGATGTTCGACATGTCAGGAACCTCGAGACATGCTAGGCGCCTTGGCCCGTTTTCATCAGCTGCGTCAGCGCCCCCAGCGCGACCTCGATGCCATCGGCCAGCTTCAGATCAGAGGCCCGCTGCGCCAGGGCTGCGCGCCCCGGTTCGTCGCGCAGCATCTCCTCGGCCGCCTGCACCAGGCTCGGGGCATCGAGCCTCGCCGCGAGCGCCACCCCCGCCTCGACGCAGCGTTCGATGCGCTGAGGCTGATCTTGCGCAATGGGCACGCCGATACAGGCGCAGCCTCGGGCAATCGCCTGCATCAGCGTTGAACCGCCGTTGGTGATGACGAGCCGCGCGCCGCTCATCAGGGCCGCAAGATCCGCCTGCGGCAGCGCGCTGAAACAGCGCAGCGACGCGCTGGATGAGCCGCCGGCCGCAGGCCCCACGAACACCGTCAGAATGCCGTTGTCCGCCAGCGTGTTGGCCGCGGCGAGAAACTTCGCACTCGCATCGGCGGCGCCTGGATGGCCCGTGCCGCCGCCCGGGACCACGAGGACATGGCGCTGCGTGTTCAACCCTGAATGCGCCAGGGTCGACTCGCTCGCGCCGGCTCGCGACATGATCACGTCCAGGTAGCGCACCACCGGCCGCTTCAGCCGATCGAGCTTGAATCGCTCGAAGAATCCCGGGCGCCCGGCAATGAATTGCGGATAGGCAATCCAGTGCTCATCGATCAGCTGCATCCAACGCCATCGAAACGCCTTGCGCCGTTGCCGGGCACGGGAACTGATGAACACCAGGCGTGCACCTGCGCGGCGCGCGGCGCGCAGCTGCGCGGTGCGGCCGGCGTTGTCGAAGATCACGACGTGGGGCTTGAAAGCCTGAATCGACTCGATCACCGCCGCGGTGTGAAACGTGGGCGATGAATCCAGCCAGGTCGCGGGAAACGGAACGGTGGCGGCGTAGGGAGCCTGGCGGCTCAAGAGGAAATGTATCTGGGCGTGCGGCCACTGCCCTTGTGCCGCCTGCGCAATGCTCAAGCTGCGCGCGTATTCGCCCATGCCGAACGGGCCGGAGACGGGCACGAACAGCATTCGCGGCGCCTCAACCAAAGGCGGTGAACCAATGGTCCAGCACCAGCAAGTACCAGGCACGCCGGAACTCCGTGCCCACCGCCCGGCGCAGTACGCCCCGATCCATGAGACGGCGCACCGCATCCTGCAGCAACTTGGGGTTTTGCTTCAGCCAGCGGTGCACGGGCAGACCAAAGCCTGACTTGGGCCGGTTCAAATGATCGGGCGGCAGGCGCGGCTCCATCAACCGGCGCACCAGCAGTTTTCCGCGCCGGCGCCGTTCATCGACCAGCAATCGCGGCTCCACACTCAGCATGAATTCGACCAAGCGATGATCGAGGAGCGGTGGCCGCACCTCCAGGGAATGCGCCATGCTGGTTCGATCCACCTTGGTCAACAAGCCCTCCGCCAGATCCGTGTTCAAGTCCAGCCACCGCAGTTGCGCGAGCGGCGTGAGCTCTTCGCGCCAGAATTGACGATAGAACCACAGGTAGTCGTACTGCGGTTCCTGCCAACCGGGCGAGAGCAATGCGTCGATCTGTTGCGCCGTCATGCCGCCCAAGGCCGCGGCATAGGCCGGCAGCCCCACGTAGCCATGGCGCTGCATGGACGAAGCCAGGCGCGACAGCGGCGGCAGGTAACGGGCCAATGATCGATTCAGCAGATTCGAGCGTGCACCGATGCGCGACCAGTACCGCGGGTAGCCGCAAAAAATCTCATCGCCGCCCTCGCCGCTCAAAGCGACCGTGACCTCGCGGCGCGCAAATTGCGCGATCAAATAGTTCGACCACGCGGCGCTGTCGCCGAAGGGCTCATCGAAGAGCGCGGGCATCCGGTCGAGCGCACCGGCGAAGTCCGCCTGAGGCGCCATCATCTCCAAGTGTTCGGTGCGCAGGTGCGCCGCAACACGGCGCGCCGCGTCCGCTTCGGAGCGTGCGCCGGCCTCAAATCCCAAGGTATAGGTGCGCGGGGCGTCCAGGTAGTAGGCCGTGAGCGCCGAGTCGACGCCGCCGCTCAAGAAAACCCCGACCGGTACGTCCGACACGGTGTGCTGCGGAACCACCTGCCGCAGCAGCGCATCGAGTTCCTGCACGGTATCATCCGCGCTGCGCTCGATCAGAGCCGTCGAAGGATGCCAGTAGCGCTCCACGGTCAGGCGGCCCGCCTGCCACTCGAGCGTGTGTCCGGCCGGTAATTTGCAAATGCCGCGGTAGATGGTCTTCGGCGCGGGCACATAGCCGTGAAATAAAAAGTCGCGTACCGCGCTGGGGTCGATGTCCGGCGTGCCCAAGAGCAGGAGGGCCTTGAGTTCCGAGGCAAAGGCGATGCCGTCCGGCAAGACGCGGTAGTACAGCGGCTTGATTCCCAGCCGATCACGGACCAGCAGCAGCCGCTTGGTCTTTGTGTCCCAAATCGCCAATGCGAACATGCCGACCAGCCGCCTCAATCCCGCGCTGCCGTCGGTGGCAAGAAGCCTGAGGAGCACCTCGGTATCGCCGCTGGAGGTCCAAGGTCCGGGCAGCTCTGCGCGCAGCCGCACATGATTATAAAGTTCGCCGTTGTACGTCAGCACCTGCGAGCCGAAGAGCATCGGCATGCGGGCGGCGTCCGTCAGATCCTGAATGGCCAACCGGCGGTGCGACAAGGCAACACCGGGCTGACTCCAAATCCCATCCCCGTCCGGACCTCGATGCGCCAATCGTTGCGCCATGCTCTGCGCAATCTGCGCACTTGCCAGCGGTCCCACAATTCCAGCTATGCCACACATGGGCGGCAAGTCTAACGCGGCGCCGCCGCGATGTACCGCCGAGAGACTGTCTTAAGCCCTAGCCATTGAGCAACTCTTCGTTTAGGGTGCACCTCGGAGCTCAAAATCACATGGCAACACCCGCCGATCATCGATTGCTGGAACTACTGGGTAGATGGCTCGAGAGTCTCGAGCTGCATACCAAGTATTCGTCGCTGGATGACGACAGTTATTGGAAAGTCCAGCCATGGTCCGAGCACCAGCGGCCCACACGCTGGATTATCGACCTGGCCAGGCAAAAGACGCTGGCCCTGCGCGCCCAGGTAGAGCAGCGCGCCAAGACCGGGGATAGCCAGTTTTCAGACGCGCTGGAATTGATGGCCTTCCTGGCCAACCTGGTCGGCGCCGAGCACATCGAACGCTACATCCCGGTGGCGGACGCGAGCAACGAACGCGACCTGTCCTCCAGAACCGCGGAGTACGCCGCCGCCGCCACGTCCCAACAACCCACCGCAAGCGTCACCGCCACCCGGGAGATGCCGAAGTTCTTGGGAGCCAAGCGCGTGGCGCCGCCGGCCGGCACCGTGCAAGTCGCGCGCAACGAACGCAAATCCGCGGCGGTCGTGAAGCCGGTGCCGAAGGTGGCTGTCAAGCCGCCGCCCAAAAAACCCGCGGCTCCGCCGGAGCGCGCGGGACCTTCGGACGCCGCAAAGGAACAGGTCATTGCCGACGCCGCTCGCTTGGTACAATGGGGCAGAAAGTGGTTCGAGCTCCCCGAACTCATCGCGCGCATGGCGGACCGTCCCGCTTTGGCGGATGTTCGGCGTATACTGAAGGAACATAAAGTGGCCATTGAAAAGAAGGTCGGGAACGTCTAGCCCACCTTGCCGGACCAAGCGTAAATCGCTGCTCCGCGCACAACAAAAATTTAGGGAACCCCTGCGAAGATCAACGCTCAAAGGCGCTCATGATTACAACCAATCACTTATCGAAGCGGTACGGCGACAAGCTGGCCGTCAATGACCTGACATTTTCGGTGGCGCCGGGCGAGGTCCTCGGCTTCCTGGGCGCCAACGGCGCCGGCAAATCCACCACCATGCGCATGATTGCCGGCTTTGTTTCGCCCTCCGCCGGGCAGGTCTCGGTGTGCGGGCACGATATCGAAAAGGCGCCGGTGCAGGCGAAATCCTGCATGGGTTACCTGCCCGAGGGCGCGCCCTGCTACGGCGAAATGACGGTGGGCGAATTTCTGGATTTCGTGTCCGATGTGCGCGGACTGAGCGGCGAGCGGCGGCGGCAAAGACGCGCGGTGGTCATCGATCGGCTGGGGCTGGCACCGGTGGTCGATCAAGTGGTCGAGACGCTTTCCAAGGGCTTTCGCCGCCGCGTGGGACTCGCTCAGGCCTTGATCCATGACCCGCAGGTGTTGATCCTGGATGAACCCACGGATGGGCTCGATCCGAACCAGAAGCACGAGGTGCGCCGGCTCATCAATGAACTGAGCAAGGACAAGCTGGTGATCGTCTCCACCCATATCCTGGAAGAGGTGCACGAGGTTTGTACGCGCGCCATCATCATCGCCAACGGCCGGATCGTGGCCGATGAAACCCCCACTGCGCTGGAAGCCCGCTCGCGCTATCACCACGCGGTGAGCCTGCGCTTCGAAGAGGCGGACGAACTGGCCGCTGCGCTCCGCGAAATCGCGCTGCTGCCGGAAGTCGCCGCCATCGAGTCGGATGCGCGTGAGCTGCGGCTGACGGCACTACCCAAGGCCGGTGCCAACGTGCTGTCCGCCGTCGGCGCGATCATCGCGAAATACGATTGGGATGTGCCCGAACTGCACCTGGAATCCGGCCGGCTCGACGAAGTGTTCCGCTCTTTGACGGAACCGGATGGCGTTCGAAGCGGCATCGATCAGCCGGGCGCGGCGAGCTTCAGCGTATGAACAAGGTACTCGTGGTATTCCGGCGCGAACTGCGCAGCTATTTCGCCACGCCTTTGGCGTATGTCTTCATCGTCATTTTCCTGGTGCTCGCCGCCGTCTTCACCTTTCAAGTGGGCGGCTTTCTGGAGCGCAATCAGGCGGACCTGCAGTCCTTCTTCCGGTGGCATCCCTGGCTGTACCTGGTGTTGATCCCGGCCATTTCGATGCGGCTCTGGGCCGAAGAGCGCAACAGCGGCAGCATCGAACTGCTCATGACGTTCCCGATCACGCTTTGGCAGGCGGTGGCCGGCAAGTTCCTCGCCGCCTGGTGCTTCGCGGGCATTGCGCTCGCCCTGACTTTTCCGGTGTGGATCACGGTGAACTACCTGGGCTCGCCGGACAACGGCGCCATCATCGCGGCCTATCTTGGTAGCTTTTTGATGGCCGGCGGATTCCTCTCCATCGGCATGTGTCTTTCCGCGGCGACGCGCAACCAGGTCGTGGCCTTCATCACCGCCGCCTTGGTCGGATTCATTTTTCTGTTGGCGGGCTTCCCTCTGGTGCTGGATTTCGTGCGCGGCGTGCTGCCGCAGGCGATCGTCGATGCGATTGCGTCATTGAGCTTTTTTACTCACTTCGATGCCATCTCCAAGGGTGTGATCGATCTGCGCGATCTGACGTATTTCGCCGCCCTCATCGGCTTTTGGTTGGCCGCCACGGCCTTGGTACTCGACATGAAGAAGGCGGAATAGGTGAACGGAAATCGTTGGCGAAGAGTCGGCTTTGGGGTCGGCGGGCTGGTCGCACTGGCGGTGCTCTTTCTGGCCGTGGTGATGCTCTCGAACGTGGGCCTGCGCGGCATGCGCGCGGACCTGACGCAGAACAAGCTCTACACCTTGAGCAAAGGCACCCAGCAGGTGCTGCGGGAACTGAAAGAGCCGGTGAATCTGTATTTCTTTTTTTCGCGCGATGCCGCGGCGAAGCAGTCGCCGCTGATCATGCCGTATGCGGCCCGGGTGCGCGAATTCCTCGAGGAAATCAGCGCGCGCGCGGGTGGCAAGATCCATTTGCAGGTCATCGACCCGCAGCCCTTCTCGGACGATGAGGATCGCGCCGCCGAGTTCGGCCTGCAGTCGCTGGAGCACGCCGGACCCGGCGAGCCGCTGTACTTTGGTTTGGCCGGTACCAACTCGACCGACGGCCGCTCCGCGATTCCCGCCTTTACGCCGGACCGCGAAGAATTCCTGGAATACGACGTGGCGAAACTCATCCAGGAATTGGGCACGCCGAAAAAGCCCGTGGTCGGCCTGTTGAGTTCGATCGGCCTGCAGGGACAGTTCAATCCCCAGAACGGGCAGATGGGAGACCCCTGGCCGATCTACACCCAGATCCAGCAATTGTTCACGGTGCGCACGCTGACGCCGGATCTGGACCATATCGACAAAGATGTCGATGTGCTCTGGCTGGTTCATCCGAAACAGCTGGCGCCCAAGACCTTGTACGCCATCGATCAATTCG
>Ga0210393_10000151_pt1 | contig 68726 bp, 71 predicted proteins | sample IncBWC27OmetaG_FD_160068 | JGI IMG/M metagenome (GOLD analysis project Ga0210393, IMG submission 160068) | Forest soil microbial communities from Barre Woods Harvard Forest LTER site, Petersham, Massachusetts, United States - Inc-BW-C-27-O ... | reverse complement strand
CCGAAGGGACGTTTAATTTTTGTCCTCTTTACTTCGTTGTTGGTACTCATACTCTTCGCGGGAAATTCCCAGCTTCTGCATTTTGGACTGCAACGTTGTCCTTTTCAGACCTAGTCGAGCCGCCGCTCCGCGTGGTCCGCTCAGCACTCCGCCGGTTTCACGCAGCACGCGAACAATGGTCTCGCGGTGCAGGCTTTCCAGCGTGCCATCGTTGAGAGAGTCTTGCGGGGATAGACTCAATTCGCCCAGTGGAACCGTCAGAATTGGGCCCTGTGAGAGGATGACCGAGCGCTCGATGATGTTCTCCAGTTCCCTCACATTCCCCGGCCACGTCCAGTTCACCAATGCATTCATGGTTTCCGCTGGGATGGTTTCGATCTGCTTCTTCATTCGGCGAGCGAAGTTCTGTACGAAATGGCGCACCAGCAGAGGAATGTCTTGTTTTCGCTCCTGCAGATCCGGCATTCGGATGGGAAACACACTTAGGCGATAGTACAGATCACTGCGGAATTGCCGGCTGGCTATACTCTGCGCCAGATCCCGGTTCGTGGCCGCGACTAGCCGTATGTTGACGCGGATGGTACGGGTGCCACCCAGGCGCTCGAACTCGTGGTCTTGCAGCACTCGCAATAATTTCGGCTGCATTTCCAGTGGGATCTCTCCGACCTCATCCAGAAAGAGGGTTCCTTTATCGGCCAATTCGAGACGCCCGATCTTCTGGCTGACTGCGCCGGTAAACGCGCCTTTCTCGTGCCCGAATAATTCGCTTTCCAGCAGTCCTGTAGGAATCGCCGCACAATTAAGTTTGATGAAGGTTGCATTCTTGCGGGAACTCATCCGATGGATGGCACGTGCGATCAGTTCCTTGCCCGTCCCCGTCTCTCCTAGAATCAGCACCGTGGCATCGCTAGAGGCTACGGTTCTGGCTTCGTTTAGCACTCGTTTGAGCGCCGCGCTCTCGCCCACAATCTCTTCGAAGTTCCGTTCAGAGCGGATTTCATCTTCCAGATAGAGCTTTTCCTTGGTCAGTTTGTTTTTGAGTTCCGCGATTTCATGGTAGGCGCGAGTATTGTCCAGCGCGACGGCTACTTGCGCCGCAATCTGCTCTAAGAGGTCGTTATCCTCGCCTATGAAGGCGCCGTGTTTCTTGCTAGCCAGATTTAGAGTGCCCAGACTACCGTTCTGCGTGATCAATGGAATGCAGCAAAGTGATTGGATTCCCCGGTCGAGCATCTGGCTCACAAAGCCGGACTGCATCGCCAAGAGATCCTCGCGGCTAAAGGCTTTGGTCTTTCCTTCTAACAAAGCCTGACCAGCGGGAGTCTCGTTTACGGGGAACGTCGTACCCATCCCGAGAAGTCCCTGCGTCAAGGGAGAATCGAGCGGATACAGCGATAGCGATTGAGCTGCCTTTTCATAAACGGCCACACTGGCATAGTCGTGCCCGATAACCCTCCGCATGATGTCGGAAACTTCATGGAACAGGCTCTCCAAGTCCCGGTTGATCATTAACGTGGCGTTGATCTCCAGCAGCACGTGGAGCCGTTCCTTCTCCCGCTGTAAAGCTTCGCGCGTGAGCGCATTCTCCACCGCCAGAGCTACCAGTTGGGTCACCCGTTTCAGCAACCGTAGATTCTCTTCGCGATAGGCATTTGCCCGGAAACTGCCCAGGCCCAAAGCTCCCAAGCGTTTATCCGCAGTCGTCAGAGGCAAGGCGCAGTACGACCGTATTCCTTTCTCTCTAAGCAGATTCACCACGGAGGGGAAACGAGTCTCGGCGTTTACATCAGGCACCACCAGTGGCTGCTGGGTTTGCCAAGCCATACCGCTGGGCGAGTCAGCGAGCGCAACCTCGATCGGAGGGCCGGCAAGGTCGTTGCCCTCCAGCACATGCAGACGCATAACATTTCTCGTGGGGTCGTGAAGCGCGAAGTTGGTGAATTCGGCTGCAGCTCTATTGCCCAGTCGTTCTGCCACTGCAGCAAAGAGTTCTGGCAAGTTTCGATGGAGGACCATGAGGTCCGCCACCTCGATAAGTACCTCGTGATGATCAATCTCAACTGGGCCCGAGTTCACTTGTGGTTCGAAGTTCGATGACATGGACATTTCATCCTCGCGGCCAATGGAATGCTCTCTTGCGTAAGGCGCTTAAGAACATACCAGTGGTCAAGGCCTTGTATCCTCCTCAGTAAGTTTCAGGGCTGAGCGAATTCCCTCGAGCAAGGCTTCCTCTCCGAACGGCTTAATAAGGAAGGCCACTGCTCCAGCTTCGAGTGCTTGAGCCCGGATTTCCTCATCCGGGTGAGCGGTGATGAAAATGATCGGAATGCGGTAACCTCCGGCCGCCAAGTGACTTTGTAGTTGAAGTCCGCTCATGCCTGGCATTTGCACGTCGAGAACAAGACACGACGTAATTTGCAAACTCCCGAAACACAGGAATTCCTCTCCAGAGGCGAAGACCTCAACAGTAAAGCCGAACGATTTGATCAGCCTTCCGGTTGCCTTGCGGACCGAAGCATCATCGTCAACCAGCGACAGAACCCGAATCTTTGGCAACTCGCCCTCCACTGCTAGTCTTGAAAGTAGCAGCGGAGTGACCCGGAATCTATTGCACGCTGGTACAGATGGGCCATCCGTTCGGAAAGACGAGCTGTACGAAGGTTTAGGGCGGTTTTGTGATGCGAATCCTGTTCGATCATTGAACTGAGTCAGTTCGTGCCGGTCTATCGATTCCTTATGCGAGCGGAGGGAATTTTGCACCGCGATGACATTCGCACTAATTTGCTTCTCATGGCTCCGCCTCGGGTGTAGATTGACAGCAATCATCCAGCGGTTTCTTCCTGCCCTGGTTGATCTGCGGCTAGAAGCTCGTGCGAAACAACAGAAAGCGTGCTTCAGGTCATGTGCGGCTTCGGAGGGAGTGCGGATGGCTGCGGAAAAATGCCAACACCGCAATCAGGTAAGTGGTGTGGTGGACTTAGACGTTTCGCGCCCGGAGACTACGGTGGATCACTCTGTTTATTCAGTGGAAGTCTCAATCATTACATGTGAAGAGTGCGGGCACATAGAGCTATACACGAAGTCTCACCGTGCGCTTTGCGATTGGCTAAGAAAAAAGAGTTAAGGACTGCGCGCCGGAGTGCTTCGGGGCGCTGCTGATCGAGTGTGGCTGCGATGCAGACTTTCATTCATGGCGGTGTAAGTGCCGCTCAGATCTTGTGCCCAGTTCTTCAGGCTGGTTCTTCTAGGGGTTGGGAGTCTCACCCGAACTTGCGAAGGAGATCCTTCGTGATGATTTCTGCAAACGCGACGCTCCCCGGTTACTACGACTATGGCGAGGTGGCGCGCTCAGTGTTTATCGCCATCGTCGCGTCCTATGCCGCGCTCGATCTTACAGGTCGTGTAACCGCAGCAAGAGGCCAGGTTCGACTAGCTTGGTTGAGCGGTGGGGCGATTGCGATGGGCATCGGCGTCTGGGCGATGCACTTCAAGGGGATGCTGGCCTTCCATCTTCCTGTGCCCGTCGAGTATCACTGGCCAACAGTTCTGGCCTCACTCCTGGTTGCCGTCCTCGCATCCGCGTTCGCGCTATATGTGGCGAGCCAGCACAAGATGCGTCCACTTGCGGCCTTTACCGGCAGCGTCATTATGGGCGCCGGCATCGCCGGACTTCACTATATCGCCATGGCCGCAATGCGATTGCCCGCCAACACCCGATACTCCCCGCTTCTGGTTACCGCTTCCATCTTGCTCGCAATCTTATTTTCTCTAATCGGGTTGTTGATGGCGTTTGGTCTACGCGAGGAGACCCGATGGAGTGTTCCGCGAAGGCTTGCGAGCGCCACGGTGATGGGAGTGGCTATCTCCGCAATGCATTACACCGGAATGGCGGCCGCAAGTTTCATCCCCGCTTCGCCTGCGGACCTTTCTCATGCGGTGACTATCTCTCCCCTCGCCAACAATGGAATTGCAATCGTGACCCTGATCCTGATTGTGGCTGCCATCACGACATCATCTGTGGACAGACGGGCGAGCACCGAAGTTGAACGGCGTGCCGACGAGGCCTTGCAGGAAGTGCAGGCCAAGCTCGCCCGCGTCACCCGTGTACAGGCGATGGGAGAACTGGCGGCGGCCATCGCCCACGAGGTCAACCAGCCTCTCACTGCGATCGTCACAAACGGAAATTTCTGCTCGCGTGAATTAGCTGGTGGTGGGCGGAATCTTGAGGAGCTGCGGGAGGCAATTGCAGAGATTGTGAACGACGGAACCCGCGCCAGCACCGTCATTTCACGAATTCGCACTCTGCTTGTGAAGGGCGCTCCTGAGAGAGCGGAACTGGACATCAATGAGGTCATTCAAGAAGTCACCGGTCTCATTCGCAGCGAGTTGGCCCGAAACCGTATTTCCCTGCGGACTGATTTAACCGCTGATCTTCGCGTACGAGGCGACCGCGTGCAGTTGCAGCAGGTCTTGATTAACCTGATCATGAACAGCATCGACGCGATGCGTACGCTCACCGACCGGCCACGCGAGCTGCTCATCAAGTCGGGAAAGCAGTCCGATGGAGTACTGGTCCAGGTTCAAGACTCCGGACCAGGAATGGAGCCGGAAGTGGCAGACCGCATCTTCGAACCATTCTTTACCACAAAAGCCGAGGGCATCGGCATGGGACTGTCGATCAGCCGTTCCATTATCGAATCCCACGGTGGGCGTTTGTGGGCCGTAGCAGTGCCCAATGGTGCACTCTTCGAATTTACTGTGCCCACCCAAGATTGAAAGTATTTTATGGCTGAGGCGGAACCCATCGTTTTTGTCGTCGATGACGACCCTTCGATTCGTCGCGCCATGAGGCGACTTATCGGATCTGTAGGACTTCAAGTAGAGCTGTTCGGATCGGCAAAAGAGTTTCTGCTCAGCAAACGGCCGGATGGTCCAAGTTGCCTCGTCCTCGACATCAGGTTACCCGGAATCAGTGGCCTCGATTTCCAGCGCGAGTTAGCCGCGGCCAATATTCACATCCCCATCATCTTTATCACTGCCCACGGCGATATTCCGATGACGGTGCGAGCCATGAAGGCGGGAGCCGTTGAATTCCTTACCAAGCCGTTCCGCGATCAGGATCTGCTGGATGCGATTCATGCGGCGTTGGAGCAGGATCGTGCCAAACGTCAACAAGAGGAGGAGATGGCAACCCTTCGCCAGCGCTGGGAATCGCTGACGCCGCGGGAGCGCGAAGTGTTGCCTCTTGTGGTTTCCGGTTTACTCAATAAACAAATCGCCGCGGAAATTGGAACTAGCGAAACCACGGTTAAGGTCCATCGTGGTCAGCTGATGCGAAAGATGGGCGCGGATTCACTTGCCGAGTTGGTGAGGCTGGCAGAAAGAATTGGAATTCCCAATACCAAGCCATAACGGTTGTCCTACGCGGGCTTGCCGAAGGCACACGATCATCTCGCGCCTCACGGTTGGATGGGAGGCATAGAAAACTGGATCCCTCCCTACTGAAGTAATCACTTCGCGCTAATACCGTGGCCCGGCAACCCACACAGCGGAGAGTAAGGTCTGGAAGGCACCGGATCGGGAGATCGCCAAACCCCGGGAGAACCGCGGCGAAGTAGTCGCGTACGGAGACTTTCAACCGACGACAGCTCTCCACGACCGAGAGAATCGCCGCAACCTTCGGTCCTGCCTTTGGGCTGCCGATGTGGATCCAGTTCTTTCGACCCAGTGCCACGGGACGCATGGAGTTCTCCGCCAGGTTAGTACTTAGCTCTAGTTCGGGATACTCCAAGAATCGGGTGAGCTTTTTCCAAAGTGTTAGCGCGTACTGGCAAGCCTTGCTGAGCGCGCTGGAGGGCAATGCAACGGACAGCGCTATTTCGATCTTGCTGCGGATATCTCCGAGAAGAGGTCTCGCTGTCTCCTGACGCCGGATATGGCGCTCCGCAGTCGTCAGCGCCTTGCGGCGAGGTTCTGCATCGACGGCAAACAGTTCGTCCATCTGAGCCACAATCGGGGTTGCAACCGGATCTTGGCGATTTAGTTGTACGGCCTCGAAAAACTGCCTTCTTGCATGAGACCAACAAGCGGCATGTACCATTCTCGGCCCACCGATTTGGTCATAAGCTGCGTAGCCGTCGGTTCGGAGAATGCCTTCGAACGGTCCCAGGAACCGCTTCGGCCCGTCGCGTCCTCGACCCAAGCGGAAATCGAACACCACGCTTCCTCCGGGACGACTGTATTGCCAGAGGTACGCTTGGTGGTTTTTACCTCGGCCCTCGCGTGTCTGCACATCGACTGGGGTTTCATCCGCCTGAATGTAACTTCCGCTAATCAATTCTCGCCTCATTGCCGCAATCATCGGGATCAGCAACTCGCCGACTTTGAGGACCCAGCCGTCCAGCGTTGCGCGGCTGACTTTCAAACCGAGGTCCCTCTCCAGAATCATGCTCTGCCGATGCAGCGGTATGTGATTGCAGTATTTGCTGACGACCGTCTCGATGACGATCCGGTCACTCGCCAGGCACTTCTCGATGATCCGTGGCGGCAGCGGCGCCGGGACGACGCCGAGATCCTCACACGACCGGCAAGCCCGCTTCTCTCGTTTCGTGACCAGTACGAAGTACTTCGCCGGTTCCACGTCCAGTTGGGAACTCTCCTCGTAGCCGATCACCACTGTTTCTTTTCCGCAGCGTTTGCATAGGCCCTGATCTAATGTGCAGGGCAGAATCCGCTCAACGCGAGGAAGATTCGCCGGCAACTCTTGGCGACCCGGATGCTTGACGGATTTCTTAGTCGAGCGATGCACTAGCGCGCGCTCACTCTCCTCCTGCTCGGTCATTTCACTGATGACAGGCTCAAGCTCGAACAATCGCATTTGCGCCTGCGAAAGTTTTTCCCCGCCCGCACCATACTTCTCGATTCGCATTAGTCGCAGACGCCCTTTGCAGCACACGAATCCGCAGCTCCGCGTACTGTAGCTTGCTCGTCAGTTGTGCGATGAGTTCCAGATAGGCTGGTGCGGAAGAAATGGGAGGCGCACTCACAGGGTTATTGATTTACCAGAGTCACTCGAATCGTTCAAGCAACTCAGGCGGCAGCATGTCCCTCTGGCGGGGCTTTCCGGTACCACCGCTTGTGCTTGGTTTTGGTCAGATCGATCCCACCCAACAACAGAGAAAGCTCTTCGTGACTCAGCACGACCTTGCCCTGCGCGTCACCGGATTGCGGCCAGGTGAAACGCCCTTTCTCTAACCTCTTGGCACAGACCCAGAGTCCGCTTCCGTCCCAGACGAGGACCTTCAGCCGATTGCGCTGGCCGTTGCAGAACAAGAAGAGGTGCCCGCTTAGAGGTTCACACGACAAACGATCGCGGACGATACCGTACAGCCCCTCGAACCCCTTGCGCATGTCGGTGACTCCCGCAGCCAGATAGATCCGTGTAGCTGGGCCCAGTCCAAACACGGCTTACGCCCGCTCCAGGATGCCCACCAGGCGTTCGAAGGTACTCGTATCAAAATCAGGATGCACCTCGATCCGGCGCCCGCCCGGCAGCACCACGGCCAGCCCACACCTCGGTTCCTGCTGCTTCGGCGATCTCCTGGCTACCAACTCCACCGGCACCAAACGACCGGCCGAGGAAATTGGCTTACGCCTTCTCTTCCAATGCAGTTTCTTTAGATGGCGACCCAGTGTGCTGAAGCTCAAACCTCGACTCTGGCAAAACTCGCTCCGCCGCATACCGCTGCTCACAAACTTGGCCACCAACTGCTGAACCACCGCACGGGTACGTCGCTTGGGCGCTGACAACTCTGTTTTTGCGGTCATCCGGACACTTCAACACAGACCCCGCCTGTCGCACAGATGTGTTGGTCAGACGCTTACCCTTTGATCGGCTCATTGCACCGGCTGATGGGGAATTTGAATCTGAAATCCGACCTAAAATGACGGGGGCTGACTGCTAACCGTGCGGGGCGTGATCTAGCGGTTTCCTCCAGGCGAGCCGCACGTGCTATTACCATCTTAATGGGTAACGATTGCCTGGGCCGGAAGAATTACCTTGTTTGCGGGATCGGATACAGGCGGAGAACGCGCGCCCGTGATCTACAGATCATCGGTTCGGCGAAGCTCACCGGTCTCGATCCCGAGGCCTGTCTACGCGAAATGCTGACCCGCATCGCCAATTATCCTATCTACCGCATCGATGAGTTGTTGCCCTGGAACATCGGCGCCTCTCCCGCCGAAATGTCCACCCAATCGATTCGTGGACACTTAGCAAAACTGTGCACTTCGGACGCTTACCTCTAATTGATGTTCGTTTAGCTCCCTAGCTATCCCCTGGGCCACATCGTGAATCAGGCGCAAGCGTTTGGCGCACTCTGAGCCCTCTTGCACCTGTTCTGTCATTAGTAGGTCGCAGTTACCGATGATGACCGACAGTTTGTTGACTAAGTCGTGGGCCAGTAGGCACGCAGGCTCGTGACATCCCCGAGTTGACTTCTCCATCCTGCTAACATTCCCCTCTTCATGAGATCTTCGAGTGTGGTCGCCTAAAGAGACTAGGCATTTTGGTGGTAATCACCGCGCAATCCGACGGACCGAGTAGAGGTTAACGTGTTCCGCTCGCTGTTGGTAATGGCACGGACGTGACCACACCTAGCACGCAAGGGCCATTACCGGGGAAATTCGGCCATCCGTCGAGACGAATCCCTACTTCAATTCTTCAGTATTCAACACTGTCTGCCGATGAGTCGGCATTCCTGCCGAAATGTCGGTGGGTTTTTTTTGTTGACGTTACGGCCCTTTTGTTTTCAACGGACTGCTGCATTTTGGACTCGCGGCCACGGTCGTGCCACACTCTGGGACCCAGACGCAGCGCCGACCGATACAAACCTAATCCTTTACTGCCCAAATGCTCGTGGGCATCGAGTTCAGGCCGATGATCGCTTATAAAGATGGGCGGTTTGCCTGCCGTGACTGCGCCCACACGGTGCTCCTGGGTTTCCGGAATACCGATGCTTGCCGACCTTGCTTGACGGTCGCGCGAGGCGATGACACCGAAGAACAGGGCGTCGCTTAGGGCCACGTTTTCCACAGAATCTTGCTAAAGTTTAGTGTGATCCGGTCGATGTCCCCCTTTAAGGAGGGCACCATGACCGATGCCAAGCCTCTTATTCCCGCAGCTCAGTACCTTCGCATGTCAACTGAACATCAGCAGTACTCTCTTGAGAACCAGTCGGCCGTGATACAGAAATATGCTGAGTCCCACGGTTTTGAAGTTGTTCGCACGTATCCCGACGCCGCGAAAAGGGGGGTCGTCCTAAGGAACAGAACCGCGCTTAAGCAACTGCTGCACGATGTCGTTGCCGGAAGCGCAGAGTACAAAACCATTCTTGTTTACGATGTCAGTCGGTGGGGGCGGTTTCAGGACACCGACGAATCGGCGCACTACGAGTTCCTCTGCAAGTCAGCGGGCGTTCCGGTGCATTACTGCGCCGAGACATTTGCGAATGATGGTAGCTTGCCGAGTTCGATAATGAAGGCGCTGAAGAGAACTATGGCTGGGGAGTACAGCCGGGAGTTGGGCGTCAAGGTGATTGCTGGTCAGAAGCGTTTGGCTGAACTTGGTTTTAAGCAAGGTGGCATTCCGGGATACGGATTCCGGCGTTTGCTGGTTTCTGAGAACCGTACACCAAAGCAACTCTTGGCGAATGGCGAGCTCAAGAGTATAGCCACGGACCGCGTGATTCTCGTCGCGGGACCCCTTCAAGAAGTTGAAGAAGTACGCGAGATGTTTCGGAAATTCACCGTAGACAGACTGAGCCTTAAAGACATAGCTCGCGACCTTAATCGGCGGGGAGTGCCAAGCGTCAAGAACAAAAGCTGGACTCACTCGGTCGTGGCAAGTCTGCTTTCCCATCCGAAGTATATCGGCTGCAATATATTCAATCGCACGACGATGAGACTCGGAACCGCCGCCATAGCAGTACCGACATCAGATTGGGTCGTCTGTCCCGGGGCTCACGAACCAATTGTGGATACCAAGACCTTTGCTCTGGCTCAGGAGATTCGTGCCGGCTTAACCGTCCGCAAGACCAACGAGCAACTCTTACAAGAGCTGCGCTCTTTATTGGCGGCAAAGGGTACGCTCAGCAACAAGATCATTGACGAGAGCGTCGGGATGCCGAGTGCCCGTACTTTTTGCTACCGATTTGGTGGCCTACGTCCTGCCTGCGAACTAATCGGCTACGACTGGAGGAAGAACGGGCGAAAATCGAATGAGGAAATGTTGCAGCATCTTCGTTTGTTGTTGGCCTCACATGGCCGACTCAGTAAGCCAATCATCGACGCGGCACCTAGGTTAGTTTCTTCGCACAAGTTTAGGTGGCGCTTCGGAAGGCTCGACCGAGCGTATGAGTTGATCGGCTATGACTGGAAAAAGGACTTGGCGAAAGCGAAACGGGAAAACATAAGGGTTTCGACTCGATGACGATAAGCCCCAGATAGCTGTCGTTAAAAGGCCGTAGCTGTTGAAAAACTCCCGTTTTGTCAAAATAGCTGGAAATTGGGGGATGGAAAACGTCACATGCGGCCAAATTGATGGTCTGTCGGGCATCCTAACATACCTAGATTCTGGTCCTCGCACACGCCCGGAGTTCCTCTTTGGGGTGCGCTCCAATGGAAAGCTCTACCACCTAATCGCGCTGCGCAACGTGTCTCTAGCTCGAATGTGCGTTATTGTTCAGATTCGGCTTTCAAATCCGAGGTAACTTCGTCAACGGTGAGAAAGGAGTCCCGCTATGGCCCCGCACCTTGAACAGGGAGATTGGAGACTCATCGCAGAACAGGCTAGCAAAGAATTGGACTCACAGAAGCTGACGATCCTGATGGAGAAGCTTTGCTGCGCGTTAGAGGGTGAGCGCAGAAGTGAAGTCTCGGGGAATCAGCCAGGGTCTTTTCTTAGCAATTAGCTGAACATACGATTACCCAGAAGGAAGATTTTTGGTTTGAAACAAACCGTGAAGACTAGCCAGTGCTTGCTTGGCGACGCCAAAATGTTGTTGTCATAACATCGCGATTGCACTCAGTGACAGCGGTCAAAACGTGCCAACACTTGTTAACGACAGTTACGGCTTCGATACTTGCATATGCCGCTACCGCACCATTCGCGACTCTGTCCGTAAAGTTTAAATCCTCCTTTCATGGCCATCTCAGCCACACCACCATGCGCTATGCGACGACCAGGCCTTGCAGGAAAGCCACGACGAATAGCCCAGTTACCGAAGTTAGCTAGTGAACCGCAGTCAGGTAGTGTCCAATTCGTACGTGAACGCTCCGGATTCCAGTTCGGACTCGATGACTTCTCCGGACGCCAGCTTTCTTGACCGCGTGCAAGACAGGGCGAACCGCAGGAAGAAGAATCCATGGAACTTGCTTCTTGCCCTATTTTGTTTTATCGGAATTGGCAGCGCGTGGATCGGGATCGCTACAGGTTTTCGAAACCTATCGCGGCTCTCTCTTTCCACCTGATGCCTTCCTTGCTAACGGTACTCGGATCGGCAATATCCTCATGTTTGTCGTGCCCTTTTTCCCTTCGGTTGCCATTGGTTTGATCACTGGCAATTTTGTTGTTTGGAGTATTTCACCTGCTCGGCGTGCATTCAGGAGGGAAGCGGAGGGTGTGAAAGGCGAAAGGTTTCGATCAGCGCAGCTCGGGCTGGTTAAAGCTGGAACGGTGCTGGCGGCGATCGGCCTTCCACTCTGTTTGCTGGGCGCCAACAATACTTGGGCACTCACGCCGAACGGTATCGATTACAGGCCCATGCTCTCTACTGCAGCGCGGCACTATGCGTGGTCGAGCGTGGAGCGGATTGAGACAGGCTGTTCGCCGACGAAGAACGGTATTGATTACCACTTTGTGGTCACGTTAAACGACAAGACGCATATTGATCTGATGGAAGAATCGCGGGATGAGTTCTTAGCGGCTTATCCAAGAATACAATCCGCCTTGAGCGGACACGGTCACAAGTTTGATGATTGGGTGCTCGGCCTCAGTTGCAGGCCACGGCCAGCCTTGCAGCGCGTTTTATCGCAACGGCCTAATCCTTGACCTTGAACTTTGGTTCATTTTACATCCCGCACCGTCGCCGAAGATCATCCAGACATCCACCCGTTTCGCCGAGTGGCAAAGACGAAAGCCAGAATCGGTGGCCGCTGACACGACCTACGGGGACGGGAAGTTTTTGCAATGGCTGGCAGATCGTAACATCACTCCCTACATCCGGGCCCGCGACAGTATCCACCGAAAGAGGAGTCCATTCTTCGGTCCCGCGCGATTCAGTTACGAACCGGAACACAATCGCTATATCTGTCCCGCGGGCCAGCCCCTCAACTACGGCGGTCGAGTCTATCGGAACCGGGCCTTTAACTACATCGGAACCCGAAAACGTTGCGGTGCATGTTCGCTAAGAGCCCAATGCACCAGTGCCCCTTTCCGGTCTCTTAACATCCACCAGTGCGAAGCAGCCCGGCAACGTGCTCGGGAACTGGCGAGCACGGAAGAATTCGCAAAGGCACAATGGCAGAGAGAGAAAGTGGAAGCGTTGTTCGCTGAACTGAAGAATCAGATTGGGCTGCGCCGACTGCGCCTGCGCAGACTCAAGTTCGTGCGCGAGCAGTTCTTCCGGGCAGCGGCTGCGCAGAACATCAAGCGGCTGGTGCGGTTCCTCCACCAACCGGCACCACCCGTTCTGCCCGCCACCACTTAACCGAACGGACAGATAAACCGGCCAGGGCATGCCGGCAGATGAGAGACATTCTGTTGTGGGACTTTTTCAACACCCACATCCGATTACACTCACAACCCCTTCGCACGGGTTAACGAAATGTATGGCGACGGCAAAGTGACCTCCTCCTGAGAATAAAGTAGGCCCAAGGTAGTCTTAGGGCTTACAATTGGCGACGCAATGCCCCCCGCTGCTCCACTCATCCGCTCAAAACCCGTCGAGAAAGCTGAATCCCTGCAAAAGCTTGTTCCAGTTGCACAGTACGTGCGGATGTCTGATGACCACCAGCAATATTCCATAGACAATCAAAAAGCTTCGATCCAGGAATATGCTGCTCGTCACGGTTTTGTGATAGTCAGAACATACGACGATCCGGGGAAAAGCGGGGTTATAGCCAAGAATCGCCTTGGCCTCCGTGACTTGCTGAAGGACGTTGTTGGCGGTAAAGCGGAGTACAAAGCGATTTTGGTCTACGATGTGAGTCGTTGGGGGCGATTTCCTAACAGTGATGAAGCTGCCCACTACGAATTTCTTTGTTCGAGTTCAGGGATACCGCTTCACTATTGCGCCGAGCCGTTTGTGAATGATGGTACGGCAACGAGCACGCTGCTGAAGGCTCTCAAGAGAAGCATGGCAGCGGAGTACAGTCGAGAACTCAGTGACAAAGAGTTTCGAGGCAAGAGTCGGATTGCGCAACTTGGATTTTGGGTAGGAGGGAACCCTGCGTATGGCTATCGCAGGTTGATGTTGTCGGCTAATGGCACACCCAGACAAATCTTGGAGCGCGGTGAACAGAAGAGCTTAAAGACTGATCGGGTTGTACTAGTCCCAGGCCCCGTTGAGGAAATCGAATGTGTTCGTTCGATTTTCTCAATGGCGTTGCAAGGAGAGAGCTGCCGCTCAATCGCTTGTGATCTCAACCGGCGAGGAAGCACTCATTTCGGACGGCAATGGTTTCACGGCGCTGTGTACCAAATCTTGAAAAATCCTATCTATGCGGGACACATTGTCTGGAATCGCACCACAACAAGGATGCGAAGCAGCAGGAGAAGCGTCCCGGCTCAGGAATGGATCGCGAAATCTGGAGCGTTTCAGCCCATAGTAGATCAGCAGGTTTGCGACCGCGTACAACTCTTGTTGCATGTACGGCCTCTCCTTTCACCAAACAAGGTAATTTTGAAAAAGGTTCGGCGGTTGCTTAAGAGCAAAGGCCGTCTCAGCGGGGCTATTCTAGGGAGTGCTCCTGGCCTGCCCTCGTTGTCCTCAATTCGGCGCATGTTCGGAAGTTACCGCAGGCTTTATCAGAAGGTTGGATATCAGCTTTCAGCCTTTCAGGAATTGAGAAGTGATCGTCTCAATAACTCTATTCGCCTCAGACGCGAATTGTTTGAAATGATCAGAACTCTTTTCCCGGACAATGTTGTGTGCTCGCGTCTTCCGGATCGAAAACGGTCCGTGTTGCTAATTGACGGACAGTTTAAGGTTTCTGTTCTTTTTTGCAGTCCTATACGAAGACGCGGTAAATATGTCTGGCTTGTAGAACCTAACTCCGCCGAGAGCAGCCACATTACATTACTTTGCCCGGTAAAACGCTCGCACGAACGGGTTTTGGGCTATTTCGTTTTCCCACATCTGGATGGATTCAGAACACACTGCATGTTTAGAAAAGACCCTTTTCTTGGCGCAGGAGTTCGCCTTCGCGACCTCTCGGAGTTCTATGAAACCGTCAAGACAGTTTGGGATCGAGGTATGCGGTGAATGCGAGAGGGTGAGAAGTGGGACGTCTCTGACACCTGTCCGCACGCCTTCTTTGACTTATCGCTGGCACTGTAGTGGCAAGCATCTCCGAAAATCGGCAGAGATCGCTTTTTTACGAGCCGATACGGTGGCGCCTTTGTATCGGTGAGGTCACCGCAGAGAAAGCGATTTCCTTGGAGTTCAACGGATACCCTGTGCGTCGCTGAATCATCCTTGGCCAAAACACCTATCTTCTGAGCTTCATGAGCCCCCGCGTTTCTATTGTCCGGAGAACAACATCACAGCGTCGGACTGACGCGCGGCTATGCATCGGCGACAGGAGATGGCGGGCATGACAGCCGTTGGGTTTTGATGGGGTCTGGGCTGCGAATGCTCCCGAACTGCAGGAAGATTTTGGCTGGCGCTAGCTGCGGTCTGCCGGCAAAGTTGGTGCGCGCTCCTCCGAAGCGCGCGTCAGAAGAACTGCGTTTTCTCTTGACAAGAGACTTACATGGATATCGGCTATCCGGAGATTACAAGGTTCTCAGGCATAAGTTCCGGTGACCCGTGACTCGGCCACAATCCCATGAGGCTCCGGCAAGCCCCTGTGGCTGCGTCACTTCGACGAATACCCGACTACCCCTCGTCGAGATGCGCAAGTCTCGCACCGCCAGACGGATCAGGAATTCACGATCTGCGTCACGTTTAGCTCCCCCTCAATCACCGCAAAGCCGGATTCTCTGGGCTGAATATCCCTGTGGGATTATCTTTCCAAATCCAGGCGTGGACCAACCATTGAGTCTTAGCGATGAAGTGACCTCCCTGTGCGCGGCATTGGTTCTCACTCAATCCGTGAGGGTTTTCTAGGTGCGAGAGTACGCAAATATTTTCATGGCGGTGCCAGAGCGCCAATGATTTTGGAAACGGCGGGTTCAATGGCTGGCCGTCAGGCCCTTCGGGCGCATTCCAAAAATAACCCACGCCAGCCAGAGAGTATCCGCCCAGCGGGTCCGGGTTCTTCACATAGAGCAAAATGGGGGGCTTCTCTATATCAAAACCGCTCGGCTCCATGGTCAGAACATAGTGGATACCCATTCCCGGTATATCACCACCCACGATCTGATATCCGTCCGCTTCAGCCCGATGCACGTCCTGGTATTTTGTCGTTGCTTGTCTGGCTCGTTCTAATTCGGCCGCGGTGTTCTTCAGTTCTGCATATGTCAGAGCCGCGCCATTTGCGTCGGATGGGTGCGGCATCATGGTGCCCGAGGCCGCTTGTTCCTTACCAACTGGTGACGTTTGCGTCGCCGCCGTGAGACCCAGCATAAAAAAGAGAGCTATCGCTCGACGGATTGCTTTCATTTGATTTCCTCCTTTTTTCTTTGTTGGAAGTTGCCGAAAATAGTGAATCCGAACCACGACGTAGTCTTGGCCCGGCGTTATAGTAGGCGTTGCTGAGAGCTTGCAGTTCGATCACGTTCGTACAGTACGGAGCCGCGGCTGAATGGCCTCTGAATGCGCTGTTCAGGTGGCGTTCAGCTTGGTTCTCGTCTTCTTGCATAACAAAGAGGAAAACATGCGTGTGCTTCTCGTGGAAGACGAGGCGTCTCTAGCCAGGCAGCTCACCGCCGCACTTCGCCGCGCGGGCTACGCTGTGGACCATGCGGCCGACGGCGAACGCGCTGACTTTCTTGGGCACGATGAACGCTACGACGCCGTTGTTCTCGACTTGGGACTACCTAAAGTGGATGGGTTGACGTTGCTTCGCCGCTGGCGTGAGGCGGGGCAGGAAATTCCGGTGCTCATTCTAACGGCGCGAGGCAGTTGGCACGAAAAGGTTCAGGGGATTGACGGCGGGGCTGACGACTACATGGCCAAGCCGTTCCGTATGGAGGAATTGCTGGCGAGGTTGCGTGCACTTATCCGGCGTTCGAGCGGGCAGAGCAATCCTGAACTTCGCTGCGGTCCGCTCGTGCTCGACCCGCGTTCCGGGAAAGTGACCCTCAAAGGCGCGGAGGTGAAACTGACCAGCCACGAATTTCGCGTGCTTTCTTATCTAATGCACCACAGCCAGCGCGTAGTTTCACAAGGCGAGCTCACTGAACACATTTACTCCCAGGATTTTGACCGCGACTCGAACACGGTTGAAGTTTTCATCGGTCGCTTGCGGCGAAAGTTGGGTCCCGCCTTAATTGAGACAGTGCGAGGCCTCGGTTATCGCATGAAGGCCCATCGATGAATTGGCTGCATTCTTTCCGGTGGCGAATTCTTCTCGGCACTGTTCTCTGGACGCTTGGACTGATCCCGCTAATGCATTTGTTGTTTCTCGTGGTGCACGGCCAGCTTCATTTGATACCCGCGTGGGGCATAGAAGTTTTTCTTGTTTTTGCGACTCTGTGCATAGTGGCGGGAATTTGGCAGTTCCGCGCTGGACTTTTGCCCTTTGGCCGTCTGCGCCAGCAACTATCGGGGCTCCGCGATGGTTCCGCCGACAGGATCGAAGGAACCTATCCAACAGAAGTCCAGCCGTTGGTGAATGATCTCAATTCCTTATTGGAGCACCGTGAGCGAATCGTCCGGCGCGCGCTGGCGAAAGCGGGCGACCTCGCACATGGATTGAAAACGCCGCTGGCGGTGCTGGCCCAAGAGGCGGAACGGGCCGAGGCTGCAGGCGAACACGAGACTGCGTCCACGATCAGCCTGCAGGTCGATCGGATGCGCAGGCAAGTTGACTATCATCTGACGCAAGCCCGCGCGACTACTCCCGGCAACGTGCCCGGTGCCCGCTGTCCTGTGCTAGTTTCTGTTGAAGGGCTGGCGCGGACCTTGGACAAAATCTACGGCGCGCGCGGGCTTGCGATTGAGGTCGATGTCTCGCCCGCACATTTTATTCGTGGCCAACGCGAAGATTTGGAAGAGATGCTGGGGAATCTGCTGGATAACGCCTGTAAGTGGGCGAAGTCCAATGTCAAGATACAATCCTTGCAGGAAAATGGTGCGGTAGTTCTGACTGTGGATGAGGATGGCCCCGGTCTGCCCCCCTTCATGCGCGATCAAGTGTTGCAGCGAGGAGTGCGCGCTGACGAAGCCGCCCCCGGTTCGGGACTGGGACTGGCAATCGTTCGCGAACTTGTCCAACTTTACGAGGGGACGATCACGTTGGAAGACTCGCCTATGGGCGGTCTGCGCGCGATTCTTCGGTTACCATCCTGAATGCCTGGCATAAGGATTTCTCAAACCGAAGCGATCCTATTCGCGAGACGCATTTGCAATCTTTCGCGAAATCCATCTCGGTGTTCTGACGAAAAACAGACTTTCCGTAGAAGTGATTCATTTGGCGTCCCGATTCTGGGAGATAGCTCCCGGATTGTCGGCAAACGTTACCTTACCGGATTACGGAAGGGTTCCCCGTCACTCCGGAATAACCGCCACCGGTGGCCAAGATGAAAGAAGCGCTCGACTGGCTGGATCGGTGGCTCGGGCCAGTTAAATAGGGACTTCGCGCAGACGGGAACTGTTCATGGCTGCTTGCTCGTGAGCGCGACATGCTTGAGTTCTTCAGTCCAATTCAACACAACGCGCACTTCGTCGGGAGGCCCATTTTCCACATTGGCTTTCACAAAAAGGAATCGCTGACCGTCCGGGCCGATGTCGTAGACGCCGTTGCTTAGCCGACCCATTAGAAATGGGGAGTAGTCCGCGACGATTCGTGGAGTGGACGCGCTGAAGGTGGGTTGGGTGGTTACGCTCACGCTCTTGAAATTGCCAGAACTCATATAGAACAGTTCGCGGCCATTTTGCGCCCACACGGGCGTGGTGCAACCGTTGGTCGAAATCTGCCATTTGCCGCCCGGCCCCGGAAAGGGCTGCACGTAAACTTCATAGCATGCTTCCACGCAGAAATCGCCGCGACCTCAATCATGCGTTTGTGACCGAGACATCAGTTACCGCTCCCAAACGAGCAAGTTCGCCACGAATGTGCTCCAGCCGCTCTTGTCTCCAATGATATTCAGCTATTGCAGCACGAGTGTGGACCTGCTTGCCCGTCCAAAATAGGCAATTGCAGAAATGGATAGCATCGATTTCTTCAGTCAAAGCAGCGAGGCAGGTTCTCTTGACTCCATCGCATTCCATGCTCTTACTCTCGGAGTATGGTACCCCTAAACACTGTGATAACCGTCACACTGCAGATAGTCATCTTGTGGATAATTCCGTAATGGACCGCGACGGGGGAGTTTGCCGAGGAATACGGATCGAAAAGGTGAGTGATTGGTCCTCGAACCGGATGGACGACGTCACCTTAACTCGGCAGTTCGTAGAGTCTGGAATGTTAACAAGTTACCATTCGTAGGAAGGCTCCGTCGTAGTTCCTATCGTCCTGCGGGCGGGCAGCGGCCACAGAATCTAGCAAATCTGAAAGCGGGAAAGGACTTGCTCGTGCTTGAACACTAAAAAGGCTATGCTGCGATCTTCCGCTTGAGGAAGTTCGGGCGCGGGACGGGGCGGGAACGCAAGCCATCGTGACCGATGACGTGGGAGCCTACAACTTCCGTCTAACGAAGTTCCACAATATTCCTCACTTGAAAATCCGTCACAGTCCCGGCGAATACGTCAAGGGCCGAAGTCCACACGAACCCCGTGTAAAATTCGTTATCGCTCCTCAAGCGAGCCACGATAGGCACGTCCTGCCAGCTTTCGATAAAGCACTTGCAGCGCCATTTGAACGAGTCTTCCTATCGCTTCAGTCGGCGGGAAGATGCGGAACTATTCGAGCAGACCATGGGCTCGGATGGCTGGGGTCAAGCCTATGCCCTAGGTCAATTCCAGAGTCAACGTGTTTCAAAACATTTATAGAAGAATGTTCTGGGCCTCTGATTATCGTTGTGGAGTTCAAGTGACGAAGAAGGTACTCCCTAAGAAACGCCCGCCCCTGAAGGTCCAGAAGCGTGGCTTTGACCGCGCACTTAGTAACACTGATTCAATCCCCGCCAATCCAATGCAATAAAGCTTCTAAGTGAATCGTCCTGCCTCCCGAGGGGAGTGTTTCTAGCTACCTTAATCCGCCGGGGAAAAACCCACAGAATAAGCAGGCGCCTAAAGGTCGGTAGTTTCATTTCGGGCAATGAGGGGACTTGATCCAAGAAAAACGCCCTCTTTTCTTCCCGGGTCATTTCCCGGTTAAAGAGCTTTTTGAAGCGCGAAAGAATTTCTTCGCGGGTGAGAGTAGCGCCGGGATCGAGCATTAAAACGTCCTGCGAGCGGAGCGGGGTTTATGTAAGAGACCCATCGAATATTCCTCTGGACGCCAGACAATTCAGTCCGCTTTCGCTCACCCATATGTCGGATAGAAAACAAAGGGGAACTTCCCTCTGGCACAAGCGGTTTCTGCGTTCCCGACAGGGAAAGTGATATTTCCACAGGCGCACCACGTTCATTCGTCACAGACAACCTGCCGCTAACCGTGAGATAACAAGCGTCAAGGTAAGGCGGTGTTGATGGCCGGGAGGCTACTAATACAGATGGCTTCCCTCCCGCCTAACTCTAGAGGTGGGCGGGGAACGTAGACTGAGGGTTCGCTGGTCCCTCAGGGTAACTCGCGTCCCTGCCCTTCGTCCTCCGCCGCGCATTCGATCTCCCCGCAACCTTCGCACCTTCTGATATAACGTTGGCCTGCCCTCAGCCAAGTCCGGTAACTTCAAGCCATGGGCCCCGATTGAATCTAAAAGAAACCTCTATGGTCCGGGGCCCGATCGTCAGTTGGAATGCGAGTGCCGAACGAATCATTAAGGATACAGAGCGGATGAGATTACTGGTGACAACGTCTCCTGTTGTTCCTTCGGAGGATAACAACTAAGCCGATCGGAGGAGATACTCCGACTGACCGCAGCAGGCGACCGACACGAAAAATAGGGCATGCGCGTGCGGAAAGACGGCGCACGATTCCTGGCGAGTGTCACCTTCACCGCGTTGCGCGACCCAGTCGGAAATTTGCTCGAGTTTTCTTAGCTCATCCACGATCTCAGCGAGAGCAAGGAGTCGGAGGCGAAGTACCAATGTCGGTTGGAAGCGGCTCCGGACGCCATGGTCATCCGTGAATCGAGGCGGATAAATCATCCTGCCGAACTTTTAGAAGGAGAAACAGTGCTAAATCGGAAGGACAATTCGCGTTTGGGTCGGCCGTTACGATCTTACTCGCCGTGGGTGCGGTCTCCTATCGCAGCATAGTCATGTCCGGTGAAAGCGGCCGATGGGTGTGGCATACTCACGAGGTTCTTGAGATGCTCGAGATTTTAGTCGCCGACATGGCGAAGATCGAATCTAGTGATCTTGGATTCGCGTTGACAGGCGAGAAGCCCCATCTCGAGGCGTACCGCGCAAGCACATTAAGCGCAGAACAGGACGAAGCAGCCCTTCGCAACTTAACGAAGGATAATCCGAAACCACAGCTTCAACTTTCGGCTCTCGCAGAGGCGATGGCTCAGAAGGTCCGGCTCGGCGACGTGGTCTTTACTTCGCGCCGAGCAAAGGTGTAGAGGCAGCAGCGGATGCCACAGGAAGCGGGCGAGGCCAGCGAACCGTGACTACGTATTTAGGGATAGTCAACGGGATGCGCAACGAAGAGTTGCGCTTGCTGTTGCTGCTGCTCGCGCTCTTGCCGAGGATGCTTTTCGCGAAGGTGAGGAGCGCTTCCGCAACCTGGCGAATAATATTTCTCAGCTGCCGCGGGGCGAATTAGGCGGTGCTTTGATAGGTTACGGCAGCCCTCCGTTGCCTGGTCACGGCCGCGTCTTTAAGATGAGGCCGACCTCGCTAGGCCCTTACGGAATTGCACCGTGTTTAGATACGGACTCATCCAAGTAGCAGAATCGGAAAGCAACAGGAGAAGGATTTATGTCTCGTTTGAGGATATTGCAGATTTGGATGGCAACCATGATCCTGTGCACTGGATTGGCCATCGTGCCGAAATTGGTTGCCGGCGGAACGCAGACCTTTACCGGAAAAGTTAGCGATGCCATGTGCGGTGCCAAGCACTCAGAGGGGAATCTTGCCCCTGCTGCCTGCGTTCGTGCCTGCGTGCAGAAGGGCGCTAACTATGCGCTAGTGGTCGGCGACAAGGTATATACGCTTGAAACCAAGGATCAATCCGCGGTAGACGAACTCAGCCAGCTGGCTTGGGAACAGGCCAAGGTCACGGGCATTGCCAATGGAGATACCATTTTGGTGAAGTCTGTGGCGGCTGCCAAATAGAAAACGGAGGATGGCGACCGCCGATTCCGTGCAGTAAAATACGAGGGTTGTCGCTCGTTATCTCCCCTGGCTCGTCATTTTCTGATTCGCTGGCTGTGTGCCTTTACTGAGCCAGGAAAATGACGGTCACCCCGGTGAAGTCAGGCCGGGGAGAAATCTGTCCAACTCTATCATTTCTAGGCAGGTTAGCCGTTTGGACGCCGCTCTCGGCGCTACCCCCTGCAAACGTGTTCACCGGAAATGCATCGAACGGTTTCCGTGGGGTTTCTGGGTTGATTCCCGTTTTCAGATCGAACAGGGTTTAGTCATCGTGTAAATCATAGTTTTGCTCCTCAGCTGGTGGACGCCATGGTTTTTTTTGACGTCCACCTCGGACGACCACAACTGCGCACGGCGATTTCGTTTATTTGTTGTCCGGATTGCTGTGACGCCAGTTCCAGTAGACGCTCTGTTGCCGGGTACTCAACTGAGCGAAGTCCCGTTTTTGATGATGCTCGTTCTGATACCGCTGGTACGAGCGGTCTTCGTTGGCGTCCCAGTTGTGATAGTCCTTGTGGCCCTTGTCGTAATAACGCTTGTTGTTCTCGCCTTGCCTATCTTCGTGGTTCCTGTCGTCTTGTGGGTTTGCAGCGGCCACCATGGCAACAGGCGTGGCAAAGGCAGCGGTCAGAAGAAGTAACCTGAGATATCGGTATGCACGGTGCAAGTGGTTCTCCTTTGGCGCGAGATTCACATTTTACAAAACCCCGCTAACATCACTGTCTGCTCCTGGCACTCTGGAGTCTGGTCAATACTGCTCGGGTGTGCTTAAAGGAGAATCGAGCAAATCCAAAAGCAGGAAAGGACTTGCTCGTAGATTGAACGCTAAAATGACTACGCGGCTCGCTTGCTCTTGAGGAGATTCGGGCGGGAGCTCTGCTTTCCTTCCCCCGCGATGGCCTCGACACTCTCTGTATCGAATCTGCTTGAGCTTCTTGGGTGTCATGATCCGTCTCCCCACAAGAGTTCCGAATGCAGAGACTGCAACTTCCTATTGAAGAAGGGATGAAGGCGAGAGCAACGTCAACTTTGCGGGCAAAACTGCGATCCCCTCGACGAAATAATGATTTCATCCTTGGTTCCCAAGGTCAACAAAGGCGCAGAGCCTTGAGTAAAGCGCAAGCCGCTCCCCGACTGACGTCGGAAACAATGACCAATTCGAGAATCGTGATATCGGAAAGTTCGACCCGATAATTCCTCTACCTCGCGTGTTCCGTTCGGGGAACTGAAGTTGAATTGTTGACGCACGATCTCCGGATACGATTCGCCCGCCCCATGCTGGGCCGAACGGATAATGCTCTTAGGCAATCACTCTCCAGACGAGCCGACGTATCATCTCGTCCTATTCGGTGTATTCATGCTTACTTCGTCCTCGGGATTATCGTTGCGTAACCGGCGCAAACTTCACCCCTGTCAACTGACCGCACTTGATCAATGTCGATGTCCACCTTCACACCTTCGTAGCTCACCACTCTGGAACCGTGCGGAACTATGACCGCCCCATTTTCTGGCACGGTCATCCCCACGTTTGCCAGTCCAGCTAGACTGATGGCCAACGCGTGTAGCTCCTTTATAGTTTCTTTCGTCGTCCTGAGCACCCTGACGTTGTCTTCCGGTTCCAAGTAGCCACTTATGAGTTACAGATGAACCGAGTGGCCCTTTTGTCGATCGAGCAGAATGCTATATGGCCACCCTGAGACTGAGTATTGACGGGTCGCCAAATGGACACTTGGTGAGTAGTTGCGCGAAGAGCAGGCCTTTTTCTACATTCATGCCGTGGTTCACGGTGAAACCGAGTTAACACCGATGCATCCGCTTTCCCTTATCTCAGCTTCGATTTACTATCGGCAGTCGCAACCGCAGAGAGGGGGCTCTCCCGGCTCACCATTCATCGAACTTTGAAACCGCAAAGCAACCAGGAACGCACCGACCTGCGGTACTCGGTTCATGCCCCGTAGCTCAGGATAATCTTGGCGAGATAGCATGAAACGGCGCCGCACTTCCCCCCGCTCTTGAATTTCTCATTCGTATTCATGTGCCGACCCTGGGGGCTACCGGGCAAACGTGGAAACACCAGTCGCTAACGCTTCACCTTGCATGTTCGGTGGTTGAGATTTGTACTCCTTCTCCATTCGATAGACTGTGGTTTTTCCGATGCCCAACAAAAGCGCAGCGAGACGATGGTTTCCGTGGCATTGGTCGAGCGCGTGCAAAATAGCCCGAAGTTTCACTTCTCTCAAGGGAAGAATCGTTGCAACGGGCTTTCGCGTTGTCTCGAACAAAGTGGTCATAGCGCCGTCCTGCTAGAGCGATCTGCTATGCATCGTGGTTCGATCCATCCTTCATGAACGGCCACAAGCAATCTGGAGGCCAGTGGAACGTCGCCTTGGGTCGCCTAATCAGCTCTTCCAGCTTTTTCGGCTCGTCGGGCTTTTTGTGAGAATCGTTAGAAGGTGCTTTGCTAATCATGTGTTCACGCTCCAAAAAGAGATGGCGCAGTCTCTCCCTAAACTACGCCATCAGAGGAAAACAGCGGACGACGGGGGGAGGGCCGCGTGAGTTCCCTTAACATCCAACTCCTTGGATCAATTTACAAGCGCGGAATATTTGGGAAGTGTTCACAATTGCACAGTGTTTGAAATAACAGTGCGCAGTTTCCGGATTCGGGAATGAGCTACCGAAGTCGGGCTTGCATTAGTTGGCACTTCTCGCATTGACGAGCTTACGCATCGCATTACGACAGAGTAGAACCAGAGGTAAACTAGCATTATGCGCAAGCGCCGTATGACATCGAGTTCGCGGGCTGGTGCCCCTCGCAACGAAAGCTGGCTGGACCTCAACAGTGCAGCCGTGGTCGAAGTCACATCGGAGGATTAGGAATATCCACTTGAGTCTGCATTAGTCTCAGGCGAAACGCGGGACTGGCGTGCCGCGGATTCTGGCACTCAGACCGTTAGATTACTTCGATCAGCCCCAACGAGTCGCACGCATTGCGCTCGTCTTCGAAGAAACGGTTATAGAGCGTACCCAAGAGTTCGCCTTGCGATGGTCTCCTGATGGGGGAACAAATCATGATCATCTGAATCAACTTAAAGTCACGCCCCGCGATCAGCAGGTCTTGAACTTGCTCGTTCAGGGTTGTAGCAACAAGGAAATCGGAGGCCAGCTAAATATCGGTCAGGAAACTGTAAAACAGCACCTGCGGGCGGTGTTCTTGCGCGCCGGAATCTCCGAGGGGGCAAACGTGTGAAGTTGGCTTGCTATGCTTACGAAGATGAAAGTGCAGTCATGACACATTGCGAATGTCTCAACCCAAGTGAAATTTAGATTTCGATTCTGGTCTGTGAAGGCCTGGCCAATCGCGAAATCGGCAAGATCGTCGGCGCGAGCGAACAGGCAATCAAGAATCATTTGTGTGGCGCATTTGACAAACTTGGCGTCTGGAGTCGGCTGGAACTAGGAATTACGTAGCCAGCCATCGTGGAAAAGACGCTTACCGAGACCGAGTCCTGCTTGGCCACGCTGGATCGATCTGAACCAATTCCTAAAATAGCCTTACGTTCCGCAATGTGAGTTCTTTCGAAGCTGCGGTGGACTCAAGATGGCCCGGACTGTCCCAGCTGCGGACGCAGTTCCAGTCTATGGACGGTCGCACTGAAGCATGCTCGGGTTATCGCGTTCAAAGCAGAGAAGTATTTTAGCCATCTCTCGTGGCATCACGATTGCATCGAAAGGGTGAAAGCTCACTGCTGCGTGTAGCGGCGATCCCACAGTAAATACGAGAAATCATAAGGAACCTCTTGCAAACCTCTCAAATAAGAAAAACAATGGTCCGCATCGCAGTGATCGACAACGATCCGCTGCGGTTTGTTGGATTTCGAGCGCTATTGAGTTCAGAATCCGATTTCGAGCTACAGTCCGTGTCTCTGACTGAAATTGGCACAAATCAGGAAGCAGACATTGTTCTACTGGGCAGACATCCCGGCAAGAGCGTCATTGACGTGCTGACTACAATGAGGGCGTTCCGTCCCGATCTGGACGTGATCGTGACGGGATGTAACCTCGATGATACTGCAATCCTCAAGGCCATTGCAGCGGGTGCGAAGGGCTGCGTCGACGAGGCAGCATCGGTCGGCGAATTTGTCCGGGCAATTCGAATTGTGCTGGCCGGTTCGGTTTGGGCTCCAAGGCGAATTCTCGCCATGTTCGTGGAGCAAACATACCGATTCTCGGGACATGGTGTTTCGGTGGGCCAACGGCCGTTCACAATCCGGGAAAAGGAAGTGCTCGCTATGCTGGTAGGGGGCTGCAGCAACAAGGACATCGCCGCTCCTCTCGGGATCGCAGAGCGCACTGTGAAAGCACACGTAGCCAAACTTCTGCGAAAAGTTGGAGTGCCGAATCGCGTCATGCTCACCGTACATGCGATTACGCATTCGCTAGTCGCGTCCGTCGAAAACTAACAGAAGCGGCTCTCAACCCGCGCAACGGTTGGTGCCTTGAAACTATAGAGATGAAAATCCTCCTGATCGAAGACAGCAAGTTACAGCGGGTCGCAAATGGAAGGGCGCTTGTCAAAGCTGGGTACGAAGTGATCCATGCGGCGGACGGCGAGGAGGGTCTCCGTTCCGCTCGTGAGAACATTCCCGATCTTATTCTGCTCGATATGATGTTGCCCAAAGTCTCCGGAGTCGATGTCCTTCGGGTGCTTAAGGGCGACGTTCTGGTGAAGCATATCCCCGTCATTGTGCTGAGTGGACTCGGACAAGCGAACGAAGCTAAGCTCTTAAAGGAGGGGGCTACGGCTTTTCTTATGAAATCGATGGAATCGTTCGAGAACAATTCGTTGGCCCTGATTCAGGCATTGCAGAGCCTCCTAACCGGATCCAAAGCCAAGACGGTAAGAGAATAGCCAGAAGTCCCCGTCGACTGAGCCCTGACTGACCGCCAGTGAGGGCGGCAGGTACAGGGAGCTAACCTTGCGAGGTCACAGATGAACAATCGCCATAGCGTATCCCCGTCAGTTGTTGTTGATAACCACACCAGGACGGTATTCGCGAACAGATCAAGGGCTTGGCGTCCGCCCTTCGCAAAGAATACGCTGTAGCTCTCAGAAAGGAATGCTTTACCAGTCTGCGAGAGATGGCGAATCCTCAACCGCTAGAACCTTGAATAGGTGAGAAGAAGAGTCCATGATTCGCCAAATGCTAACGTTCCGCGACTGCAGTGGGAGAGGGCTCAGTTCCCACAACGAGAGACGACAAGATATCGCAGAATTGAGCGCAATCGAGAGGTTTCTCCAGCAAGTCCGCAGCGCCGAGACGTTTTACGAGGTCTCGCATTTCGGCTCGACCGTTTCCGCTGACTATCAATATAGGAATGCGTTTGGTTTTCGTTGACAATTTCAATTTCTTAAGCACGTCAAGACCTGAGCCTCCGGGCATGCTGATATCCAAAATGACTGCTGCAGGTTGGCTGCGAGTCGCCATCATGAACGCCTGAATGGCATCAGAGGCTACCAGTACTTCGAAGCCGCGATCCTTCAACCATCCTGATATCAGATGTACGTAAATGCGGGAATCATCGGCGATGAGAATCTTGGGCATTGTTGCTGGAACTCACTGGAAGACGCAAAATAAAGACAACGTCTGCCCTCTTGATACCCGTGATTTGCTTCGACCAGAAGGACAAAGTGTATTCGCATTAGCATTATGCTGGATTCGATACACTCGTTAACGTCCAATCTCGCTCACTTTAACTGGCTTCCATCAGTCCTAATTTTAAATCGCAGCACTCTTGCAAAGTAGCCCGGAGGTATACCCGGTATGCCTTTTTGGGTCGAGGTGAAACATGGTGGTTATCTCGAAAATGTGGCCGGTGTTGTCCCCCCACGACTCTGTAGTACCATCAAAGCCATCCAGGCAACCTTAGTGGTGGTCTGGTATGTATTAGTACTCGGCACCACGAGCGCTTTCTTCATGGAGCCGTCCGGAGATTCTCACCTTGCAGCGAGGGAAATTTTCGCTTTGGATTTGAATCTGCTTCCGATTCTGGGGTCCAACCCCGGGGGCTTTCCGGCTCTGACGTGTGAACTTGGAGCATCCAGGTGAAACCACACAATGCTATTCGGTAAGAATATGACTTGTCTGATCCAAACCGCTCACATTTCAAAAGAGAGACGTGCAAGAAGTCGATCAGAATATTCCTGATTGGTCTGACACGCGCGGGAGCGGTTGTTCGACGCCGCGCGTCAAGTGGTGAAAGTGAATCTATCCGTGCTACTGGGACGGTTTTGAAGAAAAACGAATTCGCAGGCAATGACCAAGAGCCGCGGGCCGACTCCACGCTCCCTGCTGCCGGACGGATATGTCGGCGGAGTGTTCACGTTTCGGCACCACAAACCTAGAATAAGATCTAGCCGAGGTCCTAAAGTCCGCTCGGATTCAGGCCGATGTCCTCTCTAGGAGGGTGGTGGTGCGAACAATCACAACCTACCGCAAGAGTGGAAGCCTTTTATGTTGCGTGCTATGGCGATATTTCAACAGTCGACCGCAGAAGCATTGTTTTCCCTAATTTGTAGGCCGATTTGCGAGCTGTCCTGCCTGGGATTAGAGTTGGCTTAGCCACTGGAAACTTTGACAGCTTGCACACTGAGAATGACGCTGTATTGTTGTTGACTGTAGCTGCCCATTTGTCAGTGACAGAGGTTGGTGTATATGTTTGCCGAAACAAGGAACCATCGGGAGGCAGGAGTTCTCCCTCTCTGGAAAGCAGTCTTCTGCCTGGATTGCGAGGTCATCAGTGACAGCCGAGGTGACGAGTGCCCCGCGTGCAAGGGCCGCTTGCTCGTGAGCCTCGCTCGAATGCTTGGGGGCAGTTTGCTCGCGCATTGCACAACACTTTCACGAATCCGAGTTGTTCGACGTCACAATTACGATTGAATTGCAGCAGATGCACGCCAAAGACCTGAGCACCACCGTTGAGAGGTTGACCGGTCTGATTGGCCCGAAGCTCGCACGAGACCGAGCGTCATTCCACATCAATGTGAAGCCGGCAGTGGACAAAATTGACCCGCAGCCCGCACTTTGCTTCCCGGAACGTGATTCCGCATAGAGTCACCGGACCTTATATGAAGACGAGCTTGGTACTTGCAAATTCAACCAGCCAAGGTGCGCAGCCCATTAGGCCACCGCCAGCGCGGTCAGCGCGGTCAGCGAGGTCAGCCCAGTAAGACAGCCGAGGGCGAGACAAAAGAGAAAGTAATGTCATGATCGTGGCAATGCGCCTATCTTGCCGGGAAGAAACTGTGACATGCAGCGCGATTTACGCTGCTGCGGATTTGCCGAGTCGCCCGCAGTCCTCCATTTGAAGAGGGCGAGCCTCTGCATGGAGTGGAACGGTGGCTCGCATGCTTGTCCCATGCCCGTCGGATTCTATCTCCAGCGTGCCGCCCAGTTCGTGTAGCCGCTCGCGCATGCCGGCCAAACCAACGCCTGTCTCTGCGCTTACACAACATAGCAACTTCAATCGCTCCTCAGTTATGCCTTTCCCAAAGTCTCGTACCTCCAAAAGCACAGCTTCGGCGTCATGTCGAAAATGGATGCTCGCCTCTGCCGCCCCGGAGTGACGATGCACGTTGGTCAAGCTCTCCTGCAATACACGAAATAAAGCGATCTCCACTCTACTGGGCAGTCGGTGCGAATTTGCAATATCGGCTTTTACGTTAATCCCGCTCCGCTTGGCGAATCCCTCGATGAACCACTCGGCCGCGCAAGCAAAGCCCACCTCATCCAAAAGTGGCGGGTGCAGCAGATACGACATGGTACGAATCTCTTCCAGTGCCTGATCCGTCAGTTGTGCAACATCGGAAAGAATCGCCAGCCTTGCCGGTTCTGCTTTGCAATCTTCTTGAAGGAGAGAAACGCTGATTTTCAGCGCGGTTAACGTTTGGCCGGTGCTGTCGTGCAGGTCGCGGGCTATCTTTCTTCTCTCCTCATCCTGCACCTTCAGCAGACGTTGAGAAAGTTTTTGCAGCTCCGCTGTACGTTCTAGAATCAGGGTTTCAAGTTCGGAGTGGGCGTGTGACTGCTTCAAACGCTTGAATAGAATCCACATAAATCCTCCTTGGGCGCTGTCAGGGAGACAAACGGGGTCTCTGGTTCGAATGCTCCGATTGTTCCAGTTGTAGCCTCAGGAATCTGGTCAAAAACGCACACGCCACTGGAGGCCGGACCTTATTGTTTAGAAGTAAAGGGGATTACGAGGGAAGCGGGATGGAACCAGCACGAAAGCTAACCACGCAGACCGGGCCGTACTCCTGTGTCAGAATTATTACCGAAGGTGTATAAAAGTGAACACTTATTGAGACCGTCAGCAAGTATGATGGCTTAGTTCGAAGTGTCGAAATGCGGTCATGGGTTAGTGGCGGGAAACCGACGTTCAGGCCCTCACGACCGCATTTGCTTCACTGTACCTCAGACCGAACTCACCTGGTTCGGCCTTCGTCTATTAGCTGTTCGGCAGTGTCCTGATAAGCCTTTTGATTTTAGGGTTTGTCCTTTGCTTCCACTCGTCGGTCACGGTGCGGAGTTTCGCGGTGCAGGCGTAGCCAACTCGAGTTAGGTTATGCAGCGTCCTTGAAGGCAGCGCCCCCACCCCGGAAACTTCTTACCTACATCCCACTCGTTTCCAGCAGCGGATCGGCGAGTTCCTGTGCAAGGTCAACTAACTCCAATTGAAGATTACCGGAATTGGTAGCATAAGCCAGTCCAGTATCCAGATCGAGGATGCCGCGGCGGATGAGTCTTTCGATTTCTCCGTCGAAGTGCTGCATGCCTTCCTGATCCCCGACGCGCATCGCATCTAGCAGCGTTTTGCCATCTCCTTCGCCTTTTTCCACATACTCGCGGGTGCGCAGAGTGGATTTCAATATTTCAATTACGGCCACCCGTCCGGCGCCATCTTTACGAGGTACGAGCCTCTGCGAAATGATATAGCGAAAACTCTTTGCCAGGCGGTTTCGTAGTGTGTGCTGTTCGGCCATGGGAAAAACTCCCACGATTCTTTCCACCGTCTTCGATGCGTCGATGGTATGGAGAGTGGAGAGGACCAAGTGGCCGGTTTCTGCCGCCTCCATTGCAATCTCGATTGTTTCCCTGTCTCGCATCTCTCCTACAAGGATCACTTTCGGGGCCTGGCGCAGCGCCGCCCTTAAAGCGAGGGCAAAGTTGGGCGTATCGCTATGCAATTCACGCTGATGGACGATGCAGTTTTTGTGTGGATGCAGGAACTCAATGGGGTCTTCGATCGTAAGGACGTGATAGGACTGCTCTTTATTAATTTTGTCGATGATAGCTGCTAGGGTAGACGATTTGCCGGAACCGGTCGGGCCGGTCACTAATACGATTCCATTGCGTAGACCAACAATCTTCCCCAATTCAGAAGGCAAGTTCAGCGATTCGAAGTCGGGGACCTTGCCGGGAATTACCCGCATTACGACAGCACACGTGCCGCGTTGCATGAAGATGTTAACCCGAAACCGGTTGGCGCCCGGCAAACTGTAGGAGACATCGCACGAGCCGAGTGTCTTCAAGTTATCAATCGCGTGTTGGTTGTCGCCAATGAGCTCCGACGCAATGCGCCGAGTGTCCTCACTTGTGAGGGCGCGTGCCGCTCCGGCGGGAACCAGTCTTCCATTAATTTCCACCAAAGGGGGCTTCCCGGGCGAAAAAAAGAGATCGCTAACGTTCGATGACGTTCTTAGCATCGCCGCAAGCAGGTGAGGAATCGAGATCGGAGCGGCGGCGGTGGCTGTGGCCGTTGCTGTCGGCAGAATAGAAGGAACTACATTTGCTGACGGAGTGATGGGAGAAGACATATCCCAATCCTACTTCTCGCTGCTAGCTAGCGCCGTTCATGGAGGGCTCATAGGGTCACCAACCAATGCCCGTGCTCCACCTCCCGAACCGACTTCATCGAACCTGAGACCATCGATTGAGTTGCTGGGGGAATTGTCCGTCCAACCTAAAATCCTTCGACCTCTTGTGGCGCTTCAGAACAGTTGTATGTCACGGGTGCTTTGTTCCAACGCGCTGAAGTCTTCGGATCCCGTGACTCCGCCTCGACCTTGTCTGAGGAACAGAATACTGTCCCGCAACTGGATCGCGAGAGACCTTCAGAAATCACTGGCGTTCGCCACTTCCGAAATGACCTATACCGCTGACCCTCTCAATTCGCGTCACTTCGGCATCCGTGTTTTAGAATCGCGGTTAGTCAAGTTCCTTGGCAGGCAGCGTGCTTTACACCCACCCACAGATAGCAGTGAAGTCCCTGTTGGCTGACTGACGGAACTCGATTACTATTTCGCGGTTTACAGGGAGACGTAGACCGAGGTATGCGGTATATTTCCGAGTGTCCATAGTATCGCTGCTCCTGACTGAATGGGGCTTCGTGCGGGATGTCAGCCCTTCGGCCCGAGAGACAATCTGAGAGCTAGTTGAGCAAGTGAAGGCATCGCAACGCGAGGTTATCTCGATCAAGTAGGGAGCAAATGCGGCTTCCACTTCCTCAGCTTTCTCATTCTGAGGTCAACACGCCAGCGGCCCCGACGGTGCCCGCTGCAAACATCCGTGAAGACTTCCACGAACCTCATGGCATTCAGTGGCGCGGCTTCGGAGAAGCGGACTGCAAGGTTCTCTACCAGCGCCAGCCGGAACTTTGGGGCGGGTTCGTCCCCCGGCTCGGCGGGAGGCGACCTTAGTCTTTTCTGTACGTCAAGACTTACCGACAAAGCCAGCGTGCGTTCCGAGGTTGTTTTCGAGGGAGGCAACGCGCAGAGCTACAAGGTAGATCCGCGCCGGATGTTGCTCAAGTACGATTACGACGAGCACTTAAAGACTTCCTTTGGCCGCTTCCAGACTAACATTGAGTGATACCTCTGGGTCTTTAGCGGCGCCGCCTGGCTGCAAACCACCGCTGATCACGGAATTCGCTGCGTCCGTCAGGGTTTTCGTGCGCGCAGGCGAAGCGCACAAGCGCAATGTTTTGCTCAAACTACTCGGCATGTCCGAGCAGGAAGACAGGCAGCGTTAGGCTGCGGAAGTCTTTCGCGGTGAAGTCGAGGCCGAACCCGTAGCCGTTTTCTCCAATGGCATGCAGAAAAAAGGGGTAGTGACTTTTCCAGGTGCGATCGCAGATGGTTGCCCGCGACGTCAAACCTCCGTGGCCGCGGTCAAGGTAGCGGCCTTAGTCCAGGCGAGGATGGCTACCGCTCCATTGAGCAGTCTGGTATGAGGGAAATGGGAGAGTGTTCGGTCGTTATCACGAAAGGCGGGAGTTCGGTCAATGAAGCGCCTGTATCGCGGACTTCCGGGCTCGCGTTCGCTCCTTCCGAGTGATTGTTGGTGCTCGGCTAGTTGCACGCCGCCATGTTTTGGCCTACGCCCTGCAGGCTTATGATCGAGTTAGCAACCAAAGGCAGACTCCAAAACCTGACGTGATGTTTTCGCCAGTAGTACGCGGCAAGCACAGAACTGACACTTTTCACCGATGCGACAGCGTAGGCACGCCCAACGGTCGGGTGAGTTCCATACAAATAGGCCGACTCCACTTCTACATTGCAAACTCCCTTTTTCCCAGCAAGCCAATTCTGGCGGGCAAACAACGTCGTATATGAATCGGCGAATGTGCTGCCAACAGAAACAATGGCGAGGCTAGTGAACCTCTTGTCGATAAGCTTGATCTCGGAACGAGGGGCCACTCTCTCACTGACCCTACCCGGCACTACAGCCTCGATCATCACCGACTCAGTCCGGATGACGGTGCTGGGAGCATTCGGAGGTTCGGCAGCCATGGAAATCGTGACCAACCCCAGCACCGCAAATGTAGCGCGCAGCATTGATCTCGTGAATGTTGCGACCTTGCATGCATTCGCTGCGATGGCGGAGTGCGGTTGGCTAATGCTCATAACCGGAACTGATGATTCGTTACGCAAGGTCATGGCCTGAAGATAGGCTCATGGCTCGAGTGCCACAATGGCGAGACTGTAATGGGACACTGGTAACACCGGGTTACCAGCCGATAGTTCCCTGGATTCAGCACCTGTTCGATGCTTGGTGGAAGGAGTAGAACGAGGAGCGTGCGCCCAGCAGTCTGTGATACCGAACTCCGAAAGACTTTGATGCCCAGGCCGCGAGCTTCTACACACGTTAACTGGGGCAAGGCCTCAAAGGCCGGCGCCGTGCGCCCAGACACCCGTTGCCGCTCAAATCGCAGATTGAGCAAAGAAGTCTGTTGTATGCTCGCGTGAACGACAGTGGGGGGCGGCGGGTCACAAGATCAACTGATTGCAAAATTGCTCTGCGTCCCGGTCGGGGTCGACCCTCTCTGAGTGGATTGCGAGGGGGCCGCGTGCTGGATTGCGGGTGAGCGAGGACTCCAGGAAGCGATCGTTCTGGGCGATAGCCCGGAGTTTAGCGGTCGGGTGCTGGCCTGGAGCGAAGAAGGCGACGTGAGGCTGGAGTTTATCCCGCCCGGCACGCCGGTGCAGAATACCTGCGTGGAGAGCGCTGGGCGCCGGTTGCGCGCTGAACGCCTGAGCGCGAACCGATTCACCAGTCCCGGTGACCCACGACGCAAGATCGAAATCTGGGGGCAGGGTTACAACCGGCAAAGTCGGGATTGCCACCGCCAAACCGGGCGCTTCAGCATGAACTCGGTAGTCTTGCGGGATACGATCTTGAGCTCGGTCTCCACAAGGCTGATTCCTCGGCTCCGCAGCCGCGCGGCATTTTTCTTCAGACCTCGATCAACGGTTTCCTAATTTGGCTCTTGCGCTTACACCAATCGTGCAGAATATCAGCGTCGACGGGTGGGATGCGGAGGAACTCGCAACCAACCGCACCATACTCCCGGGTCCACAGAACGCGAACTTGGACGTAGACGTCTCTGTTCGCGCCCGGCAACATTAAGTGAAACGATAATATATCTCCAATCGTAAGTTCCACTTTGGTGTTAAGCCCGACTCCACCATCGCCGATATCCGTGATAGTCACGGGCACAGCTCGCTGAGTCTCATCGGTTGCTACGAGAGACGTCATCAGAGCGTATCTTGCGTGCAAGCGATGGTCCTGCACCATTCTAAAATAAGCACTTTTTAGCGCCTTGGTGCCTGATTCGGGTGTTACGGGCTTCCACAGAACAACGTGGGCACCTGGTATAGGGCAATCCAGGGTAGAAATCGCGACGATAGTTGGTTTCCGCGTGCTGCCGCACTTCCAGATCTCGTGCAAGAGTTCTGAAGAAGCTTCGCCCTCCCAGTCGATGACGATAAGGTCGGTATTACCTTTCGCCAGCAGGTTGAAGGCTCTTGAAGAACGCAAGCAGATGTTTGTACGGATCGAAAGCTTCTGTAGTATTCGATCTATGGTGCCGAACACGCCGGGATCACTGGAAACAAGCAAACACTCAAATGCCATATCTGGCGTCACGTCTGCCTCTCGCTAACACATTGTGAGCATGAGAGATCCCTGCTGGGGGGCACTGGCTGGCCATGGGGTTCGATGACACGCTCCAGCGTTCTTTTCACGATGTTGATGAGAAGGTCCGAGCGCTTGCCCAGTTCCAATTGAGATTTCTCGAAGTAGGCGGTGGCGCCCTCTGTCATGAGTCTGTTCTCGTTAGTCTGAGGAAGACTGCTCAACACGATGACAGGAATTAGCGCGGTGGGTGCGTTATTTCTCAACGCCTGGAGTACCTGCTCCCCTCCTAACTTCGGCAATAACATATCCAAAAGGATGAGGTCGGGAATCGTTGCACAAGCTACACGCAATCCTTCCTCGCCATCCCCCGCGGTCACTACACTGTAGCCTGCTTTCGCAAGTGCCCGTTCGTTTGCCAACCGCAAGAACCTGCTATCCTCGATCAAAAGAATCGACTGCATACGGACCTCCGTTTGTTCGTTCCGACGATTATGTACAAGACGACTGACGACCGAGCGGATCAACTAATGCCAGGCATCGTCACCAAGAATTTTCGTTGTGAAAGGCGAGAAACGCCAGACGAGCCACTGTATAGAGGGCGCCGGGATCGGCCTTGGTCGGCCAAGAGCGGCGTGCGATCTGTCCCATTCGGCAGAGCGCAGCACCAGCCTATTGCCAAGGGGATAGGTCGTATCGCCATCATTCTTCAGCTCCTCACCTTCAGTCCAGCCAGATTGCAAGCCCCGATTTCAACTCTGTTTCCTCCGTTGCGTTTCGCCTCATATAACACGGTGTCAGCTGCAGCAAGCGACTCGATGCCCGGGGTTGCGTGCGATGTAACGACCCCACCGACGCTGACCGTAACAGCCAAACTGGCGGTGCCTGTGTCAATCAGGGCCTCGGAAACCGCAGAGCGGACCCTTTCAGCAATGGTGCGGAGATCGTCTGGATAGCAATTGGAGAGTACCCCAAGAAATTCCTCGCCCCCATAGCGTCCTAGAAAATCATAAGAGCGCACAGCTTGGTTGATACGATGCGCGACTTCCTTCAGTATGGCATCACCACTCAAATGGCCATAGGTGTCATTGAGCCTCTTGAAACGGTCTAGATCCATCATCAGTATCCCTGTCGGCGTTCCGGAGCGAGCCCCTCGCTGCAGTTCACGGTCAAGCGCGTTCAAGATGGCACTGCGACTCAATATCCCGGTCAACGCATCATGGTTGGCTTGAAAGCGAAGTTCCTCTCGCGCCTGGATCAATTCATGCTGCAGGTTAAGGATTCTCTTGCCAGCTTGCAGCCGTGCCCGTAACTCTGCGGGATCAACCGGTTTCGAGAGATAATCATCAGCTCCAGCTTCCAGTCCCCGTACAACATCCTGTGTTTCGTCTTTCCCGGTAACTAACAAGATGTACGGATAAATAACATGCTGCCTTTCACGAATTCTGCGACAGAGTTCAGGACCATCTATACCGGGCATTATCCAATCCAAAATGATGAGATCCGGAGGGTTGCCTTGTCGGAGGATCTCCCAGGCTTCCAATCCATCCTCAGCCGTAATCACTCGAAAACCCCACTTGCCCAGCCGACTGTGAAGAACCCGACGGCAGATAGGATCGTCTTCCGCGATCAGGACACTACTCGATGCAACCGTGTCGAGCTTGCATTCGGAAATAAGAATTCCAGACTGCGTGTTGTTATTCATGCGGAATTGTCCAGGAACAATCGGTTGTCAGTTGCAGAGCAACACGGGCCAAGTATCGCTTCACGAGCGAACTGCAGATCATCTTATCCATCGCCGATGCCATCCCATCATGTCCTGGCGTACTTTGCTTGCCTTTGTCAATTTGTTCCGTCAGAAGCCCAACTTTCGGGACTCCTCTTGTAGACAACTCACGCGATCCATCGCAGAGCGAATGGCGTGAGTAAGTGTCAAGACGTGTTCACTACCAATATCGCTGGGTTTGTAAGTTGGTTTGTCAAGATGAGGGCTGGAATACCTAATGCTCGTCTCTTGAAGGTCAAAAACCACAAATTCAGGTTCGCACTGAAGCCTTTTGCCTATTTCCTCGAGAGTTATGCCAAAGCGCGTCGCTTCGGTAGTCAACAACAATAATTCTGCGTCGGCGTCCTTTCTCTCGCGCATTAGACGTCCGACAGTCGCGTCTTTCTGATCGCTCATAAAATACTCTCCCGCGAGAAGACCGGGATGTGATTTGTGCCGGAGTTAGACACTATCCCCGCTGGCGTCTGGCATAGAGGGCACGAGTCAGGTACCGTACTAAGGTTCAACGTGGACATGGACCGCTCATCGTTATATCGGTCCCTGATGATATGGGGTATAGTTCTCCGTCCGCGCGGGTTCTCCCAGGGCTTGCCGAATGACCGCCAGGAATTCGGCATCATCCACCGGTTTTTGGAGGAAGGCTCTCGCTCCTGCATCGAAAGCACGCTTTTGGTTTCCAAGACCATCGCGAGCGGAGACGACGATGATCGGGATTACCGCAAGATATGGAACTGTCTTGAGTCTTTCCATCACAGTGAAACCGTCCCCCGCAGGCAAACCGAGGTCGAGGATAATTAAATCCGGCCGGTGCTTCCGTGCTTCGGCCATACCGGAAAATGCGTCGGCTGCAAAGAAAGTAGCGTAGTGGTTAGCCTGAAGGCGCACATGCATGCCTTGGCGTATATCCGGATCGTCGTCCACAATGAGAATTTTCTTATTGTCCATTTGTCAGTTGCCTCGATAAATGTTCTTCGTTCATAAGTTCCTGAACGTTAGTGGCTACTCTCGCTAAAAGATGCTCCATCGATTCGCTCGGCTTTCCTTTGATCGCTCCCAGTGATCGATAAGAGATCGAAAGGGTCAAGCCTGCCTGCTGGACCTGTTGACAGCGTTCCCATCGCTCCCTAACCCGCTTACTAATCGCCTCGCCGCCAATTCCATCGGTAATCGCCACAATGAAGAAGAGTTCTACCCCTCCTGCGATGCCCATCTTAGGCAAAAGAACGTCCAGATCGGAATGCAAACACCTTTGCAGGAGATCGCGGATTCCGCGACACTGTTCCGCGCGCACTTGGTCAGACAACCACCCGGTCTGTGAGCCGATCTCCGTGACCACGAGTGTGATCGGAGATTCGGTATGCCTTTCATTGTTGAAGGCCGGTGCGAGCAGGTTGGGCAAAGAGAATATGGGCAATGTAACGGAAAACACTGCACCTTCTCCCGGTACGTTTTTGGCCCAAATTGTTCCGCCCTGTCGTGTAACCAACTCTTTGCAGATATACAACCCCAGGCCAAGACCTTTACGACCCGCCAAAGCCGGATCTGACGCTTGGAACAGCCGTTCGAAAATTCGCTCCGTCATCTCCGGATTGATCCCGCACCCCGAGTCTGAGACCTGCAGATGCAGGAAATTGGGATCTTCCTCGAATATGCGGGCTTGAACCTTCACCGCGCCGTTGGCCGGGGTGAACTTGAGGGCATTGTCAACTAGAATGACGAGGATTTGTCGAACGCGGGTTGGGTCAGCAACGACTGACGGCAAGCGGGTCTCGATGTCTGCAGAGAGTGCGATTCCTTTGGCTGTCGCAGCCTCCTGGAGTGTCTTGACGGCGTAAACGATTGCATCGGAAACTGAAACACATTGCGGTTCGATGCTCAGCTTACCCGACTGCATGCCAGTGACTTCGAATAAGTCATTAATCATCGACTTAAGCTGCTTGACATTCCTCAGCACAATTTCCAGATACTGGCACTGTTCCACGTTCAATTCGCCCGCCAACCCGTCGAGAAGAATGGTCACAAACTGATGGATCGCAGAGAGTGGAGAACGAAGCTCATGCGACACATGGGAGAGAAACTCATCCTTAAACTGCATCTGATGGACCCGGACGAGATCGGCTTCTGTTTGCATGCGGAAGCGCTCGATGGCGTGGCGAAGGGCCCGGGGAAGCGCACGATTTTCGATCTGGCCTTTGATCAAGTAATCTTGCGCACCTGCCTTCATGGCTTCGGCGGCGAGAGCCTCGTCGTCCAAGCCAGTTAGCACGATCATCGGCACGCCTGGGGCTACCGCATGCGCCCGCCGCACGGTATCGAGACCATGCCCGTCCGGCAATCCCATGTCCAAGAGCACGATGTCCACCTCACCTTTTGCAAGGTGAATCTCGGCTTCACTCAGGCGCAAGAGGTGTGTTAATTGGAAACTGTCCGGCCTCTCCTTACTGAACATCTCGCGAAGCAAACGGACATCTCCCGCGTTATCCTCAACCAAGAGAACTTGGAGCGGCTTTTCTTTCATGAGGGCAATTCGTGCGGCAACTTGACCACGGACAGCCAGAAACTGTCGATGCTCTTGACGACTTCGAGGAACCCATCGAGGCCCACAGGCTTGGTGATGTAACAGTTCGCATGGAGTCGATAACTGCGCAAGATATCCGCTTCAGAGGCGGAGGTGGTGAGGACAACTACAGGAATGCTTTTCAGTGTGGGACTCTCCTTAATCTCCTCCAAAACTTCCCGGCCGTCCTTCTTAGGGAGATTCAGGTCGAGCAAGATCAGATCTGGCCGGGGAGCATGGGCATGCTCGCCCTCGCGCTTCAGGAAGGCCAATGCCTCTATCCCGTCCGACGCGACATGCAAGTTGATGTGCACCTTAGCGTCTTTAAATGCTTCACGCGTGAGCCGGACATCGCCCACGCTATCTTCCACTAAAAGAACTTGGATGGGTTCCGCGTCTGTTCCAATCGATTTCATCATTTCTCTCTTTCTGGCAGCACAAAATAAAACGTTGAGCCTTTTCCAAGCTGCGACTCGACCCAGATCCTACCGCCCAACCGCTCCACAAGCTTCTTGCAAATGGCCAATCCGATTCCCGTGCCCTCAAACTCGTCTCGCCCATGCAATCGTTGGAAAAGGATGAAGATCCTTTCAAAATATCGAGGGTCGATTCCCAAGCCGTTGTCTTGAACCGAAAAGATCCATTCCTTGCCACGATTCTTCGCGGCGGAGATGTGTACTTGGGGAACCGCGGCGCTGCGGTACTTGATTGCGTTACTGACAAGATTCTGAAATACCTGAGCCAATTGAGCCCCATCCGTCGTGATGGCCGGGAGCGCATCGTGAGTCACAATTGCGCCGCTTTGCTCTATGGTCGCTCGTAGGTTTGTAAGTGCGCCCTTCAATGCGGTCTCACCGGAGATCTCCCGGAGGACCTTTCCGCCTGTTCCCGCCCGGGAATAGGCCAGCAGATCCTGGATCAATCTCTGCATGCGGTTGCAACCGTCTACTGCAAAGGCGATAAACTCATCTGCATCGGAGTCCAGACGCCCCTTGTAGCGCTTGCCCAGGAGCTGCGTATAACTAGCAACCATCCGTAACGGCTCTTGAAGATCGTGTGATGCGACATAGGCAAATTGTTGCAATTCGTTATTCGAACGTTTCAGTTCCCCCACGGTCTTCACCAAGTGCAACTCGGATTTCTTGCGCTCAGTAATGTCGCGGATGGCTGCGGTAACTAGGATCCCCTCAGCGCTTTCCATCGGACTCAACATGATCTCGATGGGAAATTCGCTACCATCCTTTCGCCGCCCAAAGAGCTCGATCCCGGTGCCGATCTGCTGCGTCAGCGCGTCGGCCACGCTTCGGGTTGCGTCAGCAATCAGCCGCTCCGCGAAGCCCTCAGGAATGATGTCCTTCACCTTCTGCCCAACAAGTTCATCGCGGCTATATCCAAACTGTTTTTCTGCCTGCACATTCAGCAGAACGATCTCTCCACCCACGTCTACCACCACCATGGCGTCCGGAGCCGCTTCCAAGAGCGCGCGGTATCTGCCCTCCATCTGTGCTAAGTGAGCTTCCGCATCTTTACGCACGCTGATGTCGCGGATCGCCACCGTTACCAGGATCCCCCCAGCGCCATCGAGCGGGCTCAACATGATTTCGATGGGAAACTCGCTTCCGTCCTTCCGCCGTGCAACGAGCTCAATCCCCGTTCCGATCTGCTGTGCCAGCGCCTCTGCCGCGCTTCGCGTACCGTCGGCAATAAGCCGTTCTGCGAAGCCTTCCGGAATGATGTTCTTCACCTTCTGCCCTACCAATTCATCGCGGCTGTACCCGAACTGTTTTTCCGCCTGAACGTTCAGCAGGACGATCTCGCCCGCTTGGTTTACCACTACCATCGCATCCGGAGCCGCTTCCAACAGGCCTCGGTACTTCGCCCCCGACTCCTTGCTTTCGCTGAGATCGTGACTGAACTCAGAAAATCCACGCAGGTTTCCGTCTAGGTCGCGCAACGCGGTGAAGGTGACACTCGCCAGGAATCGTGAGCCGTCTTTCCGCACGCGCATGCTCTGTTCTTCGTGCCGGCCGCTTGCGGCGGTCAGACGTAGTATTTCCTCCGGTCTGGCCCGCTCGATATCTTCCGGAGGGAAGAAGCAGGAAAAGTTGCGGCCAATAATCTCATCGGCTCTGTAACCCTTGATTCTTTCGGCACCCGCATTCCAACTGACAATCAGGCCCCGGGCATCCATCATGAAGACGGCGTAGTTCTGGATTCCGTCGAGGAGCATCCGATATCGTTCTTCGCTCTCTCGGAGCTCATTCTCCACAAGCTGGCGGCCGCTCTCCATCTGCACCAGATGCTTTTCGGCCTCTTTGCGCACGCAACTCTGAACATCTGCCTGCCGCGTTCCCGTTGTAACTTGGACGTTGTCGCAGACGGTCATCCCTGCGTCAAGGGATTCAGCTGTGAAGGGAAGCGGCAGACGAACCGTGAACAGCTTCTTAGTCATACAGACCTCCATCCTTCCGGCTCTGAGGAATTTCAACTTGAAGTGGTCCAGGTCCGTCGTCAATATCCCCGTCGGCGTTCCGCAGTCGACTCTGAAGAACCTGGCGGCAAATGGGGCCGTTTTCGGCGACCGGGGCCGTATCTGACACGCTCTTGGCACGTTTGCATTCCGAAGTAAGGCATCCAGCTTGCTTGTTGTCATTCATGCGAAATTGTCCAAGGCCTGCTACTTGTCAGTTGCAGGTTGGAACCCTCGGGGAGGAAGGAACAGCCTGGGCGGGTGACGGCGTGCCACTGCAGAAGCACGGAATCCCTAGCTTCTGAGCCTTGTCTCAGATAGGCATCGACTCCCGGCCAGTCTTCTGGGTTAGATTCCGATCTCTGGCGGATCGGACGACTGAGCAGGAGCTGCTGAAGTGTGGTTTCTCGCGCCGACGATTCAGTTGCCTCCGCTGACCGCTTTGCGAGATCGTCTTTCAACTCCAGAATCCGCTTACCGATTTTGACTCGTGCTCGGAGTTCTTCGGGACCGAAAGGCTTGGTTACGTAATCATCCGCTCCCGCCCGAAGGCCAGACACTACGTCGGCGACACTGTTCTTGGCCGTGAGGATGATGAGGTATATAGAATCTAAGCGGGAACATAACCGGACGTTCCGGCAGACCTGCGGGCCGCTCATTCCGGGCATTACCCAGTCCAAGATCGCCAACTGCGGCGCATCTGCCCGCTGTAGTGTAGCCCAAGCTTCGTTACCGTCCTGCGCCACGATCACGTCATAGTCGGGTATGAGGATTTGTTCCAACAGCTTGCGAAAGAAAATATCGTCTTCAGCGATTAGCAATTTCATGGTTCACTCCTAGCATGCTTTGCATGTTTACCGTCGCGGCCAGCACCTCAGCTTCGAATAAGGCAAGCACTTCCGAGACGCGATCCAAGTCGCGGTGTCGGCCCATTCGCTCCAGTTCGTGCGCTCTCTGCGAGACCGCAGGCATACCCAGATAGCTCAATTCTCCTTTCAAGCTGTGTGCCGTCCTCTCTATCAGTTCAGCGTTGGCTTCTGTCACGGCTTGCTTTAAGTTCGACAATTGTTTAGGACTCTCTTCAAGGAAAATCCGAACGATTTCATGCAGCAACTTTTCGTCACCATCCAGTCTCTCTAGTGCCTGGGCCCGGTTCCAAAGAATAAGCGAACCGGGGACAACTTTTACTACCGGGAACGGCTGTGCTGGGGGCTCCGAGGTGAGAATTCTGGCGATTGCCTCTTCGATTCGTTTACCGCTGACGGGTTTGGCAATGTATCCGTCCATACCCGCTTCGAGACAGAGTTCCCGGTCACCCTTCATCGCGTGGGCAGTCATCGCAACAATTGGAAGATGAAGTCCCGTCTGTTTCTCACGCTCGCGGATGCTCTTGGTAGCCGTAAGCCCATCCATCTCTGGCATCTGTACGTCCATGAACACAAGATCAAAGGAGTCAGATGACAGAACTGCCAGGGCCTCACGTCCGTTGGCAGCGATCGTCGGTACATGTCCCATCTTTTCCAACATTCTGAGAACAACCTTTTGATTTACCGGATTGTCTTCGGCCACGAGAATTCGGAGCTTTCTGGGCGCCTCTTGAGGACTATATCGCGTAACCAAATCAGGAGCTGAATCGGCGGACCTTTGACCCAAGGCAGCCAGAATCGCTGAAAGAAGTTCCGACTTGCGAATGGGTTTTAGGAGATATGCGATGATGCCAAGTCTGCGGCAGCGAGCGACGTCACCACTCTGCCCGGTAGAAGTTAGCATCATGATTATGGCGCTTGCGAGGCGGGGATCGGTTTTGATTTGAGCCGCCAGTTCGAAACCGTCTATACCCGGCATGTGTCCATCGATGATCGCCAGGCCAAATCCCTGGCCCGTCGTTGCCATCTGTTTCATGATTTCCAAGGCGGCCACTCCACTATCTACCGCAGTCGGTTGCATGCCCCAGCTCCGTGTCATTTCCAGCAGGACTCGGCGATTGGTGGCATTGTCGTCCACCAGCAGTACTGGAAGGTGCAATAGTTCGGCCTGAAATGTCTGCACAATGGAGGCATGCTGATCTGCGGCGACACCAACTGGGATCGTAAAGTGGAACGTACTACCCTTGCCCACCGTGCTTTCCACCCAAATTCGGCCACCCATCAATCCCGCGAGTTGGGATGAGATGGCAAGTCCAAGACCGGTGCCACCATAGTTACGAGTGGTGCTGCCATCGGCCTGAGCAAAAGCTTCAAAGATGAGCGAATGCTTGTCCGTAGGGATTCCAATACCGCTATCCGCAACTGTGAAGTGTAGTTCGAGTTCGTGATCGCTGCGAGAAGCGCACTGTGCTCGCACCACAACTTCCCCCTGTTGTGTGAACTTGATGGCGTTTCCCACTAAATTGATGAGAATTTGGCGGATTCGGCCGGGATCTCCCACTACGTAAGCCGGTATGTCCGAGTTGATCTGGTAAGTCAGTTCCAGACCCTTCTGATCAGCTCGTGATGCCAGCGCGCGCATATCTTCGCCCACACTGTTCTGTAGGTTGAAGTCGATGGGGTCCAATTCGAGCTTGCCCGCCTCGATCTTGGAGAAATCGAGGATGTCGTTTATCACACCGAGCAACGAATCCCCGGAGGACCTCAACATTAGTAGGTACTCGCGCTGTCCGGGGGTCAATTCCGTGTCGAGGGTAAGCTCGGTCAGGCCGATGATCCCGTTCAGGGGGGTGCGGATTTCATGACTCATGTTGGCCAGAAACTGACTCTTGGTACGGCTCGCTGCCTCGGCGGCTTCTTTGGCAGTCAGCAACTCAGAGTTCACGCCAACCAATTCGGCAGTGCGTTGAAGGAGTTGGCCGGTGATACGGAGTCGCTCGCTTACCGCAGATCCCACGATTAGTCCGGCTGCCGAGATTACGAACATGAGCAGAGCCACTTTGGTGGGGGCGCAGGATGGTGGATAAAAATGCATCGCGACCACAATGCCAAAATTCAGTGCGAGCAATCCAATGACAACTCGGCGGATTCCGTGACGCATCGCGATCCAAATGATCGGGATGAAGCTCAGATAAAATAACTCCGCATGACCCAACTCCGATCCAAACATCACCCAGAGCACAGCCAGCAGCGTGCAGGCTTGGGCGCCCGCTTCCACGAAGGCTCCGCTGCTAAAACTCGCCCTGCCGAAATTCTGCGCCTCGGGCTGCGATTCGACCACGCCAGATAACAACTGCCTGCGAACCCACGGGAATATATAGATGAGAAGAAACGGTGCTACGCCCAGCAATCCGATCTCGTCACCCAGGAACCAAATCGCGGATGAATGCCAGTATTCGCTCCAGACAATCGCGTGGTCCGCAGCCAGGCATGCAACCCCAATTGCAGTGGATCCCACAGCAGCCGCTGTAGTCACCGATAGATAACGAACCACATCTCGACGCTCAAGGAGGCCAAGATCGATTTTCAGGGAAGCGCGCAAAATGCATGCCGCTGCGGCATAAAAGGCGGTACCGCCGACAGCCCCCACTGTTCCACTAAGAGACATTAACGGCTGCTGGTAAATGAGTATTCCGGCAAGTGCAGTTGCCAAACAGACCAGAAACCCATACCACGGGCTTAAACCCAACAACAACGCCAGGATCAGTCCAGTAGCCGGATACCAAGCTACAGAGCCGAGGTGAGACAAGACGATGACTTCTGGGTAGTTGAGGAAGAGGAACAGCAGCACGAAACAAACAGAGACAACCGCGTGTCGGATAATTACGCGTTTGTTCCGAATAAGCGACGTGCCAACTCGACGGATGTGTTTTTGAAAGGCTGGCGATTCTTCATGCCAATCAGATTTCAGACGGGAGTATCTATCTTCTTTCAGGACGGCGAGGCTGAAGGCTGCAATCGAACAGAGGGAAAATAGAATCGCAAAGATTCGACCCCACAACTCATTTCTGTCGTAGACGAGGACTTCAAGGGTAATCAGAACGATGGCAGAAGCCAACGGAACGCTCAGTACCGGCAACTGGGCAGCAAGTGCCAGCGAACGCGACTTCTTGAATCGGCTCATAACTAAGTCCAATTAAATCTTGCGGGGGAGGGTGACGGCTAATGAAGCCGTGTGATGCGATTTCAAAAAGCCGCCACGCTTCGTTATGTGGGCACGGAAGCTGCCAAACATTGCCGCCGTGCCGTGCAAAGGACGTAAAATGACCCAAGTCGTTACGGCCGAGTGATTTAGAGCCCTTGGAAACAACTCGGCAAACACCAAGGTTGCTTCAGGGATCCGCGCAATGAATCCGTCGTCTGGACTTGCGGCCACACTCCGGACAGAAAAAATTATTCTTGCGACAGCGAATTCAAGGGGGCTTGTGAAGCTTCGCTTTGATGCGCGACTGACTATGAGGGGAGAAAAATCAGCGCATCGTGGAATGTGGCGGGCGGTTCTTGACACTTCGAGAACGTCCAAATCGCAGGAGCTATGTTTACGAACTCTTGTCGACAAACCGTCCCGGCATTTCGGCATCAGCCCGTGCATCTGGCGCAGCAGCCGGTAATTCCGCTTTTGGATCGTGGTCTAATCGATACTGTTTTATCTTGTTGTAGAGCGAACTCCGAGGGATCCCCAGCCGCTTTGCAGCTTCTGGCACCTGTCCCCCTAATATCCTGAGTGCCCTTTCGATTTGGGTTCTTTCGACCTGTTCCAGTGTCGCAATGGCTCCGTCATCGAAGCGGTCAGTGTCTGCGCGCACGTCGAAATGAAGATCTTTAGCCGTCAGCAATCGTTGATCACCCAGCAGCACCGCGCGCTCAAGAATGTTTCGCAATTCTCGAACATTTCCGGGCCATGGATAGGATTGCAGATAACGCATGGCTTCATCGGAGATTTCAATGGACTGCACTCCCAAGTCGGCGCCGATATGGTCCAGAAGTTGCTTGGCCAGGATGGGTATATCTTCAACCCTCTCATGAAGCGAAGGCACCGCCAGAGAGATTGCACCGACACGAAAATATAGATCATCCCGGAATGTCTTTTGACGCACGAGTTCGCGCAAATCCCGGTTCGTAGCGGCAATAAGCCGCACATCTACCACCCGCTCTCGTACGTCCCCGAGTCGGCGAAAACTCTTCTCTTCGAGCACCTTCAACAGTTTTGGCTGTACGTGAAGATCCAAGTCGCCAATTTCGTCCAGGAAAACGGTTCCCTTATGACCGATCTCCAGTAGGCCGACCTTATTCTGAACCGCCCCAGTGAACGCTCCTTTTTCATGGCCGAAGAGTTCCGTCTCCAGGAGTTCCCTGGAAAGTCCAGCGCAATTCAAATCCACGAATGGCCGCTCCGACCGCGGGCCGTTCTGGTGCAACCACCGCGCCAGGACACCCTTTCCACTCCCGGTTGCGCCTTGTATTAGCACCGAGCTGTTTGTGTTTAGGACCTTGTGGGCAACTTCGGTTAGCCTCTGGATACTCGCGCTCTTGCCGACAAAAGGATCGGGAATGTGCTCACCAACCCGTCTCTTGTCGGCCAGTTGTACTTGCCGGATCTGATGGTTTGCGAGGCTGCGTTGAAGAAGTACAGTCAGCGTGGCAAGGTCAACCGGCTTGGTCAAAAACTGATCGGCACCCAACTTGACGGCTTCCACGGCGCGTTGGATTGAGCCCTGCCCAGTAAGGATTATTATGGGCAAGGACGGATCGATCGTCTTTAGCCTGATCATCAAGCCGAGAGCATTGCCGTCTGGCAACTCGTAATCGAGAATAGCAGCGTCGGGACGCTGGGTCCGACAGATGTGCTCGGCCTCAAGGCAGCTCCCAGCCGTCAAAGCTTTCAGGCTGTTTGCCGATAAAAATTCGCCGAGGAGGGCGCGCTGCCGTACATCATCCTCGACAATCAGAATCACGTCTTCAGCCATGCCAGCAACCCTTCTACGACACGCGCAGGTAGGTGGGTGCCTGCGATCGGCCAGTTCCCGCTCCGGGAAAGCTCAAGCCTTACGCCTAAAGCGTTCTGTTTCCCGGATTCGACCGTCAACAAAATCATGATATAGCATGTGACCTTCTAACTACCACGCTTGATGAACGAGTTGGCACCCATCAGTCACAATGTGCTTGCCGAAGGTATCCCCGAGTCGCGATTGCTAGAGCAACAATTCCCTCAGTTCAGAAATTGAAAGTCGTAGGATGGCTCGCGCCGTGGCCCTCACCTCGCTCATTCTTAATCGATCCTCTCGTCTCAGCGAAGTCCATCCGTAAGACATCCATCCAGAAAGCCGACGAAAATGCGTCGATAGAAACCCCACCCACCTCTTAACGATTGCCCCTAAGTCACGCCTAAACAAAAGCTTGCGAGCATCGTCGCGAAACCCAACTCATTCGGCACGCGTCGTGCTGCCTTCAGTATCAACGCCCTATCCGTAGCCCTCCCCCCAAGGGTTGGCAGCTTGGTGATAAGGCGAGCGTCACCCCAAGCTGCTCGATCTAGCGGCAAAAAGAATTCTTCTTGCTTTCAAACTCGTTATGCGAGGGAACCTACAATGCGACTAAACATTCTTGTGTGGGCAGTGCTTGCCACCACCATGGGAGCCACAGCGTCTTGTGCTCAGCAAACTGCGGTGCTACAGACGTTGCGAGGGGCTAGCTCCCTGGAGACTGGCCCGGTCCAAGCGAACTACGGCAATCTGCCGGCGACGTTTGAGGTCAACCAGGGGCAGACTAGTTCTCAAGTGAAGTTTCTTTCCCGCAGCAAGGGGTATACGGCCTTTCTGACTGCGGGTGGGATAGTGCTATCTTTGCGTCCGAACCAACCGGTTCCAGTCCAACCGATGAGCAACGTGGCTGCTCCGGGCAAATCCCAGCCCATGAAAACCACGCTGCAATTCAGGCTGGTGGGAGGAGCCCAGAATCCGGCCGTCATAGGAGAAGATCCGCTACCTGGTCGAGTAAATTACTTTATCGGAAGAGATCCAGCAAAGTGGCACACGAACGTACCGACCTATGCAAGCGTTCGCTACCAGAATGTGTACCCGGGAATTGATCTGGTCTATTACGGAAACCATCGCCAACTGGAATACGACTTTGCCATCTCGCCCGGAGCGGACCCGAGCCGGATCCAATTCGAAATCACGGGTGCCAACGGGATCGAACTGGACGCAGAAGGCAACATTGTTCTGCAGACTGGCAACGGTGAACTCTATTTCCCGAGTCCCGTGATCTACCAGGAGTCCCAGGGGCTGCGCGTGCCCGTGGCGGGCAGCTATGTGCTGAACGATCAAACGCACGTTGCGTTCCAAGTCGCTAGTTATGATTCTAGTAAGCGGCTCGTGATCGACCCTATGCTGGTGTACTCCACCTACCTGGGCGGAAGTGGCGATGACCAACCTTCGGGCATCGTCGTCGACAGTGCGGGCAGCGTCTACCTAGCGGGCTGGACGGACTCAATCGACTTCCCCTTGGCCGCGCTGGGCTCGCTACCAGCCGGCGCGAACCATGTCTTCGTCGCCAAACTCGATCCCACCGGATCGAACCTAGTGTATGCGGATTACGTCGGCGGCAACAGCCAGGATTATGGTTATGCACTAGTGTTGGACAGCGCTAACGATGTCTATGTGACTGGCAGTACAGCATCGAGCGATTTCCCTTTGGTCAATGCTTTCCAAGGCACGTATCCGGGATCTTTCAATGGGTTTCTGACGAAGATCTCAGCAGACGGTTCTGCCTTGTTGTATTCAACATATCTCGGAGGAAATGGTTCGGACATACCGTCCAGCATTGGCATTGACAGTTCGGCTGAAGTATTCGTTGCAGGGAATACTACATCCAGCAATTTTCCCGTAGCCAATGCCTATCAGGCTTCAGTATCTCCGAACCAGGGTGGAATATCAGGGAACTATGGCTTCTTGACCAAATTCAGCACGGATGGATCATATCTGGTCTACTCCACCTATTTGAGCGGCAGCTCTAATGTCGCGCTCAACTGTGGGGGTACTCCCTGCTGGCCTTCGCCCTACAGCGCGATCAAGGGAACAGCGCAGGACAGCAACGGCAATGTCTATGCCGCAGGTATTACCAACACTTATGATTTTCCAACCACGCAAGCTGCCTATCTCACATCAGATGTTACCCAACGGAATGCCATCGTCGGATTTGTGAGTAAATTCACCGGCTCGGGAACTCTCGATTACTCGACATACTTCTATGAGTCCAGCGGGGTCCTGACAAATATCACTGCAATCGCAGTAGATGGCTCAGGCTCGGCTTATGTCACCGGTGTCGCTCTCAGTGATGGCACCTTTCCGATTACGTCCACCAGCATCTGCGATCCTGGGATCTACGGGTGGGGATGCAGCTTCGCCTTTGTGACCAAGTTCGATCCAACAGCTTCAACCTTGCTGTACTCAACTTTTCTAGGTCCGAACAACTATGCCAGTCCGGTGGCAATTGCACTCGATGCAAACAACGACGCTTACGTGGTGGCGTCTACGTCGAACAATTCTTTCGGTATCGTCAACGGCGTCGAGCCGTACACGAACGGAAGTGATCTCTTGCTGGTGGAGATTGATCCATTGGCAAGTACGCAACCGTTTGCCACTTACTTAGGCGGGAGCGGAGATGATTCTCCCGCGGGCATCGCTCTCGATTCCAGGGGCAACCTGTACATCGCCGGTTCCACCGATTCAACCGACTTCCCGGTTACGCAAGGGGATTTCCAAATTGTTATTGGAGGCAACACCGATGCGTTCGTGTTCAAGATCGGAGCGAACTCAGTACCGGCGGTGGCCGCGAGTCCTAGCCTGCTGCAGTACGCGGTGCAGGCCGTAGGGTCAACCAGCGCGGCGCAGACTGCTCTGCTACGAAACATCAGTAGCTCGGCGCTGTCGATTTCATCGATCACTACCAGCGGTGACTTTGCGGAGACGGACGACTGCGGGAGCGGTGTATCAGCAGCTGGTAGTTGCATGTTTTCTGTGACGTTTACGCCCATCGCGGCGGGGCCCCGCTCCGGATCCATAGTGATTCTGGATGATGCGGCCGGGTCTCCCCATGTCATCAATTTGAGCGGAAGCGGTTTGGGCCCGGTTGTCACCCTGGCTCCCGCAAGCCTGATTTTTACCGCTCAGCAGGTTGGAACTTCCAGTGCGGCACAGGCTGTGACGCTAACGAACCCCGGGACCTTAACGTTGAACGTCGGCACAATTCAAATTACAGGAGATTTTGCCCAAACCAACAACTGTCCGCCCTCCTTGACCGCTAACTCAAGTTGCACAATCAAGATCAGCTTCAAGCCTACAGCGTCTGGAACCCGCAGCGGTACACTCGCTATTACCGATAACGCTCTGGGCAGCCCGCAAACCGTGACCCTTAGCGGGACTGGCTCAGCCGCCTCGGCTCCCGTTGCTGCGGTGACTCCCGCCAGCTTGGCCTTTCCTGTTCAGCCGGTGACAACTTCCAGTACACCGCGAGCTCTGACCCTCACCAACACCGGCAACGCGCCTTTGAACGTTGGCACAATCCAAATTACAGGAGATTTTTCCCAAATCAACAACTGTCCGTCCTCCATGACTGCTAACTCCAGTTGCACAATCAATGTCACATTCCTGCCTACGGCGTTTGGAACCCGCAACGGTGCTATCACCATTGCTGATAACGCACAGGGCAGCCTGCAAACCGCGAACCTTTCTGGAGTGGGCTCGGATTTCAGCCTCATTGGTTCCCAAAACCGCGACACTGTGAAAGCCGGGGCAACTGCTACCTACCAACTGACTGTTTCTCCCGCAGGTGTTGTGTTCAGCAATATGATCAAGCTGAATTGTAGTGGTGCGCCAGTACTGGCGATCTGCAAGATCTCGCCGAACGCTGTCACCCCAATGAGCGATGCAGCAACGGCAACGTTGACGATCACTACGACGGCGTCAGTCGCGCAGTCTAATTCCCTCTACCCATCGCAGAGTCATCCGATTTACGCGGCCTGGATTCAGTTGCAGGGACTGGGAATACTCGGAATAGTGCTGATGGGCTCGCGGAGTCGGGTAAGAAAACTCCGCGTGATCGTCCTGCTGGCGGTAATTGTGGTGGGGTTAATGTGCATGATCGCATGCGCCGGCGGGACGGGCATCGCGTCACAGCCCCAGTCCGGGACCACGCCTGGGACCTACACGATCACGGTTGCGGGAACTTCAGGAACGTTGCAGCACTTACTTCCTCTGACTTTAACCGTTCAGTGAAGTTCAGGAGACGAACACTAATGCACCGCTCAGTGATTGTTTGACTTTCACGCGAGTGACAAAATCGAGAAGGGAGGCACCGTGGCAGCGAAGGCGATAGGCGTCAGAGTCCTGCTTGTGAGCGACGACATCCAGAACGTAGGTACTTTGTGCCGCTTCATGGAGCCAATGGTAATGCATGTCGAGGTCTGCACCGACATCGGCTCGGCAACCCGGAAACTTTGCCATAGCAAGTTCGAGGCCCTTGATCTCAAAGATTCAGAAAAAACCCTGGAACTCGTTCAAAAGGCGCGTGAAATGACATCGCATAAGGGAGCGATGGTACTGGCCATCTTGAATAGCAGTAACGAAATACCCGACGCCTTCCACGCTGGTGCGAACTTTGCGCTGGTGAAACCTTTGCTTCCGGCCTCCTAATGCGCACTCTCAGCGCGGCTTATCCGCTCATGGTTCGGGAAAGACGGCGTTACTTTCGCGATGCTGTCCAGATCCCCCATTCATCTCTGGGGTATTTTCCGTCCCGAATTCGTGGCCACGTCCGTTAATGTCAGCGAGGGCGGCATGGCTCTCGCCAGCTCGGTCCGTCTGCAGGTCGGAGAAAGAGTTATCCTGAAGCTGACGCTGCCGGGCACGCAACGCACTGCAACAATGAGCAGCGACGTCTGTTGGACTGACAACGCTGGCGTATCGGAATACAGTTCGTCCAGGTTCCCGCGACAGTGATGGAACGGCTGCAGTCCTGGATTGGTGATCGTTTGGAGGAATGTCAGACTTGCTGACAAAGTCCTTTGGCCGACGGCATTGGCGCATTCGGCGTTTCCGCGCTTCGGTTCCGATGGTGGCTGTAGCTACGCTTGACCGCAGGCTTGCGCACGACATTCGTGTAGCTATCCATGCAGTCGTCAGATCTCGCCATGAGCACGGCGGTGGGGGAATAGACGGAATCGCTTTCTTCTCCCGGGATGCTGGGCTCTCTCAGTCGGACGATCAGGCCTTCAATCAGCTTATAGCTTCGAAGCTTCATCATCTCACGGACGCTCGACTTGTCATTTACCAGGAGGACTCTATGATAAATGCTGGTTGTGATCTGAGTCATAAGACACCATTTCTATGACTAAAGATGATTGTGTTACTCAGGTTCGTACGGTGGGTCATGACGTGAAGATACGTTCCAGGGCCGCGGTCCACAATCGCAAGACGGTAATGACCCGTAATAGAAGTTTGTAACGCCAACCCCCCGTTTAGCCCATCGACGTTTAAGCGCCCTGGCAAGTTTGTGACCGGGACAACGAGGCTAGCCAACCGTCCTAATCTGCTGTCCGCTTTTTGGCGACAAATCCCAGTTTCGACAGCCCACCCGTTTCGTCCTTGGCACAACATGGCAACTCTCACAAGGCGGCAACCTGGCAGACGAAGTTTTAGTACTGCTGACACGTCCAGTTGCAGGACACGTGTCCTGGTTATAGACACCGCTTTGAGATACACCCAACGACACCCCCTGGGTGCCACGCCTAACTCATGTTTCTGCCTAATGTTGCGATCATGCATCAGATCCAGCGTTCGGTAAGAAGATTGCAAGGTGTTTCAGTGGCGCAGGAGTGCGATTCTGTCTGTGACGGGCGCTTACCGGGTACAGCTTCTCCGGTCAGACGCTAAACAATTTGCTCGGCTCAATGTCTGGCAGAGGTCAGATCGAACACCGGCTGCAACTGTTTTTCCCGATTGCCGAGACAAGCCTCAGATGCAGTCACTTGGTCTTCATCCGTCTCCAGCAAGTGTCAGAGCAAAACACACGGATGGTAATAAACCATACGAATTCTTCACCACAAGGAGCGAACTCATGATGTGCAGTCATCTAACCATGTCCACTCGAACGATAGCAGGGCTACTGAGTAGTTTGCTGTTCGCGATCCTGGTGATTCCCCTCAATGCCCAACCCACACGCGACTGCAGCCAGTACTACGACGTCAGACAGGAAGTCACGCTCAGCGGCACGGTGTCAGGTGTACCCGCCAGACCAGGTCCCGGGATGATTATGGGTTCCCACCTTCTCCTCACAACGGTCTCCGGTCCGGTGGATACAAGTCTGGGGAGGTGGGGCTTGCAAGGCAAAGGCTCGCTGTCGCTTATCCCCGGCCAGCAAGTTGAGGTTACTGGCGTGATGAAAACTCTCAAGAACAAAGAGGTCTTTGTGGCCCGTATTGTGAAGGTAGGCGACAAGGTTTATACGCTGCGCAACGAGCACGGAATTCCGTTGTCGCCGCAAGCACGCGGCCATGCCATCGAGATGGGGCAGAACGGGGGGACTCTATGAGCCGTAAGGTCCACTCCAGCATTTCCGCTGCCTTAGTTTGCGTGGTCGTTGGTTACCTGACAAGTTGCGGCAATTCGAGTTCGAAAACGGTTTCGGCTGTGGCGACGACGATGGCGACGAGCGGAACTGTGCAAAGTGTGACGGTCGGCATGGCATTCGCAGCGCCACTGGCGGTGAAGGTCATGTCAAACGGGTCACCGGCTGGTGGCGTGTCGTTGACTTTTACGGCTCCATCGTCAGGGCCCAGTGGCACGTTCACGAACGGAATGGTTACGGAGACGGATACCACTGACTCCAACGGAGTGGCTACCTCGTCAGTTTTCACTGCGAATCGCACGGCGGGAACTTATGCGGTAACCGCCGCGGCTGCCGGATCTCCAACGCTGGTTCGATTCAGTTTCACGAACACCAACGTTCGCACAACTACTTATTCCTTCAGTCTAAGCGGACTGGAAGCGATCTGTGGCTCGGGCAATTATTATGCCCTCGCCGGGTCGGTGATTATTGACGCAAATGGTAATGTCGTGGCGGGGGAACAAGACTACAACGATGCGTTTGGCTGTACGTCCCCGGAGCCAAAGGGCGACACCATCAGTGGAGGAACGCTGGCAGTAGATCCAAGCGGCCAGGGAACACTCACTCTAACTACGAGCAACACGAAGTTGGGAGTTAGCGGAACCGAAACCCTCGGCGTGCAGTTCGTGAATATCAACCATGCACTCATCACTCAATTCGATGGCTCCGCGACTTCCAGCGGAAGCATGGACTTGCAGACGCTGCCCAGCACCCTCAGCGGGGGTTATGCCTTTACTCTTTCGGGAGTGGAGCCACTGTATAATACCGTTGCCCGTGGGGGTGTTTTCTCGATAACTGGCAACAGCCTTTCGAATGGCGTTGTCGACGTCAATGATGTTGGAACCGTGACAACAGGAACTGCGTTCACCGGCGCCGTCTCAACTCCGGATTCTTTCGGACGCGGCACTATCACCGGTACAGGCATGGCGGACACGATTGGCTACTACGTGGTTGGTCCGGAGGTGATACGGATCATTGACTTGGATAGCACCGATTCGGCGCTTGGCTCAGCCTTTGGGCAGGGAACAACCACGTTCACCGATGCGTCGCTCGGAAGCTCTGTTTTTACTGTCGATGCCAACATCGAGGGGGTTGAATTCGCCGTGGCAGGCATGCTCACGGTTCCAACTGCAGGAACATTCCAGGGAGTAGCAGACAACGACGAACAAGGGATGATCTACGGCGGTTCGATAGCCGGTAACTATTCTATTTCCGACGCAGTCAGCGCAGTCACGTACAACGGTTATGGCAACCTGATGATCACGCCAACAGCCTTGGGATACTTCACCACCGCAGGCATTTACATGACGGACCCAAGTCTTAATCTGAACGATCCGAATAATACGAGCGGTGGAGGAGGCGCTCTCCTTCTCGCGTTGGATCCCTATTTTGCCGGCGGCACAGGAGTCGTGACTCCGCAGACAGACACGGCAACTTCTAGTTTCGCAGGCAACTACGCCTTTGGAGCGCAGGATTATTACACGGGAAACCCTGGTTGGGAGTTCGATTTTGTCGGGCAGGGATCGATTTCTGGTGGTAACTTGACTGGAACCGGACTCGTCAGTGATCCGTTCTGTTTCTTCATTTTCAGCCCAGGAATCTATTCCGACCTCCCATTCTCGGGAACAGTGACCCCTGACCCGTTTAACCCTGGGCGTTATACCCTTACCCTTAATGTAACTGCCGCTGGCTCATTAGTCCCCTTCCAGGTGGTCATCTACCAGGCCAGCGGTGGACAGCTGTTCTGGGTGGATGAGGACACCACCGTTACTTATCCAAACGACCAAATTGGCACTGATCTGTTTAGTGGATCCCTCCAGCAGGTGGGGTCTCTAACGGCTCTACCCGCCGCAAGAAGACTCGCGGTGAAAACCCACGTGGCACGGAATCATTAGCCCCTGGGATTGACCTGGAAACGTGCGCGAACTGGAAAGCGTCATGGGAAAGGCCTCCATGATGGTTGAGAGGAATGTCATCAACGTAAAGGATCTCCCGCCGCATATGTGCAAGGTTACGAGGTGTTCTGTCCCGCGCCTGTAAGTGGTGAACGCGGGTATGGGGTAAGTGGAGACAACAGAGCGTTCAGACCCATTCAACGGAGTATCCAACTGTTCTCAGCCACGCAGGTGTCAAGCCGGACTCATACGGGTTCCGTCTTTCACCATAACTGGCGCCTCAAAAAGCGACGCGCCGCCCAACGTTGGGGGCACCAATGTATCACACTTGCTCGTCAAGCGGAAGCCTAGCGTGGCGTCCCGAATCGGGAACGAGCCAGCAATGTGTTCACTTTTGAACAGGCAGCGACGTAGGCGTGCAGCATCTTAATGATGAAGGATTTAATACTTGTTATCTGAACGGGATTGCGCTCGGTTCCAAGTGCGGTGCCCAACATCGGTCTAAGAGATAAGGCACATGTAAGTCGTGTCTGAAGTCGGCAGAAGGACCAATCTGATCTCTAGTTATCCTGCCTCAATGCAGCTCATTCGTTGCATCTCCGATAATCAGTCGATCCTGCGCACGCACAGGCACGGCCGGAAAGATCTGGATACGGAGTTCTCAGGGCACCATCGGACAACAAGCCCTTTGACTTGTGACAATGTGCAAGTGCAATGCCTGGGACCTCCAGTACGAGATGCCAGTTCTGAGCAAATACGGAATTGCTTTCCGAATAAAACGGGAAAGCCCGGGGTGTCACACTCCTATCGTTCTCTGGCGGCGAAGTGCCAACATATGCGTTGGGCCTGCTAGATGATGTTATGCCTAAACTCGAAGCAAGCCAACAGTTGCTGCCGACGATTGCGGAGCTTTGCAGCCGGACTCATAACATCCGAAAAAGCAAGAGAGGTCTACAGCAGGAAGATCGGCGATGGCCGTTTCAGCCCCTTCCCCGATCGAGGCTGCTTTGCACATGGACTTTCGGGCATTGTAATTTCTCACGACAATTAGAGGGTAGCGGGGGGCTGGTTATGCAGGAGTCGCTGGCAGGATCTCAGTCGTGTTAGCAGCTGAGGTCGTTAAGGTGTCAAAAACGCAGACATTTCGGGCGAGTTGGCCTGAAACGTGCGTGTGTAAGAACGGTCTGGCAGATCAGAAACAGACTCGCCTCATCTTTTCAACAACTGACATTTTTGCGAAGTGCCGAACACATCGGCACTTGCCGACATAGCGGCACGCCCGTTCTGGTTGTGTGTAACAGGCAAGAAGAAGTCCGCACGGAATGTGAGGTGCGGATGCCCGTTTCTCCAGCCGGAGAGCATCCCGAAAAGGCTTACCGGCATGCGATTGGCCAAGTCAAGTGGTCCGCTAGCGCCAGTTGCGGAGGAGCTCTCAGCGAGGACGGGGACTAGTAGTTTAAGGAGGAGACACACCAAATGGAGGTTTTAAGTGGAAGGAGTCGTCCCTGATGGTTCAGATTCTAATAGTTGAAAGCCACGCTAAAAGCAGAGAATATCTGCGATCCATCCTCGAACGCTTAGGCCACCAGGTCACACAGGCCCGAGATGGCACGGAAGGTCTGGAGCTTGCCCGCCTAACACCTCCGGCGATCGCGTTCATCGACATCCTAATGCCTACAATGGATGGTTATGAGTTTGTAACCGCTCTTCGCAGACAATCTGGGCAGTCTACTCTTTCCGTAATTTTGTGGACTGCTGCTTTTCTCAAGCCTGAGGCATTAGGAGTTGCACAAGAATGCGGTGTAGTTCACATTGCGAGCAAAACAGCACTGCCCGATGAAATTATCTGGCTTGTTGCGCAATGTCTTGGCGGAGATCATTTCAGATCTTCTGCGCAAGCACTAGACAAGAAAATCATTCCCGCACGCCCGGGGGTTTCCCAAGATACGGCTGTACAGGGGTTGGGCGATCTACACACTTGTAACAATCGTCTATCAGCTCTGAGCGAGCTTGGGCGGACGATGGCCGACCAAAGCAGTGTGCCGTTGTTGCTCAAAGAACTCTGCGAAGGAGCACGTTACCTGCTTGGTGCAAGAGTTGCATTCGCTTTCACAATCAACTCCCATTTCGGCCAGCAGAATTTCACACATCTGAGCGGTACTGCTTCAGCCGTGCAGCGCGAGGACATGGAGAAGGTTTGCATTCTCTGGCTGAAGAACCTGAGCCCACAAAACAGAACTGCCCGAGTGGAGGCGAATCATGAGGTGATGACCCGGGCTTTCCGGGCTGCTTTTCCACGATGCACCAAGCCATACCTCGGCGCAGTGATGCTTAACCCTCTCGACGGGATGATAGGAGCGCTTGTCTTAGGGACTAAGGTCGGAAGAACAGATTTCGACGGACAGGATGAGCTCATCGCTGGTGCCGTCGCTGCGCAAGCGGGCGTGGCTTATCAGAACTTGGCAAGTGGAGCAGCGCTCCGGGAGAGTTTGGCCGAACTTCAGGCCGAGATCGCGCTTCGGAAGACGGTAGAGTCTGAACTGCACAATGCTGAGACGGATTACAAATCCAGCATCCAAAGTGCCCCATACGGTATCTATCGGGCTGATCTCGATGGAAAGCTTTTGATGGTCAACCGCGTCATGGCCGAAATGCTCGGATACGACTCTGAGAGGGAAGTTGTCGACCTCCAGACGACGGAGGAGATCTTTTGTGAGGAGGATGAGCGGCAACGACTGCGCGCACTTTACACAGCGCGGTGCCTGGTGATGAACGTCGAAGTCAAATGGAAGCAGAAGTGTGGCACCTACATTAGCGTCAAACTTAACGGGTGGCCTAAGTTCGGTCAGGACGGGAAGCTGATTTGGTACGAAGTCTTTGTGGAAAACTTGACGGCCCAGAGGAACTTGGAGCTACAGGTGCAACAAGCACAAAGGATGGAAGCTGTTGGTCAGCTTGCGGGGGGTGTTGCGCACGATTTCAACAACTTGCTGATGATTATTTCCGGTTATGCAGACCTAATACAATCGAGTGATTTCGAGAAAAATGCGGTGATTGAGCGCGTAGGCCACATAGCCCAGGCGGCAAAACAGGCTGCGTGTGTCACTAAACAACTGCTGGCATTCAGCCGCACGCAGCCCGAGCAATTGGGGGATGTCGATTTGAGTTCTTTGCTGGAAGAACTGGAAGATGTAATACCGCGTCTTGCCGGAGAGCACATTCAATGCAGTGTTAAATGTGGGCTGGCGTTAGGACGGGTCAAGGTAGACCGAAGCGAAATCGAGCAGGTGCTCCTCAACCTAGTGGTGAATGCGCGTGACGCTATGCCTGACGGAGGCAAGTTAACGATTGAAACCGCGCAGGTTGACGTTGATGAGTCGTATGTACAGCAGCAAAGTGTCCACTTGACACCGGGCTCATACGCACGGATTACTGTCGGTGATACAGGAATCGGAATGGACGAAGCGACGAAAGCGCGCCTTTTCGAGCCATTCTTCACTACCAAAAAGCGTGGCCAAGGGACCGGGTTGGGGTTATCCATGGTTGACCGAATCGTGAAACGGAGTGGGGGTGGCACATGGGTATATAGCTTTCCCGGGAAGGGCAGCACATTCACGATTTACTTGCCGATTGTTGGAGAACCCACGGAAGCGAAAAAGCCCCAATCGCATGCGGAGACGCTTCCGACTGGCTCGGAAACGGTCTTGCTCGTAGCGGATGAGCAGGCCCTTCGCACTGCAGTTCGTGAATTCTTGCGCTCAACCGGTTACACGGTGCTTGAGGCCTCAAATGGTATTGAGGCATTGCAAATGTGCGAGGACTATCAGGGATGCATCGATATCCTGTTGACCGACTACATTATGCCCGGCCTTAGTGGACCGGGGTTAGGCACCCTTGCGATAAAACAGCGGCCAGCTATCCATATTATCTGTATGTCTGGCTACACCGACCGCATAACTCAGGTACCGGACTCTTGTAAAACGATTACCTTCTTGCAGAAACCTTTCAGCCTTTCACTGCTTGCGCAAACCGTGCGCAGCGTCTTGACGGACGATCAAGGCTATTCCGCCTCAGCCTAGGCTGGTCAACCGCTGGCTGTCGTGGACGATAACTTTAGTTCGAAGTCATGCCAAGCTAAGCGACTAGAATCGAGGCTATGAGACATTACACCATCACAATGATGAACGGCTTTAGCAGGTTCAAGTGTCCACTTTGTAAACACTCCCTCACCACGCGCGAGTTTAACAGTGAGAACGGCAACTGCCGGACCCAAGCGGCTAAGGCAATGAACCAGCACGCCACGATTGCCCATGGCCGCTCCCTACCCCTGTCGCCGGGGAACGCGCAGATTTGGCACGCGGATTAACCTCTATGCGGCAGCGATTGCGATCAGCCTAAGCGAATCACTTCTGATTGTTTGTGACGACTTGTGGTCAAGGGAAAGACATAGTAAGTATGCACGCCCAGTTGGCGAAGTGACTGTAGGAAAGCGGGCAACTCGGGTTCGGTGTCCAAATCTTGGACAAGTACGGATCGTTGATTCGTAATCGGCAATCTTTCAAATACTTACCACGCTTTCTCGCTGCACCCTCAACTCGTTGTGACGTGGTTTGTGACGTAAATTCCTCTGATCGATGGCTTCTCGCACAGAATCCAACACCGGATGCTGGTACCGCATTGCGGTACGCACATCCGTGTGGCCCATGACATTCATCACCATCGCGAGATTTCCGGTCGCTCCATAGGCCGCCGTGCCAAAGGTGTGACGTGCACAATACAGCACCAGGGACTCCGGCAGTCCAGCTTTGGTGCGAGCGTCTCGGAACTGTTTTGCAACAGTGGTGAGATGCCCGCATTCAGCCCTGAGTGAAGGGAACAGCCAGCCCTCTGGTTTGTTCGAACAGCCAATCATTAGCGGGTTGAGCATTCGTTCGCTGATCGGTACATGTCGGCGCGCTGCTTTGGTTTTTTCGTTCGGATTGAATATCAACCGCTGACTCCAGTTGATGTTCTCAATCCGAATGCGAAAGACCTCCTCGGGGCGCATCCCTGTGTCTTGAATCAAGATGAGGACGTCTTTCATTGGTTGTTTTCCGACAGCCAGCAATTTCGCCTCGGTTTCTGGTTCGATCGTCAATTCGCGGCCCGCTTCCTTCATCAGCTTGACAGTAGGTGCGACCGTGACCACATTCCACTCAACACGCCTTTCCGAGTAGCCTTCGCAACGTGCGAAATGCCTGATTCACGTAAGACGGAGAGCCCGCCAACGCTAGGGAATCCAGTGCCTCGGTAGTGATGCGATCCAGATTCATTCCCATTAGCGGTGTAGAGCGAATCTGATTCCATCCCACGCGGGAGGCGCCCATCCGTATTTCCCCCTCCATGATCTCGACATCAGTGCCGCAGACTCCAACCGCGATGGCCTCCACGAGAACCGAGCCCCGTGCGCATTTCCAGTTGGAGTAAAGGTCAGCATGCACGCGACAGTCGCACATTGACCTCGAAACAAGCAATACACGGATCTATATAAAGGGAGATGGAATCGTTCTCAATGAACCCTCCGTGGCTGGTAAAGCTCGGAATCGTGTCAGTCAGCCCAGGGCACCCGTTCTCACGATTTTTTGTGAGGCGCTAGTGCAGTTCCCTCTGCCACAAAGTGAAAGCTCCCGTCTCGAAAGTCTTCGCAGCTTTCGAATCCTTGGGAACGTCTCGCGAGCAAGTGTTCGACGACATTGCCCATCTGGCCGCTCTTATCTGCGATACTCCAGTTGCCGTCGTCGCTTTCATCGATGCGCAAAGGGTATGGTATAAGGCGACAATCGGCCTTGAGTTGAATGAGATTCCGCGAGATGGTTCGTTCTGTGCCTATGCAATCTTGCAACCCGACGTCCTGATCGTCCAGGATCCGCTCTCTGACGAAAGGTTCATGAGCAGTTTGTTGGTGAAGCAAATCGGGATTCAATTCTACGCAGGGATACCGTTAGTCGCCGATGACGCCCATCCCCTGGGCGCGCTAGCCGTGATGGACCGAGTGCCACACCTCCTGACAGAAGAGCAGCGCGATTCCTTCCGCATACTAGCTCGACGGATGATGCGAAAACTGGAACTACGACGCAGAGGAGAAACTGAATCGCCGCACACGCGGCTTAACCTTGCTCCGCCCCCCCAGCGTTGCGTCACCATCTTAATCGTGGAAGACAATGACAACCTTCGAAACCTTCTGCAACGGACGCTAGAAGCAGCGGGCTTCTCCATCCTTTCTGCCGCCGATGGCGTCGAGGGACTCCGCTTGTGCCGGCAACACAATGGCACAATAGACCTGATGGTAAGTGATATTGTCATGCCCCGGCTCACCGGCCTTCAGCTGTCGGACCAAGTTCGTGCTGCTCACCCCGAGATCAAAGTCTTGTTTATCACTGGCTTTGCTGACGAATTTCCCGAATTGCGTACACTGATCAAGATCGGCACAAGTATTCTGGAAAAGCCTTTTCTTCCTTCGGAACTCCTGCGTAGAGTGGAAGACACACTAAACTCGGGGGGGGAGAGCCACAGGTACCGAAGAATAGGCCGTTCTGCATTCACATTTGTCCGAAGTATTCATCGCAATTCGTATGCACCGCTAATTCCCAAGTATTACTCCGTTCAGCTTCGACGTGAGTGGCCATGTGGTTGACAAGCACCAGTGAGGGCTGGGCGCGATCTTAGGGTGGTGAAGAGAGGGTCGAGCTGGGGATGCCGTAGCAAAGCTCGGCGCAAATGGACGTGGCTTCAATGGACTATTGCCGACACATGAGACGTATCTAATAATGGGAATCGACAAGGGCAGCAGGCGTAGCTCGCGTTCTCAGGTGGAAACTTCTTTACAACTTAAATAGCGATCGCAAAGAATCGTCATCAACATGGCTCTCAGGTGCTAGCCAATGAAGAAACTCTCTTGGGCTGATATGCGACGGCTTTTGAACATCTTTTTTATCAAGACCAGACTCAAGCTCTGCTTGTTTGCCCGTGTTGGTAATCACCGTCCATGTCTTCGCCTTCATTGTCCTTGCCTCGCTTGATGGCGGCAGAATAATTACGCCGCCACCGGCTTCACCAACACGCTCATGTAGCTATCCATCGCTTGTGTCAACTGTGAATCCACCTCATCCGCGATGGTCATGACATCGGGCAATAGCAAGCTGAAATCCAGAGCGCTCAGGTTGTTCTGCAACGTCCCGAAAAGGGTCACCTGGAGTATTCGTGAGTCGTGCACTAGCATCCCAGGAGTGTAACCTTGCAGTTTTCGCATCCTGCCATGGGCGACGGCGGCGGCCGAACAGACGGAATCGCTTTCTTCTTCAGGGAAGTTGGGCTCTGTCAGGCGGACAATCAGGTCTTCAATCAGTTTGGGAAGATATCCGGTACGCTCCAGGTCGGTAAGCGAAATGTGATTCAGTTCTTTGTTGCTTCTTGTGCGCATCAACCATGCTTCGACAATCTCACTAGTGCAACGCTGCAATATCGCAGCCACTCTCTCCTTTTTCATCTGGGTGGAGGGTCTACGAGTGAGCAGCTTTTGGTGGACCATTTCGGCCAGTTTCCCGGCCTCGAATGGTTTCACGATGATATCGTCCGCTTCCAGAAGAATGGCGTCCATGGCGCTCCTCACATCGGGGTAGCCGCTGACCAGGAGCGTAAGCGCATCCGGTTGGGAGTGGCGCATCGCGGTAACCACAGCAAACCCATCACTGGGGTTCGGCATGTGCAGGTCCGTGATGAGCACCTCGAAGGTCTCGGTAGTGATGAGTTTCAGGGCTTCTGTCACACTGGCGGCAGGGACTACGTCAAAGCCTTTGCCTTCAAGGGTCGCAGTCATCATAGTGCGAACTGCTTCGTCGTCATCCACCAGCAGGACTCTGTGCGAAACGCTCGTTTTGGTCTGGGTCATATACCGCCCCCTTTGCTTTCTTTTGTAAAGCATGACGAGTATGACTTGGTTTCATTACCGGAGATGTACCAAACCGATCAGTTCTTGAGATTATTAGCGGCCAAGCCCGATTTGGGACTTTTCGGGTGATGACGGGACCCGGACTGCCGCTTAAAGTGAATGATGCGGGGATTCGAGATTTTCCACGGGGAGAGCGTGGCCTGGCCGTGGCATGCAGGGCTACTTTTGGAGCCTTGGGGTCAGCTCCACAAATTCGCGTCCGAAAACGTAATTCAGACGCAGCTTTCGGGCAATCTCTTGGGCAATATTCAGATGATGAGTCCGCCGAGCATTGACCGTCAACTTCCTGAAGAAGACGAATATCCGCATTCGGATCGCCCAGAAAATCCCGAATGATGGACAAAGCGGAACCGAGTAGCTCACCGTGTTACTCCGCACGTCCAAGCTCTTAGCGCGTCGTATGAAAATCCGTTAATAGCAGAATCAGGTGCGCTATCCGTGCAGAGACCGTGCACTTATGGACGAAATTCTGTCAATTTGGGTTAACTTTGAACGAAGAGCAGATTCCCCAAATTGTTGAAAAACAAAGGAAATCAACATCCGGGATGGAGTGGTTGTAAGCACTTTTCCTGCGCCCAAGGCAGGTGCGCTACCAGGCTGCGCTACGCCCCGACATTGCTGAAAGCCGTTTGAGGTCTGAGAAGGACGAAGACTCTTCCGAGTCAACGACCGCTTCCAATTATAAACGACGGAACGCGCTATAATTTTTCTCTGTCTATGCAGAGCTTGCGCTATGCGTTAGTGGCGTACGTAAAAGGTCCGGTGGGAGAGTTCGTGGAGAACCTCCGGCGGGAGTTGCATCCCGATTTGCCGCATTTTGCGGCGCACCTCACGCTGCTACCGCCGCGGCCGCTGCGGGGGACGGAGAGTTCGGCGCTGCAGGTGCTGGCCGGAATCTGCGGGCGGACGGAGCCTTTTGAAGTGACTCTGGGGGGGATGGACAGTTTTGCCCCGACGACTCCGACGGTATACATCCGAGTGTCGTATGGGGCGGTGCGGATGTGCGAACTGCATGAGCAGTTGAACACGAAGGCTTTGGAGTTTGTGGAGGAGTGGGCTTATATTCCGCACTTGACGATCGCGAAGCTCTCTAGCGAAGAGGCGGCGATGCAGGCTTTGCGGATTGCCGGGCAACGCTGGGAGGAATATAGGGGAACCCGGCGAGTGCTGTTGGACCGGCTGACGTTTGTGCGGGAGGACTCGCCGAATTGCTGGGTGGACTTGGCGCCGGTGCCGTTGGGCGGGACGCTGGTTTCGAAGTAGGTGTGTTGTGCCTAAAGGCGCGATTCTCAGTCCAGCGAGTATGCTTCGCCTCAAAGCATAGCCTGATACGAGTCTGGTCTGATACGAGTCTGGTCTGATACAAGTCCGGTCTGATAAAGTCCGGTCTGATACAACACCCGCCTGATTGCAACTCGCCCGATACAAATCCAGCCCAATATTCTCTACTGCTCACCGACCCGGCGAGCGGTGGGATCCGAAACTGTTGTGATGTGGATCACGTAACCTCCGTCTGGTTACCTTCCGTCAGGTTACCCCTGCAGTACGGACATGGCCCCTGGTACATTTCCCTCCCGTGCATTGCGAAGGCTTGGGATGCGCTGTAAACAGAAGAGAGGGAATGGGTTGAAATCCCGCGCCGGTAGCCACATCGGGCGTGGGGTTTCAGAACGCCCAGGGGGCAAAGAATGCAGATCGGCGTGTACGGTTCGGGATTTTTGGGGACGGTGATATCGGCCTGTCTGGCAGACTTTGGGACTCCAGTTTCATGTTGTCATCCCGACCGGACGCGGATGGTCGAGATGGCGCAGGGGAACATTCCATTCTTTGAAAAGAACCTGAAAGAAATCATACGGCGAAATGTGCGGGCGGGGCGGCTGGCGTATTCGACGGACATTGAATCGTTTGCGCGCAAGGTGCAAGTGATTTTTTTAGCGGAAGATGGAGCGGAGAATTTGAGCGATGTGGCGATGCGCATTGCGAAGATTGCGCCGAAGCCTCCGATATTGACGATTGTCACTCCGGTGAGCGTGGGTACGGCCAATGCATTGGAAAAGAGTTTGAAGGATGCGGGGCTGCAGGGGACGATCGTATCGCAGCCGATGTTTTTTACCGACGGTTGCGCGGTGGAGGACTTTAACTGGCCGGACCGGCTGATTCTGGGATCGACTTCGAATGAAGCGGTACATGTATTGAAACAGATTTTTCATCCGCTGGTGATGCGCGGAGTGCCGGTGATTGTGACGAACCAGGCGACGGCGGAACTGGTGCGGGAATCGGCGACGGCGTTTGTAGCGACGAAGATTTCTTTCATCAATGAAGTGGCGGCGCTGTGCGAGCGGGTGGGGGCGGATGCGGTGAACCTTGCGCTGGCATTGGGGCTGGACAAGAAGATTGCTCCGCGATGTTTGCAGCCTGGGGCGGGGATGGGCGGGGTGTTCGCCGAGTCGGATATGGACTCGCTGGCGCAGTTGGCGCAGGCGAATGGGGTTCCGCTGAAAGTGTTGAGCGCGGCGCGGGATGTGAACCATACACTGGCAGACCGGTTAGTGGAAAAGATTGCGGTGGCGCTGAATTCGGTGGAGAACAAGGACGTAGGAATTCTGGGGCTGGCGTTCAAGCCGAATACGAATTCGGTGGCGGGATCGTCGGCGATCCGGCTGGCGGAGACGCTGGTGGCGAAGGGGGCGCGAGTAAGGGCATATGATCCGGTGGCGCTGGCGGATGCGAAGACGCGGCTGAACGGGTCAGTGAGATATTGCGAGACAGCGTATGCGGCGGCCGAAGGCATGGACGCGCTGGTGGTTGGCACGGGCTGGCCGGAGTTTCGCGCGTTGGACTTCGATCGCATCAAGCATCTCCTGAAGAAGCCGATTATTGTGGATACCAAGAATCTGCTGGACTCGGTGCGGTTGCGCGCGATGGGATTCGAATACGTGGGTGTGGGGCGCGGGTGATGCCGGGCGCTGAAGTTGCGGGTCCGGTGGAAGGCCGCGATGAGTCGACGTTATACCTCCGGTTTCGATTTTTTCTTTCGGGTGTGCTCGATAGTTTTTCGATTGCCTTGTTTTGTTTTCCCTTCTCGGTAATTGCTCACGCGCTGAGTTCGATGTGTTGCCGGTTCTTGGCGGAAGAGTGATGGTTGTTTTGTGATGAACGATGCCCGCAGCGGGACTCGCTCTCTATGTCAGCTTTCGCTTTCCCCGCATTGCCTTGCCAAGCTTTCCCATGCCGCCGCTTCGGGCTGGATGGCACCCCTTCTGCCCCCGTTGACTGTCCTGCCTTTTCGGCTCGCGGCAGGCTTTCCTGCGGGCAAGGTCTGCATTTCCCAGGCGTGTTCACGGCGTTAGCCGGCATCGCCATATTCGCTTTCTGACATTGGCGAATAGCGGTTGTATAATCACGATGGCGGTGGGAATAGCTCAACTGGCAGAGCACCGGACTGTGGCTCCGACGGTTGCGGGTTCGATTCCCGTTTCCCACCCCAGAATCTCCTGCCTGGATTTTCCCGCCTCAGATTTTCCTGCCTGCGTGCTTCGATTCGCGCGCACGTTTTCAAATACATCTGATTGAGCCGTGATAGTGGAGACGGATTCTGCCGCTACGGGCAGAGACGCGGCGAGCCAGATCTCTGCGGAGGATGGTGTCTGTCATTCCTGTTTTGGGAATCTGGAAGGTCTGGGGAACGTTTTTGTTGGGTGGATTCGTTGATTGCGAGAGCAGGCAGAACTAGAATTCCCACGTCTTCTCGAATGCGGTTTTCATCGTCTGGCCAAGCATCGCCCATCGGATCCGGGTGAAACTGCGATGGAATAGCGGCCCCGCGGCTTGAGATTGCCAGTCCGACAGGAGGCGTATGAAGAGTTCTTCCAGCAAGGAAAGCAAAACGACGCGGCGAACGGTGGCGAAGAATGCTCCGCGGCGGCTACCGGAGTTATTTCCGATTGTCGGCATTGGAGCGTCGGCGGGTGGGTTGGAGGCATTTTCCGAACTGCTGCACAACCTGCCGGAAAAGACTGGCATGGCATTTGTGCTGGTGCAGCACCTTGATCCTAAGCATGATAGTGCGCTGCCGGAGATTCTGGGGCGGACGACGAAACTTCCGGTGGGGGAAGTTACAGATGGGACGGTGGTTGAGCGGGACCATGTTTACGTGA
>Ga0210393_10000148_pt1 | contig 71969 bp, 48 predicted proteins | sample IncBWC27OmetaG_FD_160068 | JGI IMG/M metagenome (GOLD analysis project Ga0210393, IMG submission 160068) | Forest soil microbial communities from Barre Woods Harvard Forest LTER site, Petersham, Massachusetts, United States - Inc-BW-C-27-O ... | reverse complement strand
ATCAGATCTGCGGAAAAGTGATCGTCGCCACCGACGAAGAAGAATTCCCGCGGCTCGAGGAATTGCGGCGACGCGGCGAAGCGAACGGCTTGACCGGCCTGCGATCGATCGGGCCGGAAGAGTTACGCCAGATCGAGCCCCACGCCACCGGACTGCGCGCGCTCGTCGTTTCCTCCACGGGGATTACTGACTACGCGGCCGTCTGTGATAAATTCGCGGAACTCATCAGCGGACGAGGAGGAACCATTCTGACTTCGCACGCTGTCACTGGGCTGAAACGAAGTCCCGATGAGATTGTTGTCGAGACGGATTGCGGAGCATTTTTCTCGCGGTCTCTGATCAACTGCGCCGGACTTTTCAGCGATCGCGTCAGCCGCATGGCGGGAGACGATCCCCAGGTGATGATCGTCCCTTTCCGCGGCGAATATTATGACCTGATCCCCGCCCGGGCGTCATTGGTGCGCGGGTTGATCTATCCCGTACCCGATCCGCGGTTTCCATTTCTGGGGGTTCACTTCACACGCCGCGTAAGCGGCAGCGTGGATGCCGGACCCAACGCGGTTCTTGCCTTTCGTCGCGAAGGATACCGCCGCACGGATTTCAACCTGCGGGATGTGGCTTCATCCCTGGCCTTTCCCGGATTCTGGCGGATGGGTGTCAGGAATTGGCGGAGCGGGCTCGACGAATTCCACCGGTCTTTCTCCAAGGCGGAGTTCGTTCGCTCTCTGCAGCGACTGGTTCCGGAAGTTCGCAAAGAGGATCTGGTTCCCGGAGGGTCCGGGGTCCGCGCCCAGGCGGTGACGCGCCAAGGCACCCTCGTGGACGACTTTCAGTTTGTTCCTTCCAACAGAATGCTGCACGTGCTGAACGTGCCGTCGCCGGCGGCAACAGCCTCGCTCGTGATTGGTCGGACGATTGTTAACGAGGCTGCCGCTGGACTCGGGCTGCACTAGCGCCCGAGCCCGGCAATCGATTTCTGAGTCGGCTAGATTCTCGCCACCACGGCGGAGGGCGACGCAGCCAGGCGCATCCGGCTGGCTGGCCTCACCGGCGTCAGCAATTTTGGTCCTGACGCGCGAGCGGAGCTATGGTGGCTCGAAGGAGCAGCCACCCAGTCCTTGCGAAAGCGGAAAACATAGAGCACGACTTCTACCCGGCTGGAAACCCCGAGCTTGTCGAATATCCGAAACAGATAATTCTTGACGGTGTGCTCGGTGAGTCCCAGGCAGCTTGCGATCTCCCGGTTGGACAAGCCTTCCGCTACGCAGCGAACTACATCCTGTTCGCGCTTGGAGAGGATCGCTTCTCCGCCGGAATCTACCAGGCGCATCGGCTCCGATTCGCGCAGCGCGTCAATCACGCAGCGCAACTCTGCGCTGTTCGCCCACACTTGCCCCTGATGAACGCTGTGAATGCACTTGGCAAGGCTCTTCGAGGATTCGGTGCGGGAAAAAATTCCATGTGCGCCGCAGCGGAATGCCTGCACCACGGAAGCAGGATGGGAATTATCCATCAGGAGAATGACTCGGGTGCCCGGACTTGTGGCCGCAATCTGCCGCGCCAAATCGAAACCCTGCGTGCCGGATTCTTCGAGTGCCGAGCTGATCAAAACTACGTGAGGCTTCTGCTGAGCTACCGCTGCCAGGATCGATGCGGGTTTCGGATCGATTCCCATGACTTCCAACTGGCAGTCCTGCGCCAAGGCCTCGGCGAGCAACTGGCTGTTCATTCTGGTGCTTTCAGCGGCAAGAACCTTGATTCTGTCCATCTTTTGAGGCAGTGGGACTGCGGGTTGAGCCATTCTACGTTCTCCCTTAATGATGGGTTAATTGGCCAGACACCATTCACGCGCCCGTATTCCCGGCGGAGGCAATTCGGGACAACGAAGTGGGGGTGCTCTAAGTATTGATACGGGATACATCTGAGAATACCCGCAATGAGCACATCGTTGGAGAGACTTTAGACTCAAAGGGCAAAGGTGGTAAATAGCACTGATGTGCCATGTGGAGAACCAAGGCGAACTTGCCGCCCCGATGCGAGCAGATATTTGTCCGCCGCGGGACGCAAAACGGGTGTCGGACTAAGGTGGGTGCAGTCCGAACTGCTGCGTAAAGTAAGAGAATCTACTTCAAGGCGCCAGGAAATCCTGGATCGCCGCGGCGTACGAGTTGCTGTACGACGCAGCATTAATTGACGCCGAAGCGTGCGGATAGGATTGGTAGTTGGCGCTATCGAAGGCGAGTCCCAAGTCGGCGAGGTACAGCTCCAGATTGTTAGCGCCATTGGCCTTCGCGAGAGGAATTATCCCTTCACTACCGCCTGTAGTGGCCAGTGAGCCAGTTTGCGCCGCCCCGGTCGGGTCGCTCCATTGCAGGGTCTGCAGCGACAGCGTGATTGGAGTGCTGCCATACAATGTGCCTGCATATTTCTGAAACAGAAAGCACCAGTCCGAATCGCACGGTGGATTGTCACCGTTGTTAACGCTGGTGACGTCGTTTTTTTGCAAGCCGTTAGTCCCAAAGCCCTGGAAATTTGCCACTGCAATCTGCGCCTCCTCATCGGGGTAGGCAGTGTAGCCAGGGTCGGTGTTATTGCCCAGCGCGTGCAGATCTTGAAGAATCGTCATCTGCGGATGATGATTCGTGACGAACACCGTCATGGCCGTAATGTAGTTGGTGACGTAAGTTGCCTGCGAAAAATTCGGCCAATACTGATTGCATTCCGGACTGTTTTCCCCGCCTTGGGAGTAGCCAAAGCGGATGTAGCCGATTGGCGTTGTGGTATTGCCGTTGTAGTGAGCGATGACTGCCTGAATGAAATTCTGGTACGCCATCATGAAAGGCAACTCGTAGCTGACCGGGAGACCGCTCAGATCTGAGCCGTAGGTTGGATCATTCGAATTCCAAATGCCGCCCGACGTAAAGCCCGCCTGCCCGTAGGGGCTACCCGTGTCGCCTTGGTAATTCTGGCAGACCGTCATATCCTGCGGATTAGGCGCTCCGACGCTGGCGGCGTAGGTGGAAGTAAACACGTAGCTCGGAGTCGAGCCGCCGTTATTGGGAGCGTTGTTGCCGCCTTCCGTGGCGGGCCAAACGATGAGGTTCACGTTCCTGTGGGCAGCCAGATAAGGCGCGAGGCTGGCGTCAAAAGAAGAGAAATCATAGACGCCCTGACTAGTCTCGATCTGGCTCCACTGCAAGGAGACGCTGACGCCACTGATATTCGGCAGAACGTTAGCCATGAAACCGGCAAAGATCGAACTGCTTGGGGTGAGCACCGGAAAGAGCAGGGCCTGCACCTGCCGCGGACCTGCGATCAGGACCACTGCCGTATTGCTGTTGGTCTTCCCATTTGAATCGCTGATTTGCACCCAATAACTGCTGGTCGCCGTCAAATTCGGCGTGGTATACGAACTGGCGGTAGCGCCGCTGATGGAGGTGGTGGTGGTTCCCGTCGGTCCCTGGTACCACTGATAGGAAAGCGTGCCGCTGCCGGAGGCCACCACGGTCAGCGTGGCATTGCCGCCTTTGCTGATTTCGGGCCCGACCGGTTGGGTCGTGATCGAGGGCCCTTGGGGGACTTGAGTAAAATGGCCGCCGCTGCTCCCGCCGCCACAGGCAATCAGCGTCAAACTGAGCGAAACTGCCGCAATCGATCCTAAAATGGAAGTGTACTTCGAGGTAAACATGTGGGGGACACCTCGTGCTATTCGATTGAGAATACATACATAACCCGACACTTGCCAGGAAGTTGCGCCGTAAATGACCAAGGCTGAAGGGATGGCGAAGTCCGCTAGGGCCCGGCGAATGTCTCTCCGGAGGACGGCACCGGGCAAATCTCCGAATTTTTCCAAAAGTTCTCGAACCTCCTCAACCTTAGTCTTTATCTTTCTTATCTTTCTCGAACTTTCTTTCTCGAACTTTCTTTCTCTCGGCAGGGAGCTCAGTATTTTGCCTTTGCCTGCAGTTTACATCGCGATACGATGCATTTTCGCGGGGCGTTGGCTCCCATTTTCTTGATGAGAAGCGCTTGCTCCTCTTGCCTTCCCCTAAGATCATGACTCTGGTAATACCGCTTTAGGTTACTCAAACGTTACTCAAGAATGGAATGACGAATGGAGTAAAAGGTCTCTTGACAGAGCGCCCAAATAACCGTCATAGTGAGCAAACACAGCGTGCCGTGGTCCACCCCCCAAACGGACAATTTTTCGTAGCACCCCATCTCTAAAGTAAGTCATATATGCAAAGGAGCAAGTAAATTGGTTCTTACCAAGCCGGATTTTGACGTTGCCATCATTGGTGGTGGGCCTGCTGGCGGTTCCATGGGCGCCTACCTGGCCAAAGCGGGTGTGAATTGCGTGGTTTTCGAGCGCGAATTGTTTCCCCGTCCGCACGTAGGCGAATCCCTGGTCCCTTCCGCGATGAGAGTTTTCCGCGACCTGGATTTCCTTGGCCAAATGGAAGAAGCCAAGTTCCCGCACAAGTTCGGCGCTGCCTGGACCGCTGAAGACCAGGGCGCTTACGAGATGAACTTCCAGGGTGGATTTAAGGACAAAGACAAAGACCAGATCAACCCGGAATCTCACGTGGAAATCCGCTTCAACGAGCGTCAGCAGGAAGGCGTCGACCGCGAATACACATACCACGTGGATCGCAGCAAGTTCGACCTGATGCTGCTGCAGCATGCCAACAAACTAGGCGCAGCGGTATATGAAGGGGTCAAAGTTAAAGAAGTGGATTTCGGGCCGAAAGAGCCGATCGTGCGCTTCAACATGGGCTCCAAGGAAATGGGCGTCAGCGCGAAGATGGTCATCGATTGCAGCGGACGCAACACCTTCCTGGGCAATCAGATGAAGCTGAAGATTAAAGATCCGGTTTTTGACCAGTACGCCATCCATACTTGGTTTGATGGCTATGATCGCCGGGCCTTCGCGAAAAAAGATGCGCAACTGGATTTCATCTTCATCCACTTCCTGCCGATTTCGAACACCTGGATCTGGCAGATTCCCATCACCGACTCGGTTACCAGCATCGGCGTCGTCACCCAGAAGAAAAACTTCGCCAAGTCGCGGCAGGATCGCGAACAGTTTTTCTGGGAAGCGGTGGGAACCCGTCCGTTGCTGCGGGAGAAGCTGAAGCAGTCAGATCAAATGCATGCCTTCAAGGATGAGGGCGACTACAGCTACGCCATGAAGCAACTCTGCGGCGACCGTTTCATGCTGGTCGGAGACGCGGGACGCTTTGTAGATCCGATTTTCTCGACTGGTGTGAGCATCGCTCTGAACAGCGCTCGCTTCGCTCATACCAATGTTCTGCGCTCACTCGAGAAAAATGACTTCTCGCGAGAGGGCTTCTCGGAGTACGAAACCAAGCTTCGTCTCGGAACCAAGAACTGGTACGAGTTCATCTCGGTTTACTACCGGCTCAATGTGCTGTTCACCTATTTTGTGGGCGACCCGCGCTATAGGTTGGACGTTCTCAAACTGCTGCAGGGCGACGTTTACGATGATGCCCAGCCGCCAGTGCTCGAGAAGATGAAGAAGATGGTTTCCGAGGTCGAGCAGAATCCGAAACATCCGTGGCACAAGTTGCTGGGAGATATGACCGTGGATGCGTTCAAGCAGGCCAGCCAGTAACGCATTTGAATTGGAAACGTTTCACGAGACCCTAGGAGGAAGCGTTGGTTATTACGAAGCCAGATTTTGATGTTGCCATTATTGGTGGGGGCCCGGCGGGATCGTCCATGGCCGCTTACCTGGCCAAGGCCGGAGTAAGTTGCGTAGTGTTTGAGCGGGAGTTGTTTCCGCGTCCGCACGTGGGCGAGTCGCTCGTACCATCATCGACCAGAGTCTTCAAAGATCTGGATTTCCTTCCAAAGATGGAAGAAGCGAAGTTTCCGCACAAGTATGGTGCGGTGTGGACTACCGACGACAAGAAAATGCCGTACGTCCACGATCTCGAGGGCCTGGCTCCGGATTGCAACGTCGACATTCGCTTTGACGAGCGTCAGCAGGCTGGCGTGGACAAGAACCACACTTACCACGTGGACCGCGGCAAGTTCGATCTGATGCTGTTGCAGCACGCCAACAAACTGGGTGCGACGGTTTATGACGGCATCAAAGTCAGCGCCGTTGATTTCGGTCCCAAGGAGCCCATCATCCGCTTCAACATGGGCCCGAAGGAAATGAACGTCAGCGCGAGGATGGTGGTGGACGCCAGCGGCCGCAATACTTTCCTGGGCAACCAGATGAAGCTCAAGATCCAGGATACGGTATTCGATCAGTACGCCATTCACTCCTGGTTCGATGGTTACGACCGGAAGGTATTCGCCAAGCGGGATACGAACCTTGATTACATCTACATTCACTTTCTGCCGATTTCGAACACATGGATCTGGCAGATTCCGATCTCTGACGACGTGACCAGCATCGGCGTCGTGACCCAGAAGAAAAATTTTGCGAAGTCGAGAGAAGATCGCGAGAAGTTTTTCTGGAGTTCGGTGGGTACGCGGCCGATGATCGAAGAAACTCTGCGCAAGGCAAACCGTATTCGTCCCTTCAAAGATGAGGGCGATTACAGCTACGCTATGAAGCAACTCTGCGGGGATCGCTTCGTGATGGTGGGCGACGCCGGCCGATTCGTGGATCCAATCTTCTCTACTGGAGTCAGCATTGCGTTGAACAGCTCGCGCTTCGCGCACAAAGATATTCTGGGCGCGCTGGAAAAGAATGATTTCTCACGGGAAAGTTTCTCGACTTTTGAGAATACGTTACGTCTCGGAACCAAGAACTGGTATGACTTCATCACCGTCTATTACCGGCTCAACGTACTGTTCACCTACTTCATTAACGATCCCCGCTATCGCCTGGACGTTCTGAAGCTGTTGCAGGGTGACGTGTATGACGATGCGACGCCGCCGGTGCTTGACAAGATGCGCAAGATGGTCACCGAGGTCGAGCAGAATGAAAAGCATCCCTGGCACAAATTGCTGGGCGATCTGACGGCGAATGCTTTCAGCCAGCCGTCTGCGTAGACGCGATGGTGAGTTCTTGGTATAAAGTTGCAGTTCCCCAGCTGCGAAGGGTTTTTGAGCACGTTGACAAGTTCGCGAAATAGGTAGGCCCTGACTATGGTCAGGGCCGGTTTCCAGTTTTGCCCGGATTTCGCCCGATGTCCGGACGCTCCCGGGCGCGGCATGAAGAATTCCCCCTGATCGGTGAGAGGGCCAAATGTCCGCATCCAATCGGAAGTTCGTTCTCGCATACCTCCTCCTGGTGATTCTCCCACTGATAGGACTGGTGGGGATCCTGCGGGCGGGACGCACCGTAACCGCCCCGGTTTCGATCGATGGCCTCTGGAGCCTGCGGGTTGATTCCGCGCAGATCGATTCCCTGCCGTGTGGCAAGGCTCTGGCCGCGATTCCTGATAAGACGATGGCGATTATGCAATCGGGGAAAACCTTCGTGGTCACAATTCCCGGCGGGCCCAATCTCACGGCCGCAGGCACGCTGGAGGGGACTACGCTCCGTGCGGCACTGGTGCCAGCGAGAGAATCGCGTGAGAGTTGCGCTGTGGGAAGCGAGTTGTCGTTGCTCGCCAGTGTGGACCGCAGAGTAGATTCGAACGTGCTCACCGGCACGCTTTCGGCGCCGAACTGCCAGTCTTGCGCGTCCGTGGGATTTCAGGCCGAGCGCCAGGCTCCGCCTACGTCCAAGGGAGGCCACTGATGCCGAACCTGTTCACGCTGGTTCTGCAGATTACGGTCATCCTTGCAGTGTGCCGCCTAACGGGTAGTCTGTTTCGCAAATTCCATCAGCCCCGAGTGGTAGGAGAAATGTTCGCCGGCATTATGCTCGGGCCGTCGCTGCTGGGCTGGATTTCCCCGCAATTCTCTGCCTACTTATTTCCCCCGGCGAGCCTGGGATTTCTTAACGCTTTGAGCCAGGTCGGCGTAGTGATCTTCATGTTTCTGGTGGGGTTGGGGATTAATCCCAAAGAACTCAAACACCAGAGCCACGCGGCCGTGCTGGTGAGCCACGTCAGCATCACGGCTCCTTTTGTTTTGGCTTCCCTTCTCGCTCTCTACCTGTACCCGCGGGTTTCCGACGCTAGCGTGTCGTTCACCAACTTCGCCCTGTTCATGGGCGCCGCTATGAGCATCACTGCATTCCCGGTACTGGCCCGCATTCTGATCGAGGGCGAAATGATGCAGACTCGACTTGGGACAGTTGCCATTGCCTGCGCCGCCGTCGACGACGTAACCGGATGGTGCATTCTCGCCTACATTGTCGTGCTCATCCGCGCGGCTCACGACACGGCTTCTATTTGGATTACCCTGGGCGGCATCTTGCTGTTCGTCGTGATCATGATCTACGGAGTGCGTTTCCTGCTGCAGGGTTTGGAACGTACCTTTCAGAGGTACGGCGAGATTAGCGAGAATCGGATGGCATTCCTGCTGTTGCTGGCGCTGGCTTCCGCCTTGTGCACCGAACGATTGGGAATTCATTTGCTGTTCGGTTCTTTTCTGATGGGTGCAATCATGCCCAAGGAGCCGAAGTTCGTTCGCTACATTCTGGATCGCTTTGAAACCATCACGATCACTCTGCTGCTTCCACTGTTTTTTGCTTTCACTGGCCTGCGCACCAATGTCGGTTTGCTCAAGGGACCGACGATGTGGTTTTACTGCGGCCTGATCATCCTGGTGGCAACGGGCGGAAAATTGGGTGGTTCCACCATAGCAGGTTGGCTTTCAGGGATGCCTCTCCGTGAAGCCGCCGGCTTGGGCACGCTGATGAACACACGCGGCCTGATGGAACTGGTAATCCTCAACATCGGTCTGGATATCAAGGTCATCTCGCCGGCGCTGTTCTCCATGATGGTGTTGATGGCGTTATTTACCACTTTCATGACGACGCCGCTGCTGGATTACATTTGTCCAGATCGGATTCTGCGACCCGAATTGACCAAAATTCCGTCTCAGGACGCCCAACTCGCGGGCTCGATGATGAAGTCGACTGGCGGCTCGGCTGCGTAAGAACAAAGCGTCCGAATCGATGTGCAAGAATTTGCAATGACCTTGGTTGCAATAACTTGCACTCCTGGTTCTCGCCTCTGGGGGATCTTTTTTGTAGGTTAGCGCGGCCCCGTATGCTAATCTTCCATCAGGAATTCCGGTTACGACAGAACCGATTGCTTGCGGGACGCTTGAGCACTTTAGATTTGGGCGGCTCGGTTCAGCCTGACCTCCCCCGTTCTGAAATATCCATCCCCCAAGGTTAGGGAGACCTATGAACCTTAGTTCCACCCCTTCATTCCGGTGCGCGGGATTGCGTCCGCGCGCCCCTCTTACCGGTCGTTCAGGTCGTCCGTGGTGCACCCTGCGAGCGTTGACGACCAGCCTCATCCTCGCTTTTTTGAGTGTGGGCGTGGCTTGGGGACAACACAATGTATTAACTCAGCGTGGTGACGTTAAGCGGGATGGGCAGTTTTCCGACGAACTCTATCTCACGCCGAGCAACGTAAATCCCAATCAATTCGGCAGCCTGTTCTCATACAGTGTGGATGGTTACGTTGTAGCTCAGCCGCTCTATGTTTCCGGAGTGAACATTCCCAACGTTGGCGTGGTGAATGTTGTGTACGTGGCGACGACACACGATAGCGTGTTCGCGTTTAATGCTGACAGCCCGGGCTCGGGAGCTCCGCTGTGGCAGGTAAATTTCCTGAATTCTGCAAATGGTACAACCGTCACCACCGAGCCAGTTTCCGCTCTGGGTTGCGGGCCAGTGAATGGATACGGTGAGGTCGGCATCACGGGAACCCCCGTGATTGATTCCACCACGAACACGATGTACCTGGTCGCCAAGACTATGGAAGTTACGAACGGTGTGACCAGTTATGTTTTCCGGCTGCACGCACTCGATATCACCACAGGCGCTGAGAAGTTTGGCGGACCAGATGTGATCAGCGCCTCATTTGGCTCGGTAAGTTTGTCGACCTACGAGCAGTATGACCTGCAGCGGCCAGCGCTGCTGGAATCGAACGGCACAATCTTTATCGCCTTCGGCTCGAATGGCTGCGATCAAAATGCCCACGGATGGTTGCTGGCCTACAGCGCGTCATCCCTTCAGCAGTTGGCAGTGTTCAACACATCGCCCGGCGTGACGTTCGGCTCATCGATCTGGATGAGTGGCGTGGGTCCCGCTGCGGATAGCAGTGGAAATGTTTATGTTTCGACGGCGAACGGAACTTTCGACATCAACACGGGCGGCTCCGATTACGGCGACACCGTGCTGAAGCTCAGCGTGAATGGCTCAGCATTCTCCGTGCTGGATTATTTCACGCCATCCAATCAGGCAAGGATGAAGTCAGCGGATTTGGATCTTGGCTCGGGCGGTGTCGTGCTCCTGCCAAACGATGGATACACTCAATCCTCAAACCTGGCAATCGCCGAAGGCAAGACCGGAACCCTTTACTTGCTGAACACGAACGACATGGGAGGCTACGACACCAAGAACGGCGGCGATGGGAATGAACAAGATGTGATCGGTGCGACGCAACAAATGTATGGCGCTCCGATTTATTGGAATGGCTACGTCTATACGGCCGCCCGGCAGGATCACATCAAAGCTTTTTCGATGACCAACGGCATGCTCTCTTCGACGTGGGCCTTCGAGTCCGCCGCTGCCTATACGCTCACCGGAGTGCCGGTCGTCTCCGCCAATGGAAGCGAGAATGGCATCTTTTGGCTGGTGCGCAACACCAACAATACCGGCGGAGTGATGGAGCTTTCGGCATTTAATGTTTGGCCGAACATCAGCGAGCTTTATAACACTCAAATGATGAGTGGCCGTGACGGGCTGGGCACGGCTCCCCATTTTGCTACGCCACTGGTTGCTAACGGCAAGGTATATGTTGGAACGCAGACTCAGCTGAAGGCCTACGGATTATTTCCGACCCTCAAGCCATCGGCGGGAAATAATCAGAGTGCAACCGTGAATACTCCGATTGCATTGAGCGTCCAGGCGATCAATCCATATTCGGGAGCTGGAATCGCGGGAGTGACTGTCACCTTCGGCAGCGGGAACAAGGGTACATTCAATCCAGCCCAGGTAACGACGGATTCTACTGGCACAGCCGCCACTACGTACACGCTCCCCCAGACCGCGGGAACTTATGCCCTCACGGCCATGAGTCCCGGTTATAGCACGGCTTCCCTCAGCGAAACTGCGGTTGCCGGCCCGGCGACTGTGCTTTCGGTTATCTCGGGTTCCTCTCAATCGGGAACAGTGGGAACGGCATTGCCGTTGCCGCTGGTTGTGATGGCGAAAGATAGCTTTGGAAATAAAGTCTCCGGTACATCGGTGACTTATTCTGACGCCTATGGCGGGTCCTTCTCGCCGAATCCCGCCACCACCGGTAGTAATGGTGAGACCAGCACGGTGTTCACGCTGCCCACATCCGCTCATGCGGGTTTTGCGGTAACCGCTGCGTCTGGCACGGCTACACCAGCGACATTTCACGAGACTTCACTCGCGGGTGCCCCCGCTACACAGACCATCACATCCGGCAACAAGCAGACCGGAACTGCAGGAACTCAACTACCAAAACCGCTGGTCGTTGTCGTAAAAGACCAATACGGAAATGCGGTTGTGGGAGTGACAGTTACTTTCTCGGACGGAGGAGCCGGCGGAAGTTTCGTGAACAGCACGCCCCTCACCAACGGTTCGGGGCAGGCAAGCGCAACCTATACGTTACCCCCCGCGGCTGGAACATATTCAATCACCGCGACCGTGAACAGCAATGTCAACGTCGTAACTTTTACCGAAGTTGCGAAATGAGACTGTGCTGATGATTTAAGTTCTGCGAACAATGTATCGGGCCGAGTGATGGGCGCTCTCTCCCAAGCCCTGGAATCGGACAGGAAAATCTGGAATCGGATTGCGAAAGCTGGAATTGGATCGCGAATGAATGATCCGCGGAGACTGACTCATCCATGACGAAAGCTAGAGTGACCACGTCGAGAACGACTAAATCTGGAGTGACGAAATCTGGAATCCTGCTGACCTTGCTGCTTGTGTTCTTGACGTCGTGGTCGGCGGCCCAGTCCGTCACGTCGTTCGACGGGATCGCAGCATCGCAGGTGGGTCATCCGGAGTACGACGTCGATCCCAACGGTGCGGTCGGCACCAAGCAGTACATGGAGTGGATCAACGTCTACTATCAGGCCTACGACAAAGTGACGCTCGCTCCGGTCTGGTCGACACCGCAGATGGCTACTACTCCTTTTAGCGCCGCAGGGGTGACTGCCTGCAACAACTTCAGCGGGGATGGAATCATTAATTTTGACCGTCTCGCTTCGCGATGGGTCATTTCCGTACGCACCACCATTTCTAATAACTACACTTACTGTATTGCGGTCTCGAACACCGATGACCTGAGTTCGAAAACTCTGAGCTGGCATGCCTACGCGGTTCCGCTGAACCCGATCCTGGGTACCAATTCGCAGGGCAACGTGTACTTTCCGGACTGGCCGAAGTTAGGCACCTGGCCCGACGCCTACTATCTCACGATGGATCTGAACGACGTGAACAACAACTACCGCGAAGTGGGAGTGGTAGTGTGCGCCCTGGATCGAACTAATATCCTGGTCGGCGGTACTCCGAATCCTCCGCAGTGCTTCCGGGAGACCAGTCCGCTAAGCAATGGCATTTACCTTGGCCACAGCCTGATTCCTGCCGATGTCGACGGCACCACGGCGCCGCCTTCCGGCCGGGACGAATATCTGGTAAGCATTGAAAACCCGGTCGATGACGGAGTCACGAAGACTTCGAGCTCATTCAATTTATGGACTTTCCATGTGGATTGGACTACACCCGCGAACTCAACCTTCACCCAATCCTCGGTCTCGGTTGCGCCTTATACACCTGGATGCTATAGCGCTGCATCGCCTTCGCAAACAATTTGTGTCCCCGAGCCCTCGACCGCGACGACGGGACAGCACATCGATTCCGTGGGCGACCGTTTCATGCCGCGATTCGACTACCGCAATTTCGGCTCCTACGAATCGTTCCTGATCAGCCACACGGTACAAACCGGCACGGGTAGCAGCCAGCAGACGGGCGTACGCTGGTACGAACTGCGCGGCAGCGGAACTCCAACGGTGTATCAGGACGGCACTGTGAGTCCCGACACTTCCCTGTATCGCTTCATGCCCAGCATCGCCCAGGATTCAAGCGGCAATGCGGCCGTGGGCTACAGCGTTTCAAGCGCGTCGGTCCACCCTGGGATCAGCGCTTCGTGGTTTAGCCTGACAACTTTGACGCCGCCGGTTGAGTTTTCAATTCTGGCCGGAACGGCCGACGAGGAGAACACCTACCACTGGGGCGACTACTCCAGCATGACCGTCGATCCGGTGGACGGTTGCACCTTCTGGTACGTGAATGAATACTTTCCCGTAAACCAGACGGGAACAGCCATCAACTGGCACACGCGCATTGCGAATTTCAGACTGTCAGGGTGCGGTGGGGTTTCGATTGCGCCGAGCACCCTGACCTTCGCTTCGCAAGCTGTCGGCACAACCAGCGCGCCCCAGCTCGTCACTTTGACCAACGGTCAGAGTGTGACCCTGAACATCAGCAACATCGGCTTTACGGGCACTAATAGTGGAGACTTCAGCCAGACCAATACTTGCGGGAGCAGCGTTTTAGCGGGGGGAAACTGCACGATCAGCGTTTTCTTCACACCCACCGCCAGCGGTACACGGAGCGCCACGTTAAACATCACGGACGATGCCGAAAACAGCCCGCAGACCGTGAGCCTCTCCGGAACTGGCCAGGCACCAGTGACATTATCGAAGACAAACATTTCATTCGGCGCAGTGTTAGTCGGCTCGAGCGCCACTGCTTCCCCGGTAACGCTGACCAATAATCAGTCGATCAGCTTAACCAACATTAGTATTTCTGTGACCGGCGCCGCCTTCAGCCAGGTCAACACTTGCGGCACAAGTATTGGCCCCGGTGCGAAGTGCACCATCACCGTCACATTCGCTCCAAAAACCACTGGCGCACAAACTGGTAGCGTGAACATTTCCGACAGCGCCAGCAACAGCCCTCAGACCATCAGCCTCACAGGGTCTGGACAGTTGCCGGTCACACTGACTCCCGCGACTCTTGCCTTTGGCACCCAGACTGTGGGCACCACGAGCGCGCCTAAGACAGCGACCGTCACGAATAATCAGAAGATAACGCTAAACATCACGAGCATCACGATCACCGGCATAAACGCCAGCGATTTCAGCGAGACAGGAACGACTTGCGGCAGCACGCTGTCCGCCGGGGCGAAATGCACGATCACCGTGACCTTCACACCAAGCGCCAAGGGATCGCGGACTGCCTCCTTGAAGCTGACGGACAGCGCTTCCAACAGCCCGCAAACGGCGAAGCTGACGGGTAGCGGAGATTAGTGCCAGGCCTCAACTTTGCGCCTAGTTACTAAACCATGGCCAATCGCAAAGCGTTTTGAATTAACGGCTGAGAACTGAGAGTGTCCTGCCCTTGGGCTGGGGTTCTACAAAGGCAGCACTTTTCGCGAGACTTGCGCATCGGCGCTGGGGGCGTCCTGGCGCGGCGAAGCAATCGGACCTTTGCGTCCCTTGCTGGCAGCGGTGTGGGTGCGGGGCTTGCGGGAGGGCGAGGGAACGACCGGAGCACCGCCCTCCAAGCCGAAGGCGAATAATACTACTTCCACCCGACTGGAAACTCCCAACTTGTCGAAGATGCGGAAAAGGTAGTTCTTCACCGTATGTTCGGTCAATTTCAGGCGATGGGCAATCTCACGGTTGGATAGTCCATCGGCAACGCCGTTGACCACATCCTGTTCGCGCTTCGAAAGAATCGACACATCAGTCGTGTTCCGCGCCTGACGCCCCGGCATCGCTTCTGAAAGGGCATCGAGGAGATATTTGAGTTCGTGACTATTCGCCCACACCTGACCGGCGTGAACACAGGTGATGCATCTGGGCAGGAACTTCAGAGATTCGCTGCGGCAGAAAATGCCGCTGGCACCGGCGCGAAACGCTTCTACGGCAGAACTGCGCTCGGAGCGATCCAGCAACATGACGATGCGGGTTGCGGGATGAGCGGCGCGTAACTGGCGGGCCACCTGGAAGCCGAGCTGAGGATCATTTTCCAGAACCGGGCTGAGGAGCACCAGATCAGGCTTCTCGCTGGCCACAACCGCCAGGATGGTCGCCACAGAGGGTTGGGCGTCAAGGACACGAAAGCGTTTGTCCCGAGCCAACACATCCGCCAGCAACTGGCTGTTCATGCGTGTGCTGTCGGCAGTCAGAACCCGGATGACGGGCTTGCCTTTTTCTCTTTCTTTATCTTTGTCTTTATCCCTACTGGATTCGATGGGGGTGTCCGTCATGGCTGGCGTCCCCACCGCAAGGCTTGCAGCTTCCCCATTGTCTTCCTTCACCCGGCTCGGTCGAATCATCCCACTAACAGCTGCGAGAGAAGCTCACTTGCTTTTCTCGGATTCAGGATAAAAACTCTGTTGCAAATTGGTGTTCAAAACACTGGATCCTTTGGTTGCAGCCTCTTGTAAATTAATCTCTCCCCCTCAGGCGGTAAATGGTACTTTAGTGTCCGAAATGCGCGGGCGAAGGCTAATGCCCGGCAAAAGCCAGCTCTTTGGCCCGCTGCGCCGCTTTCACCACCGCTTTGATCAGGGTTACGCGCAGCTTGCCTTCCTCCAACTCCATGATGCCGTCCACGGTGCAGCCGGCGGGAGTGGTGACCGCATCCTTCAGAAGCGCGGGGTGGTCTCCGGTTTCAAGAACGACCCGTGCCGCGCCCATGGTGGTTTGGGCTGCGAGCAAGGTCGCAATATCACGCGGCAGGCCCACCTTGACCCCAGCTTCCGCGAGTGATTCGATGATGATGTAGATGTAGGCCGGGCCGCTGGCGGAGAGTCCGGTCACTGCATCCATGTGCTTCTCGTCCACCACCACGGTTCGGCCTACGACGTCGAACATAGTTGTGGCGGTTTCGACGTGGCGGGCGTCAGCATATTTTCCCTTGGCCAGAGCGGTCATGCCGCAGCACAGCAGGCAGGGAGTGTTGGGCATGGCGCGAATCACCGGCACGGGAGCATCGAGGGTCTTCTCGATCAGACTGTTAGGAACCGAGGCGGCGACGGAGATGATCAGCTGCCGGGGTGAGATGTGGCCGCGCAGTTCGGCAACAACTTCTTCGACCACCTGCGGCTTTACGCCAATCAGGATCACGTCGGCGTCCTTGGCGGCCTGTAGATTATTAGTACCCACCGGGATGCCGAGTTTTGTGCTGAGGGCCTGGGCGCGCTCCTCGTGCGCAACCGTTGCGGTGGTAAGTTCGGGCGCGAGCAGGCCATTCCTTAGGAGTGCCTGCAGCAGAATGCCTCCCATCTTTCCCGCACCCAGCACTGCGACTTTTTTGCCTGAAAGATTATTTCCCATACGTGCTCTTCTTTCTTTCCGTTTGCCGCGACCAGAGCCGCATCCAGCAAAGAATTGTGCAGAGTGTGAATTGTAACGGTTTCGGACGCAGGCTGCGACGGGGGACTATGCCTTCCGGGCCTTCTGGCGGCCGCCCTGCTCCCAGTTCCAGGCGGTTTGCACAATCTCTCGAAGAGATCGGGTGGCTTTCCACTTTAATACGGACTGCGCGCGGGAGGGGTCGGCGACCAGCGTTGGAGGATCCCCGGGCCGCCGCGGCGCCATGCGGCGCGGCACTCTGGAGCCGGTTACCTCCTCCACCATGGTGATCACTTCCTTCACGGAGCAACCCACACCCGTGCCCAGATTCAACGCCGAAGAACTATTTCCGGTCTCGATGTGCTTGAGGGCAAGTACATGTGCGTCGGCCAGATCGCTCACGTGGATGTAGTCGCGAACGCAAGTTCCATCGGGCGTGGGATAGTCCGATCCAAACAATTCCAGCTCTCCCCGTTCTCCGGTCACTGCCTTCAATGCAGCCGGAATCAGGTGGCTCTCCGGATCATGAAGTTCTCCGATCTCTCCACTCTCGTCGGCTCCGGCGGCGTTGAAGTAGCGCAGGCTCATGTATCGCAGTCCGTATGCGCGGTCATAGGCTTCGAGCGCGTTCTCGAAGAAGAGCTTGGAAGTGCCATAAGGATTCACGGGCTGCCGCGGGGTATCCTCTGTGATCGGCATCTTCCCGGGCATTCCGTACACTGCGCAGGTCGAAGAAAAAATAAACCTGCGGACTCCCGCGTCCAACGCGCTGTTCAGCAGGGCCAGCCCCGCCTCCGCATTATTTTGAAAATAGATTCGCGGATTCTGTACGGATTCACCCACCTGCGAGTGCGCGGCAAAGTGCATCACAGCGTCCACCCGCGCCATGACCCGCGTCAACCGCGCGCTATCCGTGATATCCGCTGTCACCAATTCGAAGCCATCAGCCAGGAAGGCGTGACCACGCGACAAGTTGTCGTAGATGATGGCTTCGTATCCGTGACGCTGCAAAGCCCGCGCTGCATGGCTTCCAATGTATCCTGCACCACCGACTACCAGAATCGCCAAATCATTTCCTTTCGGCCTCTAGAATCCTCCGCCAGCTTGTCAGGCGCATCAGCGAAGGTAACCGGCGCGTGGCCGGGGAATCCCCGTTAAGATCATGAACTTCTTTATCGTGTCGGGAATTAGATCGTGCGGTGCCTGAGGATCGCGATCTTCGAAAGCCAACTTTAGTCTGTCTGACCCGCATCGCCCCGTCAAGTCCGAAAACGATTAATTCCCGTGATGGGACGTCAGTTTGACCCCACCCGGCAGAAGCAGAAGGTTATCAATCTAAGCCATAAGGTAGTCTCCCTAAATTACTGATTTTCCACTGCATAAACCGTTCGTCTGTAAATCTTCCCTTGATACTTTAGGAGGTTCTAACTTCCTCGCGACTAGGGCAGTCGCAAATCGGATTTTGGGCGATGCACCTCCGTGATCTTCCTTAGGGTTCCTTCCTGTTGTCTCCTAGGGTCGGGACGGTATTGACAAGGTAAATAGCCCGTCCAACAAGGCTTTTGAGGTGCTTAATGTTACAGGACTCCCCCCAGCCCTGCATAACAGGGTTTGCTTATAAGGTTACATCCGCATTTTTCTTTTTAACTCTTACGCTGTTTTCTTCCGCCTTTTCTGAAGCCAAGCTCGCGGTGCAGGAGCAGGCCCCGCAAGGCACCGTCGGAATCTCTTACAACACAGTATTAACGGTGACAGGCGGCACTACCCCTTATTCGTTCTCGGGGAGTGGTTTGCCTTCGGGCCTGAGCTTGAACACAAAGACCGGCAGCATCACTGGCGTACCGTCAAGCTCGGGAACCTTTCCCGTGAGCGTTACGGTAAAGGACGCAGGCTCGAACCAGGCGCAAGACAATTTCTCCATCATCATTGACAAATCGGGCACGGTCAGCGTCACCGTCTCGCCCGGCGGCGGAGCCCTCGAATCCGGCCAAACGCTGCAATTCAAGGCAACGGTTTACAACTCTTCGAACCAGAGCGTTACTTGGTCCGCATCCTCAGGCACCATCTCAAGCGGTGGACTTTACACCGCTCCTCAAGTCAGCGGCGGCACTTGGACCTACCGGGTGTGGGCAACCAGTGTCGCGGACCCCAGCAAGTCAGCCACAGTTTTTGTAGTAGTGACGCCTCTCGTTGTCCCGCTGCAAATCACCACCACCTCCCTGCCGGCAGTCACAGCGGGTGTGGCGTATTCGGAAACCTTGGGTGCCAGCGGAGGTACTCCTCCGTATCACTGGAAGCTCACGAGCGGAACGCTTCCCCAAGGATTGACGTTCACAGGCAGTACAGGAGTTCTATCAGGATCAACGGCGCAAACGGGACAGTTCAGCCTTACCTTCCAGGTCACGGATTCCTCCTGGCCTACACAGTTCACGGCCAGCCAGCAATTCAACCTGCAAGTAAGCAGTTCGCTGCAGATCAGCACCACACTGCTTCCCGAAATCACGGCTGGCACTGCATACGACGCGCCAGTGGATGGAGTGGGCGGCAACGCACCTTACCATTGGAGTATCAGCACGGGAACGTTGCCTTCGGGAATTTCCCTGGGAAGCAGCACCGGCGTTTTCACCGGAACGACATCGAAGACTGGACAATTCAACTTCACCGTCAAGCTCACGGATTCGTCTTCGCCGCCGCAAAGCGCGAGCCAGGCGCTGGCTGTAACCGTGGTTCCGGCGCAAAGTACGGTTGCTGATTTCTATGTCGCAACCGACGGCAACAACAATTGGAGTGGTACGCTGGCGGCGCCGAACTCGAACGGCACGGATGGACCGTTCGCCACGATCTCGCGGGCGCAAACCGCCGTGCAGGGCATCCTGAAAAATCCCAAAGGCCGCACTACACCGATTCAGGTCATGGTGCGCGCCGGAACATATTACGTCACGCAGCCGCTGACGTTCACCACGGCCGACTCTGGCACGTCGTCTCTGCAAGTGGTCTGGGAAAACTATCCCAACGAAGCGCCCGCCATCAGCGGCGGCCTGAAAATCTCGAATTGGACCCATGGCAGCGGTGACGAATGGCAAGCCACATTGCCTTCTTCCGCGCAGTATTTCGAGCAGTTTTTCTACAACGGCCAGCGGCGGCTTCGTCCGCGGCTTGGCGGTTCGCTCGGAACGTATTACCGCGTCGCGGCAACAGTGTACCTGCCAGGTTCAGGCTCGGGTCCGGCTCCTGATCCAAATTGCACGGTTTATATGTCGGGCTTGGGATGGGAGTGCTTCGACCGCTTCAAGTACACCAAGTCCGATCCCATCAGCGGAAGTTGGGCAAATCTCAATTCACCGTATCCTCAGGGTGACATTGAGTTGTATGACTTCGAAAAGTGGACTGCATCGGAGTTGAGAATCAAGTCCATCGACACGGCCAACAGCATTATCTACCTGACGGGTCCGACCTATCAGCAGGACTACTATCACGGCTTTCTCGCTGGACACCGTTATGTCGTCGAGAACATTAAAGACGAGCTGACACAACCGGGCCAGTGGTTCCTTGACCGGTCCCACACGCCGTGGACGCTGACTTATCTGGTGAACACGGGAGAGAATCCGCCAACCGATACAGTCATCGTTCCGCAAAGCACGCAGGTGCTCGCGGCCACCGGACTGCAATATGTGACCTTCGAAGGCATCACCTTTGAGCACGACAACTGGACGGTTCCGGCTCTCGGGTATTCAGCCATCACGGGAGATGTCGGAGTCACCGGCGCGGTAGGCTGCTACAACTGCCAGCATGTTACCTTCAACGGTGTTGTGGTGACGGAGACCTCCGGCGGAGCGATCGAGCTGTACACCACCACGACGACTGCCACGACAGCGCACAATACGGTCGAGAACTCCGCGCTCTACGATCTGGGAGCGTTCGGAGTTCGCGTGGGACTGCTGGCTCAATACACCGACACCGATGCCAACGTCGCCCAGTTTACGACGGTTGAGAATAACGTGTTCAGCGGCTTCGGACGCGTAACGCCTGGAGCTTTTGGGATTTCGCAAGGCGATGGCCACGACAATACCTACACCCATAACGATATCTACGACGGATATCAGACCGGGATCAAAGTGTGCGCACTGGGCTGTCCCCCAGGATCGCAGAATTCCCACGGTGCCTTCAACAACATCGCTTCGTTCAACCACGTCTACAACCTGGGCCAGGGAATCATGGATGACATGGGCGGAGTTTATTTCAACACCGATGCCAGCGCCACGGGTAACCAGGCTCTCAACAATAAAGTCCACGATGTCAGCGATGCGTCCACGCTGGACGCAGATGGCTACGGCGGTCAGGGCATCTATCTGGACGCTAACACCGCGAACGTGCTGATTGAAAACAATCTGGTTTATCGCACCGCGGGAACCACCCAGGCGCAGACTTGCGGACCACAGTCCGCGGGCACTCCCAACACCATCAAGAACAACATCTTCGCCTACGGACGCCTCGGTATTAAGCAGGAAGGCTGCGATGCTCCAGCGTCGGGTATTTTGCAATACTCATTCACCAATAATCTGGTTTATTTCGATCGGGGATATGTTCAAACCGGCTATGCGTACTGCATGGGTGGACCGTGCACTGAAGTGATGAAGTACGCCGACAACATGTATTGCTATGCCAAGGGCGTGAACTGCGCGCTTCCCACAAATCCGTTTTACACGACTGGCTCGCAGGGCCGTACGCAGTCAACTTATTACGCGACTCTTTCCGCCTGGCAGAGTGCGACGGGTGAGGACTCGGGAAGCGTAGTACAAAATCCCGGCTTCGCAAATCCCGTGTATCCGAACGACGATTACAACTTGGCCGAATCCCCCGGCGTGGGCTTTGTGGTCTTCGATCCCAATGAATCGGGGAGAAACAATCCTGTGATTCCAGCCCCAACAGTTGCCCCAACATTCGTGACGGCTCCCTATAATCCGGCGACAGATTTCTAGAGAGCCTAAGTCAGCAATTCAGCAGCGGATCTCGATCGAGATTCGCTGCTTTTTATTTCCGTTGCGATTTACTATCCTTGGGCACCGACCCAGCTCTTTCCAAAAGAACCGCCTTCGTTCCAATCAAGACCGTTCCATCGCTGATCGCAAATTTGCTGCCGCTCAGATCGCGATATTGCGAGAAATCGCTGCCGCCTGCATACTTCGAAGTCGATTGTGGGGAATAAGAGTTCGCGGCGTTCCAAACTATCCTCGCTTGGTATCCACCCGGACGAGAAATATCGCAGATCCAAACATCGTGATCACCTGAGCAGGGTTTGGTGAAGCTGGCGCCGACCAGCCAGTTGTAAACCTGACCGTAGGCCACGCCAGCTTTGTTGATCCCGCTTCTGCCGTCCCACATTCCGCCCCAGCCGCGGGCGTCGCCCCCGTTATCCCACATGAACCAGTAGGCCCGCTCTACGCCGCTGGAGGCCTGCAGGATGAGCCAGCGCGCCACATACGCAGCCTGAACATCCTGATCGGGAAGTTCTCCATTGGTGCCCCAGCCGCCTTCGGTGGCCCATAGCGGCTTGCCTGTCATGCCTCCTTTATCCAGTAACGACCGCATCGTGGCGATTTTCCCGAGAAGCGTGTCGGGACACGCCTCGGATTGCCCACCGCCCGGACAGCCGCTTCCCGCGAAGGTCTCGGGAAACGGCACGGGATTGATGTTCCACGTGCGCGCGGCGTAGGGATGAAACGCTCCAGCGTCGGGATACTCCACGCCGAGCTTCTGATAAGCCGCCAAGAACTGCTTCATGTATTCGTCGTAAGACCGGCTTTCCCCGTTGCCCTTGGTGTCGCCCGAGGTAGCGGCTGAGATGTCGGGAGTCAATGTGGTGCAGCTTCGGCATTGGTCCTTCACAGTCTTGACCATGTCGGCGCACATCTTTGCGCTCTGCGCGTAGGTGCCAACCCAGAAGCCATCCAGGTTCGGCTCGTTCCAGCACGAGAACGCGACGATGCGGCAACTCTTGTTGGGAGCAGCGCCGGTGCAAGTATGATTCATCAAGCTGGTAACGAATTCCTTGAACTGGCAGTCAGTCGTGGTCACACCGGCCAGGGGCGACTGGCACTGAGCGTTCGTTTCGAGATCTTTCGGAGGCGAGCAGTCGGCTTCGCCCCGGCGCGGTCCGCAGGCCGCATGTGTGTCGGCCGCGGCCCACTCCGGTGTGCGGCTGAAGGTGTACATCACATCGACGTTGTGAGCGCGCGCCGCGTTGAGCCAGACGTCCAGGTTGTGCCAGTCGTAACGTCCGCGCCCCGCGCCTTCGAGGTGAAACCATGTCGTCATATTGCCCAACATACGCAGGCTTCCAAAAGGAACGTCGGGCCAGGGTGTGTTCGGCCGATTGATGTGCATGCCGAAGAAGGTGGACGGGATGGGTTTGGAGGGCAGCCCAGGGGTTGAATCTGGCGGCGCTGCGCTTGCTACAAACACAGCCGAAACCACAAACAACAGGGCGATAAGGAAAGAATGTGTTTTACTCATGTCGTTTCTGCAGTTACATCTTACCGCCCCGTCGGTTTAGTCCGGACAGAAAAAAGGGCAGCGTCCGCGAGGAACGCTGCCCTGGTTTTAAAGCTGTTTGTGACTCGCCTGACGACGCTTAGAATCCCGACAACGAAAGCGAAGCCGATTCTTTCCGCTGCCGCATTTGTCCCGAAGGCTGGAATGGCGCTTTGGTGAGTAGGAAGTTATCCATCAGCAGCGCGTCGATTCCGGAGCAGGCATAGCTGCGAATCGCATCGAGCGGACTCACCACCAGCGGCTCGCCGAATAAGTTAAACGATGTGTTGAGCAACATCGGCGCTGGAGCCGATTCTCCGAAACGTTTTAGCAAGTCCCACAGCGCTGGATTTGTCTGCTTCTTGACAGCGTGCAAGCGTACCAGGCCGCCGGGAAGTACAAAGCCTTCGGGCAGTCCATCTACACCCGGGCGAACCCGGGCCAGTGAGTTCATGCTCTCGCAAAGCTGGGAGCACTCGAAAAAGCGCGCAGCATCCTCCTCTGGAACAGAGACGGCAAACGGACGGAACCACTCCCGGTGCTTGATGAAGTCATTCAGATTTTCTTTAACGTACGGCGCCCATGGCGACGCCAGCACGCTGCGGTTGCCCAGCGCGCGTGGACCAAATTCAGCCGCCCCCTGGAACCATCCAATAATTTTCCCCGAGAGCAACAGTTCCACCGCGTTCTCGGTCTGGCGATCCTTCATGATCTGGAAGCTATAGCGGGCCTTGCAGTTATCGAGAACGTCCTTGATCTGATGGCGAGAATACGCAGGACCCCAATAGGCGTCGGTGCTGGGAGCTTTACGCGGAGCTTGTTGCATCTGATGCTGCAGGTACAAAGCTGCGCCCACCGCGCATCCCGCGTTGCCCGCCGCCGGCGGCACAAACACGCGATTTAATCCGATATTCTTTTCGACTGCGGCCACGAGCAGAACATTCTGGAACAAGCCGCCGCCAAGACAGACTTGGTCGATTCCTTCCTGCCTGCGCAGCGTTTCCACGATCTCGGTAACTTTTTCTGCGCAGACCTGCTGCACGCTGGCTGCAAGCGCGCGCCGCTGTTCGTCGCTCCACTCCGCGCGATTCTTCGGAAGGCGCAATCTGCTCCAGAACTTGCCCGAGAGGGCAAAGCGACCGGCAGCCCCGTGCTCCAGATAGCTGGAGTCGAAGCGCACAGTCCCGGGACCCGATTTCCCCAGCATGTCATGAAAGACTTCGAGATAGAGAGGCTCGCCTTCCAGGCTCAGCCATTGCGTCTTGTGCTCATCGACGTGCGGGTTAAATCCCAGGATCTCAGTAACTTTCGAATAGAGCCACGCGAGCGAATGCGGATACGCGATCGTGCGCAGCACGCGAATGCGCGAACCCTCGCCGACGGCAAGCATGCCGGAGTGTCCGTCACCCTCTTCGTCCATGGTGACGATGAGACTGCGGTCGAAGGGCGAAAGGAAAAAAGCGCTGGCCGCGTGACATAGGTGGTGCTCAACGTTTACGATGCGGTCCACGAGAACGCCATCTTGAAGGCGAAGGCGGCGGTGATGACCCATTTCCCGCGCCAACCGACCGATCTCGGCCATTTGGCAATAGGCCGAAGCCACGGGAGCAAAGGGCGAAATCCTGGCACCGGCGACGGAACGGCGCGTCCAGCCACGAACCGGCCGGCTTGCAACCGCCACGTGATCCAGATCCTTCCACTCGATTGCGCCTTGCTTTAAGCAAAACTCAATGGCCGCTTCGGGAAGGCCGCGCGTAGTTTTCGAACGGGAAAGCTTGCCCTCTTCGACCACGGCGCGAATCACGCCGTCCTCAAGCAAAGCCGCGGAGGTGTCGTGGGTAAAAGGAGAGAGACCTAGGATTCGCATGCTGGATTTCCCCGCTGGACTTGGTTCTTGAAACCGGACCGAAAAGCAATGGTAGACCGCGAAGGCCCGCCCTTCAATGGTCCTGGAATTCTAGCGAAAGATTATTGGGGGAGGGTTAACTAATCGCCGTCGCCCACGGCGACCGGCTTGGCATTCAACCGGCGCAGCAGCGGGCTATTCTGCGACATAAACTCGATGTGACCACACTTTGGACACTCCAGCACGACGTTGCCGCCTGCCGCGCCATAGGGAAGGAACGTAAACTTCGTGAAGGCATAACTGTCGAGCTCGTTGTGGCAACGGAGGCACTGCACTCCACCCGCGCTGGCCGCGGGTTTTTTCTCGATTTGCGATCGGCTGATTTTTTCGACTGTCGGTTTTTCGACACTCATACGAGCTTCCCTTCCAACGACTCTACCTCAGCATAGCCCAGCCTGGCCAGTATATTGCCCGCATACTGTTGCACAAGTTGAGACTGCTCCCCGGTAAACACCTCGCGCCAGCCTCCGGCGGAACCACTGCGGATAAACTTTCCCTTTGCGGAAGCACGCTGCGGATCCGCTTTTTCCTTCTGCCGCATCCGGTCCATGGAATTGTTGGCGATGGCCTCGCGAATTTTTGTTGCCTCCACCGGCACACCAAGGAATTCCACAATCCGTGCTAATTCCTGTTCAGAGTTGCGCTTCAATTCTTCGAAACAAACTAGCAAGACTTCCGAGCGGCCGCTGTCGGCCGCATCCATCCAGGAAATCGCATGGTTGGTCCACGAACCGAAGGGGTTCACCGCGCCGTGGAGGAACTGCTCGAGATAAACGCTGAAGTCGCTGGTGCCGGCAAGTCCCAGGGCTTTCTGAAAAGCAAACTCGGAAAGTGCTACGTCTCTGGGATCGCGCGCCAGATAAATTGCTTTTTTGTACTCCGCTCGAAAGGGTTCGTGGGTCTTAATGAGCCGACCGCCGGCAGGCAGGACTGGCGCGGCGGTAAGATGACGGCCCACGTCGGGAATCATCTCGTTCGTGTTTGAAAATCCCGAAGAGCGTCCGGCCAGAATTTCCAGCAGCATGAATCGCAACCATGTGCTTCCCGACCGCGGATAAGAACCGACAAACGCGTCTGCAGTCTGAAATCCACGGTGCCGCACCCACACTAGAGGGGCACGGGCCGGGGTCTTGGAAAGACTATAACGAACTTTACGCAGAATTGGCATGAGATCCTTCTTTGGAGAAATTCAACTGCGGGGCGAGACTTCGGGGAGGGCTGCGGATTTCTTTGTACCTTCAGGGACGCGATCTTTTGACTTCGCCGAACGATAGCGGCGCAACACAGAAATGGGTGCCCAACAATAGACGAACGCCGTGAACCGGTCGAAAGCGCGCAAGCCTCGAAACCAAACCTCGTCGCGCGTTCGCTCCAGCAAACCGGGATGGGGCCGTTCTCCCGCCGGCATCTTTGGATACAGCGGCCAGGTGCCCGCGTACTCCCGCTGCCAGTAGAAAACGTAACGATCGATTTTATTCTTGAAGGCCAACGGTAAAACTTCTTCGCGACCCTTCTTAGATTCGATCGTCTTACTCTTCACTCCCGCGTGATGATCGGCCTCATAGATAGCCGAACGATCTGCGCCTTCGAGAGAGGCCATCTGCGGATCGAACGGGATTTGCAGGAAGCTGCAAATACCTGACAGAACGCGATCCGGCTCCTTGATCATCTCCTCGTAGTGGATTTGATGAACTGGAACCCCGTTCTCGACGAGCGCTTCGCACTCACTCTTCATCCGCCGTGTACCGATTAAAGCGCGATGCGTGATTCCCCGTTTGGCGAAAAACGAAGAACCGGTTTCCGCCGCGCGAAGGATGCTGCGGCAAATGTCGGCCGGATCCCGCCAGATCACGATGAAGCGGGCGTTTGGAAATTCCCTGGAAAGCCACCGCAGCGAATCGTAGTAGTTGGGAGACTTTTCGCCGTAGAGCGCCTCACCGGCATATTGCTTCCAGACAATTTCCGCAGCGCTTCTCAGATGGGGAACGTTTTGCGGAATTGGCTGGCGATCGATGCAATGGCGGGTGAGAGCGGAATTCCAGAACTCCCATCTCTCAAGCCAGTCCGCTTTGCTGCCGGCAGTGCGGAAAAGCTGCCGCAGCAGCGGGAGATCGGCCTCATACATGAGGGCGATTCCCGGATGCTGGTTCAGCAGTGTGTAGAGAAGTGAAGTTCCCGACCGCCACATGCCAACAACAAAAATAGGGCCGGAAGTTTTATCCGAAGACATGGGCAAATTATCCTTCTTATTTTCAGTCTGCCCTGTCCTCAGTCAGCTCCCACAGTTTCTTCTTTCCGCGTCGATTGCCGAACCCGCGAGTTGATCCACGCGTAAGTTACAGCCAGTCCCTGCTGGAGCAGGATGGAAGGTTCCCAGCCCAGTTCCTTTCGGAGACGAGTGTTGTCGCTGTTGCGGCCACGCACGCCCTGAGGACCGGTGAGATTATGGCGTTTCGTAATCCGCTTGCGGGCGATGCCGGCAATCATATCGACCAGGCCGTTAATCGTGACCAACTCATCCGTCCCCAGGTTCAGGGCATCGCGACAATCCGAAGCCATGATGCGGGTCAGCCCTTCGACGCAGTCGTCCACGTACATGAAAGAACGCGTCTGCTCGCCATCGCCCCAAACTTCGATCTCATCGTTGTCGCGAGCCAAAGCAACTTTGCGGCTGATCGCGGCCGGAGCTTTTTCTTTACCGCCATCAAAGGTACCGAGAGGACCGTAAACGTTATGGAAGCGCACGATACGGGTTTCAAAACCATAGTCTTTGTAGTAGTAGCGGCAGAGTTCCTCGGCGAAGAGCTTCTCCCAGCCGTAGCCCGGTTCGGGATCCGCGGGGAAAGCATCTTCTTCGGTCAGCGGCTTCACTTCGGGATCTTTCTGCTTCGCCTGGTTGTACACGCAAGCGGAAGAGGAGAACAGAAAACGCTTGACGCCATTCTGACGCGCAGCTTCCAGCATGTGGGCATTGATCAGAATATTATTGCGGCTGATGTCGGCGTGATTAGCAGTAATGTAGCCGATTCCGCCCATGTCTGCGGCCAGGTTGTATACTTCATCGATGCCGCCGCGTGTGGCTAGCAGACAAGCGTCGATCTTGCGCAGGTCGAGAATCTCCATTTCGTCGGCCGCGCTGTTTTCATATTCCGGATACTTGATATCCGCACCGCGCACCCAGTGACCATCCTTCTTCAGTCTTTTTACCAAGTGATGGCCAATGAAGCCCCCCGCACCCGTTACTAATATTCGTTTCTGCTTGCTCATGTTTCTTTCGTCTCCTGAAGATGATTTGAGGATTTCTACTGCAATTCTTTTGCTGGTGAAACCGACCTGGGGGGAAATGTGGAAACTAACTGGATTTTTCCTGTCCAAAAATTCGCGGTGCCAAATGCTCCAGACAAACTGCCCAGACGAACTTCGAACCATTCACGATGTAGCGGGACCACAACCGCCGTGGTTCCGCGCACAAACGAAACAACCACTCGAGTCCATTCTCGCGCATCCACGCGGGCGCTTGCGTCAAGCGACCGGTGTTGAGGTCAAACGCTGCACCCACTCCCAGCATGACGGGAACGCGCAATGTCTCACGGTGAGCGTACATCCACTGCTCCTGCTTGGGGGTGCTCAGCCCAACCCACAGGACGTCGGGTGCCGCAGCTTCCACCGCGCGCTGCACTTCCCTCTCTTCGTCCTCGGTCAGCGCTCGAAAAGGCGGACAGTAAGTTCCGGCGATTTGAATCCCGTGGCGTTCATGCTCCACCTGGGCGAGGTGATCGGCTACTCCGGGAGCGCCCCCGTAAAAAAAGTGCCGATACTTCGATCCCGTCTCGCGGCAAAACGTCTCCATGAGTTCCGGACCGTAGACGCGACGCTTCATCTTGCTGTGTCCCTGCCACCGACCCAGCCATACCAGCGGCATGCCGTCAGCGACGACCAGCCCAGCCGAATCGAGTACTTGGCGGAAGTGAGAATTCTCCCGCGCCTCCGAGACGCCATGCATGCCCGTGACGGCGACATAGCGAGCCGGACCGCGTTCGTGGATCCAGGATTCCAGCACTTGAATTGCCTCTGGAATCTGAACCGCGTCCACGCGAACCCCCAGCACGCGAAAGCCTGGTATTTCGTTGGTTTGATCTAGCACAGCTTCATGCGGCACAGTCGGATTCTCTCCTCGATATGGCTGCTTGGCCGGACTTGCAACTCGCCGAATCCCTCATGGGCTAAAGCCCGGATCTTCCTGGGCCCTGTACGACACGACTAAAATCGTGCCCTTCCCCGTGACCATTTGTCAGATAGCGTCTCGTTAGTTCGACGACGGTTTCTCGATGATGAAGTTTTCCAGTACCAGGGCATCCATCTCGCTCTTTTCGAACGTGTTGAATGCGTTGGCCGGAGTATTCACGATCGGTTCGCCCTTCAAGTTGAACGAGGTGTTCATCACCACAGGCACGCCCGTAGCTTGTCCAAACTTCTCGATCATCTTGTAATAACGGGGAGACTGGGCTTTGAATACCGTCTGCAGACGCCCGGTGCCATCCACGTGAGTGATAGCCGGCAGAGTTTTCTTCTGCTCTTCCCTGACAGGAACGACGTACAGCATGTAACGCGCCGGAGAGAGGTTCATCGCGTTCGGCAGCTCGAAATATTTCTCCGCGCTTTCCGCGAGAACGGATGGAGCAAATGGACGATAAGGTTCGCGGAACTTAATCTTCGTGTTCACAATGTCCTTCATATCCGGATTGCGAGGATCGGCGAGAATCGAGCGGCTCCCCAAAGCCCGCGGACCCCACTCAAAGCGTCCCTGCGCCCACCCAATTACCTTGGCGCTGGTCAGATGGTTCACCACCGCATCAAGCAACTTGTCTTCGTTGTCGTAGCGCGTGTGAGGAATGTTGTTCTGCGTCAGGAAGTCTCCGATTTCAGAATCCGAATTTTCCCGGCCCCAGAAGGCGTGGTCCATCTGGAAGTTACGAGGCTTGCCCAGCAGCGTGTTGTAGGCCCACAGTGCGGCTCCCAAAGCTCCGCCGCCGTCACCCGCCGCGGGCTGCACGTACATATTTTCGAATCCTGATTCTTTCAGGATTCGCGTGTTAGCCACGCTGTTCAGCGCCACGCCACCGGCCATGCACAGATTCTTCATCCCGGTAGTCTTGTGCAGATGCGTTGCCATGCCCACCATGATGTCTTCCGTGACCTTCTGAATGCTGGCGGCGATGTCGGCATAGTGCTTGTTCATCTTCGACATTTCCTGGAAGTTTCCCGGCGGTGTTCCGAAATATTTCGGGAAGCCGGTTTCTTCCGTGAAGAAGAGCATTTTCGAAGGACGCGGCTCGCCGAATAACGCGGCGAACTTGCTGTTATAGGTCTTTTCCGTGGAGTGATGAAAGCTGAAGTAATCCATGTTTAGCGAGAATGATCCATCACTGTTCAACTGAATCAGCTTCCAGACTTTGTCCACGTAAATGGGATCGCCATAAGGCGCCATGCCCATGACCTTGTACTCGCCTTCGTTCACTTCAAAACCCAGGAAGGCGGTGAACGCGCTGTAGAGCAAGCCTAAGGAGTGAGGAAATTCAATCTGCTTGTTCAGCGTCAACTGGTTGCCCTTGCCGATGCCGTGCGTGGCCGTGACCCATTCGCCGACGCCGTCCACCGTAAGCACAGCCGACTCCTCAAAAGGAGAGCACAGGTATGCGCTGGCCGCGTGCGACAAGTGGTGCTCGCTGAAAAGAATTTTATCCTTGCTGATTCCGAGCTCGGTCTGCAACGTAGTCGCGACCCAAAGCTTGTCGATCATCCAGGTGATCATGGACTCGCGGAAGACCTTCCAGGATTTTGGATAGGTCTGCAGCACCATCATCAGGATGCGGTCCAGCTTGCGAAACGGCTTTTCGAAGAACACGACGTAGTCGAGATCCTGACCGGTGATGCCGGCCTCGTCCAGGCAGAATTTAATGGCCTGTTTGGGAAAATCGAAGTCGTGCTTTTTCCGCGTGAAGCGTTCTTCTTCCGCCGCCGCCACCAGTGCGCCGTCTTTCAGCAGCACCGCCGCCGCGTCGTGGTAGTAACAACTGATTCCCAGTATGTACATTACACTCCTCTTTATTTTTGCTACTCGGTTCGGTCGGTTCCTTACTGCTTGTGCGCCCACTCCATGTCGTAGGCTTCTTCGGGATGGTCCAGCCACGCGTCGGGGAGTTTCTTGATTCGCAGGGGATCGCTAAACCATCGTGCCGCTAGTCCAAAGGGCAGCATCAGCACCGCATAAAAAATCGTTAGCAACACTCGAGCCTGGAAGTTGCCAACCTTTTTGCCAAAGGCCTTCCACGCCGCCCACGCCCGCTTCAACATATTCCACATTGCCGGTTTGTGCTCCTGTGATGAAAGTCTCTTACGTCCTAATACCTGAGTGCTAGTACTCTGCTCTGGCGGGGACCAGACCCCAGCCGGGCGCCGGCTTTTCTTCCGCCGTTTGGCTGACCTGCTGCAATAACCTTTCGCTCACGAAGACCAGCGCAAAAAGCATGGTGAACGTGGCATCGGGACGGCTGCCAAAGGCGCGGCTGACCATGCCGTTAATCAAAATATTCAGATACACCGCGAAGCATCCGGCCGCCATGGGGAGTGAAGCCTTCCGCATGACCAGGATCAGGTTGCGGATAATCACGGCGTGCATCATCACCATGGCAAAGAGTCCGACCAGGCCGTTGTTGTACCAGACTTCAAGGAAACCATTGTGCAAGTGTCCCGGCTGCCATGCCACGCTGATCTTGTAGGCCAGAAAGCGGGATGACATGAAACCTCGACCCAGAAATATGCGCTGCTTGATAAGCTGCCATCCGGCCGACCAGACATCGCTGCGTCCTGTTACCGTGCCTGCCTGATCCGTTCCGAGATACGAGGTGATGTAGGAAGCGAGGCCGGGAGACACCACCATCACCACTCCAACGGCGACCACCAATCCCAACAGGAACCAAATCGCCGATTTGAACTTGCCCTGCCAGACGAAAAAGATGAGGCCAGAAAATACGCAGGCTACGAATCCGGCTTTGCCTGCCGCCAGAATCATGACCAGCATTCCAAAGGTGGCGAAGCACAATGGCCAGCCCCGCCGGCCCGGCTCGGAAAGAGCTAAAGACAGCAAAACCAGAATTCCCGCATCAGCGGCCAGCATGGTGGGCGCCGTGCCAACGTCGAAGAGACGTCCGGTGGCGAGCACCGCGGGATCTGAAATCAATCGGAGCATCGGCATTAAAAGCAAGAACGCGAATGCCCACTGGCTGACCATCAGGAACGCTCTCAAATCCCCGGAATTCTTGATTTCGTGATTGCAGGCCGCCAGCAGTGCGATCGCCAGAAACAGCTTGATAATCCAGCCCAGCGAAAAGAATGGCTGCTCCGCGTACGCGCAGGATAGAAAGCAGATCACCCCAAACCACGCGACCCACTTATACGATCCGGAGAAGATTTCCCGCAGATACTGAGGATTTCTTACCGAGTAAAGAAAGAACGCGAAAAAGATGAACACCCATATCATGACTTCCGAATAGGCGCCGGTAGAAACCTGCCCGCTTTCCGCATCTTCTGTCATGTAGGAGAAAAAAGCTTCCGAACTCAACAGCACCCACCACAGCGCAAACACCAGATTCCGGCTGCGCGACGTGCCCGAGACCGCCATCACGATACAGAGCAGGGCGAAGAAGGCGACTCCGGCGACCATAACCGAAATCGCCTGGTCCGAAACCAGGGCGTAGAAGAGCGCCAGCGCCCCGGCCGTAACCAGGGCCAGGGCGCCGATCCACAGTCCGGATCGCAAGCGCAGGTTCGCCTTGCTTTCCGCCGTGCCGTGGCTCGGCTGCCTTGCCGGATTTAAAAGAGTCGCACTCATAGAGCTGGAAACTTTGAGTCTGGAAACTTTCGCAGCGATTTCTCGACCGCGCCGGTGTCCTAGAACAGCGTATAGATGAAAGGTGCAATCGCCGAACTCTGTCCGAGGATGATGAGCGCGCCGATCAGGAACAGGCTCACCACCATTGGCACCAGCCACCACCGTTTGTTGCGCATGAAGAATGAGAGCAGTTCACCGGCCACACCCATGTTACGCGCGCCGTTCCGAATGAATTTCATGATTTCCCCTCTTCTCGAAAACGGATGCCCATCAGGCCCGTTCTAAATTTTGGTGTTTCGTCTCCGCTTGGCTACTGCTTGTGTGCCCAATCCATGTCGTAGGCTTCTTCCGGATGGTCGAGCCAGGCGTCCGGCAGCTTCTTGATGCGCAGCGGATCGCTAAACCACCGGGCTGCCAGACCAAAAGGCAGCATCAAGATTGCATAGAAAACCGTCAGCAAAACCCGAGCCTGGAAGTTTCCCACCTTCTTGCCAAAAGCCTTCCAAGCTTCCCACGCCCGCTTTAACATGTTCCACATTTTGAATTCACCCGCTCCCCGGTTGCTAAAATCTGAACTTGCCGAATCGGTTTGCTGATTTCGATTTAGTGAGCTGTAACGCTCGAAGGCGAAGTGACCAGAGCGGAATTCGCTACGCTTACGCCCGGTACCTGGCAGGCTTCGCTGTAGACCGGGAGCTGCCGAATCGTTTTGTACAGCTCCTCAGCGATTACTTTATGGCCGGCCACCGTCGGGTGCGCGGGATCCATATACATGGCGTTCTGATCTTTATTGCGCATCACCTCGATCATGTTGATGACGGGAACATGCTCGGTCTCGGCGAACTGCAACATCGCACGCTGAAACGGGTGCATGTCGCTGTCCTTGGTTAAGCCATCCCCACCCAGCACCAGCAGAACTAACTGAGAATGGTGCGACTGCGCCAGCTCCAGACTCTCTTTCAGGCTGGCATTGAAGGCATTCACGTCAAGATCGCCATTGCCTTCCACGGTGGAGAGCGAGCCCTGCATCAGCACGTGGCGAAGCTTGTAGTAGGCGATTTCACGAAAGAGGTCTTCAATAAAGAAATTGTAAATCGCGCTGCGCCGCACGATCGACTTAAACTCCACGCGGCGCAGAAACTGTTTTCGGGCCTCGCCCTGCAGCTTGGGAAGATTTTCGAAATTCGTATTGAAACTATAGGAGCGGATCACGACATCGGGTTGAAATGTAGGATCCTCAATGACCAGCTTGAGCTTTTCTTCCACCAGCGAGTTCGGATAGGCATTCACACCCGCGGAGACCACCTGAAAGTGTTCCCGGTTGCAGCCGCTCGTTCCCAGCATTTTCTCGAGTTGCGCGCTGTAGTGGGAGTTGTCATCCATGCCCCAGCCCTGCGTCGTCGAGTCCCCAAAGGCGATCACCCGGAACTGATCTTTCTCTTTCGGTTTCAAATCGGAGGCGTAGCGAAACCCCTGATGATTGATGGTGATCGGAAGGTGGTTCACCACGGTGAGCGTGCGCCCCGGTTCCGGAACCCAGAGCAACCGGTCGTCGGGACGATAGATGGTAAAAGATCCATAGCCAAACAGACGCAGCCCGAGTTCCAGGACTACACAGATCGCCAGAAACCAGCCGATGGCTCTCCAGAAACCACCGCGCTTTTTCGTCCCCGTACTCATTCACCAGCTCCCATCGAGATTGTCGTCAATCTATTTGAGGATCTATTTGCAGTTCTATATTGCAATGACGCGTTTTTGCCAGCTGCATCCGGCGCCCCCGAAATCCGTTGACCGGCAGCAGGGTGAACACGATCGTTCACCTCGCTGGCAACAAATTGTTGCTTAGAACATCGTATAGATGAAGGGTGCGAGAGACGAACTTTGCGCCACGACGATCAGTGCTCCGAGCAGGAAGAGTGTCAACAGGATCGGCAGCAGCCACCAGCGCTTATTCTTCCCGAAAAAATGGAGCAATTCGCCTGCGGTTTGGAGGTTTCGGGCAGTAGTGCGAATGAATTTCATAAGTCTCCTTTAAGATCGTGTGGTTCCTGGAAGATCCGCGAACTAAAGATCCGCGAAATCCGAATCCTCTGTCTAATTCTCCTGAATCAAAACCTAGTTAACAGAAGCGCCCGGCGATGGAAGCCATTGGTTGCGCTTTAAAAGATCGATCATCGCGCCCGCCGCAACCTGATGCCCCAGAGCGCTGAAGTGCGGATCGCAAGCCAGCGAAAAATACGGCCACTGCAGCTGATGCTGATCGCGATACGCCTGCATATAGGGCGTCACGAACTGCATTGTAAGTTTCTGCCGCTCCGCGATCTGTTGCAGCCGTTGGTCCAGCCTGGCCGGAGCCAGCTCCGTGGGCAGCGGACCGAATTGTTTGGTAAGCCGTTGCCGCCAGTCCGAATCAATGTCACTGAAGTTTGTCCATGGAACCACTACAAACTTCGTGCCGTCGGCCTCGACCGTGTCCCGCATACGGGCCATCACCTTTTCAGTGACCGCCCAGGCCTGTTGCCACTCCGGATCGAGCGGATCATCCGAATAGCTGCCGAAGTAAACCGGCATGCCATGCCACTTGTAGAGAGGAAGGTCAGCTCTATACCAGACGCGCTCGCCGTAGTAGACCAGATACGAATGGCGCTCCAGAAATGTAACCAGGCCGTTCAACGGCCGCCGCTGTACCGGCTGAAAAATCAATTGTCCATTCGCATCCAGGTTGTAATACGGGGAATACCATGTGTGGATTCCGTAGGACTTGGGCTGCAGCGTGGAGGAATTGTTCATCACATCGTTGTCGGAGACCGTCAGCAGAACCAGGTCAGGATGAAATTGCCTGATGCGGTCCTTGTACAGGATGAGTTCCTGGGTGGTTCCAATGCCTTCGATCCCGAAATTCATGACTTCGATGTTGTGATATCCCTGCTGCTGCAAGAGCTTTTCCATCTGGATGTTCATGACCTGATCGGGGTTCACATGAACACCTTCGACCACTGAATCGCCAATTAGGGCAATGCGAAAGTCGCCAGGCGGTTTCTCCAGAATGCGGTCCCGGTCGCGAAAGCCCCAGCGATTGGTTTCGACTTGGCCGGTAAAACATCCCCGGCTGTGCGTCACTTTCATATTCGGAACCAGCGAGACTCCAAGTTCCGAATCATATTGCCGAAAAGGAGCGCTACGAAATTTCCCCAGCGGAAGAACGCGTAAGGCAACTTCTCCCAGCAGCGACAACGTCACGATCATGAACAGCGCGTATGCCAGACCGAACAAGAATCGTTTGTGTAACGGCAAACGCTCTTCCCCGGACACCGGCTTTTCAATTGTGTTGGTCTCCGATGTCACGCGGCCCCTGAACCCTTCAGGACCGCTGGAATCGTCTTGACGAGGATTTCCAAATCAAGCTTGAGCGACCACTTATCGATGTATTGCAGATCCAATTCCATCCACTTCTCAAAAGAAATCGAGCTTCTCCCGCCGATCTGCCATAGGCAGGTGATGCCAGGACGAACGCTGAAGCGCCGGCGCTGCCAGTCTTCGTTGAACCCTTCGTAGTCGCGAATTGGCAACGGCCGCGGCCCCACCAGGCTCATATCGCCTTTCAACACATTGAACAGTTGCGGCAGTTCGTCGATGCTGGTCTTGCGAAGAAAGCGCCCGAGCGGAGTGATTCGCGGATCATTCTTGATCTTGAAGACCGGGCCGGTAACTTCGTTCAGATGCTCGATCTCTTTCATACGCTTTTCCGCATCCACCACCATGGTGCGGAACTTGTAGATGCCGAAGTGGCGCTTGTTCAGTCCCAGCCTCTTCTGTACGAAGACCGCGGGACCGCGCGAACTGAGTCTGATGAGCGCTGCCGTCAGCAGAAACAGGGGCAGAAGAAGGATGATCATGCCCAGCGAGAAAACGATATCGACCACGCGCTTGAATACGACCGGCCAGCCTTCCAGTCCACCCGTGTAGTGGGTGATCAAGGAGTCGCCTTCGAATTCCTCCGCTCTCGATCGCGCTTTCTTCAGATCGAAAAGGTTGGAGATGAACCGAATGACGATTCCCTGCTCCTCGCAGAGCGTTGCGATTTCCGAGGCTCGGGAGTGGAAAGACCGCATGGGCAGCGTGACCACAACTTCGTCAACCACGTTGGCCCGCAGAAACGCCGGCAGAGAATCGAAGTCGCAGGCCACATCAAATCCGGATCGCCGGAAGTCCGTCAGCCCAGGCCAGTCCTGATCGACAAAACCCATCACGCGATAACCCAGCCCCGGGTTCTGCCGCATCTTTTCGGCGAACTGAATCGCACGCGCATTCGTTCCTACGATTAATATGTCCCGCAGATTCCTGCCGTGGAGGCGAAGCCGTTTCAGCAGGCTGCGCATGGCGGTCCGGCTGAAAATCGCCCCCGCCGTACTCGCCAGCCAAAAAATTCCCAGGAACTCCGGCATGATCAAACTAATGTGAAAAATAAAATGCGAGCAAAGGAGCAGGAACGTTCCCAGTGTGGTGGCTTTGACGATGTCGACGGTCTCATCCCAGCGGCCGGCCAAGCGTCGGGAAGCATACATCCCGAACGAAGAGAAGATGAGATGCCAGACCAGAAGCAAAAGCGAGAAAGTTACGAAGTTCTGAATCTTGACCCGGAGCGCAAGAAACTCGGCGACCGAAACGGTTGCCCGTTCGGAGACCACCACTGCGGCCAGTCCGAATGAGGCCACCATCAGGACAAGGTCGAACAGTTTCATCGAATTCAACAAGAACTGCCGTCGCACGTTACCCACCGGAAAACTCCTTAGGAAGAGCGCTGTTGACGTAGGAGAAACAGGGGAGAAGCTTGGCCTTGGTTTGAGGTTGTGTTGGGAGGGATAGTGACTTTCTAATCTGCCACTCTCTTAGTCCAATTTGCCGTGACCCGATACCTTCGTGCGATCTGACAGCGCCTCTGTCACCAGCTGACTGGATTTCTGCAACTGCATCACTATCTGTTCCATATATGCCCTGGCCTCAGACGGACTCAGATGCGAGCCGTGGCCGCCGTTCATTCTGTGTCCGGAGGTGCTGTGTCCGGACGCGGGAGCAAACGTGCCGGCAGGCAAACTCTCGTAAACCTGCGCGGCGCCGGGGCCGAAATCCGACGGCCCACGGAATGCCTTAGTAGTATGCCGTGAGATATCGAGGTCGCTGATCACTTCTTCGACGATCGCGGAATCCATTACCTTCTGCTGCAAAGCGCAGCCCAGCGACATCGAGTTGAAACAAAGGCTGTTGATGTTTCTCGGGATGCCCGCAGCGAACTCGGTGATTCGAGCCAGAGCGGCGGGGCTGAACAACTGCTCGCCCCGGTGTCCGGCTACCCGCAGACGGTGGTGTATGTATTTATTGGTCTCTTCAATCGACAGAGGTTGCAATCCACTGACCAGCGAAACTCGTTGACGAAGTTGCGCCATGCGCGGGTTTGCCAGTTTGTCGGCGAGTTCCGGTTGTCCGGCCAGTACGATCTGCATCAACTTGGCTCGCGGAGTTTCGAAGTCCGAGAGAAGACGGACCGTCTCCAGCACGGCCGGGTCCAGATTCTGAGCTTCGTCGATTACAACAATGAACCGGTTGCCGGCGCGGGCTTCCTGCAGCAGGCGTTTGTTGAACTCCTCGTGCATGCGCACAAAATCCTGATCGTCCGAACCGTATCCCAGTTCGGCCAGCAGGAAGCGCATAAACTCACGGGAGTTGCACTGCGTCTGAAACAGAAATGCGGTACGCGCCGAAGTGCGGAATTTCTCCAGCAGATGGAACAAGAGCGTGGTCTTGCCCATCCCCGGTGTAGCAATCAGCGCCAGGAAACCCAGCCCACTCTCGATGCCGTACACCAGCGAGGCCAGCGCCTCGCGATGAGCCGGGCTCAGATACAGAAAGCGCGGATCCGGCGTAACTCCGAAGGGCTGTTCCCGTAGACCGTAGTAATTCAAAAACATTCCCGAATCCTCTTTCCTTACATTCGAATCCTGCACTCGAGAAACTTACTGCGGTCCATCTCCGACACCGTGCGAATTGTAAACTTCTTCGACCTGCAACTCTCCGCGGCCGTTTCTCCGGGCACTGTTGCCATTGCCATTCCCGTTGTGGTTGCCAATCTTGCGATTCGCGCTCAAGGGCACCGCCGCCAGTACGGGGATATTCAATTCGGATAGAACTTCGGATGGCGTTCTGAACGACGAATCCAGGTACTCTCTGGTGAAAACCAGTCCCACGCTGAGCATACAAGCCATCAGCACGCCAACCAGGCCGAACATCCAGACCGAGCGGGTCGGCGAGAGCGGCAGGGTCGGCTGTTGCACCATGCCAATATTGAGAATGCGGGTCTGATCCAGCGCATCGGCGATGCGGGCTTCCTCACGCTTGTGCAGATACAGAAGATAATTGTCTTCGTTCGCCTTCGCGGTCCGGAGGAGATCCTGCTGGATGAATCCATTGACTTCGAGCTGGTGAGCTCTGCCCTGGTAGACGCCGACAATGGCCTGGGTCGCTGTGGCCCGCGCTTGCAACGCGCTGTAGTCGGACTTGGCCTTCGCCAGCTCTTCATTGATCCATGCGTAAGTCGGATTGCGATCGGTGGTCTGCTCTTTGAGTGGCTTGCTTTCTTCCGCAGTGATCGCCGTCCGGGTGTCGGTAATCTGTTTGTCAACTTCCTGCACCAACCGGTAGCCGGGCTGGTATTTGGTCAGCAACTCGGTGCGTTTCAGCTCCAGTGTCAACAGAGATCCCTTCAACTGCTGCAAGACAGCGCCGTTGTCGGTCTCGCGCATCTGCGTGGTCAGCCGATCGGGGGTAGTGCCGGCCTGCTTCTGGAGTTCCGCGATTTTCTGTTCGGTGGCGGACATCTCGGCTCGCGTCTGTTCCAGCGCGGCGCTGAAGTCGTTCAGTTTCTGCAGCGTCATGTCCCGGGAAACCTGGGGAGCGACGCCACTTTGCTCCTGAGAAAACGTCTTTAATTGCTCTTCGGCTTGATCGAGATCGCGTTTGTAGCGGTCGGTTTCTTCTTCAAAGAACTTTAACTGCCCGGGCGGCCGGTTGACGGCTACGTGCTTTTCCACGTAGGCGGTAATCACGTTATTGAGAACTTTCGCCGCCAGCTTGGCGTCGTGCGCCGCGTACGTGATTTGAACCACGTTGGTCTTCTTTAAGGGCTCCACTCGAAGGGTGCCCTTCATCTTGTCGACCGCTTTCGCGATCTTTTGATCGTCAGTCTCGGCGAACAGGGATGACAAAAGCGTTTTCCGCTTATCCAGCCCGGAATCGATCACAGCCTTGCGCAAAACATCTTCGCTCATGATCAGCTGAGCTTCGGAGTTGAGTTCTTCTTCGGTTACTTCTCCAACGACCTGCGTGGGATCGTTTTTCTCTGCCGTAACCACGGGATCGACGCGTTCGCGTTTCACAACGATCTGCGCCGTAGATTCGTAAGTGGCGGGCAGCAGCAGAACCGCCGCCAGCGTGCCCAGCAGGATCCCGAGAAAGCAGAGGACGAAAGCCCGCTTGTGGCGAAATCCAATGGCCAGCAGATCGCGAAGCGTGAAGCCGAAGCCACTTGCGCTCGGGGCCTGCGTAAAATCCTGGTCTCTCATCTCTATCTCCTGTGGGTCCTGACGATCCAAGGGGGAACTGCGAAAATCATTCCTTAGTGAGCCGCGATCGAAGTGTTCGCGCCTAATCCGGTGTATGGCAAGAACGGCTTTATCTTGGAGAGCGAGTTCTTCGGGACGAACAACATATCCCCGGGATGCAGAAGCGGATCTTCGTGCAAATCACCCTTCTGCTCCATTTCCTTAAGGTTGAAAACCTTGGCGAACGCCCATTGGTCGTTAACCCGACGATAGAGGCGCACCTGCGAATGCTTCGAGGTGTCCGTGAAACCTCCGGCAATTGCAACTGCTTCTGTCAAAGTCAGATTGCCGCGCATTTCATATCTGCCGGGATGCCCAATTTGACCGTCGGCAATGAAGTAAGGCTTCTGAAAATCCTTCAAGACAACTACGATGAGCGGATCATTCAAGATCTTGCCGTAAGCCTGGCGCAAGGTCTGCGTGAGCTGTGGGACCGTCTGATCGAGCACCTTCACATCACCGACGCTCTTCAATGTAACAAAACCATCCGGCTGAACCGTTACGGTTTGGTTGAACTCAGGGCTGAGCTCAAAAGAAACGTCGAAACTATCTCCTGCACATAACTGGTAGCGCGAGTCACGGGCCTGGAGCTGGGGCACGGTCGGCGCAGCCGCGGGCGAGACGGTGTCGGCGCTGGTGTTTGAAGTCGTCACCAGATGTGCCGTGCCTGCTGCGGAATTTTCCTGTGCACCCGCGACTCCCAGGGCAACAACCGCAACCATCACGATTCCCGTCAGCCATCCAATCCGTTTCATCATCTAAATTCCTCCCAGCACTAAAGCAGAACGCGAACCGCTGCGAGAGACGCTCTACAGACTAACGCAACTCTCTCGCGCCTCATCGGGTTAGGTCAAGAATATTAAACGCTAACAATCAGTCTTCTAACAGTCAGTCTTCGGGAAAGCGGCACATTACAGCTCCGCCCTCTGAGTCACAGAAAGCGACCCCGAAGAAACAAGAAACGGAAACTAATCCGCCGAGGTGTAGCCGTAAAAAGCTACGTTGTCAGCAAGAGATTAGGCATCGCACAGTATTCGTAAAGGGGGGATGACGCTTGAGTGCCAATACAGCGACACACTTAAGTTGAATAAGGCTAACTGGGAATGCAAGTTACTGCAAGAGGTCAAAAGCACTACCTACCAAAGACTCTATTGGAAGTAGACTTCCTCCAACATCTCTAGATAAGTATATTTGTTTACAATAGGTTATAGTGACGCGCGCACCGCCAGCGGCATGAACCCAAGCTTTTCCCGCCCCGCTTTTCGTCGGCTAATCAACCGGATCGTACACTTCGCTCCAAAAGTCGCAGGAAATTGCACACAAACTCTGGAAAACCGCGCCCAGCAAGCCAACAGCACAGAATTCATTTGACACCACACGGACGGGTGACTTAAAGTTTGGTGTCTCCCCCCAGCACGAATCCTCAGGAGAACCCTCATCAGTGTCTTATAAGCGCAAGCCGTATTTGTCCGCGAAGGCGCCCTTCGAGTTGATGATTAGACACGTTTCGATTTGCTCACCTAACAAACAAATTTCGGGCCATCAAAGAATGGCCTCCGAGGGACGATTCATGACGAAGAAGATTAGTCTTTCTTTTCGCGCTATAGTGCTGATGATCGCGTTGACCGGATTGCTCGCGCACAGCGCCCACGCTCAATATGCCGGTCAGGTGACCTGGCAGAATAGCAATCTCAATGAGACCGCGCTGACCCCGGCAAACGTGAATTCCGCGAAGTTCGGGAAAGTGTTTTCCTTCCCGGTCGACGGCAGTGTATTTGCCCAGCCGTTGTACGTGCCCAACGTTACGATCCCGGGACAGGGAAAGCACAACGTCCTCTATGTGGTCACCGAGAATGATGGAGCCTACGCGTTCGACGCCGATGGCTTGACCACCACTCCTTTGTGGTACGTGAGCTTTATTAACCCGGGGCAAGGCATCACCGCCGTCCCCTGCTACTCCTTGACCAAGACCTGCAATATTTATCCCACGATTGGAATTACCGGAACGCCCGTGATCGATACTACTTCCGGGACAATCTACTTCGATACACACATCGATAACAACGGAACGTTTCTGCATTACCTCCACGCTCTTGACATCACGACCGGGGCGGAAAAGTTTAGCGGACCGGTTCTCATCCAGGCTACGGTCGCTGGCAAGGGTATCGATAACAATGGACACGGCCAGGTTCCTTTTGACGCGCAGCACACCGCGCAGCGGCCGAGTCTGCTGTTGATGAATGGCGTGGTCTACATCCCGTACGGCAACTACCACGGATGGGTGCTGGGTTATAACGCAACGAACCTGCAACAGCTTTACGTCTTTAATACTTCGCCCAACAGCTCGAACTCCAATATCTGGCAGAGCGGTCAGGGACTGGTCGCCGATAGTTTGAATAACATTTACTTCTCAACTTCCGACGCAAAGTTCGACGTCAACGTTCCGCCGGGCCAGGATTACGGCGATACCTTGTTGAAGCTGAATAGTTCCCTGCAGGTTGTCGATTACTTCACACCCATGGACCAGGCTTGCCGCGGCAGCAATGATGTGGATCTGGGTTCAGGCGGACCTCTCATCGTGCCGACACAGACCGGCCCATATCCCGATGAGATTATTCTGGGAGGCAAAGGTGGCACTCCCTGCGACCTTTGGACAGGTGGTGTTTACGCCGCACCTCTCTACGTTGTCAACCGCGACAATATGGGCAAGTACAACGCCACGCAAGATCAGATCCCGCAGGAAATCGAAGGCGCGCCCTTTGGCTATTGGTCAAGTCCCGCGTACTGGCAGGCGCCGAACGCGAATTACGTTTATGCCGCCGGCACCCAGGCGGATGCGGGGGCTGGTGATTATCTGAAGCAATACACTCTGAGCAATGGTCTGCTGTCGACTACGCCGTTTGCGGCCTCCACGAATGTATTCCCCGACGGAGGCACTCCTTACATTTCGGCCAACGGCTCCACCAACGGCATCATCTGGGTGGCCGAGCGGCAGCAGAGTTTGGATTTATTGCCTGGGACAAAACCACTTTTGCTCTACGCTTTTGACGCAACCAACGTCGCGACTCTGCTTTACAGCAGCGCGCAAAATGCCGGCCGTGACACCGCCGGCTTAGCGGCAAAATTCCCGGTGCCCCTGGTAGCCAACGGCCGGGTCTATGTGGGAACGCAGACCGAAATCGACGTCTACGGTCCGATCACCACCGCGAGTGCGACCCTGACGCCCGCAACTTTAGCCTGGGGCATCATCGCGATCGGCTCTGCGAGTCAGCCTAAGACCGCGACCCTTACCAATACCGGCAGCACGACACTTACAATTTCCAGCGTCTCGGTAACCGGAGCGGAATCGGCGGAGTTCCCGATCACCGCGAATACCTGCGGCTCAACTCTGGGCGCTGGCCTTACCTGCACGATTTCCGTCGAATTCAAACCGACCACGGAAGGCCTTCAATCAGCAACTCTAAGCGTCGTGGACGGCGCCGGCACGCAGACGTCGGCCGTGAGCGGAGAAGGTACTGCAGTTAAGTTCGCTCCCGCCAGCCTCACCTTTCCCTCTACGGCGGTGGGTGTAACGAGTGCGCCCCTGACCGATACCATGACCAATCTGGGAAGCACCGCCATCACGATTACCAGTATTGCTATCGGTGGAGCCAACACCGCCGACTTTGCCCAGACCAACAACTGCGGCGGCAGCCTGGCGGCGCACGCCAGTTGCACCATCACCGTCACCTTCAGTCCTACCGCCATCGGAAGTCGCACCGCCAATGTCACGATTACGGATAGCGACGTAACCAGCCCGCAAAAGTTAATCCTGACCGGAACGGGAGCACAAGCGAACGTCAGTTACACCGTGCTGCCCACTTCCATCAGCTATCCGAGCGAAAATGTCGGTTTGCAGTCGACTTGTCAGCCTGTGGTCGTTACCAATACAGGTTCAACCTCGTTGACCGTGAGCAGCTTTACCCTCACCCCGTTCATGGTTTTCCAGCTGCAATATGGCTACGCTCCGAAGACTCTGTCACCGGCGCAAACGTCAACCTATTGCATAAAGTTCGTTCCGCAAGCGGCCCAGGCCTATACCGGACAGCTATCGATCTCGATTGCCGGGATAACCAATCCCTCGATCGTAACGTTCACCGGCACTGGCGTTACCACGACGGCCGCCGCTTCCGTCACGCCCAACGTCTTGACCTTCGCTCCTCAGCCTCTCGGGACGACCACCTCACAAACGGTCAAAGTCACAAACACGGGTAAGGCGGCTTTCCATTTGTCTTCGATCGCGAACGAACCGCCCTTCAGCTACTCGGGCTTCACGTCGTCGGTCGCAATTCAGCCCAACACTTCGTTCTCATTTCAAGTCAACTTCACGCCGACGCAGGCGATCTCGTACACCAACGCGACCTATCTGACCATGGACATTATCCCCGGCCAGAGTGTCAGCATGACGGGAAGCGGAACAACTCCAACTTCGCTGGCCATTACGAACTTCCCCACACTGCCTACAGTCACCCAGAAGGCAACGTATCTGGCCAATCTGGCAGCCACGGGCGGAACGGGTACGCTCGCTTGGAGTCTTGCTTCCGGCAGTACTCTACCGAGCGGTTTGACTTTATCGTCCAGCGGCTCCATCACCGGGACGCCGGCTTCCACGGTTGCGGTGGGAACCTACACCTTCACCGCGAAGGTAACGGATTCGAGTTCGCACACGGCGACCGCATTACTGACCCTGCCGGTTGCTGCTTATGTCACCGGCGCCAAGTGCAACAACATTGATTGGGATGTGGCCAATACCAGCACGCCACTGGAGGCGCTGACCGACCTTGGGACGGGAACCTATCTGGGCTTCGAGGGAGGCCTGTATCCCAATGGCCAAAACACACCGCCAGCGGCTCAGTTGGCTACAGCGCTCAATTATGCCGACAACATCGGACCGCTGAATGCCGCTGGTCAATCCGATCCCAATGGAAATTACGTGATGATCTCCGTCGGAGTCTCCATCACTCGCACCATCTGGGATGAATTTGGCCCGATGGAAGTCGGCGATCCGGCGCTCAATTCAAAGTTAATTTTGGTCAACTCCGCCATCGACGGAACGAATGCTCCCGACTGGACCTCACCCACCGCCGGTACCTGGCTGACCATCACGAACAATTACCTGCCGTATCAGAACGTGACGGCGAATCAAGTTGTCGCGGCGTGGATCATGATGCCGCATAGCAACCAGAGCGGCGTCTACCCCAACGATATGCAAAATCAGGAGAATGATCTGATCTCGATTCTCCAGAACCTCCACACTTATTTCCCGAATCTCCAACTCGCATATGTCTCCAGCCTGCACTACGGCGGCTATCAGCCTTCTAATAGTTATCCGGAGCCGTACGCCTATGAATTCGGACTCGCAGTGCAAAACGTGATTGCGGATCAGATTAACGGCAACCCAGCTCTGAACAACAATCCGGCTAACGGCCTGGTGATGGCGCCACTGTTGTTGTGGGGACCGTACACTTGGGCCAACGGGCTACTGGGCCGCAGCGATGGCCTGACCTACGGTTGTCAGGACGTTACCAGCGATGGGCTGCATCCTTCCGCGATTGGAAGAAATAAAGCTGCCGGACTGCTCAGCACTTTCTTCAGGAGCGATCCCACGGCGACGCCCTGGTTCTTGCATCCGTAACGCATGGCGTTGGTTGAAGGGTCGGTAGCGGATCACGGTCGCCGGCACGCTCGGATAGTAGTCTGAAATCCGAGGTGCCGGCGGCCGATTATATTTCACCTCGCGGAGACCTCATGCGGCGTCCATTTCTTGTGCCGGCAATTCTCGCGTTGTTGCTTGCCCTCACCACAACCGCCGTGGCCGGAGAATTTGTCGCCGGCGGCACATTCGCAACCGGCACCAGTCCTCGCTTCGTCACGCTGGCGGATTTTAACGGCGACAAAATATTGGACATGGCGGTCGCCAACTATGGCGGCAACTCCATCAGCATTCTTTTGGGAAACGGGGATGGAACTTTCAAGCCCCCAGTGAATTATCCGGTCGGTGCAAGTCCGTGGATGGTGGTCGTCGGAGATTTCAATAACGATGGCCGCATGGATCTCGCAACCATGGCGGGATCGACCAACCTCGTCGATATTCTCCTCGGCAATGGCGACGGCACTTTCCAGCCTGCCTACACGGTTACAGTCCAAACGAATCCCATCGCGCTCGCAGTCGCTGACCTCAATACTGACGGGAACCAGGATCTGCTGGTGGTGAACCACAGCAGCAATAGCGTAAGCGTTTTGCTGGGCAATGGAAATGGCACGTTCAAGAAGGCGGTTAATTATGCCGTCGGCTCGAAGCCGCGCTGGGTCTCCGTCGCAGATTTCAATAACGACAACAAGTTGGATATGGTGGTCGCCAACTCTGACGACAACACAATCAGCGTTTTTCTGGGCAATGGAGACGGAACCTTCGGAACGCCGACCCTTTACGCCACTGGCACCACCGATCTTTGTGTTGCGGTCGGCGACTTCAATGGCGACGGCATCCCTGACCTCGCCACCGCCGACGATAAAACAAATACCGTCAGCATCCTGATCGGGAACGGCGACGGCACTTTTAAACCGAGAGTTGCATACTCCGTGGGAGCTTTTCCACAGGTAGTTGCCGTCGGAGATTTCAATGGTGACGGAAAACTCGATCTTGCAACCGCAAATCAGAATTCAAATAACGTCACCGTACTCCAGGGAAATGGCGATGGAACATTTCAAACTGGAGTGAACTACCCAGTCGGTTCCAGCCCGGAAGATGTTGCGGTGGGAGATGTAAACGGCGATGGCTCTCCCGATCTCGTTACCGCCGATCTCAACAGCAACAGTGTTGAAGTGCTGCTCAACTCCGGCCCCGTGTCGCTGTCACCCGCCAGTCTCACGTTCAGCAAGCAGCTCCTCCACACCAGCAGCGCTCCGAAAACCGTAACCCTTACCAACACCGGCGGAAGCGCGCTCAACATCTTGAGCATTGCGGTCAGTGTCGAATTTTCCGAGACCAACACCTGCGGATCAAGCGTGGCGGCGGGCGGCAGCTGTGCCATCTCGGTGAAGTTCACGCCGGCCGCCACTGGTAAGCAAACTGGAACGTTGACCATTGTGGACAGCTCCGGCACACAGTCGGTCCCGCTCTCAGGCACAGGCACGGCGGTAAAGCTCGCGCCCGTCAGTTTGAACTTCGGCGCAGTAAGGGTGGGAACAACCAGTCCGCCTAAGAAAATCACGGTGACCAACGTGGGAAGCGTGGCCCTCGGCATCACCAGCATTTCTATTGGCGGGCTGAATCCGGGAGATTTTTCGCAGACGAATATTTGCGGCAACAGCCTGGCAGCGAACGCCAGTTGCACGATCACCGTGACCTTCAGCCCAACCGCGACTGGAAGCCGCTCAGCCTATGTCATGATCGTGGATAGCGACCCGGCCAGCCCTCAGAAGGTAACCCTTGCCGGTACCGGGGATTAGGAGTCGTCATCAATACTCGCAATTAATAGTCAGTCGCGGGATTCAGCGGCGCCGTCAGGAACGTCGCCGATATTGTCGGGGCCTGAATAACCGGATTCTGTCTTCCTGCCTGGCTCGGATCGAAGACGACAAAGCCGGCTGACGGCGAACTCGATAGGGAAAAATCATCCGCCGGATAAACCGGATTTGCGAATCCAGGATTTTTCTGTGCCGTGCCCTGCGTATCCTCTCCTACTCCCTGCCAACCACTGAACGTGTAGTAATTCCAATCCGCGCCGGAGAGGTTCAGCGTGTCACAAAGGGGCGACGAGGGATTGGGCTGTATATGAAAAGCCTGCGTGTCGGTGGCGAACGAACCATCGGTACGCCAGTACAGGTTGCCGCTCATCATCTGATATTGCGTGTAGGCAAATCCACACGAATAGGTGCAGCCCTTCTGCACGCTGAATCCATCTGTGTGAGCCTTGTCGAAGAATGCGATATTGTCCGTTGCACTAAACTCCAGTATCGGAGTGGCAGAGCAGCTATTGCTCACGTATGGATTGCTCACTTCGAAAATACCCATCCGAGCGTACGCAAAAATATTGTTCTGAATAATGTTGGCTCCTCCGGCCTGGGCGGGACCGTTGGACATATGCATGGCGATTGATGCGACACGGTACACCAGATTGTTCTCGACCTCTACGCCTCCGGTTTGCGCGTCCAGATAAATTCCCTGCCCCCCGTATCCGTCAGAGTCCTGGGTGTGTGCATCCGTCACATCGTGACATTTGTTGTTCAGGATCTTATTGCCGGTCGCGTAATGATTAGGACCGCCGGTGTTGTAGTAGATGCATCCCATGTCATCGGTCATGCCCTGGCCGATGTTATAAGCATGGTTGAATTCGGTGATGTTGTTGAAAGATCCGTTCGAGTTCTGCGCGCCGAACGGGCATCCCAGCGCGCACACTTCGACCGCGCTGTGATAGCCGTCGTAAATGTCGTTGTGGCTGTATGTGTTATCGTGTCCGTCGCCTTGAACCAGCCCAATCGCGCTGGGAAAGACTCTGCCATAGCTGGCGATGAGCGTATTCTCAATGGTCGTGCTGTGCGGCACGCTGGCATCCGTATCAGTATAGGCCGCGGGCATGCCAACCCGGATTCCGAAAGCGCCCAGATCGTAGAACGCCGCATTCTCAACCATGTTGTTGGCCGTCGCTGCACTGGTGTTGCTGGTGTATAGTTCGAGGCCGCCGCCGGAGGTCTCCGCGACCGTATCTCCGTTAAAGGTTACGTTCTGGCAATTCAAGCAGGTCAATGCTCCCGTGATGCCAGGATCCTGCCGCAATGACGGATACCCCACCGCGGGCACGATGAAGTTGTCATGCTCAAACGCCAGGCCGGTAAAGCTGACATATTGCAATCCTGTTGCGATCATCACTTGCGAGGCCTGGGGAACAATCACCGAGTCATCGTTCGGATTCTCACCCGCATTCGCCAGATAAGTGAGCGTCCACGGTGAGGTGGAGCGATCCAGAAACCACTGCCCCGGCTGTGCCAACGCATCTTTTAGGTTCTCAATGACGTATCTGTGGTTCACGATAAAACCACTATCAGGACTCTCCTGGAAAGTAGGTCCCGTCAGATAGACGATATGATTCGTTGCGTCGATGGATTTGATTCGTAACTTCGGAACCATCCACTTCTCAAAGTCATAGAGCTCAACATCGCCCGCCGGATAAGGCGAATTCAGATTCTTCCAGCTTGCGCTAATCGGATCGGTGGGATTGTACTGGAATCGATCAAAGCATTCCCATCCGCTCCCGGTCACGTAGACCGAGCAGTTCGGATCGGGTGCAGGACCGGAGGATGAACCGGAAAGGTAGATGGTCGCGGCCACGCGGTAGTAGGCGCCCAAAGATCCGCCGAGGCGCGGACGCAAGCGCCGCTGCTGATTGTAGAAGAGCTGCTCGAAATACTGCGTCGATGCGGGCAGGGAAACTTGCCACTCATTGCCGCTGACATTCTTCCAATTCAGTCCCGAGCCGCTGCCCAGCTGCATCCCTCCGCTAATGACCGGCGTTTCCGCGGGATAATTTTCCCAGTTCACTTGCAGCCGCGATGTACCCGAATCTGCCGCCGTGAAGGACAGAGGCTGCGCGAGGAAATACGCGCCCTGCCGAATTTGAATGAGGATGGTCTGGGTTCGCCCCTGAGGATTATTCAGGATCCCCTGCACGGCCGACTGACCCTTCGCGATCGTCGCAAACGGCCCATCGGTGTTGCTGGCATTCGGCGCGGGCAGAGTTCCGGACCAGGCATCGTTTCCATCGGTTGCGATGTAGAAATCGGCGCCCGTACTCCCTCCTCCGCCGTTTCCGCCTCCACCGCCAGCACCACCTCCGCCACCGCCACCGCCACCGCCGGTGCCACCTCCGCTACCGCTTCCTCCGCTGCCACTATTGCCTGACGACCCCGGCGTCGAAACTCCGCTGCAGCCTGTCATCAAAGAGAGACCAAGCAATACAGCACACAGGACAAGAATCGTGAGCGGGGGCGACTTTCGCATTCTTCGAGGCTCCTTGGCTCGCGCCTGGGATTGTCCCGAGATTAGCCTAAAGCTGCGCCAAGTCACGGTTACCGCCGGACAACACGAACTGCAGGATTAGCCCATTGTCCCACGGTTTCTAGTGATTGGACGCCCCGCCGCCCCGCAATTTGGGACCTGAACATGGGCGAACACACATCGAAACTATCGCGGAAAAGAGAGTCTGAGAGGTGACGGAACGGCTGGAGGGAATTCAGGAAGGAAAACAAACCTAAATTGCGGCGCGGGAGCGCAGGGAATCGTTCTTACTTCTTTGAGGTTGCAGTAGCCTCGTGATGCGGGGTTGTTGAGACGGTTCGAGCCAGATGCGCCCCCAACTTCTCCGCTACAAGATTCACGTTGGGCTCGGTGAACATCGCAGGATGGCTGCCAGGAATCGAGTAGAAGTCGATGACCCCGGCGACCAGATCTTTCCAGCCCAACTTGAAATCAAAGTAGGGACCGACCGGCCAGTCGCTGGACTGTTGCAGGACAATCTTCCCGGGATATGGCTGCGGCTCATAACGGCTGAATGCCGGATGGACGATTGAATCCGTATTGCGCAAGCGGTCTTCACCGGTATGGTCAGAGGTGAGCCGCCACGCCACGCGCTCGATTTTTCTTCTGGCTTCGTCTAACCGGTCCAGCAGATAGGCCGAAGTCTCGGTGGCATCCAACTTCAGCAGATTCAACAAGTGATACTTAATGCGCGAGGAGTAGCGTCCGTCCTTAAAGGGATTTTTATAGTAGGCCTGATTGTGAGCATCTAGCATCGCCAGCAGCGCGACTTCCTCGCCGTCCCGAACCAACTGCTGCGCGATTTCGTAAGCGATCACCGCATTCACGCACAAGCCGCCAATATAATAGGGTCCCCTCGGTTGCACCTCACGCATCACTCTGATCAACAACCCCGCAATGTCTTCAAACCTGTAGGGAACCGGAAGCCTGTTTCCATCAGTGAAGGGCAAGTCGAGTCCGAGGAACGGCTGATCGGGACCCAACTTCTGCGCCAGCAGGCGAAAGCGCGGACCACCGCGAACCCAAAATAGAGGCGGCAAAGATCCCTTGGGCTGGATCGCGACGATGGCCCGCTCTCGTAGAGTTTGCCCGGCGCTGAGCAGTGATTCCGCCATCTGCTCGATGGTCGGCGATTGAAACACAAAAGCGAGAGATAGAGTTCTGCCAAACTCCTTTTCGATTCGCGCCAACAGCTTGGCCGCAAGCAAAGAGTGCCCACCTAGTTCAAAGAAATCCTGCCCGACGTCGTCACTGTGCGTGCCCAGAACGCTCTGCCAGATCACGAGCAGTCGCTTCTCGATATCGTTCCGGGGACCAGCAGGTTTATGCCTTGTGCCCTCCCCGGCACCACTGTGAGCCACCAGCTTTTGGCGATCCACTTTCCCATTCGGCGTTCGCGGAAGCTTCTCCAGGAAATGAAACTCGGTGGGCACCATTTGGGCCGGCAATGTGTTCTTCAAAAAAGCGCGCAGTTCATTGCTGGAAGTCGAGTGCTCGGCATGGGCTGACACAAAAGCAGCGAGCTTCGGATCACCCGATCCGTTGCGTTGCGCAACCACGGCCGCTTCCCGGACATCGGGATACGCCGTGAGCGCCGCTTCGATCTCCCCCAGTTCGATCCGCACGCCGCGGACCTTCACCTGCTGATCCGCCCGCCCCAGAAATTCAAGGTTTCCATCGGCCCGATGACGGACCAGGTCTCCGGTACGATAAAGCTTAGCGCCACGCTCTTCGGCAAAACGATTGGGAACGAAATTCAGCTCTGTCAGATCGGGCCGATTGATGTAGCCTCGCGCCACACCGTCGCCGCCGATGTAAAGCTCTCCCGCAACGCCAAAGGGCACTGGTTCCAAATGCTGATCCAGGACGTAGAGTTGCGTGTTGGCAATGGGGCGACCGATTGGAACCACCGGCTCGATCTCTCCCGGTTCGCACTGATACACGCTGCTCCACACGGTCGCCTCGGTTGGACCATATTCATTCAACAGCGAAGCCTGCGGCAGAACGCGGTAGTGTGCATCCACCAACTGCCGCGGACAAGTCTCTCCCGCTACAATCACGCAGCGCAGCGTAGCCAGTTGCTCGGCGTCAGCGTGTTCCAATAAATCGCTATGGAGGCTGGGAATGGTGAGGATGTGGGAGACTTGCTTTTCCGCAATCAATGCGGCAAGTTGCTCAGGCGCCCAGCTCGAATCCCCGGCGGGAGGAATATCGAGCGTTCCACCGCTCGTCAGGGCATGAAAAACTCCAGCAACCGAGCTGTCGAACGCGTAGGAGGAAAGCAGGAGAAAGCTTTCCACCGGATCAGTGTAATAACTCAGGCGAGCATGATTGGAGTGCGCCAGATTGCGATGAGTTATCTGCACTCCCTTGGGCCCGCCCGTGGAACCCGACGTATAGATTATGTAGGCGAGGTTGTCCAGGCCCGCCGGGGCCTGCATTTTCTGACCCGACTGGAGCGGCACTTGCCAATCCGCGGAGTCAAGAAAGACAGTACGCATTCCGCGCAATGCAGAAGAAGGTTGGGCGGCGACACTGTGCGTTGTGAGCAACACATCCGCGCCGCAATCAGCGATCATGAATTCGATCCGCTCCGCGGGGTAGCTAGGATCGAGGGGGACGTACGCACCTCCGGCCTTCAAGATGCCGAGGATACCCACAATCATTTCCGTTGATCGCTCCACGCACATCGCAACCGCAACGTCGGGGCCTACACCCAGGGTCCTCAAATGATCGGCCAGTCGATCTGCACTCTGGTTGAGTTCCCGGAAAGTAAGCTGCTCTGCCCCACACCTTACCGCCGTCGCATCCGGTTTATTTTGTGCTTGCGCCTCGAACAGTTCATGGATTGGACGCGGCTGATAAGGCCTGGCGGTATCATTCCATTCCTCAAGAATCCTGTGGCGTTCTGCATTTGTAAGCAGCTTCAACTTGCTGATCTGCTGCCCCGGATCCGCAACGATCGATTCCAGCAAGGTTTGCCAATGGCTGCCCATGCGCGACATTGCATCGTCATCGAACAACCCGGTGTTATAAATAAAGCGGCAGAGCAGTCCCTCGGGACGATCATCCAGCACCAAACACAACTCAAACTTGGTCGTCCCGGTTTCGACGTCGATACACGTGACATCCCATCCCGGCTCTGCTCTCGTAACTGGAGGCTCCAGCGAGAACAACACCTGAAATAAGGGATTCCGGTTCACATCGCGCTGGGGATGAAGCTCCGCGACCAGACGGTCGAGCGGGGCTTCGTCATTCGACAGAGCGTCTACGGTAGTGCGCCGCACGCGATCCAGAACCTGGCGGAAGGTCGGACTTCCAGAAAGGTCCGTGCGCAAGACAATGGTATTGAGGAAATAACCTAAGAGCCTTTCGCTGCCTGGATAATTCCGGCCCGCAGTGTTGCTTCCAATCAGAATGTCTTCCTGCCCGCTGTAACGCTGCAGCAGGACGTTAAATGCGGCCAGCAGCATCATGTAAAGCGTGACACCTTCCTGCCTGCTGAGTTGACGGACCGCATCACTCAACGCTGCCGGCAAACTAAAAGTCCGCATGGCGCCGCCGAATGTCTGCATCGCGGGCCGCGTTCTAGATAGCGGGAGTTGCAGAGACGGCAATTCACCCGACAGTTTTTGTCTCCAGTAATCCATCTGCCGCGCTCGTGAATCCTCGGCAGCCGATTTCTTTTGCCGCACCGCGTAGTCCGCAAATTGAAAAGGCAACGCAGGCAATGGTGAGGGTTGCCCCTGCGAGAACGCATCGTACAATGCCGCCAACTCAGGCAGGAAAACGCGATAGCCTGAAAAGCCGTCGAAAATCAGATGATGCAGTGTGACGAACAGGCGAAACTCTTCGTCGTCGAGGCAAACCAACTTGGCCCGGAAGAGCGGACCGTGCGCCAATTCGAAGGGCTGGCGAGCGTCCTCGGCTGCGATGCGAAGAGCTTCGCCCTCCCGCTCCGCCTGAGGAAGGCGGCGCAGGTCGATTAACGGCAACTTGATTTCAAAAGGCTCCTCGACCCGTTGCACTGGTTCCCCATCAACCACAGGGAATGTGGTGCGCCAAGCCTCGTGACGGCGGATGATTTCTGTAAAACTGCGCTCCAGCGCGGAGATATCCAGTGGCCCACTGCGGCGAACCGTGAGCGGTTCGTTATACAGCGACGTGTTCGGCGCGAGCTGCGCATGCAGCCAAAGCTGCTGCTGTGCGTTGCTAAGCGGAAGCGCAGAGTTATCCCTGCGAAGAACGGCCACAGATGGCTTTGCCGGAGACTTTTCCGGCCGCATCTGCAGATACGCCTCCAGCAACTGCTTTCTCTTCGCTTCTGTGAGCGCAGTATCGGACATTCGATTGACAGCTCTCTGATGATGCTTGAACGGTTTCGATTCAACCGGACAACCCCGCCGATAAGCTACGCCGGCAGGGTCTGTGGCTCAGCTACTGGCGCACTCTTATTCCGCGCGGCTATTGCAAACTGGTAAATCTCTTCCAGCATTTCAATATTTCGCGCCGCCGTATATTTCGTTTCGAACTCCCGCCGGGCCAGGCGTCCCATGGCTTCCATTTCGTCGGGATGCTCCCACGCCCACTGAACTTTCTTCGCCAGATCCTCCGCATCACCCGCCTGGAAGTGCACTCCGGTCAAACCATCGGTGACAATTTCCTGCATCGACCCAAGTCGCGAGCAAATCACCGGAATGCCGCACGCGAAAGATTCGGCAATCGTCACTGGAAATCCCTCATACCATTCGCTGGGAAAAATCAGAAACCGCGCCTTCTTCATCGTGGCCAAAGTATCTGGCCGGGATAGCCTCCCCAGGTAAGTTAGCGACGGCAGCTTTCCATCTTTGAGTTCGGATTCAATCTGCTCCCGGCAAGGTCCGTCTCCGGCGATCATGAGTGGGACGTGTCGAGGCATCTGTTTCCAAGCCTTCATCATGGAGAGCACGCCCTTCGCCTGCACCAACCGTCCAACAAATAGCGCGTACTCGCCATCTCTTTCTCTGGGATCTGTCAGTCTCGTCCCCGGATCCGGAAGCACGAAGTTTGGCTTCACTCGAATTCGATCGGCCGGCAAGCCTCCGTCAATCATTTTTTGACGAGCGAACTCGGTGAGCGCGATGTAGCAATCCACCATGTCGTTCCAGGTGCGCAGCCGGCGATGCACTCCCAGCATAAGACTGAGTGCCGCCGTGCCCATCCTTGAGCCTTGATAGCATCCATAGCGAACCCCGCGCCGAAGACCATGGTGCAGACATTCCTCGCAAACTTTGCCATCGCGATAAAACTCCGCCGATGAGCAAAGCAGTCGGTAGTTGTGCAGCGTCTGCACCACCGGAACCCCTTCCCGGCGGCAGGCATAATAAACCGAAGGCGAAATCAACGGAAAGAAATTGTGTATATGCACCACGTCCGGCCGGGATGTCTGCAGCATCTGCCGGAACTCACGATGCCATCGCCTCGACCAGATGCAATCCACCGCAACCCCGAGCTTTTTCACCACGCCGTCTGGATAAGTAGTCTGCTCCTGGACTTGCGTCACTTGATGTCCGTATTCGTTTAGCAGCCTCGCTTCGGACTCGAAAACCTGGTCCTCTCCCCCCGGCTGAACATATCGATTGTGAACGGAAATAATTTTCAATCGGCGCATGAAGGATAACTCAGGAGACCGCTTTCACCGAATATGCTCAGAACGCGCTCTCCTCCACCGGCAAGGGCGCGCTAAACCCAGGCGTAATTGTTTTAAGCGTCGCCACTTTGCGCCCCAGCATCACGAAGGCGACCAGCACGTACAGAACATTAGCCAGTACCATGCTCCAGATTACGCCGCGCAAGCCGAAGAACCGCGTTGCCGGAATGCCGAACAACAAGGCGACCACACTGGCCGCGCCATTCGCAAAGAACAAGGACCGAGGCGACTCCATGGCGCGCAACAAAATTGCTGGGCCTAGTGCGGCGCTCCACACGATGGTTTCAGCGGCGAACAGAGGAAGCAAAGAAGATGCGTCCATATACTTGCCGGCATAAAGCATGCGGAACAGCGGGCCGCGCAGCGGAATCAGAAGCGCCCAGTAGGCCAGGGCGCCGGCTACAAAGAGCGCTGTAAGCTTCAGCGTTAAACCGGAAGCCCCTCGCCGCCCCTGAGTGCTCTGCACTCGGGCCGCCAAGGGCAGAAACAGCATGGAAAGCGCCGCATAGGTCTGCAACACCGGGCCACCCAGGTTCATCAAAGCCCGGAGTTCGCCGGCTACCGCCAGCCCGGAAAACTTACTCACCAGCGGAATGTACACATACGTCGGGATCCATCCCACAATGCATGTTGCCAACGCCCACTTGCCATATTCCCAATGCTTTCCCCAAGTGGTCTTTAAGTGAACCTTTTCCGTAGCGGGCTCCAGTTTCGCGTTCAACTGGAAGAGCATGATCAGGCCACCCGCGAGCGCGGCCACTCCCATCACCAGATACGCCGTGAACGCGGAAAGCCATCCCAACCTGTACACCAGAAAAGATCCGCCCACCACAAACGCGCAATAGAATGCGGAACCAAATGCAGCGGGGCCGGGAGACAACTTCAGGTAAAAGCTGCGGCGGCCAAGGGCATGAATCAGGATGAAGGGCGCAGCCACCGTCATGCCGGCAAAGGCCATCGCGGAAACCGGCGAATGCCACCAAAGCCGCGCCGCAACCGCCGTTCCGCCTAACGCCAGGCAGATGACAAATGAAATACCCCAGTGCAACCATACGTTCGATTGCAGATAGCCACGAAGATTATTTGGATAGGAGGTTCCCGAGAAGACCGAAAGCGGTTCGAGCACGAGCGCCTGGTACAGAAATGTGACCAGGATAAAGATGCTGAACGCCAGGGCATATGCGCCGTATTGTTCCGGCGCCATCCAGCGGGCGAGCAAAATTCCCAGCAGGAAGTTCGACCCGGAAAAAAGGCCGTAGTCGAGGATGGCCAGTCCGCCCTTAGTCACCCAAGGGATAAATCTCTTGAAGATGAAGTCGCGGCTGAAGGGAGAAATGCGTTTCTCTTTGCCGCTCGCTTCCTCGACCGCGACCTCTGCTGGTTTGCTTGAACTCACCACCGGCACTACGAATCTCCTGACTCTCGATTTTCGCTGTCTCATTCGCCGCCTGACGGAACAGGCGGTCGCTCCAATGCCCCTTCGTTAAGGGGCGCTTAACGAGGGCACGGGCGCAGCCTCTTCCGCCGGCTCCGCCTGCGCCTTCTCCAATCGCTCGCGGATCTCGGCGGCTAACTGTTTCACTTGCGGCTCGTTCAGAATGTTACCGTGGTCTCCATCGATTTCATGAACCTCAACCCCATCCGCGGCATACTTGCACCATCCTTCTTGTGGATCGTCGAGACCGCGCAACGCCTTTTCACTTGCACGAAACAACACGACACGACCGGGATAAACTTGAGGTCGATATTTCTGTTCGGCCATCGCACATCCCTCGCGCACATCCTTGATGGACTGCGGAAGAGAAATCGCGTCGATCCTTCTCTTGATGCCTCGCGCGTAGCGGGTCGATCGCTTCTTCAGATATGCGAGTTTTTGCTCCCTCGAAAGTGCGAAGAATTTCCCCAGAAGAGACTGGCCTCTCGTAGGGGTCGGAAGATAAGTATCCACCAGAGTCAGCGCTCGTACCTCTTCCTGCGCTGACATGAGGCGCCGCGCCATCTCCAGCGCTACCAGCCCGCCAAAAGAATATCCGCCAAGGAAATACGGCCCCTCAGGCTGGGCCGCACGCAAATGTTCCAAATACAGCGCGGCCATATCCTCGACGCTATTAAGACAAGGCAACTTTCCATCCATCCCCTGAGCCTGGAAACAGAAAAAAGGCTGGTCGGGGACCATGTGGCGCGCCAATTCGTGGAAGCGCATGACCGTCCCGCCCAGTCCATGGACAAAGAAAAAGATCGGCTTCGTACCATTCGTTTGCAGCGGAACCAACGGCGACCACGCGGAATTTTCTTCCCGCAACAGCGAGACCAGACTCTCCACTGTCGGTGCCTGGAGCAAGGCGGTGATTGTCAGTTTCTTGCCGAATTGTTTTTCGATGCGGCTCGTCAGCCGAACCGCCAGAAGAGAATGGCCGCCCAATTCAAAAAAATTATCGCGCACGCCAATCGGGCGCTTGCCCAGGACTTGCTCCCACAAGCTGACCATGCGGGACTCGAACTCGTCGCGCGCGGCCACGAAGTCCTCCGCGGCGCCCACTTCGGAAGGCTCAGGCGCCGGTAACGCCCGCCGGTCGACTTTGCCATTGGGTGTCAGCGGAAACGACTTCAGAAAAACAAAATCTGCCGGCACCATGTATTCCGGCAGCGAACTTTTTAAGTGCCGCCGCAATTCGGTCGCAGTCGTGGCATCTGGCAACGCGACAATGTAGCCCGCCAAACGCTTCTCTCCACTCATCTCTCGCGCCGTCACCACCGCCTGGGCCACTCCCGGATGCTTCTCCAGTGCTGCCTCGATCTCTCCCAGTTCAATACGAAAGCCGCGGATCTTTACCTGAAAGTCGATACGCCCCTGGAACTCGATGTTGCCATCGGGCAGATATCGCACTATATCGCCGGTCTTGTATAAACGCGCGTGGCCATCCTGGGTGAAAGGATCCGCGATAAACTTTGCATCCGTGAGTTCGGGATGGTTCAAATACCCGCGCGCAACACCAGTTCCGCCGATATGAAGTTCGCCCGGCTCGCCCACCGCCACTGGCTGCAACTCGGAATCGAGAACGTACAGGCGCACATTCGCGATCGGACGCCCGATCGGAAGGTTATCCGGAAAAGGTTGTGAAGGATCAGGCTCGTATGCGCTAACGATCACGCTGGCTTCGGTGGGCCCATAAGTATTGACCCAGCGAACGCGGCTGCCACCGGCCTTCAACCAGGATGCATAGGCGGACGCCGAGGCCTTTTCCCCGCCAACAATTACCAGGCGCAGACGTTCCGGCAGTTTCTCATGAGACTCCGTCACTTCGTGCACTAGCTCATGCCAGTACGCCGTGGGCAGATCAAGCACCGTGATTCCCTGCTGCCCGATCCAGCGCAGGAAATCCGTGGCTGCCAGCGACATCTGATCGCTGCGCAAAACTACCGTGGCCCCGGCAAACCAGGTGGGAAAGATTTCTTCCACCGCAATATCGAAGCTGATCGAGGAAAACTGTAGCACGCGGTCGCTGCGCTCGATACCGTAAAGCTCGATCGATGCAATTCCATGGTTGACCAACCCGCGATGCATGAGCAGCACGCCTCGCGGTTTTCCCGTCGAACCCGAAGTGTAGATGATGTAGGCAAGACTTTCCGGCTGCGTGATCAGCGGAAGATTTTCTCGACTCTCGCCAGAGAGAATCTTCCATTCTGCATCCAGATAAAAAACCTCCGCTCGCACGTCGCCCAGAGCGGAGTGCAAGCCCGGCTGAGTGATCAACACCGGTGCACGCGAGTCCTCAAGGATATAAGCCAGGCGATCCTTGGGATAGTCCGGATCAAGCGGCACACAGGCTCCGCCAGCTTTCAACACCGCCAGCAACGCCACCGGGAGTTCGAGCGACCGCTTAAGGCAGATCGCCACAGGAACATCGCAGCCTACGCCTTTCTGCCGTAGCACTCGCGCCAGTTGGTTGGCTCGCGCGTTCAGTTCTGCGTAACTGAGCTGCCGCCCTTCCTGGACCACGGCCAGCGCATCGGGATTCTTTTCAGCCTGCGCCTCCACCAGTTCCTGCACACACTTGTCCGCGGGATACGGCTTGCCCGTACTGTTCCATTCCACAAGAATCCGATGACGCTCGGCATCGGTCATCCGCGCGGAATTGCGCGGCGCAGTGGAAGATTCCTGGCGGCCTGCGCTCATCGCGATTGATTCTCCTGCATTGTCGCCGGTGGCACGGTATCGCCGCCGTCGAAGCTGACCTTCAGCGAAGTAAGCCCGCGCAAACCAAGATTCGTGCGCCAGATCAGATCTTGTGGCACGAGTTGTATATTCTCAAATCGTCGCAGCAACGCTGCGAATGCTACTTGTCCTTCCATGCGCGCCAGCGGCGCTCCGAAACAGAAGTGCGCCGCATAGCCGAACGCCAGATGACGGTTATCGGCGCGCGTCACGTCGAAGAGGTCGGGCTCCGGAAATCTCTCTGGATCTCGATTGGCTGCGGCCATCACCGCAATTACCGCCTGCCGTTTGCGAATCTGCTTGCCCCCCAAATGGCGGTCGCCCGGAGCCAGCCGCGCCGTATGCTGGCTCGGGCTTTCGAAACGCAGCATCTCTTCTACAGCAGATCCAGTCAGCGACAAATTTCCACGCAGTTTTTTCATTTGCTCAGGATGCCGCAACAGCGTGAGCACGCCGTTTCCAATCAGATTCGTGGTTGTCTCTTGTCCGCCCACCATCGTGATGATCGTGTTGGCCACCACTTCTTCTTCCGTCAAACGGTCGCCATCCATCTCGGCGGAAAGCAGCGAATGGATCAAGCCTTCCCGGGGATGGCGCTTGATCTCCTGCACTGCTTCGCGAAAGTATGCAGTCATCTCCTCCACCGTTTGCAGCATGCGGCCGGAGTGATCGGGATTGTGCTGGAAGTTTCCCAACATTTCCGCGAAGTTCGCGGACCAGGCTTTCAGACGGTGCCGATCGTCCACGGGAAGGCCCAGCATCTCGGCCGTAACAATTGCGGGCAGGGGCTCTGCCAGATCGGCGATCACGTCCATCGATCCGCGCTCCTGCACTGCGTCGAGCAAATGGTCGACGATTTCCTGAATGTGGGCGCGGAGAGTTTCAATGCGGGCAGGAGTAAATGCTTGCGACGCCAACCCTCGCAAACGAGTGTGGGCAGACGCATCCATGAACAGCATCTGCTTCACCATCAACTGTGCGAGCGGGGCCATTTGTGCCAGCCCCATGGAAGCGAGTTGCTCAGGTGTGGGCGTGCGATCGGCGGCGAAGGTATGCAGCACTTCGAGAACGTCGGCGTAGCGGGTCACCACCCAGGCATGCAGAAACGGATCCCAATGAACGGGATCTTCGCGGCGCAAGCGGTGAAATAGAGGATAAGGATTGGCTAGAACTGCAGGATCGAGCAGATGATAAAGACTCAGCGCCGCGTCGTCTTCAACGCGGGCAGCGGACTCAGTTCCCGGAGACACTACCGCTTCTCCTCAAGCGCAAACTGCGACAGCGCGCGCCGGTCCTCCGCGCTCATGGCTTCGACTTTGGCAAGAATGAGCTTTTCCACTTCCAACGACATTTCCTCAAGAGTGGGATGATCGAAAAGGTTGAGAAGGCTGAGTTCCACACCGAAAGATTCATTGATCTTTGTGATCAACTGCGTCCCCAACAAGGAGTGGCCGCCGAGCAGGAAGAAATTATCTTTCACGCTGACCCGGTCCAGATGCAGTAACGGCCGTAGGATGCCCGCCATTCGCTCTTCCACCATCGTGCGGGGCTCCACAAACTTATCATCAGCCAGTGCATTTGCGGCGGTGGGCGCCGGAAGAGCCGCATGGTCCAGTTTGCCATTAGCCGTCAGCGGCAGGGCGCCGACTCCCACTAGCGTACCAGGAACCATGTAGTCGGGTAACTGGCGGGAAAGCATCTCGCGCAGGCTAGTGGCATCCACCTTTGCCCCCGGCTTCAACACAACATAACCCACAAGCCGCTTCTCGCCTTTCTGCTCCTCCACAGCGACCGCGCTGGCCTGAACTCCCGGATAAGCGTTCAACGCGTTAATGATTTCATTGGGCTCCACGCGGTAGCCACGAATCTTGATCTGATCATCCAGACGTCCCAGGAATTCAATCTCGCCGTTAGGCAGATAGCGTGCTCGATCGCCGGTCCGGTAGAGACGGTCGCGGCCTGCGCCAAACGGATTGCGCACAAATTTTTCGGCCGTGAGCGCCGGATTGTTCCGGTAACCGCGAGCCAGGCCTGATCCGCCAATGCAGAGTTCTCCCACCTCGCCCTCTGGCACCGGTTTCATCTTCTCATCCAAAATATAAATCTGCGTGTTATCGATGGCGCGTCCGATCGAAGGCATGCGGCCGTCGATATTTTCGGGAAGAACCGGCCCCGAAGTCGCGACCACGGTTCCCTCTGTCGGTCCGTAATTATTGACCAGCACAAACGGCAAACTCGGAGCCGGACGTCGGCGCAGAGTATCCGCACCAGTCAGCAGAATCCGCAACGCCGCGTCTGGCGGCCACTCCAGCAGGAGCATCTGTTCCGCCAATGCCGTCGGCAGGAACGTGATGCTGATCTTCTCTCTCACCAGCCAGTCGCGAATCGCCTCCGGATTACTCCGAATCGACTCTTCCGGAATATGGACGCTGGCCCCGGCGGCCAGATAAGGCCACAACTCCCAGACAGCAGCGTCGAAGCCGACAACAGCCTGCAGGCTGGCGCGCTCCGCCGGCTTCACACTGAACGCCCGGATGTGCCAATCGATCAGGTTCCGCAGACCCCCATGGGTAGCTTCCACTCCCTTGGGCAGTCCCGTCGACCCGGAAGTGTAAATTACATACGCTAAACTCTCGGCAGTAACGGCACTGGACGGGCAATCAGAAGGATAGGTCGCTAGCAACGCTCCCAGGGTGTCCCAATCGAGAACCGAGCATTCCGTCTTCGCCAAACGCTCCGCGTTCGCGCCTTGGCTCAACACCACAGACGCATTCGCATCCGCGAGCATGTAACGTAGGCGCTCCGTCGGCAACGACGGATCAAGCGGCAAATAAGCTCCTCCCGCCTTGAGCACAGCCAGCGCACTGATCACCGATACCAGCGAACGTTCCAGATGCAAACCAACGACCTGCTCCGGACCCACACCGATTGCCTTCAGATAATGGGCGAGTTGGTTGGCACGGCGATCCAGCTCCGCGTAAGTCAATCGTTCGGAGCTAGAGACTACAGCTACAGCCTCAGGGCTGGCGGCCGACTGCCGTTCTACCATCTGCGGGACGGAGACCCACTGCGGCGGCGCAGCGGGGGCTTCTGCGGGGGGCTCATAAGCCAGATGTGTCTCTATTTTCAAAGCGCACTCTCGTCGGCAAGTAAGATTTAACAAGGGCCCAGGGTCGTGCCGGACCAACAAAGATCCTGCATGACCAGCGTGCGGAAGTCTGAGTGCTTCCTGATGCAGCGCGGAGGCCGGGGGAGCCGCCTGTCCTCGCCAAACGAACCGGGTCAGATTCTTACTTTTTCTTGCTTAAAACCAGCTGTTCAATCGAGTTTACACTCTTGAGAGTCTCAGCATTGATCTCCTCGTCGCTGACTCGAACTCGCAGATCCTCTTCCAGGAAGGAGACCAGGCGGAAGATTCCGAGCGAGTCGATAACCCCACTCTCCATCAGCGATTCATCGTCGGTGAACGACGTAATCCCTTTGGCGTGCGCGAGATTCTCCATAATGAAATCGCGGATTTGATCCTTGAGAACGGGAGCTTGAGTTGCCGGTGTTTGGTTTACGGTGGACATTGCGAGCACTTCCTCCTGGGTCTTTGATCTTGCGATCTTATGAAATCGACTTCCGTTACTGCGAAACTACTTCCGATGCGGGCTGGTTGGCCGCGCGAATACTCTCCTGCGTGAGTTGCACGCGGTCGATTTTCCCGGTTGACGTCTTCGGCAAATTCTCGCGGAACTCGATCAGTTCCGGAATCATGTATTTGGGGATGCGGCTGGCGCAGTGGTGCTGCAATTCCGAGGGCTTGATGGTGCTGCCATCGTGCGCCGCGACCACCGCAACGATGCGGTTGCTGACAATATCATCGGGGACGGCAATGGCCACCGCCTCCTTCACCGCCTCGTGACTGAGCAAAGCGCTTTCAATCTCGCCCAGCTCGATCCGGTAACCGCGGCTCTTGATCATGCTGTCCCGGCGTCCCAGAAAATAATAGTTGCCATCTTCCGCCAACTGCACCAGATCTCCGGTACGGTAAATCTTCTCTTCGAAGTTTTTCTGAAAACGGTTGGGAACCACCATCTTCGCAGTCTTCTCCGCGTCGGCCCAGTAGCCATACGTCACCGCCGGACCCCGCACGTAGAGTTCCCCGGTTCCGCCCGCCTGAGTGACGATTTCGTCCTGATCGTTGACCGCGAAGACTTCGGTATTTTCGCAGGCGATCCCGATCGGCAACTTATCCAGACTGGCAAGCCGTTCCCTCTCGACCTCGTAGTATGTGCACACGTTGGTTTCTGTCGGACCGTACAGATTTTGCAGTTCCACGTGCGGCAGCAGATCGGCCAGTTGCCGCAGATATTTCATCGGGAACACTTCGCCGGCAAAAAGAATCAGACGCAGACGTCCCAGCTTTTCCGCATTCAGGTTCGCATGCAGAAGCAGCAGCGTTAACGCCGACGGAACCGAATACCAAACGGTGATCCCCTGCTGTTCGACGAAATCCGCCAGCCGCGACGGAAACAAGGCCAAATCCTCGGTGATCAGATATACCGTAGCCCCAGCTTCGAGGGCGTTGTAAACATCGAAAACTGATAGGTCGAAGTGCAGCGGCGCATGATTAGAGAGCCGGTCTTCACTGCTGATTTCAAAAGTTTCAGCGCACCATTCCACGAAGGTCAGAGCATTCTGATGCGACAGCATTACGCCCTTAGGCCGCCCGGTCGAACCGGATGTATAAAGAATGTAGGCCAGGTCGGTCTCGGTGAGAACCACTTCCGGGGATTGCGCAGCGGGAAATTCGCTCAACATCGTCCACGGAATTATTTTGGTTCCATTACTGGATTTCGTTGCTTCCTCGGTCATCACGCAAAACTCAAGCGATGCCAGAGTGGATTCGCCCAGACTGCGGCGCTTCTCCTCTTTCGTGATCAGAGCCCGAATGCCACAGTTGCCGATGATGTACCCCACGCGGTCAGCCGGAGCCTGCGGATCGAGTGGCACATAAACCGCACCCGCTTTCACCACCCCGAGCATCGAGATTACCGACTCCACGCACTTGGGAAAATACAACCCCACGCGGTCGCCCTTCTTGATCCCATGCTGCCGCAACAAATGCGCCAGCTGGTTCGAACGCTCCTCGAGTTCACGATAAGTAATGCTGTGGCCCCGCGCCCACACCGCCATCTTCTCCGGATAGCGTTCCGCGCTCTTGGTCAAAAGCTGTTGCAGTATGTATGCCATGTCCGTCCCAGTTAAAAGGATTCGGGGGATGTTGCAAAAGTCCTAGAGGCCGTGAAACCCGGCAATAATCACTCTCTGAATCTCAGATGTTCCCGAGTAGAGTTTGCCGGAAATTGCGTCCCGCAGATCGCGCTCCATTTCGTACTCGGTCATATAACCGTAGCCGCCGTGAATCTGAATGGCATCGAGACAAGTCTGCACGCAGGCCTCACTCACGTAGAGCTTGGCCATCGAAGCCTCGCGCAACGCATGCCGCCCCTGGCTCTTGAGCCAGGCCGCCTTGTATACCAGCAACCGACCCGTCTCAAGCCGCACCGCCATGTCGGCGATCTTGTTGCCGATGGCAGAATATTTTCCGATCGACTCGCCGAACTGTTTCCGGTCTCGCGCATATGCCACGCAAGTTTCCTGCAAGCGCTGCATCATTCCAAGGTGACTGGCCAGGATGCAGGTACGCTCCCACTCCATCGAATGCGTAAAGATGGCCTGACCGCTGCCCTCTTTGCCCAGAATGTTCTCCGCTGGAACTTCGCAATCCACCAGCGCAACCTCTGACATAGGCGAGGTGCGCAGTCCCATCTTATGCAACTTCTGCCCCACCACTAAACCCGGCGTGCCCTTCTCGATCAGAAAACCCGTAACCCCGTTCGCGCCCTTCGAAGGATCAACATTCGCGAAGACAATAAAAAGATCACCGTAAATCGTATTCGTAATGAATGTCTTGCTGCCATTGATCACATAGCGGTCGCCCTTGCGTTCCGCGCGAGTCTTCAGGCTGTAGGCGTCCGAACCCGACCCCGGTTCGGTCATGCAGTGCAACCCGATCCACTCCCCGCTGATCAACTTCGGCAAGTAGCGGCGCTTTTGCTCCTCCGTACCGAACGCCATCAACGGAATCTCCGTTGTCCACATATGCGCGTTCAACGAGAACAGAAATCCGTTGTCCTTGCAGCCGTACCCCAGCGCCTCCAAAGCGCAAACCGTGGTTAAGGTATCGGCGCCACCGCCGCCATATTCCGGCGGAACGGGCAGACCCTGGATGCCAAACGCTGCACACTTTTTCCAGAAGTCAAAGGGAAATTCTTCATCGCGGTCGCGCTTGGCCACATCATCGTTTAACTCTTCTTTCGCGAACCGAATCACTTCCTTGCGAAACGCTGCCTGCTCTTCACTCCACGAAAAATCCAATGTTCTTTCTCTCTTCCCCGCTTACGCGCGAGCTTTCGGACCCGGAGTCTGCTGGTCCGAGGCTTCACTCTTACCTTCTTGCTGCGAACTGTTACTCTTCACCCCATTGCCCTGACCGTTGCTCTGTTCGCCGGTTTTCTCTCCAGGCTTGATTGCCCTCCAGGCAAACTTCTTGGGCTTGCCGCCGGGTAGTTTGATTCGAGCCGGCACCCCCATAATGGTCGTGTTGTCCGGAACATCGGTCAGCACCACGCTGTTGGCAACCACCACCACGTTGTTTCCAATCTTCGCGTCTCCAATAATTTTGCAGCCTGCGCCAAAGTAAACGTTGTCGCCGACGCTGCGGCAGCCGGAACCAATCAGCACACCCGAAGTAAACGTGCAGTTGGCGCCAATCTTCACCGGCGGAATAAATATTCCATAGGGTGTATGAATGATCATCCCCGGCCCGATTTCCGCGTCCGGGGAAATGAAGATACCGAAAAACATCTGATTCAGCCGCTGCCAGATCAGAGCTGGGATCAACAGCAATTGGCGGATTACCGGAATGTGCACATGCAATACCCAGTGCGAATACCGGTAGCACACGATGGCCGGAGTCTCGATGCGCAGAAGCACACGCCACAAACCCCTCTCCATGGTCCGGTGGCCCATCGCCGCCTCGAAATCCGCGCGCAGATTGTCGAACATTATTATTAAGCCCTTACACTTTCAAAACTATTATTCAGCAACATGTATAGTTGACAGCGCAATCGCGCCGCAACGGATGAATGAATACTCCCTGGTTAGAGCTTGTCGTAAATAGACTGCGGAATGGGGAAGGTTCGCTGGTTCAAGACCGCGCCCAGCACTCGTACTTTTGCCGCGCGCAAATCGTGAATCGCCCCCCGGGCGCTTTCCCGCCGTGAACTGTTCGCTTTGAGTACCAGCACCATCCCATCCGTTGCGGCTCCCACGCTCGTCGCGTCATGGCTCGAGCTGATCGCCGGCGTGTCCATCAAGACATAATCGAATTCCGTCCGGAGTTCCGTCATCCTCAGCCGCATCCGGTCCGATGAAAGCAAGCTTTGGCCATCTTCCGCAGGCGAGCCCGAGCTGAGCAGCCACAGCCGGGGACAAGAGAGAGGCTGCGCGAAGCTTCGAATCGGCTCCCGCTTGCGGAGCGCGTCTGTCAACCCGTAAAGATTCTCGGCCCCGAACTGGGCATGCAATCCGGGATTTTGCAGATTCGCATCCACCAGGCAAACCGACCCCGACACTTGACTGGCCAACACTTCTGCCACCCTGGCGCACACCCAACTGCAGCCATTCCCCGGCTCTGTGCCGGAAAACACTACTGTCCGTGGAGCTTCGTTTCCAGGGAGCAAGAATACCCGCTGCACTACCTTGGTGATTTCCTCGAGCTCGGCGGCTTCAATCGCCAACCGTGAGCCAACGGGAATTACAACCGCAGGCGCCTCCATCTCCGGGAGGGGTTCCTCGGCAGCGGTGGCATAAAGGGACTGTTCCCTGCCGATTTTTTGCAACAGTTCGAAGTTACGACTCATGAATTGTTTCCCCCAGGTAGCTCCCGTTGAAGCCGGCGCCCCGCGTGAATCTAAACCTCATCGGATTCATCAACTCCGGAAATTCGTGGCCCTAATATCCGTTGGCGAAAGTCCGCCCGCACCCAACCTGCGCGCAGCACGGGGATCACTCGAACCAACCCCGGCGACCCGATCGCCCCCGCCCGCCGTTAGTCTTTGCTCGGAGGCCCGCCCGCAGCCACGGCAAGACTGGTAGGCTCCCAGTTCAGAGTATCTGCCATCTTCGCCCGTTTGGGAACTCCCACCAGGTTTGGATCCCGTGTGATGTTGTGCTGCCGGATCTTGTACAGCAATCCCCGGTAGCTGATGCTCAACAATTGCGCCGCACGCTTGCGATTCCAGCCGGTTTGCTCCAAAGCGTGGCTGATGGCTTGCATTTCAGTTTCAGCTCGGAGCGTGCGCAGTGTAACTCGGGCTCCCCCCGGCGCAGACTGGTGGGCTACCACAGCGAGAGATCCCCCGGGCTGCTCCGTCTCCGGCGCTTCATTGATTACTTCTACGTTGTTGTTCTTCATCTGTAATTCATTCATGGTTTTGCCTCTCACAGCTCACCGAAAACTTCGCTAGTCAGGTTGACGATCAGTGGTCACGGAACGGCCAGATCGCCGTCCAGCTTCATGGCTCACTGCGTTGGGGAGATAATTCGAAACAACGTCCGAAACAAAGTTCGAGACAACAGGCGAAAACAGCCTCTGGAAAAGACGGTAACCGCTACACCGCCTCCACTTCATATCCTTGCAGCCGAATCGAGAGAGACCGTTGAATCAGTTCTACCGAAATCACCAGCATGCGATCTGCATCCTGCCGCACCAGAATTCCTTCCGTTCCATTCAGTGCTCCGCCGCGGATCCGCACCCGCTGTCCAGCTTTCAGAAAAGGATGGCTTTCGAAGGGAACCTTACTGGCCAGGAGAGTTTGAACGTGCTCGATCTGTTTTTCCGGAATTGCGATCCCTTGCCCAGAGGTTCCCACAAAGTTAACTACGCCTTCAGTGCGCAGAACCCTGAGCCGCTCTTCGGGACCATACACCAGCCGCACAAAAGCGTAGCCAGGGAACAGAGGAAATTCCACCAGCTTTTGCCGGTCGCTCCACTCGCGCAACTGGCTCGAAAGCGGCAGAAACGTAACAATGCCCTGACTCTGCAGCTGCTGGACCACCATCTTCTCGTGCCGGGAGCGAGTCTGGATGGCGTACCAATTCATTTGCGCGATGGGGTTCTCGTCGGCCGTCATCGCATAATCGGAGATCTCAGTCCTCGTCGTAGCTCCGCCCTCTGAGTCACATTTCATGACCCCGCAAACCTTCTCCAACCGGAACCCCAGATAAAGCTCCGCCTCCAGTAGCCGTTTCCGGATACGCGGTCCAGGACGACGCCTACTTGCCGTCGTTAGTAATTGGGGGGAGTTACAGCCTAAACTTATTCGTTGCGGTCCGGGCAACACCGCTTAGGTGCCGCCGATGTAGCTAGAGACTACGGAACATTGCAAATTACTGCAAGAGGCCAAAAGCCCTAGTGACGAAAGTCTCCATGAGGACGAGATTTCCGGATTTTGCTCTTAGACATAATGAGATGGACTGGGATCGTCGCATGGATCAACACTCGCCAGCAACCCAAATAAAACAATGCACTTACGGTTCAAAGTCTTTTCATTTACTTGGGAGGACCCTCGTTCCCCATGGGAGCGCCGGAGGTTCCCGACACGGTTCCAGTGCCGAAGTAAGCATCATTGGCTTCGGTTGAGAACGGCCCCTGAATTCTATCCATAAATGCTTTCATTCGCTGGCTTTGCAGTACATTGTGAATCTCGTCCTTCGCGTCAGCCAGGGTTTCCACAGTGGTGGCATCCATCTTATATATGTAGTGCCCACCCGAATCGCTCATTACTTGGGAGATCTCGCCGGTCTTCAGAATGAATACGGAGTCTTGCCCAGGCGGCAGGCCTGTGCGCCGGATTTTTCCCATGCTGGAGTTGGGCGGATTGCTCTTCACTCCCGCTGCCTGATATGCCTCTTTCTGCAGCACCCCAAACGATTCTCCGCTCGCGGCCCGCGCGTGCAATGCATCCGCCAGTTTTGTCATCTCGGCTTCCTCGTATCTTTCTCGCTCCTTCTCCGCTTCCTCGCTGAGCTTCGCGCTGGGCGGCGGTTCCTGCTTCAAGCGCGGGACGTAAATTCGTTCCAAAGTATATTCCGAGAAGCTCGCTGAATTCTTTTGGTAGTAGGCTGCGATATCCTGCTCCGGAACTTGCGCCGCCTCTGCTTGCACCCTGCGGGTAAGTTGCTGAGTCAAAATCTGCATCCGGGCGTAAATCAACATCTGCTGAATATTTTCTTCCTTGTCCATGCCCCGAATTTCCGCTTCATGCGACATGATCAGCAATCGCGGATACAAACCAAGCAGCTGGCGTTTCACTACCGGGGTCAGGCTGGGCTGAATGGAGCGAGCGATTTTCTCAAAGTCGGCCCGGGTGATTACCGTTTGACAGCCGGTGCCGGAGCTCTCGCCTGCCTTCGCCGAATCTCCCAGGCATAGCCCTTTGATGGTGAGCACCGGCGTGTCGGCAGCCACCGCTGCGGCGGCGGGCGGCGCTGGAACCGGGCGGTCATCATCGTCCGCGTCTGCTGCCGGGGTCTTGATTGGCGCTGCCGGTGCCGGCTTCGCCTGTCCCCAAGCCAGAATGCCGAACAGAAAGCAGATCGCCAGGAAAAAACTCAGCCAAACATTGCGCATGTCACGACGCCTCCAGAAATGAATAAGAAAATTTGCGAGATAACTGCAATGGTAGCACCCGACATGCAGCCTACTCACCCTTGGGACGCGCGGCAGAGCCGACGCCTCGACCGGCCTGCTCTTCGAATATCTCAACGCGTCCATCCATGGTTAGCGCGACCAGATAAAGCTTGGCGGAACTTCGAAGCCGCACACCCGTCAGAAAAGCAAAGAACGGCGCTGCTGCGGTTTTTAATCCTGGACTCACGGGGTCTTCCAGAGCCAACGCGAAGGGCGCTTCCTCAAACTTTCCCGCATGGTTGACGATGAAATGCCAGTTGCCTTTATCATCCACCGTGAGCAGGTCGTCGTAGCCATCTCCATTAAAGTCGGCGGCCATTCCATGAAACCCGAATGCACGATTCGCCGCGTACACCAAGGGGAGCGATTCATCCTGCTTAAACTTTCCGTTGCCCTGATTCAACAGCACTTCATTCCCGATCGTGGACCACAAAACCACATCAGTTTTGTCATCGCGGTTAAAGTCGCCAGTCTGCGCATCCACGTACGCGTATTTCCAAATCTCCTTGCCTGCCTCCCAGGTTTGATCCGCAAACTCGCCTCGGCCCTGATTCCGATAGAGGACGGGCGGTTTTTCGTCGCGCACAAGCAGCAGATCCATGCGCCCGTTGTGATTGAAGTCAGCCGCCACGGCCATGTGGGTTCGCCCTGGATTCGAAGTCAGACCTGCGGATTCCGTGATCTCCT